>MOXG01000031.1_pt1 | contig 33419 bp, 41 predicted proteins | sample 1471191 | NCBI WGS metagenome assembly MOXG01 (sample SAMN05806437, study PRJNA327811) | mollusc metagenome | isolation source: Phylotype C (NB3) bacterial symbionts from gill | host: Thyasira cf. gouldii | place: Canada: Bonne Bay, Newfoundland | collected 2010-08-19
TATCGCATGAAGCTGCTTGGAGCCAAGGTAGTGTCAGTAGAGTCCGGCTCCAAGACACTCAAAGATGCACTGAACGAAGCGATGCGTGACTGGGTTACCAATATCGATGACACCTTCTATATCATAGGAACAGTTGCCGGGCCTCACCCCTATCCCGCGATGGTACGGGACTTCCAGACAATTATTGGCCGTGAAGCGCGTGAACAGATTCAGCAGCAAGCGGGCCGTCTACCGGACACACTGGTCGCCTGCGTTGGCGGTGGTTCCAATGCCATCGGCCTGTTTTATCCTTTTCTCAATGATGAGAAAGTGGAGATCGTAGGCGTTGAGGCTGCAGGCCGCGGGCTGGAGACAGGAGAACATGCGGCCCCATTGTGTGCCGGGAAACCAGGTGTGCTCCACGGTAACCGTACTTACCTAATGGAAGATCCCAACGGCCAGATTATCGAAACCCACTCTATTTCAGCCGGCCTCGATTATCCCGGAGTCGGGCCTGAACATGCTTGGCTGAAGGATACCGGTCGTGCCCGATATGTGGCTATTACTGACGATGAGGCGCTGGATGCCTTCCATACTCTGACAAGGGTCGAGGGCATTATTCCCGCCTTGGAGTCGAGCCACGCCATAGCTTATGGCATCAAATTGGCGCGTAAGATGCGTGAAGATCAGATTGTCCTGATCAACCTTTCCGGCAGGGGAGACAAAGATATGCATACGGTAGCAGCGCTCAATGGGGTGCAGATATGAGTCGTATCAGTGAACGCTTCAAACAACTCGATGCAAAAAACCGTGTTGCCCTGATTCCGTTTGTGACTGCCGGCGACCCGACACCGGATGTGACCGTCCCCCTGATGCACTCTATGGTGGAGGCGGGCGCCGATATCATTGAGCTGGGTGTTCCGTTCTCTGACCCTATGGCCGATGGGCCGGTGATCCAGCGGGCTAACGAACGCTCGCTCCTATCCGGAACCTCTCTTCGTGATGTACTCGATTTGGTACACCGCTTCCGTGAAAATGATGGCGATACACCGGTCATCTTGATGGGTTACCTGAATCCTATTGAAGTGATGGGTTACGATCTGTTTGCTCAGTCCGCTGCTGAGGCGGGGGTCGATGGAGTAGTTACGGTGGATATCCCACCGGAAGAGGCGGATGACTACCTTGAACAGTTGCGTGGCCGCGAGATCGACCCGATCTTTCTGCTATCGCCCACGACGACAGAAGAGAGAGCGAGAAAAATTTGTGCTGCCGGTAGTGGTTTTGTCTACTATGTCTCAGTCAAAGGCATCACCGGAGCGGGGCATCTGGCAATAGGCGATGTGGCGGCAAAAACTGCCAACATCCGTAAGCTTACGGATCTGCCCATCGGTGTGGGTTTTGGCATTAAGAGTGCGGAAACTGCCCAAGCTGTAGCCCAAGTGGGTGATGCGGTCATCGTGGGTAGCGCAATCGTGAATTTGGTGGAGGAGTTGCAGGAGACGCCGGAAGAGATTGCTCCGGCTATCGCACGGTTGCTCTCTTCCATGCGTGAAGCGATGGATCTAATTTAGGGAGCCTCTGAACAAGTTATGAACTATTGTTTCAACAACGCCTCAATCAGGGGCAAAAACTGAGTAGGATTTAATCCATGAGCTGGTTTGAAAAACTGATGCCTAGCCGTATCCGTACGGAGGGTGGCAGCAAACGTACTGTTCCTGAGGGACTGTGGACAAAATGCCCTGGCTGCAGTGCTGTTCTCTATCGTGCTGAGATGGAGCGCAATCTCCATGTCTGCCCCAAATGTGATCACCATAATCGTATTGGGGCGCGTCGCCGACTGGATATCTTCCTTGATGCCGAGCCGCGAGAAGAGATTGCAGGTGATCTTACACCGCTTGATCCACTGAAATTCAAGGACAGCAAAAAATACAAGGATAGGTTGACTCAGCACAGAAGGCGACTGGCGAGAAAGATGCGCTGGTGGTGATGCGTGGCCAACTGAAGGGGTTGGAGTTGGTTGCGGCCGCCTTTGAATTCAGCTTCATGGGTGGCTCAATGGGTTCGGTTGTTGGAGAACGCTTCGTCCAGGGGGTAAATGTTGCCCTTGAGCGTGGTATTCCGATGGTCTGTTTCTCAGCCAGTGGTGGTGCGCGCATGCAGGAGTCGCTCTTCTCCCTGATGCAGATGGCCAAGACCAGCGCGGCGCTGAACAAGATGCGCAATCGCGGCCTACCCTATATTTCCATTATGACCGACCCCACTATGGCGGTGTCTCAGCCAGCTTCGCGATGCTTGGGGATGTTAATGTTGCTGAGCCAATGCCTTGATCGGTTTTGCCGGCCCACGGGTGATTGAACAGACGGTGAGAGAGAAGCTGCCCGAGGGATTCCAGCGCAGTGAGTTTCTACTGGATCACGGTGCTGTCGATATGATCATCGATCGCCGTCAGATGTGTGATGAAGTTGCCTCATTGCTGAGTGTCCTAACGCACCAGCCGCGTCCCTGATTACTTCTGCAGACTGGAGAAGCCGGATCACAGAGTACGCAGAGGACCACAAAGAACACAGAGCCTTTTTATAACTTTTCAACGCTATTCTCGGTGTACTCTGCGATTCTCTGTGTGCTCTGTGTTCCCAAACAGGAATCCGTAGATACTGAATTCTCATGCGTTTTGATACCCTCCAGGCTTGGCTTGACTGGCAGTCACAGTTACATCCCAGCGAGATAGAACTTGGCCTGGAACGGGTCGGCTCAGTCTGGTCCCGACTTCATCCGGATCCTCTCCCATGTAAGGTTATTACCGTTGCCGGTACCAATGGCAAGGGCTCATCGGTTGCTTTTCTTGAGGCGATATTCAGGGCGGGAGGGTATCGCGTCGGCTGCTACACCTCGCCCCATATGCTTCGATATAACGAGCGTATCCGCCTGGATGGCATAGAAGTGACAGATGAGCAGTTGTGTCGCGCATTTGAACAGGTGGACCAGCTTCGTGGGGATACTCCACTAACCTATTTTGAGTTTGGCGCACTGGCGGCACTGGTCATCTTCTCATCCGAACCCCTGGATGTAGTTGTGCTTGAAGTGGGGCTGGGGGGGCGGCTCGATGCAGTCAATATCATTGATGCCGATGTTGCTCTTATCACCACGGTGGATATTGATCACAGTGATTGGCTGGGCGATACAAGGGAGAAGATAGGGCGAGAAAAGGCCGGTATTATGCGTCCTGGCCACCCTGTGGTTTTTGCCGGCTCAAACCCTCCTGAGTCTGTTATTCATGAGGCTGAACGTCTTAGATCCCCACTTTTCCGTAGTGGTGATGATTTCACTTTTCATACCGATCAGCAGGGGTGGAGTTGGCGTGGAAAGCGTCAACGTCGCCACGCACTTCCCTATCCGCATCTTCGCGGTTCCCATCAGTTGGCCAATGCCGCCGCCGTATTGATGGTGCTGGAGTGCCTGGAACAGGCGCTGCCCCTTGATCAGCAGGCAATACGTGCCGGACTACAGGAAGCAAGGTTGCCTGGGCGCTTTCAAGTGGTCGGCGGGACGCCGGTGACTATTCTCGATGTTGCCCACAATCCGGAGGCGGTAAAGACGTTACAAAAAAATCTGAATGAGATGGGTTGTTCCGGAAGAACGCTGGCTGTCTTCTCAATGTTGGAGGATAAAGATATCGATGAAGTGGTGCGGATCATAGCTCCCACCATTGATCATTGGTATCTGGCGCCTTTGACTGTTCCCAGGGCGGCTACAATCGAACAGTTGACCCTGGCACTTACGGCGTCCGGAGTGGGGGAGCAGCAGTTTGACTGCCGGCTGAGTGTTGCATCCGCACTCCAGACGGCAAAGGAAGAGGGGAATGATGATGACCGAATTGTTGTTTTCGGTTCTTTCTTTACCGTCTCAGCTCTTCTTGACCTTGTTTGATACAGCACACCAAGCTACGGCTCTAGTGGTATAATTTACACATCTTAAACTTAACGGGTTTCTGAATGTGAATGAGGGGCTGAAAAAAAGACTGGTTGGAGCAACCGTACTGGTTTCACTAGTGGTTATTTTTGTTCCGATGCTGCTGGAGAAGGAGCCTGTGCTCAGTGGAAGCATTACTGAAAGTAATATTCCTCCACGTCCGAATACCGATTTCACCTCTCGGGTGCTTCCTCTCGAGAACGAAAATCTGGCAAAGCGTCCGTACCGGAGGTTTCCACAGGGGTGACGACCTCGTCTGATACTCCACCTCGGCCTGTAGCGACTCAGACACAAGTAACGCCAAAAACCAAAAAATCGGTGGCTCAGGCAGCGGCCAAGCCTCAACCGGCTACTAAAGTTGAGCCTCGTGTTGGACTCTCTGCCTGGGTCGTTCAGGTAGGGAGTTTTTCTAAACGGGAGAATGCTGCGCGAGTTGAGAAGCAGCTTAAGAGAGAGAAATTTCCTGCATTCATTGAGCAGGTGGGTATCGACGGCAAAAATCTATTCAGAGTCAAGGTGGGTCCTGAGGTTGATCGTAAGTTGGCAGAGAGTCTGTTGAAACGAGTCAATGAGTCACTCACAACACTCAAGTTACAAGGGTCTTTGACTCGCTACCAGTAGTCATTGCAAGATGTGGAGTAGAGTGATGCTGTTCAGCCCGCATGTGAATTTACTTGGTCTGCTCTATGCCGCTTCTGCTGCTGTCCCAGCTCTGATAAACTCCCTCTTTACCATCACGAAGGGGCCTTCGGCTCATGGTCTCAACAGTGGATCAATTGCATGATCTGGATTGATTACGGCATTCTTGGCGTTATCGCCCTCTCCTCATTGATAAGTCTGGTTCGTGGCTTTATGAGGGAAGCGCTTTCCCTTGCTGTGTGGGTGCTGGCGTTCTGGGTCGCCTGGATGTTCTTCCGTGACCTGGCATTGCATCTGGAATGGATCAACCTTCCCTCCGCTCGATTGATTGCCGCCTTTGCGCTCATTTTTGTTGCCACCCTAATGGTTGGAGGGATGGTCAATTTTCTTATGTGTCAGCTGGTGGACAAGACAGGCCTCAGTGGTACTGACCGCCTTATAGGCGCGCTCTTCGGCGCCGCCCGTGGTGCTTTGCTGATTGCCATACTGGTGCTGATGGCGGGGTTGACCCCATTTCCCAACGACCCCTGGTGGCAGGAGTCCCAGCTGATCACTCATTTCCAAGAGCTGGCGATATGGTTGCGTGGTTTGTTGCCGGCGGATATTGGCGATATGTTTCACTTCAGTTGAAAAATTGATAGCTCGCGAGAGAGATAGAAATTATGTGCGGTATTGTTGGGGTCTTTGGTAATAGTCCGGTCAATCAGACGATCTATGATGCTCTTCTGGTATTGCAGCATCGTGGACAAGACGCCGCCGGCATTGTCACTATGGATGGCCGTAAGCTGCATATGCGCAAGGATAATGCTTAGCGAAGGATGTGTTTCGCACTCGCCACATGATTGATCTACAGGGGAATATGGGAATCGGTCATGTACGTTATCCCACAGCGGGCTGTTCGTCTTCCGCTGAAGCACAGCCCTTTTATGTCAACTCCCCCTATGGCATCACCCTTGCTCACAACGGCAACCTGACCAATGCCGATGAGCTGAAACACGATCTCTACCAAGAGGATTTGCGCCACATCAACACCTCTTCGGACTCGGAGATCCTGCTTAACATCTTTGCCCACGAGCTTCATACTCAGAACAAACTGCGTATCACCGAGAATGATATCTTCAAGGCGGTAACAGCCGTTCACCGACGCTGTCGCGGCGGCTATGCCGCAGTGGCACTTGTTATCGGCTACGGTATGCTCGGTTTCCGCGACCCCCACGGTATCCGCCCGGTGGTATACGGCAAGCGGGAAACAGAGCAGGGGACTGAATATATGATCGCTTCAGAGAGTGTTGCGCTCGATGCCCAGGGATTCGAGTTGGTACGCGATCTGGCGCCCGGTGAAGTGGTCTATGTCGATATGGAGGGACGGTTACACAGCTGTCTCTGTGGTGGCACCAAGACCAAACCCTCTCCCTGTATCTTCGAGTTTGTCTATTTTGCCCGACCCGATTCCATTATTGACGATATCTTTGTTCATAAAGCACGTTCCGAATGGGCACCAAGTTGGCCAAGAAGATCATGCGGGTATGGCCGGATCATGGAATCGACGTGGTGATTCCCATACCTGACACGAGTCGCACCGCCGCCCTGCAACTGGCTAATATCCTTAAAGTTAAATACAGAGAGGGCTTTATCAAGAACCGTTACATCGGTCGCACCTTCATCATGCCCGGTCAGCAGGTGCGGAAGAAATCGGTGAAGCAGAAACTGAACGCCATCTACTCTGAGTTCAAGGGTAAGACAGTTCTGCTGGTTGATGACTCTATCGTCAGAGGAACCACCTCTCAGCAGATTGTGCAGATGGCGCGTGATGCAGGAGCCGACAAGGTCTACTTTGCCTCTGCCGCGCCACCGGTACGTTACCCCAACGTCTATGGCATCGATATGCCTCGGCAACTGAGTTGGTGGCTCACGGACGTAGTGAAAAAGAGATTCAGCAGCTTATCGGCGCGGATCGTTTGATCTACCAGGATTTGGCAGACCTGATCGTTGCTGTGAATAAAAAAGGTAAATCGGATCAGATCAGCTTCGACACCTCAGTATTCAGTGGCAAATACATCACCGGTGATGTCAGTGATCAGTACCTGGAGCAGTTGGAGCTGTTGCGCAACGATACCGCCAAGCAGACCCGGGAGAGCAGCAACGAAAACACCATTGGTCTCCATAATAATCCCTGATCTGTAGCTTGATGGTCGCCGGGGGTAAGGGCTCACGAAACAATAACTCCCTGTTTTGGAATGCCGATCCATCCCGCCTGGCTGCGTTGTGAAAACTTGAAAGATACTGATATTCCCGCGTTTTCACGCCTTGCCAGACGGGCGCCTCGGCGCTCCAAAATCATGTACTTATTATTTCGCGAGCCCTATGTATCTCAGTTGCTACGCAAGGGTTCAGTGACCAGATCGAAGTGGGCCGGTAGTATGTATTGGAACACCTCTTTGCCATCCGGATTGACTGCGATATCCAGGCCTTTACTCGGATAGAGCCAGTGCGTTGTTTTAGAGTCCAACTCTTTTAAACGTTCAGCAGGCTCCCCAAATCTACTTAAGACAAGATCTTCATCCAGGTCAGTTGCCGGAATGTAGGTGATATGGCTGATCTTCGCCTGCTTTATACTCTCCAGGTCATCGCTCGACAGGTTCACCTTCTTTGCGCCGTTGCTGATGTTGCTGATTCTAATCCCTCTGTTAAACATACCGTCAATGGTGGTTTTATCAACATCCAGTGTGGCGACCAGATCAGCGCGGATACTACTTAGATGGATACGTTGAAAATACGCTTCGATGGCATACTCACCGTCGGCAGAGCGAAATAGTGTCACTTTTGCTCCCGCCTTGAATATGTTTTCCGCCTCTCCAAGGGTACTTTGCCCGAGGGTAATCCCCATGACACTAAGCTTTTCAGGTGACTCTACATCGATAATCCAGGGTAGTTTCGGCTCGCTGTCTACCGTCCTTCCACCTGGTAACAGAATGGCGGCGGCGAGAGCGAAAAGAGTGATGCCGAGAATACCAAGTAACATGTTGCGATCCATAGGGATTACCTGAATAGTGAGGATGTGGGGGTTGTCTGTTACGACATTTCTGGTCAGGGTAACAATGTAGTAGTGTACCCGTTTTGAGAATTGTCATAGCTGGAATACGATCTGGAACCTATTTTATCCTAGGAGCCTATCCGAGAATAGAAAACCTACTGCGGGAAAGCCCTTTTGGCCAGATTTTCCAATTTAATTCGTTAAACATGCCCAATATTTGCCTCATTTAATCGAAAAATCTGACTCAAAATGGCTTCCCCTCGCTACGGCCCCTATTCTCGGACAGGCTCCTGTAAACAGTGAGAGGAAAACGTCAGGAATAAGCAAGGTGATCGAGTCGGGAGTAGATGAAATCGTGGCACCTAAATGTTAGCCTACTGGGCTTCAGTTTGCCCCGGAGCCCTGAATGATACTCGACGTTAGTGATGAAGAGAGCCAAAAAGCTAAAATTCCCCACGAAATTTTTCTCTCCAACTTGATTGGCAACCATATTCTCTGGTTTATCGCATCGTTGGGACTGGTGGGGTCATACTGGCAACCTCTGGCGTTGGTCCCGATCGTATCCTTCAGCGTGTTGATCTATATACTGTGGCGTGCCAAGCGTTCCAAAACCAGTGATAGCTGGTATGTCATGTGTCACTGGCAGATATGTGCCAAGCGTGCCCGTATCATTCTCTATATGATGCTTGGGCTTATCTCTGTCGCTTTTCTTGGTTGGCTCGGCTTCACATACATGGGCATGATGGAGGTGGCGGTTTACGCATGATTGGTGGTATGGGGGTTTTACCGGTGATGGTAACGGTGCTGGTGCTGATCGTCATGGAGCAGGATATCATGCATCAGGCGGCACAGAAAAAGTTGCCTGATAGCATTGTTGAAGCATTTCCAAATCCTGGTGTTCGGGTACTTGATGAGGCACCGGTTCCGGAGGCCTGAGGTTTCTACTTTAACAGCAGTGCGGCGGCAGCTCGGCGCCCTTCCGACAGCAGGATATTGTAGGTGCGACAGGCTGCCGGGGTTGTCATTATCTCTACACCGATCCCTGCGCGAATCAGACTCTGATAGAGTGCAGGAGAGGGGAACTGCTGGCGTTCGCCGGTACCCAGTATTACCAAGTCGGGATTGAGTCCATCAAGTATTGAAAAATCACTCATCTCCACCGTTTTGAGGGAAGTTGGACCCCAGGGTGCGATAATCCTGTCGGGCAGGACGATAATGCTTGAGTCGTAAGTATTAGAGTCAATAACAATACCTCTCTCCGAATAGGAGTGAATGGTATTACCCAAGGATGGATCGGCCAGTGAAAATTTCATCCGCGGAAGATAGCAGGGGCTACCGCCAAGTGCAAAGTGGTAGACCTGGCCATAAGGATACAACTGCTAAAAGATGACGTAGTATCCATTTAATTTTATTGACATTTTATGTCTTACTCGGGTAATTTACTCGTTTTTCCCCGCCCTTGGCAATTATAGTAGAAGAGGTTCCTGTGTCGACCCCAGAGATGGAAGAGTTCCCTAGAATCAGGCGCTTACCGCCTTATGTTTTCAGTATTATTGGCGATCTGAAGGCTGCGGCGCGAGCTCGGGGCGAGGATATCATCGACTTCGGCATGGGTAATCCCGATCAGCCCACTCCTCGGCATATTGTCGATAAGATGGTTGAGGCGACTCAGCGCAAAGATACCCATCGTTACTCCATGTCTAAGGGAATCCCTCGCCTACGCCGTGCTATCTGTAATTGGTATAAGAATCGTTACGATGTAAACCTCGATCCGGAGTCTCAGGCAATCGTCACTATTGGCTCCAAGGAGGGCTTGGCCCACCTGTCGCTGGCATGTATGGGGCCGGGTGATTCTGTGTTGGTGCCCAACCCTGCGTACCCGATCCACCTACGGGTTTGTCATTGCCGGTGCCGATATCCGCCATGTGCCACTGCTCCCCGGAGTCGACTTCTTCAGCAAACTTGAAGAGACGATTCTCGGCTCCTGGCCGCGCCCGAAAATGCTGGTGCTGAATTTCCCTGGCAATCCCACCGGGCAGTGCGTTGAGCTCGATTTCTTTGAAAAGGTGATCGACATTGCCAAGGAACACAATATCTGGGTGATCCACGATCTGGCCTATGCTGATATCGTCTTCGATGGTTATAAAGCACCGTCAATTCTTGAAGTGCCCGGTGCTGAAGAGATTGCGGTGGAGTTCTTCTCACTTTCGAAGAGTTACAATATGCCGGGATGGCGTGTCGGTTTTATGTGTGGCAACAAGACCCTGGTAGCGGCGTTGGCGCGGATGAAATCCTATCTTGACTACGGCATGTTCACGCCGATTCAGGTAGCTGCCATTGCTGCCCTGGAAGGGCCACAGGAGTGTGTTACCGAGATCAGGGATATGTACCAGAGCCGTCGTGATACTTTGTGTGACGGCCTCAACTCTGCCGGTTGGCCGGTGGAGAAGCCAAAGGCGACGATGTTTGTCTGGGCACCGATACCCGAGCAGTATCGAGAGATGGGCTCCTTGGAGTTCTCGAAAAAATTGCTGACAGAGGCAAAGGTGGCGGTCTCTCCCGGTGTCGGTTTTGGTGAGTATGGCGATGACCATGTACGTTTTGGTCTGATTGAAAATGAACACAGAACCCGCCAGGCAATACGCGGCATCCGCGAGATGATGCGCCGGGATGCGAAGCAGGGTTAAGAGCGAGTTGACGAGCCGAATATTTTTCAGCGAAAAGCTGAATCAGGAGAATCAGGTGGAAGCAGTTAAAGTAGGTCTTTTGGGTCTTGGTACGGTGGGTGGCGGTACGGTTAATGTGTTGGGCCGTAATGCCCAGGAAATTGCACGGCGCGCCGGTCGCGATATTCGTATCACCCATGCCGCCGCTCGTGAATACAATGCGGAGGATATTAACGGTCTGGATCAGATTGTAATCACTGACGATGCCTTCGAAGTGGTCAATAATCCTGAGGTCGAGATAATCATTGAGCTGATCGGTGGCTACTCACCCGCTCTTGAGCTGGTGATGCAGGCGATCGAAAATGGCAAGCATGTAATTACCGCCAACAAGGCGCTGATTGCACTTCATGGTAATGAAATCTTTGCCGCAGCCCGGAAGAAGGGCGTAACTGTTGCATTCGAAGCGGCGGTCGCAGGCGGTATTCCCATCATCAAGGCGATGCGCGAGGGCCTGTCGGCCAATCGTATCGAATGGGCGGCGGGTATTATCAACGGTACCGGTAACTTCATTCTCACCGAGATGAAGGATAAGGGGCGTGATTTTGCCGACGTACTGGCAGAAGCCCAGGCTCTGGGTTATGCCGAAGCCGATCCCACCTTCGATGTTGAGGGTATAGATGCGGCTCATAAGCTGACCATTATCGGCTCAATCGCCTTTGGCATTCCGCTGCAGTTCGATAAAACCTTTACCGAGGGTATCGGTGGTATTGATCGTCAGGATGTTACTTATGCTGATGAATTTGGTTATCGCATCAAACACCTTGGTATCGCTCGCAAGACCGACAAGGGGATCGAGATGCGAGTGCATCCGACGCTGATTCCCGAGCGTCGCCTGATCGCCAATGTAGATGGTGTGATGAACGCGGTGTTGGTGAAAGGTGATGCTGTTGGACCGACACTCTACTATGGCGCTGGTGCCGGCGATGAGCGACGGCTTCTGCGGTAGTGGCGGATGTGATTGATGTCGTACGTACCCTCACTACCGACCCTGAGAATCGGGTCCCTCATCTGGCCTTCCAGCCAGATGAACTGAGTGATCTGCCGATTCTTTCAATGGATGATGTGGAGACCGCCTATTACTTGCGCATGCAGGTGGCTGATAAGAGTGGCGTGATAGCTAGAATCGCCGGCATTCTTGCCGAGCAGGATATCAGCATCGAAGCGATCAAGCAGCAGGAGCCTGCAGAGCCCAATACTACAGCGACGCTGGTGATGTTTACCCATCAGGTATTGGAGCGGCAGATGAACCAGGCGATCGAGATGATAGAGGCGCTCGATACGGTAGAGGGACGGGTGACCCGTATTCGCGTTGAGCATCTGGATGGTTGATTGTTACCTATCCGGTTGAAACTACCGGGCCATGGTGAGGTTGCTCTCACCGTGGCTTTTTCATTTTTATACACTTTGAATCTAAATGTCAGTCATGTCGAGTAACGAACGATCCGTTCATCTACTGGTACCCGGCCTGCTGGGCCCGATGCAGCAGTTGGAGCCTCTTAAGCCACTGCCACAACTGGAAAGACTCCTCTCTAAGGCCGATATTGGGCAGCGCCGGGTAATGATTTGGAGTCGACTCTTTTTCCTCTGTTTGGAATAAGTTCAGAACCGGGTAGGGAACTGCCTGCTGCACCCTACCGACGTATCGGCGATGGCTCTCCTCGGGATGACCGCTTTTGGCTCCAGGCCAATCCTGTCTATCTGCGTCCTGACCAAGACCGATTGCTGTTGTTTGATAGTGAAGACCTCGGCTTTGGTCAGGATGATGCGGAGAGTCTGGCACACCTGTTCAAAGAGCACTTTGTTGCTGAGGGGTGGCAATTGGAGACACCTACAGCTCATCGTTGGTACCTTGCCCTCGATAGAGCTCCCTCGCTCACTACTACCGCACTTTCACAGGTATTTGGACGCAATATTGACAGCTTTTTGCCCCAAGGTGAGGAGAGTATGCGCTGGCACGGCATTATGAATGAGGTGCAGATGCTCTTCTTCTCCTCCAACCTCAACTTTGAGCGAGAGAGTCGAGGCAAGCTGCCGGTCAATGGCCTATGGTTTTCCGGTGGTGGCAATCTGCATGATGCTATCAGCACTCCTTTTCAAACTGTCCATACCGATGACTCTCTTGCCAAGGGGCTGGGTTTGACGTCGGGGGCAACCATTGAAGCCATTGCGGCTGATGCGTCAACAGTTAAGGCGGAGGGGAGGGGAGTGCTTGTGACCTATGGCCGAATGGAACGCACTGTCTGGCGTGCCGACCCCTTCGATTGGGCTGACGAGCTGAATCGCTTTGAGTCGTGGCTGCTGCCTATGGTTGACGCTCTGCGTCAAAAAAAGATTAACCAACTCTTCATCTATCCCTGTAATGGAACTCAGTTCCGGCTTAGCTCCAGTGCATTGCGGCGATTCTGGCGGCGGCGCAGAGGATTTAGTCAATGGCTCGAAGGCTGACTTAACTGATACAGCCGCCTACTCTTTCAAGGCTTTGCCACAGACTCGGCAGCGATAGACCTGACTCGCAAGGACGCGGCGGTGGCGAATGCTGGTCAGTTGATGTGTCGTGCAGCTGCAATGATAGGTGAAACGTTGCAGACGCCGTCTGATGGAACGGCTGGTATCAAACTGGTGGCGATGTTGGATATCAGCACCAAAGAATTTCATCACTCCCTGCCACTCCTTACCATGATGACGTATCCCGCTACCGAAGAGAGTGCGTGACGCCAGGTGTGTAGTTTCATGAGGTAGTCTCTGCAGCACATTATTTTAGACCGCACTCGAACTCTTTGGGTGGCTGGTGCGGTGAAATATGTTGATTTTATGGGTTGAACTTCCTATTCTTTTGCCTCCTTTGATTATTATCGTCTGCGCCTAGGGGAGAAGGGTATTTCTACTAGTAAAGAGTTCCGTAGGCGGCTTCCCGAAGAGGCGGGGGTGGCGATATTCCCAGGCGGTGACCTCCTGTTCGTTTATTAAACACTAGACCTGAAAACAGAACAGCTGAGCAAATGGTTTGGTATAGCGGAGCCGGAAGAAAAGATTTTACAACAAGAGAGGATTTATCCAGGGTGGTATCTGATGAGCCTGTTTTTCAGTTATCACTTTTGGCTAATGGGTCGGATGGCCGACATATTTTAGAGAAAACTAAGGGAGACTACTCAAAATGTTCATCAAACGGACAATAACTTCAGCACTGATGGTAGCTGGAATAGCCTTTGCAGCGGGCGCTGCAAATGCCACATCTTTTATCACAATTGGAACCGGTGGTGTCACCGGTGTCTATTACCCTACGGGTGGTGCAATTTGTCGGCTGGTCAATAAGGGCCGCAAAGAACACGGCATACGCTGCTCTGTTGAGTCTACCGGTGGGTCTGTTTATAACCTGAATACCATACGTGCCGGGGAGCTGGATATGGGGGTGGCGCAGTCAGATTGGCAGTTCCACGCTTATAATGGCACCAGCAAATTCAAAGATATGGGGGCCAACAAGAATCTGCGTGCCGTCTTCTCAGTTCATCCAGAGCCGTTTACCGTTGTAGCTCGTGCTGACTCCGGCATCAAGAGCTTTGGTGACCTGAAAGGAAAACGTGTCAATATTGGTAATCCGGGCTCTGGTCAGCGTGGCACCATGGAGGTGTTGATGGATGCGCTGGGTTGGAAAAAGTCCGATTTCACCCTGGCCTCTGAATTGAAGGCTGCCGAACAGTCAAAGGCGCTTTGCGACAACAAGATAGACGCTATGGTCTATACCGTTGGGCACCCGTCCGGTTCCATTAAAGAGGCTACTACGACGTGCGACACCATTCTGGTTTCTGTAACGGGTCCGGTAGTTGAAAAACTGATATCGGATAACGACTACTACCGCACTGCAACCATCCCCGGTGGCATGTATCGTGGCAATCCCAATGACACCCAGACCTTTGGTGTGGGTGCTACTTTTGTCTCTTCCACCAACACTCCTGCCGACACCGTTTACCAGGTGGTCAAGTCTGTATTTGAGGATTTTGACGGTTTTCGCAAGCTTCATCCCGCTTTCAGAAATCTCGATAAAGCACAGATGGCCAAAGATGGTCTCTCTGCGCCGATTCATGATGGTGCAGCCCGCTACTACAAAGAAGTAAATCTACTGTAGTTTAGTATGGGAGGCAGGTGGCATTTTGCCACCTGTTTTTTCCCATATTCAGTTTCAAACAGAGAATGGATGTTGGAGGGCAAGGCTACTATCTGTGCCCCTGCCAATAGATGCCGGCGGCTATTTTTCCTTTGCTGTATTCAACTGGGACCATTGTTGCATTGATAGTCCACAGTGGCAGGCATGATGAAAAGGCGGCAGGAGTTGTCTTTACCGTTCTCTCTTGAGGTTGTTCCAGTCAATCCGCGCTGTGTATCTCACAACAGGACAGGAGGGCATGATGAGCGAGCAAAACAGTAACCAAGAGAGTATCAGTGACCAGGAGTTACAAGAGATGGTCGCCCAGACGGATAGTGGCGCACGCCATCCCCTTGGCAATGCAGGGAAGTTGCTTTTTGGGGCGGCGCTTTCCTGGTCCCTGTTTCAGCTCTGGGTGGCATCACCCCTTCCTTTTTCCGTTGGCTTTGGTGTCTTTAACGATACAGAAGTGCGCGCTATTCATTTGGCATTTGCCTTCTTCCTCGCCTTTACCGCCTATCCAGCATTTAAACAGTCCCCAAGAGAGGTGATTCCGTTACAGGACTGGGTCTTTGCCGTAGTCGGTGCCTGCAGCGCGGCTTATCTCTTTGTCTTCTATGATGAACTGTCAGGACGCTCAGGTGCACCGACCTCCCTGGACCTGGGGGTTGGGGTCTGCGGTATGCTGCTGTTATTGGAGGCGACCCGCCGTGCCCTGGGGCCGCCGTTGATGGTTGTGGCGATCGTCTTTCTCACCTACACATTTGGCGGCCAGTATATGCCCGATGTTATTGCTCACAAGGGCAGAGTCTCTCCAAGGTGATGTCCCACCAGTGGCTTACCACTGAGGGCGTTTTTGGTGTCGCCCTGGGTGTGTCGAGCAGCTTTGTCTTTCTGTTTGTTCTGTTTGGCGCCATGCTGGAAAAGGCGGGTGCCGGCAACTATTTCATTAAAATGGCCTTTGCCCTGCTTGGACACCTTCGTGGCGGGCCTGCCAAGCGGCGGTGGTCGCCTCTGCGGCGACAGGGCTGATTTCAGGCTCTTCCATCGCCAATGTGGCTACTACCGGCACCTTTACGATTCCCCTTATGAAGCGTGTCGGCTTTCCTGGTACCAAAGCCGGGGCCGTTGAAGTGGCGGGCTCCACCAATGGACAGCTGACACCACCGGTGATGGGTGCCGCAGCATTCCTGATGATTGAGTATGTAGGTATCAGTTATATCGAGGTGATCAAGCATGCGATTTTGCCTGCGCTCATCTCCTATATTGCACTCTTCTATATTGTTCATCTTGAGGCTTTGAAGGCCAATATGGAGGGACTGCCAAAGCGGGTTCAGACCACTTTGTCTGAAAAACTGATGACCTTCGCGGCTGTTGTTGCCGGTATCTGCTTTATTGGCCTTGCGGTTTACTACGGTATCGGCTGGATAAAAAGCTACACTGGAGATGCGGCTATCTATATTGTCGGGCTTTTGGTGCTGGCGGCCTATATCGGACTGGTTAAATACTCGGCGCGATACCCTGAACTGGAGATGGATGATCCCAACTCCCCGATCGTCGAGCTGCCGGAGACCGGTCCCACCGTCAAGGTCGGGCTCTATTTTCTGCTGCCGATTGTGGTGCTGATGTGGTGCCTGGTTGTTGAGCGTTTTTCACCGGGTCTCTCGGCGTTCTGGGCGACCCTGTTTATGATCTTTATTGTGCTTACCCAGCACCCGCTCCATGCGCATTTTCGCGGAGAGGCTGCAGAGGCACCGCTGAAGCGCGGCATCAACGACTGTATTCAGGGCCTGGTGACCGGGGCGCGGAATATGATCGGTATCGGTATCGCCACTGCGGCTGCCGGTATTGTTGTCGGAACCATTACATTGACGGGTATCGGCCAGGTGATGATCGAGTTTGTTGAGCTGATATCAGGGGGTAACCTGATATTGGCCCTGATCTTTACCGCCATGATCTGCATCATTCTCGGTATGGGGTTGCCGACCACAGCGAATTATATCGTCGTCTCCAGTCTGATGGCGCCTGTGGTTGTTGCTTTGGGGGCCAGTAACGGCATGGTGGTGCCTCTGATTGCCGTTCATATGTTCGTCTTCTATTTCGGCATCCTTGCGGATGATACGCCACCGGTGGGGTTGGCGGCATTCGCCGCCGCCGCCATCGCCAAGAGTGATCCCATCAAAACGGGTATCCAGGGATTTGCCTACGATATACGTACTGCCATTCTACCCTTTATGTTTATTTTCAATACACAATTGCTGCTGATCGGTATCGGTAACTGGCTTGAACTGCTGGTGGTTATTGTCAGTGCGACCATAGGTATGCTGCTGTTTGCCGCTGCAACTCAGGGTTACTGGCTGACCAGAAGCCGTCTCTGGGAGTCTGCTGCACTGCTGTTGATTACATTCACCCTGTTCCGGCCAGGCTTCTGGTGGGACATGATCTATGAACCGGTGGTGTCGATGCCGCCCAGTCAGATTGTTGAGATGGCGGAGCAGGTGCAGGCAGAAGGAAAGCTGCCGATGATGATAGCGGGCGAAACCATCGATGGTGACTATGTCGAAAAACTGGTGGTGCTACCACTGGGTGCTGCGGGTTCAGGTACCGAGCGCCTCATGGAGGCTGGGCTGGAGGTGCGGATCGAGGGGGATAAAGTGTTTGCCGATAATGTCGCTTTTGGCAGTGCGGCCCAAACAGCAGGCCTTGATTTTGACTGGCAGATCAACAGCATTCAGGTTGCTGCAGACCGCCCACCCAAACACCTGATGTTTATTCCGGCGTTGTTGCTGCTTCTGTTTATTGGACTGATACAGCGTCGCCGTGATACCGATATGCCTCCTCTGTCAACCAGTGAGGCTGCGTCATGAGAGTAGTGATGCCAACACAAAATTTCTTTCTGCTAATCGTTTGATGAACATAAAAAAGGAACAGCCATGTTCAAGAATATTCTGATGCCGATCGATCTGCAGGAGACACATCTTGCTGTCAAAGCTGTCAAGATTGCCATTGATGAGGCACGTAAGCATCAGGCTGAGATCCATGTGATGACGGTGATCCCAGGCTTTGGTATGCCTCTTGTAGCCTCCTTCTTTCCCGATAAGGCGATGGAGGAGGCGATGAAAGAGGTTGGCAGGGAGCTGAAGAGGTACGTGGCCACCAATATACCTGAAGATGTCAGGGGAAAGCCGGTGATCGCCGAAGGCAATCCTGCTGAACGGGTGCTGGCCCAGGCAAGAGAGGTTGGCGCTGACCTGATCATCATCCCTCCCATACTAAAAGCCTTGAGCAGGTACTTCTCGGATCCTGCGCCTCCAAGGTGGTGGAGCAATCGACCTGTTCAGTGATGGTGGTGAAGAGTGCCTGATTAAGCACCAAAGTGATTCCCCCTGGCAGTGTGTGATCAGCGCTGATCAAGATGTTCGATGGGGTAGCCGTCGGGGTCTTCAACAAAGGTGATGATGGTGCTGCCGGCATTCATCGGCCCCACTTCCTGAGTGATCTTGCCACCTCTCTCCCTGATGACATATGCAGCCCGGTATATATTATCCACCTGTATGGCGATATGGCTGTAGCCATTGTCTATGTCGTTATGATCGCAGAGGATTTAATCAATAGCTCGAAGGCTAACCGAATGGGTACTACAGCCTACTCTTTCAAGGCATTGCCGCAGGCTCGGCAGCGATAGACCTGACCGGCAAGAGCTCGGCGGTGGCGAATGCTGGTCAGTTGATGTGTCGTGCAGCTGCAATGATAGGTGAAACGTTGCAGGCGCCGTCTGGCAGAACGACTGGTATCAAACTGGTGACAACGTTGGACATCAGCACCAAAGAACGCCATTACTTCCTGCCACTCCCTGCCATGGGGACGTATTTTGCTGCCGTAGAGGGTACGTGCCACCAAGTGCGCAACCTCGTGGGGCACCGTCTGTTGTATGAACGGTTCCGAGTTCTCACATAACAGTACCCAGTTGTAGCGGATTACCGCTTTACCCATGGGTGGGAAAACGATCATTCCGGCCGCTCGTCCTGTGAGGTCGAAACGGATCTCCACTTCGGGTAGAGAAGTATTGTAGTGGCCTGTTGCCAGGTGCAACAGCCGTTGGGTTTCGCTTATGCCGAGCTGCGCTATCTCCGGACTTTGTAGATCATGATGACTCATATGAGATACTACTTTGAACACTGTTTTTCCACGTATGCTTTAAATTGCTGACATTGGCTAACAGCCTATCGAATCTTAAGACAATAGAATGACAGGTCGTTAATCCCCACTATTGAGGCTGTTGATGCTGTCCAGACGGATTTCATGGGAATCGCCGGAGGTGGTTTTCAGCAGGAGGTATTCGACCCTCTCCCGAGTGTAGATATCCTGGATTTTTCCCATCAGGCGCTCATGTTTTTCAGTGAGTTGTAGATAGACAGTTTTCTGTCGCATGGCCAGGAGTTCGTACTCGCTGTGCAGTTCGCAGGAAATGGGTTGGTAGTCATTCATAAACTTTGTCGTGTTAACAGGCCTAAATTAGAGGGCAACAATCGGGTGGCTCTATCCCGGCTGCATGTTAATCTTATGTCAGAGCAACGCAATAGGCCAACGCTGTGCCATCAGATTACCACCGAATCGAACAGGCTTTACACTGGCTTGCCGAACATGCCGGCGAACAGCCGGAACTCGTTGACCTCGCAGGTTTTCTCGGGCTTAGCACCTATCACACTCAACGCCTGTTCAGTCGTTGGGCCGGAGTCACTCCCAAGCAGTTTCTTCAATACCTTACAGTAGGCTACGCCAAACAGCTTCTCGATGAGTCCATGAGCGTGCTGGATGTGTCGCATGAGGTGGGGCTGTCAGGTCCCGGGCGCTTGCACGACCAGATGATCAATATTGAGGCGGTCTCTCCCGGTGAGTATAAACAAGGGGGGAGCGGACAGGTTGTTCACTTTGGTTTTCATGACACCCCCTTTGGTGAATGCCTCATCGCCTCTACCGTCAGGGGGGTATGTCATCTTGTCTTTGTCGAGCCGGGTGGGCGTGAATCGGCACTTCAAGATTTGAAGTCGCTCTGGGTCAATGCCGTTTTTGAGGAGCATCCTCAGCAGACCTCTCTATTGGTTCAAAAGGCATTCGCGCTAGAGGGCGACAGGCGGCAGGGTATCAAATTGTTAGTGCGTGGAACCAATTTTCAGGTCAAGGTGTGGCAAGCACTGCTTCATATTCCCCAGGGATACGCACTGACCTACGGAAATATTGCGGCATGGGTAGGTTCCCCCAACGCCTCACGCGCTGTGGGTAGCGCCATTGGCAAAAATCCCGTGGCTTATCTCATTCCCTGTCACCGTGTTATCCGCAGTAGCGGTATTACTGGCGAATACCACTGGGGCCGCGACCGTAAACGGGCCATGATTGCCTGGGAGGCGGCTCGCAGGCAACAGAGCTGATTCACCTCAGGGTAACAACCCATAGCTCCTTAAGTGTGAAAATCTAGACGTGATCTGATAGACAGTGCCCGATGACCCCAAAATTAATTTCTGCTTTTGCTTTTGGTGCAATCGATAGTCTTGGTCCGCTGTCACCGGTAAAGGCAGGCAACACTACAAAGTGGAAGTAACAGGGTATTACCTTCGCTATCCACAATACCTGTTCCTTCTTCTGTGGATAACCTGTGAGTGCCGTCTTGGATGGGCCGGTGTTGCTGGATTGTTACGTCATTGTCTATTTATTGGTCAGCTCCTGGGTGGTAAGCCGCGTGTGGGGATATGTGGCACCAGGTGAGGCCAGATTCGTACTGAGGGTGTCAGTTCACCAGTCCAAGCTCTGCAGCTATTGTAGGAGAACGGTGCTGTCCGTACACAGCATGGCTATACCCCGGTCGAAAATGGCCAAAAGCGATAGTTTGGGATACCTACGGTGATAAACAGCTAGCACCCTACAGCGTACATTGGTGAAAATGATTCTGTAGGACATGAGTATGGGTTGGCCTATCTTGAAGGTGGTTTGGGGTCAGAGCAAAAACTATTCAGCTTATTTCGCCTGGTCCGCTTTGGTCGCTCAATAGACCTTACAGGGCGATGCTGCGGATCACCAGCTCAAAGGGTCTGTGACCGGCAAGGAACAGGCGGTCGAGTTAGACATGGAATAAGGGCGCGGCCCCTGAAATTGAGTCGCTAACTAATCACTTAGCGCAAGGCTTGCCATTTTTATAACGCTTTCAAATGATTCAGCACCAGCGATAAATAAACCGTTATGGCAGAACATGGCGTCAGTGATACCCGTCACTTCCTGAAGGTCGTTTTCTGATAAACCTCCCCAGGGTGAAGGGAGTGATTTTTTGTTTTCAAATGATCCTGGCTCTACCGGTACGCATTGAATTCGCCACTGCCCAGTTTGAGAGGGGTAAACCATATACAAGGCATCTTCTGATAAGGCATGAACCGTTCTTTTCCATGGCGTGAATTTTTCCAGCACAATGACTCTCGGGTCTTTTGCTTTTTCTATGGCCTTTGCAACGATCTCTTTTGCTTTAACGCTACCTGTGGCTGAAGCAATGAATCTTTTCAGGATACGAGAGGCGAAAACAATGGCTTCATCGAAGCACTGGTCGACGTCGTCATCTTCTTCCCAGGTAGGGTTAAACATGGAAATACTCTGGCTCAGACTAATGCCTTCTGCCACCCCTTCGACATAACCGCAATCGATGGCGTCGATCGTCGAGACAAGGCCTGACTCGACAGCATTAGCTACATCTTGGTCACCACCACAAATCTGAATACCATATTTCTTCCAGATAAGACCGAATGATGAGTAGGGAATACCATTTTCACGCTCGCCGGCACCATCGCGTTGGTGATGGTCGAAGCGATTCTTGTCAGCGTCATACTGTCCGCCTACGTCAACAACGATATCAGCCTCTGTAATTACGTTTGAATCGCGTGTGCGGACGAGATTAAAAGAGGGGAGTACCTGCTTCAGCGCAGCGATGCTGAAAACATCATCTGCGTGAAAGATACCGTTGTGTGTTGCTACCGTCACTCTGTTCATAGAGAGAGTATACTACGCCAAATGCAACGGACTCTCGCCTATTATCCTCAGGGGGAAATACCCAGACCGGAAGCTAGGCCTTAGCACCATCCATGCAGTACCGCCGCCTTCCAACCAGAAGGTTGTTAAGTCTGCTTTGGATGTAGGAAGCAACTAAAGGCAGAAAACACCACAAAGCGGCCGTAAGGAATTTCAGTGTTTACAGCCACAATGTGGCTTCAATTGTCGCTATGATTGCATCGCAGACCCAATGACACAGACAGTCTGTGACAGATCAGGTCTGAATTACTACAGCTAATGAGTAGCCCGCCACCCGTTTTGGTTATTTTAAACTCCTTTTAGTTTCGCCTTCCCGCTTCTTCCCTTTTGGCTTAACCTCTTCCCGATTTATCACAGTTATCCCTACAGCGTTATATAAGGTGTATCACAAACATGACTTTTTATTAGACTACTCAAGGGGGTACGGGGTTAGAGTCAAATCGCCTGATCGCATTGATTTTATCCACCACCTGTTGCGCGGTTTGACTACGACCCCTACCGTCTCCCTGTAGGAGCGAATTTATTCGCGATCAGGCACCCTGCCTTCGCTGATCGCCATGGAAGGCTGAAAGCCGAGGCGATTAGTCCCCGATAGGCGTAGGCGCGGTTGTATGGCCGGAATTGCGACCGATAGGGAGTAGATGTAGGGCATACAAAGAGCGCATCCGAAACGCCGTAGAGTCATTGAGGGAGTCATGATGGAGTAGTGCACAAGCAGCTCTGCTGCAATGTGCAATACGGAATCGTGGCGGACGCAGGACGGTCGGGCATAACGGCTGTCGCGTAGGCGAGTTGATTTTGGGGACTTGGACGTCCCAAAATCTTTCACGAGGTAGCGACACTCTTGACTCTTTGTGAACAAGTTTGCTCCAGCCAGTCTCAGATTATTGTGTATAGCCACTCAATATAAAGCATTCGCAAAGCGCAACTCCTTTTGCAAAAAATCCAGTTACGCACCCCACCCATAAAGCCACTAACGCACTGATTATATAGATAATATAAAAGTGGCCCGGTTCCTGCTCAACCTCATTACACAGGTTTCATCAGGAGCAGACCATGCAAGAGATTGTGAACCATAGCAATACCCTATAGAGGGCAAGATCGACCTTGTTGAGGGTCAGAACCGACCACCGAAGAGCGAGAGGGCTGCCGATACATCTCACAGAGCCAAAGACGGGTCATAATCTTGCCGAACGCCTGTTCATTGCGACCCAACCGCTCCAGGTAATCTTCCAATAGATGAAACTGCCCGAGTGCTGTGGTGAAGGAAAATTCCACTCCCTCTTTCTCCTCAAAGGCGGTAAGTGGTCTGTCACTCTTCAGCCATGCCATGACATCATGCTTAAATTTACCACGAGTGGTGATAGTGCGGCGCTCTGGATTAAGAAACTCGGCAAAGAGCAACCGGTAATAATGCCTCAGATCCGCAACTTGATCTGTAAATGGTGGTGAAGCGGGACCGACCTTGAGCATACTGCCAGCGATTAGCGCCACCAGGCACTCACCGTAACGCATATATACAGTACTTGTGTATTTTTGCAGCAGGTTACTCCCCCGGGAACCATCGAACAGCTGCTGAAAGTGCTCGTCTTCTGCATAATAGTGGCGTAATGCTCCTCACTGGGGAACAACTCACTGCGGGTCTCATCCAGAAATGCCTTGTTGAGTGCAGAGAACGCTTCTGAGATGATAAAATCATCAAGCAGGGTGTTGATAAAGCACTCCAGGTCCAGCCCCCACTCCTCCTGCAAACTGAAGAAGCCTTCGAACGCCTTTCCGTTATAGAAAATTGAGACCAGCAGATGCATCTGACGCGCCTTGAGGTACGCCTCATAGGGCATATCCTTGGTGGCAACGACAATCTCCTCCACCTCAATAGCCCGTCCCAGCCCCGCCATCTCCGTGAAGCTACGAGGCAGGATACGGAAACCCGAGATCAGTTCAGGATCACGATGGGCCACCACATCCACCATCATCTCAGAACCATTCACAATCATCAGTTGATAGCAGACGATCTGGTCGATCTTAAGTGCCATCAGCTGAACCAGAGAGCGTATATGAGTTTCCAGCGTCTCACCGGGCAGGCTCAGGATCAGCTCCGACTTGGTCGTTGACTGAATCTTTGCGAGGCGCTGCTGTACATCGATCATGGTGGAGAGATCGATATTTCGCCGCTTGATATTATCGAGCACCTTTTCCGTAAGCGATTGGGCAGACATCCAGATGGGCATGGAGACATCTTCCAGGGTAAGTGAGATGTCGATGATACGGTCTGTAATATTTTTTGCCGTGGTGGCAAAAACGGTCTTGGGGTAGCCATGCTCTTTACGTGTGGCAGCCAGTTCAGCGGCAAACTTCAGATCACGGGGGAAGACACCAAAATTGGGGTCGGCCACCAGAAAATTGGTCACCTTACTCCCTACATGGCGGGCAATATAACGGATATCATCCTTACAGCGCTGAGTAGAAAAGCGATGTATTTTTGTATAGCTCTCATGCCCTTCGTGGCAATAGGTACAGCGAAATGGACAGCTCGGTGAGTCTCAATCATCGGTGACAGTGTGTCATCAAAGAATTTATCAAGCACCCCCGTCTGATAAGGGGAGGGGTAGTGATCAAGATCCTTCATCCGGGGTATCGGCTTATAGGAAACATGCACACCCTTGTGCATATAGATCGTGCCGGCAGGCTGATCTCCCTTCATGGCAGCAATATCAAACCCCTTATCAAAGGCACTCTTGAGCACCTCAGTAAAAGCGGTTTCACCCTCATACAGGCAGTAAAAATCCAGTGCCGTCCCTATTTTACTTAGCAACTGCTGCTGATCAGCCGGATCATAGGGCATGTTAGGGCCACCCATTACCGTGAGCACCCGCTGATCCTGTTTCTTCACATAATCAATAAAGGCCGTGCTGAGTGTCAGGTTCCACGGGTAGTTGGAGAGGCCCAATAGATCCGGCAGTTGCTGAGCCAATGCCGCCATCAGATCATCGGGATATTTGAATAGTTGAATCTCAATCTCAGGAAACTGCGCCTTTGCATAAGCGGCAACCATACCGATATTAAGAGGGAATGAGTCATTGGATACCGTCACTGTGGTATGCGTCAGGTCGGCAAGGTAAACAAGTGTCATCGCAGCTATCCTGTTGAGTACAGCCAAAATTCTAGCATCTGGTCTCTTATTTCACACACTCTTCGACACAACAACCAAAGATATGCATGGCTCCCAACAATCTGCCGAATAGTTACAATCATGCGCTCTAAATAACAGGTTGACATTAAGGTTATGGACAGGCTTTTTGCCACCGTCATTGGCTGTTTATGGGCATCTATTGCATTGGCAGGCTGATCACCCACTGCCGTACCGGTACCTGTGGGAACAGGTGGTCTACCTGGTGAGCCGCCGTCTCGACCATGCGCCTGGTGTTACAGGAGGGGCAGATGCCACGCCCTTTGCAGGAGTAGGCGATCAAGAAATCATCGCCACACTCGTCACAACGGGCACGAGCAAAGCCGTAGCTAGGATGCCGCACTCAAGGTACTTTCGCAGATCCCGCTCTACGTACCGGGGAACCGGATCATCATCCGGATAGGCCTCCCGCTGATGGGCCGGCCAGCTCTCCAGGTGATGCTGCACCGCCTGGTAGGTGGCCGTGCGCTCTGGTTTGCGGCGCTGGTATACGCGGGGTTCAGGGGTTGGATTGTGATGGTGCTCTGCAGCACAGAGTGACATCCTTGTCGTTCCTGTCGATTGATCGGCCCACAATCACAGGGAACCTACAGAGAACGCGCAGGGCGAAAGCGCCGAAAAGCTGCATGAGAGCAGGCGGGAGTCCGGGGAATGGCACTCCGGAAAGATAACGTCAGCTATGGTGTGAGTGCCAAGTAGAGCGCCGCAGAAAGGCACGTATCTTATGGACTTCGGTGGTGACTTAGGGGTGGGTGGCGCAAACCGGCTCAAATAGAATGGGTAAAGCGGCAGCAAACATGTTCACGAAGTTCAGCAGGGTCCTGATCCCTATTGAGCCTGCACATAAATGTAATCGACCTCCACTTCCTCATATTCCGCTTAGGTCGTTAACCGGCCAATAGCGGCTGTAAGTGTTTGGATGAGCTTAGTCCGCTGTCAGCACAAAGCAGACGTAATGGATACTGGGTCAACTGGCCTGCAACGACCATAGGCGGAAGTTCGAAGTCCCACAGATAACTAAGCGTTAAATATCACCGCGTGAATCTTCATTGATCAATCTGTAACAATCGACCTGGCTGTATCCAGTATCAGTTCCCTGAGTCACTTATGAGCCAGGTCGTCATGATCACGCTGATGCCATACCATGTACATGGACAGGCTCTTGGTCTTCATCGGTAAAGGACTAGAGTCGAGATCTTTCAATACACCAAGACTCATGAATCCCAGTTGCGTAGTGATCAATTTTGTACCTTGTATGAATGCTGGCAGCAGGCTGAAATTGGGTACGGCTACTGTTGCTGGATTCTTTGCTGATCTATCCAGTGAAGGTAGGGCCATCACTGAGGTTTCCGTGTGACTGAATTGAACCTCTACATATCGGCTTTCATCAAACTATTTCCGCGTTTTGGCGCCTTCCTCATGTTACCGTCGTAGAAGACCACCATTTTTGACTGAAACAATTCCTGTTTAATGAGGTCATTTCCTTTGGACGGGGCTGGTGTTATCAGTAGTTAGCAGCGCAGAGCTCGGCGAAAATTCGCCGGGGGGTGTCCGGAAGGAATAAAACGCAACCAGGGCTTGATGCCTTCAGCGTATAGGCCCTGAAGTAGCGTCGGAAAGATCAGCAGCATTGGCGGATCGTTTACTACAATGGTGAACTCGATTGTTTCAGTCAATGGATCGAATTCATGCTCATTGGTGAGCGCCTTTAGCTCATCCAAAATCGCTTCGATGGGCTCATGCAAAGACTTCGTCTTGGCGGTTGGAATAATGCCGCGTCTGGAACGAACGAATAATGGGTCATCAAAGGCTGAGCGCAATTTATCGAGGGTATGACTAACGGTGGACTGTGTGATGTCCAACCTGGTGGCGGCTTTTGAGACAGAGCTCTCCTCCATTACGGTGATAAACGTTCTCAGCGCGTTGCCATCCAGCCCCAAATAATCGAAATTACTCATAATACAAATGAGTTTATTTGATAAATGAAGATTTTAAAAAACCTCCTTGGATATTGCACTACACTTCAATCTAGGGTGCTAACAACAAGTATTTTAAGGGGATTAATTCCTTCTGCGCACATGGAGTTTCTATTTATTGATGAATAGTAAGAATGCCCTCTTCTGGTGGGATTTGGGTGGTTGTTTGCGATCAGTCCAAACGGCTTTGCCTCTCCGGTCACTGCAACAGACTCGGTGCCCACATCCTCTTCCATCAAAGTGGCCTATTGTGAGGTTTGCGTTCCCTTTTATTTCCAGGACTTCGCCTTGGCGACAGGAATAATGCAGTGGCCGGCACGATTAGCATTAGGGTTACGGTATGATTCCTGAGAAAATAATTCCCCATCGCTTTTCAGGCAACACGATAGCTGCGTTGATAGGCTCACTCTGCTTGTTTCTAGCCTTGCTATGGCCAACAGTGGTGAATAGCGCGAGTGACGACAAAGTATCCATTCAGCTCAAGTGGTTCCATCAGTTCCAGTTTGCTGGCTACTATGCTGCTGTGGAAAAGGGATACTATGCCGAGGAGGGGCTGGAAGTAGAACTGAACGAGCGCGACCCATCAGTCAATAATGTCGACCAGGTACTGAACGGGGAGAGCGAATACGGTGTCGCCGATACGGGCCTGAATTTGGCGCGTCAGCAGGGCCAGCCGGTGGTGCTTTTGGCCCAGATTTTCCAGCACTCGCCACTGGTCTTTCTTACTGCACGTGAATCAGGGCTTCGCACACCCTATAATCTTAAAGGCAAGCGGGTGATGTTCGATCCCGCCGGCGCTAACGATGCCCCGTTGATGGCCTTGATCGTAGAAACCCTAGGCAGGTTGGATGCGGTCGAAAGCGTGCGCCAGACCTTCAATCCCGAGGAACTCTCGCAAGGGCGGGTCGATGCCATGCTCGCCTATGCAACCGACCAGCCATTCTGGTTTAAGAGCCATGGTTTCCCTGTCAATATAATTGACCCCCGTGATTATGGCATCGACTTTTACGGTGACAATCTGTTCACTACCGATGAGGAGATCCGCAAACACCCAGAGCGGGTAGAAAAGGTGCGGCGGGCCACCCTAAAGGGATGGACGTATGCCTTGGAAAACAAAAACGAAATCATCGATTTGATTCTGGAGAAATACAACACTCAAAATTTCACCCGGGAGCACCTTGTTTTCGAGGCCGAGCAGACTGAAAAACTGATCAATCCCCGTTTCGTAGAGATCGGCCACTTTGAACCAAGCCGCTTTCAAAAGGTTGCCGGAATTTATACACAGCTCGGACTGGCCGATAAATTCACTTTCGACGATGGTTTCTTCTATCAACCCCAAATAGCCAGGATTGAGCTGACACCGGAGGAGTCGGCTTGGCTCAAGGCACATCCGAAGATTCGCCTTGGAGTTGATCCCAACTACCCACCCTTCGAGTTTATCGGCAGGAGTGGTGATTATGCGGGCATGGCGGCCGATTATCTGGCCTGATCAATGAACATCTTGGAACGGATATGCAGATCGTTCCAGAGCTGAGTTGGTCCGAGGTGATAGACAGGGCCAAAAAGCACGAGATCGATGCGCTGCCTACGCTTGCAAAAACCGAAGAAAGAAGCGCCTACCTCAACTTCACCCAACCCTACATGAAGTTTCCGGTTGTTTTCCTGAGCCGCAAGGACCAGGAACCGGTAAGTGACTTTAATGACCTGTCTGGAAGAAAACTGGCCCTGGTTAAGGACTATTTCTATGTGGAGGAGGTTCGTCGGAAATACCCCGATATCGAACCCTATTTCGTGAAAACACCGCTTGAGGCCATGAATGCGTTGTCGGCAGGTGAGGTGGATGCCACCATCGCCAACTTTGCCGTCGCCAATCACCTCATCCTGAAACACGGTCTAGGCAGCATTCGCATGGATTCGGAAACGGATCTCGTCGGCAGCGAATTTGGTTACGGCGTCCGCAAGGACTGGCCGGAGCTGGTCGGTATCCTCAACAAGGCGCTCACCTCCATCAGCGAGGAAAAGCACCGGGAAATCCATGACCGATGGATAGCATACGATCCAAGAAAACAGTGGGAATCCGGCAAAAAGGTTGAACTGACTCCCGAGGAATCGGTTTGGCTCGAGGCCCATCCAGAGATTGAGATCGGAGTGGATGGAGCATGGCCGCCGATAGATTTCATGGACGGTGAAGGGATTCATTCCGGGATCGCCGCAGACTACCTAGAGCTGATCGGCCAGCGCCTGGGCATCCGGTTCCAGGCGCGATCCTTTGCCTCGTTCGGGGAGATGTTGAACAAGGTGAAGGATGGGACGCTGAATGTTGGAGCCACCATATCGAATAAGGGTGACCGTGGTAGCTATCTTTATTTTACCGATCCTTATTTCAAAGTGCGCTATGTCATCATTACATCAGATGACAAAAAGGAGATAAGTAATCTTGCCGATCTTGCAGGGCTTACAGTAGCTGTTGAGGATGGCTACTGGATACTCGACAAGTTAAAAACCAATTATCCGAACATCAATCTAGTCACCGTGAAAAACACCCGGGAAGCATTGGAGCATGTCTCCTGGGGGAAGGCCGATGCCTATGTCGGCAACCAGGTCGTCTCTTTCTGGCTAGCTCAGGATCTGCAGCTCACCAACCTTACTGTTGCCGCAAATACTGGTTTTCCACCAAACCCACAACGGTTTGCTGTGCACAAGAAGGATTCACTATTGCCTTTGGTGGGGCTGATCAACAAGGCGTTGGCTAGTATTGATGTTTCCGAACGTCGTGTAATTGAACAAGTCTGGTTGAGCGGATCCAAGGAGAAAAAAACTCCCCGTGTTGCCCTGACAGAAGAGGAACGTGCCTGGCTGCAAGACACCCCCATGATCCGCGTCCATAACGAAATGAGCTGGCCGCCCTTTAACTTCAATGAGGAGGGGCAGGCACGAGGACTTTCTATAGATTTCATGGATCTGCTGGCAAGCAAGGTGGGAATGGAGATCGAATATGTCTCCGGCCCCTCCTGGAACGAATTTCTCGAGATGATGAAGCTCGGTGACCTTGATGTGATGCTCAATATAGTCAAGACGCCAGAACGTGAGAAGTATCTGCTCTATACGCCACCCTATGTTGACAATCCCAACACCATCCTCAGTCGTGAGGATGTTCCATACCAGGACATAGAACAGCTATTTGGTAAGACGGTGTCTGTTCCCAAAGGATTCTTCTATGAGGAGGCACTCAAGAGAGACTACCCCAAGATCAAAATTCTGGCGGTCAAGGACACGCTCGAGAGCATGAAGGCCGTGAGTTTCGGCAAAGCCGATGCTGCATTTGGTGAGTTTGCGGTGTTTAACCATCTGATGACTGAGCACATGATGACGGGACTGGTGGTGTCGGGTGAGGTCGAGATGGGTAATCCGGAATTTACACTACTGAATATTGCTACCCGTAAGGATTTACCGATTCTGGCATCAATCCTGAAAAAGGGGATGGCAGCCATAACAGAAGTAGAAAAGCGGGTGATTTATAGTGACTGGATCGCTATGGCAGAGAAGGTGGATTCCATCGGTCCCAACCTTGGTTTGACCGAAGAAGAGAAGCAGTGGCTAGAGGCGCATCAAACCATATCTGTCGTCGATGACTTTGCATGGCCTCCCTTTACCTTTCAGGACGGAGATGGGAAATTTGCAGGTATTGCCGCCAGCTACTTCGAGATGTTCACAGAAAAACTAGGGGTTAAATTCCAGCCTCAGTTTGGGCGTAGTTGGGCGGAGGCTCTTGATGCGATCAAATCAGGTAAGAGCGATATTCTTCCCTCTCTGATTCGAACTCCTGAGCGTGAAGAGTATATGAACTTCACCAGACCATTCATCTCCTTCCCAGTCATCCTGGCTACCCGTATCGACAGCCCCTTTATTGATGGTCTAAATGACATGGCCGGAAAACGTGTCGGTGTGGTAAAAGGTTATCTCATCGAAAAGAGACTGACAGAAGGATTTCCCCAAATACAAGTGACGCCCTTTGCAAATGTTGCAGAGGGGGTGGAGGCCCTGGCTGAAGGAAAAGTGGATGCTTTTGCCGGAAATCTCGGTGTTATTAGTTACGAAAAGAATCGGTTGGGGCTGGATGACATCAAAGTTGCTGCGCCCACCTCAATAGTTGATGAACTGAGTTTTGGTGTTCGGAAGGATTGGCCGGAGCTGGTAAGCATTCTTAATAAGGTTATCGATTCGATGACTGCTCATGAAAAGGCTGCCATTAAGAACACCTGGATGGGGATTACAGTACAGCTTGGTACTCAGCTTACAACCGTATTTAAATGGGCCATTCCCATTCTGCTTATTGGCTTTGTCATTATCACCTTTATTGTGATTTGGAATCGGCGATTAAAGAATGAGGTGGTAGAACGGATAGAGGCAGAGCGGCGTCAGGATGAGTTGGTGTTTGAGCTCAATTTCCAGAAATATGCATTAGATCAGCATGCCATCGTCAGCATAGGTGATACAGAGGGCAACATCACCTACGTCAATGATCACTTTTGCGATACCAGTGGTTATACAAAAGAGGAGCTGCTTGGGCAGAATCACCGCATGCTTAAATCCGGTCAACACTCGGATGGTTTTTACAAAGAGATGTGGGAGACCATTAGCAGCGGCCAAACCTGGCATAGTGAGGTATGCAATAAGAGAAAGGGGGGAGGCTTTATTGGGTAGACGCCTCTATGGTTCCCTTTATGGGTGACACAGGTCCTGAGCGTTATATCTCGATTCAAACAGATATCACCGAGCGAAAGATGTCTGAGGAGGCAGTGAAACAGGCTGAGGAACGTAGCCGTTTGCTGTTGGAATCGGTAGGCGAGGGAATATTCGGTATCGGGGAAGATGGATTGGTCAATTTCATTAATCCTGAAGCTTCCAAACTACTGGGTTATGATGCAGATGAACTTCTAGGCCAGAAAACCCACCCGATCATTCATCATACCAAGGCAGATGGGTGTACTTATCCCATCGATGAGTGTCCGATGTATAAGTCATCGACTGAAGGGACCTTTCACAAAGTTGATGATGAACTGCTGTGGCGCAAAGACGGTTCCAGTTTTCCAGCTCAATACAGTAGTGTGCCAATCTATAAAGAGGGTAAATTGTCAGGTGCCGTCGTGTTGTTTAGTGATATCACCGAGCGCATTAGTATCCAAAGAGATATGGATCAGTTCAAAAATACACTCGACCGAACACTGGACTGCGTCTTTATGTTTGATTCGGAAGAGCTTAGTTTCATTTATGCCAATGAAGGTGCATTGCAGCAGGTAGGGTATACGCATGATGAATTGATGACCATGCACCCTTATGATATCAAACCTGATATTTCTGTAGAGGAATTCAAAGATTTGATTAATCCGCTTCTATCCGGTGACAAAGCATCACTTACCTTCGAAACTGTACATCAGCACAAGAACGGTCAAAAAATTGAGGTTGAGATCTTTTTACAATACATGTCGTCAGAAAATGAAGAGTCACGCTTCGTTGCCATTGTTCGTGATATCACTGAGCGAAAACGTGCTGAAGAAGAGCTTCAAATTCAACAACAACGCTTAGATATGGCGTTGCAAGGTGCTAATGCAGGTTTTTGGGATTGGTCAGTAACTTCTGGAGAACTGATTACAGGTGATACCTGGAACAGCATGCTGGGCTATTCCAGAGAAGAACTAGATGAGCGCTATGGCGATACTGCTGAACGATTTGGAAAGCTTCTCCATCCCGATGATGCAGCTTTCGTTTGGGAGCAGGTTCAGAAGCACGTCGATGGGAAGACAGAATTATATAAAACAGAATTTCGCATGTTGACAGCGGATGGTAGCTGGAAATGGATATTAGATATCGGTAAGGCCTCGGAGCGAGATGCTGATGGTAAAGGAAAGAGGCTGGTCGGTATTCATTTGGATATCGATGAAACCAAGAAACTGGAAGCAGAAATACTAAATTCCAAGAATACTGCAGAAGAAACTTCGAAAAAATTACAACTCAAACTAGATGAACAGGAACGCTTTGAACGTTTGGTGGTTGGAAGAGAGTTAAAAATGATCGAGCTTAAAAAAGAGATCAATCAATTACTGCAAGAAACAGGGAAGGATAAAAGGTACAAAACTGAAAATGCTGAATAAGATGCAGTCGGTTTTTCATGAATTATTAACAGGGGATATAGATGTTTATTTCAGCCGTTGGTCATAGTGAAGATCCTGATGCTCAAGGAGCAATGGATGAGATTCGTGAACAGTGCGAAAAGACTCTTTCCGGGCATAAGCCAAAGGCTGGTATTGTATATGCTGCCATTGACTTTGATCACGAGGAACTGCTTACCATCATCGATGAATTCTGGCCCGGCCTTGAGCTTATTGGTTGTACTACAGATGGAGAAGTTTCTTCCGAGCTTGGGTTCAGTGAGGACTCTATTGTTTTGCTACTGTTTGCTTCCGACACGATTGATATAACCGCAGGCATTGGTGAGGGCCTCAAGGATGATACGAAAACGGCCTGTCGTGAGGCAGTTGAAATGGCTTCAGCTAAATCTGAAAAGGATTCTGCCCTGTGTATCACTCTACCTGATGTGCTGACTGGTAGTGGACAGGTTGTTGTTGACTCTCTCGTTGCTGAGTTAGGTAAGAGCATTCCGTTAATTGGTGGCGCTGCGGGAGACCAATGGCAGTTC
>MOXG01000032.1_pt1 | contig 33397 bp, 36 predicted proteins | sample 1471191 | NCBI WGS metagenome assembly MOXG01 (sample SAMN05806437, study PRJNA327811) | mollusc metagenome | isolation source: Phylotype C (NB3) bacterial symbionts from gill | host: Thyasira cf. gouldii | place: Canada: Bonne Bay, Newfoundland | collected 2010-08-19
CCTACCACAGCCGCAAGGCGCCGGTTCCAGTAGAGGAATAGCGCCAGCACGAAGCTGACTACCACAAGGATCTGCCAGATCAGGGTGTAGTCCGCCTCGTACTCATATCGGATCGACATCCAGCGGTTAAATATGGCGTCCCTCTCAGGCTGTTCGATGGCATGCAGGGCCTTTTGCAAAATACCGGTAAAGATCGGCCAGTCGTCGCGCACCGTCATGCTCACATCGTAGGCGTAGGGAGTCTCCCCGGCGACGCGGACATCTGTCATGCGCAGCTTTCCCAGGTAGTAGCTGGCGATGACCATATTGCCGACGAAGGCGTCGACCTCGCCGGCGCTGACCATCTTCAGCGCATCGCTGGTAGTAGGCACTGGGACCTGCAGGATCCCAGGGTGGTCGATGCTTAGCCAATCAGGCACGGCGTAGCCTTCACTACCGCAACCCTCTTGCCCGTCAGATTCTCCGGACCGCCGATGTAGGAGATATCGTTGCGGGCGAAGATGTTGACCGGCATGGAGAGAAAGGGCTCGGTGAACAGGGAGAAGGTTTCACGCTCCTCCGTCCTGGCCATGGCCGTGACCATGTCCAGCCTCTTGGCGCGCATCTCAGTCACGCCTTCCTCCCAGGTCAGCCCTTCGGTAACCTCCAGGCGGATCCCCAGCAACTCTTCCAGGCGCTTAAGGTAGTCCATGGAGATACCCTGGAAGCTGCCCTCGTCATCGCGGAACTCGACGGGCGCCCAGTAGGGGTCCATAACGACCCGAACCACCGGATGCCCAGCGAGCCAGGTACGTTCTACTCCTGTTAGCTCAATCCTGGTTTTTTTCTCAGGTGCTGACAAGATGATCCATTTTCTGTAAATGGCCGATTTTTCTTCTTCATCCATCGAATCCAATACTTTATTGATAATACCTGTCAATTCGGGCCAATCCTTTCGAATCCCGAAGCCGGCATCGGTTGCTACTCCTGTAACCCCGCCGATGCGTGTATTGGTAATTCCATATTTGGAAATCATGTACGATGCCGGACCCAGCGAGGTTAACAGGGCATCAACTTTATGCGCCGACAGCTTCCGAATCCCATCTTTTGTACTGTCTACGGCAACTGCCTGAACCTCGGGGTGGTGTTTCTTGATAAAATCATATTCAACAAAACTGGCAACAGCGGCTACTTTTTTTCCTCTTAATTTTTCCCAGGTTACGGCCCCTTTTATCTGTTCGTTTACGATAATGACCTCAGATGCCAGATAGAAGGGATTGGAATAAACCATCGCCCCTTCAATATTTTTATTTTTAATAGTGAAGGGTAATACGTCGACCTTCCCATTCGCTACATTCTGTATAACTTCACTCTGGTCTTTAAACCGCAGGATCTCAATTTTTAACCCCGTCAGCTCAGATATGCGGCGCACATAATCAGATGTATATCCAGTATATTTTCCCTCATCATCAAAGAATTCGAAGGGCGGGAAATTCGGGTTGGGAGCAATCCGAATTACCGGATGCGCCATCAACCAGGCCTTTTCCTCAGGTGTGAACACGATGATATCTTCCTGAGCATTAGCCACTCCCGCACCAACAAGCAGAAATAGCGTCAGGAGACTGACAAATACGTGAGGGGTCAGAGTCATTTTCGGGTTTCTAATAAAATGATTCAGCTCAGCCATCATTTCCTTTCTCTACACCTAACGACTAAAAAAATCCGGTCAAACCAAAGCTCCCGCCCCAGTGTCATCAGTGCACCGGCAAGTGCTGGATCCCGTTTGCGGGCAGGGAACAACTCAGTTTAAGGATAGGAATTTCAACCCATAAAATCAACCTACTCACAAGCAGTCCGCCGATAGAGACCCCGTCGGCCTGAGGGAGATCGCTCAAGTGGCGGCACTTGGTGCAACACCCCATCGGCAACAATGTCTAGATAGAGGAATAGATCGCCAGCTGCCGCCAGCCTAGGAGAGACCGACACAAGCGATGCCGGTCTCTGTTGTGATCTTGAACAGACCGATATCACCTGCCGCCTTGACGTGGATGCCACCACAAAGCTCGACGGAAAAACCGCCCATCTTCAGCACCCGCACCTGATAGCTCTATTTTTCACCGAACAGGGCCATGGTACCGACCTGCTTGGCATCGTCCAAACTCATGATGCGGGTCACGACTATTCCCGGCAAACGGGCGGAGAGTCGGGAGGAGTACGTAGTGGCCATCGCCAGCATTCCGGAGGGTGGGAAATTAACCGTCTTCTCCGGCAAACGACATATCACTCTGAAAGCGACTGACTGGATCATTACCAGGGTGAGCGGGGGCGCCGTGGTAACAAACTACCTCGTGGTTTCCAGAAGGTGGATGGGGTGAAGGTAGAGTAAGTCTCCTCTTAATAAAGAGGAATTAAATTATATTGATTCAACCATCTCCCCACCGACGAGAGGGTTGGGGTGAGGGGAATGATATAGGTAAATTATTGATTTAATACACCCTCATCCTAACCTTCTCCCTCGTAGGGAGAAGGGACTGGTGCTTTTACGACACCCTCCGTAGGGAGAAGGAACTGGTGCTTTTACGACACTCTCGGTGGGGAGTGGGTGTTAATGGACTCTGAAACTTGAGTCTTGAGATGCTTCAATTTGGCATTCATGCAAGATTCTTCTTCTGTAAATGTCCATCAGTGACCGTCCGGCTTTGATGCAGAATTCGTGGTGAATAATTACACTAATAGGCGTTTTTTTGGCGAAGGAGTTTGCATTTTCGTTCTCTGATCGGGTCACTTTTGCCGGAAATCTGCAAAAAAAGAGGGTTGATCAGGCTATTAATAGTGACTAAGGTGCGCCACCTTGGACGATTTTGAACCTTTTGCATACCCTGCTTTTAACGCGGTTTAGAATCGGTCTACCCGTCTAAATTCGTGAGGGTGAACATCCTCGTATCTTATTGAAATAAAAAGATAAATATAATTCATCGGTCACTCTGTTCAGGGGCCGATATAGCCTCTTTTTGAGTGCATTTATGACTGCTTCTTGCACTGTATCTATTGTTATTTCTTATGGTAACGATAATAAAACGTGAGTCTCGTTTATTGTTAAGATGCGATTCCGATGGGGTATCCTGTTTTCCTCAATTTACGGCAGATAATAATTTATAACGAGGCAATGAATGCTGATTCATCCTTCACATCAAGACCACGAAGCGATTCGGGAATTGGAGCTGTCCACTGGTGAGACTCTGTCTGACTGCTATCAGTGTGGTAAGTGTACGGCGGGTTGTCCTGCCTCAATGAACACCCCACCAGTGTTCTGATTCGCAAATTGAAACTCGGCCTCTATCAGCAAGCCCTGGACTCGGAGTCGATCTGGTCTTGTATGGCCTGCCTCACATGCTCGGAGCGCTGCCCAAAGGATGTCAGTCCTGCTGCCATCATTGAGGGGCTGAAGCTGATCCATCTGTGTGAGTTGGATCCCCGGGCGGATGTCGGAGCGCTGGGACAGGAGTTTCTGGCTCAGTCGACGCAACAGGCCGTAGTCAGCGGCTTCCGTAAATTCATCTAAGGACCCTGAATGTCTTCTGAAGAACATATCCATATTCCTTACTACCCAGGTTGTACCCTGAAGACCAAAGCGCTGGGCTTTGAACGCTCAGCCATGGATTGCGCACGCGAGCTTGGTTTTGAGATGAACGAGTTGAAGGATTGGAATTGCTGCGGTGCCTCTTTTCCTCTTACCGACAGCAACCTGATGGGGCTTGCAGGCCCTACAAATGTACTAATAGAAGCAGAGCTACACTGCGAGGAACATGAGCTTGATCCTCGTGTCATCACTCTCTGCTCCTTCTGCTACAACACCCTGAAACGTACAAGTCATGCTTTCGAAAAGCAGCCCGAGAAGCGGACAACACTGAACGCTTTCCTGGATCGTGAATATAAGGGTACTGTCAAGGTTGAGCACTATCTTGAGTACCTCAGAGATGGTCTCGGCTTCGACAAGTTGGCCGAGATGGTCAAGGTCGATATGAGCAGCTTCAAAGTAGCGCCCTATTATGGTTGCCTGCTGCTCAAGCCCGGCAAGGAGATCGGACTGGATGACCCGGAAGAGCCGACCATCCTGCACGATTTCCTTGACGCCCTGGGGTGTACCTTGGTGGATTTCCCCGGGCAGATCGATTGCTGCGGCTCCTATCTTGTCATGCGGGAGCCGGAGAAGGCGAAGGCGTTGTCTAGTGGCATCGTCGATGAGGCGGATGAGTATGGTGCAGAGACTATTGTAACGGCCTGCCCGCTCTGCCATTCGAATCTGGATAAGTGTCAGGCGGCAGGCGAGGGTGAGGGGGTTCCCATACTCTACTTTACCCAGCTGCTGGCGATTGCCCTGGGCCTGAGTACCGAAGAGCATAAATTTGAAGATCACCACATCGATCCATTGGCGGTGATAACTTCCTGCGGCGCTTTTGATGCCGCAGCCAAAAAGAGCGCATAGGAGCCTATCCGTGGAAGCAAGTGGCCAAAAAATAGAAACAGTTATGGTCGGTGACCGGACCATTCCCCCGGAGAGCCCGCTACATCACCATCTATATCATGGGGCAGGAGTATCAGGTTCCGGAGACACTGACCATCCTGAAGGCGATGGAGTTTGTCGGTTATCAGTACAAGCGTGGTTGTGGTTGTCGCGGTGGTATCTGCGGCGCCTGCGGCACCGTCTACCGCAAGCAGGGCGACCATACCCTGCACACCGGCCTGGCCTGCCAGACCGTTGCCGAGGATGACATGATCCTGGCGCAGATCCCGTTCTTCCCGGCCAATCGGGCGGATCACGGCGGGGTCGATATCTCACTCTCCCCGGATGAGCAGATCGCAACCCTCTATCCAGAGATCTTCCGCTGTGTCGGTTGTGGAACCTGTACCCGCACCTGTCCGATGGATATTGATGTAATGGGTTACATCGCACACTTCAAACGGGGTGATGTGATGCGTGGGGCCAAGACCTCTTTCGACTGCATCATGTGCGGACTCTGTGTCAGCCGCTGTCCGGCCAACATCTCACAGATGAATGTCGCCATGGCGGCACGCCGTATCGCCGCCGGTCAGATGACCCCTCGCTCCGAGAGCACCAAAAACCGGGCGGAACAGGTTAATGCAGGTCGCTATGAGGAGATGCTGGCTGAACTCGGTCAGATGGATAAAGAGGAGCTGAAAACGCTCTATGTCGAACGTGAGCGCGAGCCCGATCTCTCCCTGCCGGGTGAGTGGATGCCTCATGACCAGTCCAAACTATAAGTAGGGTATACCAATGCAAGAAGGTTACACTCCCGAGATGCTGGAGCTGATCAAGCGGGTAGAGGCGAGTCGCCCAGAACGCTTGGCTCAGTCGCGAGCCGGTAAAAGTTATCCCGCCATGTCGATGGATGACCGCGATGTTGTTTTGAACGCGTTTCATCCTGATTACTCCGAGGAGGGGCGTCGTGCCCTGGGTATCGGCCAAAATCAGGGCGAGGTCTATCCGGAAGAGTTGGTTGATCTGCTGGAATCCCGCAGCATGCTCGAATCAGTTTCGGTCGACGTCACTCAGCCCGATATGGAGACCGATGTACTGGTAATCGGCGGTGGTGGCGGCGGTACGGCTGCTGCACTGGCGGCGGCGGGTGAGGGCAAGCAAGTGCTCCTGGCCACCAAATTGCGCCACGGCGACTCCAATACGGTAATGGCCGAAGGCGGTATTCAAGGCGCTGATCAGGAGCCCGACTCCCCCTACTATCATTACCTGGATGTCATTGGCGGCGGCCACTTTACCAACGAGCCCTCGCTGGTTGCGGCGATGACCAATGACGCGCCTCTGATTATCGAGTGGCTTGAGTCACTGGGAATGATGTTCGACAAGCACCCCGACGGTCGTATGAAGGTGCGTCACGGTGGTGGCACCAGCCGCAAACGCATGCACTCCTCCGGTGATATGACAGGTGCGGAGATCATGCGGGTGGTGCGTGACGAATCGCGCAACCACGCTGAACAGATTAAAGTGCTTGAGTTCTCACCGGCGGTGGAACTGCTGATGGATGATGACGGCCGTTGTGCCGGCGCTATCCTGCACAACCTGGAGACTTCAACCTTCCAGGTGGTTAAGGCCAATGCGGTGATTATCGCCACCGGTGGTACCGGGCGTCTGCACTATCGCGGCTTTGCCTGTACCAACCACTACGGCGCCACCGGCGACGGTCTGGTGATGGCCTATCGTGCCGGTGCCAAGCTCGGTTATATGGACTCCGTTCAGTACCACCCCACCGGCACTGCTTATCCAGAACAGAATGTTGGCTTGCTGGTAACGGAGAAGGTGCGAGGTCTTGGTGGTCAGTTGCTGAACATCAGTGGCGAGCAGTTTGTTTTCCCACTGGAGCCGCGGGACGTGGAGTCTGCCGCCATCATTCGCGAGTGTACCGGTGAAGGTAGGGGAGTCAGAACGCCCACCGGACGCCTTGGTGTATGGCTCGATTCACCGCTTATTGATCTGCTTCACGGCGAAGGTACGGTACAGTGTGAGTTACCGGCCAAATATATCCAGTTCAAGCGTTTCGGAATCGATATCGCCAAGGTTCCGATGCTGGTCTACCCGACCCTGCACTATCAAAATGGCGGTATTGCCATCAATGACCTGGGAGAGAGCACCATTCCCGGACTTTACGCTGCGGGTGAGACCACCGGTGGCGTTCATGGCCATAACCGACTGATGGGTAACTCACTGCTGGATATTCTGGTGTTTGGCCGCCGCGCCGGACTCAACGCCGCCAAGGCGATTGCCGCTGGTGAACTGCCGGGTGTCCCTAACATGGAGCATCTCCAGAGCTATGGTGAGGCACTGGCCGATGCCGGTCTGGATCGCGGAGTGCTGAGCCCGATGATCCTGCCCAATTACGCTACCGATGAGATCCGTAAACAGCGCTGGGATGTCCAGTCCCCGGTAGTCTGAACGGATAGACGGTAAGAGGAAAAGCTATGGCTAAAATTGGGGTCTTTGTCTGCGACTGCGGCAACAACATTGCGCGCACGGTGGATACACCTGATGTGACGAGGGATGCCGGTGAGCAGAGCGGCGTGGCCTTTGTCGAAAACCACAAGTTTATGTGCTCCAACCCCGGACAGGAGGCCTTTAAAAAGGCGATCAGGGACGAGGGGCTGGACGGCTGTATCGTTGCCGCCTGTAGTCCGAAGATGCACGAGGCGACCTTCCGTAACGCCGCTGAAGCGGCGGGGCTGAACCCCTTCCGGGTGGAGATCGCCAATATCCGTGAGCACTGCTCCTGGGTACATGACGATAAAGAGATCGGTACGGTCAAGGCCAAAGACCTGACCAAGATGATGGTAGAGCGGATCAAGTTTAACCGCCCCCTCGAACGTTACCTTATACCGCTGACCAAGCGCGCTCTGATCATCGGCGGTGGTATCGCCGGTATCCAGGCGGCGCTTGATCTGGCAATGCCGGCTACCAGGTCACTATCGTCGAGAAGGAGCCCTCCCTCGGCGGCAACATGGCGCGCCTGTCGGAGACCTTCCCCACCCTTGACTGTTCACAGTGCATCCTGACGCCGAAGATGGTGGAGGTGCAGAACCACCCCAACATCACCATTCATGCTTATGCCGAGATGGAGAAGTTGGAGGGTTACATCGGTAACTTCCGCGCCACCATCCGGCAGAAGGCAAAGTCGGTTATCGACTCAGAGTGTACCGGCTGTGGTGAGTGCTGGGAGAAGTGTCCGTTTACCGCTGAGAGTGAGTTCGATATGAACCTCAATCCACGGAAGCTGATATATATGCCTTTCCCCCAGGCGGTGCCCACCGTGCCGGTTATTGACCGGGCGAACTGTCCCAAGTTTCTGAAAGACTCCTGCGGCCTCTGTGCCGATGTGTGCGGACCCGATTGTATCGACTTCACTCAGCAGGACGAGATAATTGAAGAGGAGTTCGGTGCGGTCATCGTCGCCACCGGCTTCAAGCTGATGCCCAACGTCTACCCCGAGTATGGTGGTACACGTCCGCAGCATATGATCCCCAAGAAGCTGACGAAAAAGCTTAAAAAACTGCAGCCCCGATCCACCGCCGGACGCCTGGTGGATGTTATCAACGGTATGGAGTTTGAGCGCCTGGCTTCCGCTTCCGGCCCCACCGGCGGTGAGATCCGACGCCCCTCCGATGGCAAAAAGCCGGAAGCGATCGCTTTTATCGCCTGTGTTGGGTCCCGTGACTGTAACAAGGGTGTCGAGTACTGCTCGAAGATCTGCTGCATGTACACCGCCAAGCACACCATGCTCTATAACCACAGCAACCATGAAGGCAAGGCTTACGTCTTCTATATGGATATACGCGCCGGTGGCAAGGGCTATGAAGAGTTTATCAACCGCGCCCAGAGTGACGGCACCGAGTACATACGCGGGCGTGTTTCACGTCTGTCGAAAAAGGGCGACAAGATTCTGGTGAAAGGTGCCGATACCCTGCTTGGTGAGGCGCTGGATGTAGAGGTCGATATGGTTGTCCTTGCCACCGCCATGGTGCCCCAGGAAGACGCCATGGATCTGGCCAAGTTGATCGGCATCAGTTACGACCAGCACGGTTTCTACTCCGAGCAGCATCCCAAGTTGATGCCGGTGGATTCATCTACCGGCGGCATCTATCTCGCCGGGGCCTGCCAGGGTGTCAAGGATATTCCCGAGACGGTGGCGCAGGCCTCTGCAGCAGCCTCCAAGGTGATGCAACTCTTCTCCAAAGAGGAGCTGCAGCGTGAACCGGAAGTGGCCATCGTCGACGAGGATTACTGCATGAACTGCTGGGACTGCGTGACGGTCTGCCCCTATCTGGCGATCAGCGGGAGGAGAAGAGAGACCGAAACGGCAACCTGCAGAAGATGGTTGCGACTGTGAACCCCGGCTTGTGCCAAGGCTGCGGACTCTGTAACACCGTCTGCCGTTCCAAAAGCATATCACTTCAGGGCTATACCGATGAGCAGGTGTACGCCCAGATTACCGCATTCGATGGAGCTTTCGTTTAAACCATGAGTAAGAAGATCGAAAGACACGACTTTGAACCGAAGATTCTCGGGTTTGTGTGCAAATGGTGCACCTATTCGGGCGCCGACCTGGCCGGCACCAGCCGCATGGACTACTCGCCCAATGTGCGTATGGTCCGTCTGCCCTGTTCCGGTCGAATCGACCCGCAGTTCCTGATCAAGGCATTTGAGCAGGGGGCAGACGGTGTGATCGTCTCCGGTTGTCATCCGGGTGACTGCCACTACAACGAGGGTAACTACTACGCCCGTCGACGCAATCTCGCTTTTCGCGAGCTGTTGGAGTTCAATGGGATCGATGTTGAGCGTCTCGAGTTCTCCTGGATTTCAGCTGCTGAAGCGATCAAGTGGACCCAGGTGATCGATAAGTTTACTGATCATGTGCGCGAGTTGGGCCCACATACTGCGTATGGTGCGCTGGTTGACCCCTATGCAGATCGTCTGGTTAAAGAGGGCGCGTCAACATGATCGAAGAGCTCCGTAAACATGCCAAAGAGCTGCTGGAGTACGGGGAGCTGGATGTTGTTATCGGTTATGCCGAGGGCAGCGATCCGACCCGTACTTCACCTGTTTTTATGCGCAAGGGAGATGATGTAGATAAGCTGGTTTTTGATGCACGCTGCATTAACTCGCTTCCTCTCTATCTTAATAAAAGACATGAGTACCCGGATAAGAAGCTAAAAAAGACCGGTATTTTTGCCAAGGGCTGCGATGTTCGGGCGATCACTCAGCTGATCGCAGAGAATCAGCTGAAACGTGAAGAGGTCTATATCTTTAGCGCCCCCTGTGAAGGTGTCGTTTCACACCCTGAGAACTGGGATGGTTCTCTGCATGAAGGCAACTGTGCAAGCAAGTGCAGTGGCTGCGATGTGAAGATTCCAGCAGATGCAGATTTCTACTCTGGTGGTGAGCTGCCCAAAGTTGAACGCAACGAACCCTATCAGGCGTCTGCACCCCAACTGGTCAATCTTATAGGGATGGCGAAGGATGACCGTTTTGCCTTCTGGCGCAACGATTTCGACCGCTGCTTTAAGTGTTACGCCTGCCGTGAGGTGTGTCCTCACTGCTCCTGTAATATCTGCATTACCGACCGTACCCAGCCCAATTGGGTCGATCAGGCACCACACCAGAAGGGTGTTTTCGCTTGGCATATGACCCGGGCGATGCATCTGGTTGGGCGCTGCACCGGCTGCGGCGAGTGTACACGGCATGCCCGGTGGACATTCAGGTAGACCTGTTCAATCAGCGGATGAAGGAGGTGATTCAGGAGACTTACGGATATAAATCCGGTTACTCCGAATCGGAGAAGCCACCGTTGATCACCTATAAAACCGATGACCCGCAAGAATTTATCCGTTAGGCCTATGTAATTATGAAAACGGCAATTATCAACAAGAGCGACATCGACCAGTGTATCGACCTGCTATCTCAGGCCGACTACCGGGTTATCGCGCCTCGCCTCCAGCCACGGCTGGATGGGCCGGATGGCATCGACATCCATGTATTTCAGGAGGTCAAGCCAGGGGATGTGCATTCCATTGGTGAAGGACTCTCCACCACAGGCACCAAAGAGTTTCTCTTTGTTAAGCATGAACCGCTGTTCGCTTATGAGAAAAGTGGCAAAAAAATCAATATTACTCCGGTAAGTCACGACTTCCCGCGTACCGTGATAATGGGTGTTCGGCCTTGTGATGCTGCATCCACTCTCTCTTTGAATGCCGTCTTCTCCGGTTCCAATGTTGGTTACGAGGATACGCTTTTTACCAAGCGCCTTGAGAAGACCGCCTTTGTCACCTACTCCTGTACCGATCCCGATGCCAGTTGCTTTTGCACCTCGGTAGGACTTGGACCCGATAGCGACAAAGGCTCCGATCTACACATGACGGAGATCGGTGATGGACGGATTCATCTTGAGGTGAAGACGGAGAAGGGCGAGGCACTTGCTGAGATTCTGGCATCACTGCTCCAGGGTGAAGGTGATCAAAAGGCACGGGAGCAAGCGGGGCTTGAAGCACAGAATAAGATAACCCGTATCCGTAACTCCCATCCAATCAGGGCGTGGCTGGATGATACGGTTAACTTTGAAGATGAACTCTGGCAAAGGCTGGGTGAGAAGTGCCTGGGCTGTGGCGCCTGTACTTTTGAGTGCCCGACCTGCCACTGCTTCGATATGGTGGATGAAGATCGCGGCGGAAAAGGCTATCGGGTCAAGTTCTGGGATTCATGCCAGTTCGACCATTTCACCCTTCACGCTTCCGGTCACAATCCCAGGGACTGGCAGTTCAAGCGCTACCGTAACCGCTTTAGCTGCAAGTTCAAAATATACGAAGAGAAATTCGAGGCCCAGGGATGTGTAGGCTGTGGCCGTTGCATTCGTGGCTGTCCAGTAAATCTGGATATCACCGAATATATGGCCGAAGTTGCCCATAAAGCAGCAATTCCTGCAGCCATGCAGACCGATCCAAGTTACGAGTAGTACAGAGGAAAATATCTGTGTCGAACATCTATCAGCCTCACCTGATGACTATCAAGAGTGTCATCCAGGAGACCCCGGACACCAAGACCTTCCACCTGGTTTTCCAGGATGAGGATATGCGGAAAAATTTCCGCTTCGAGACCGGACAGTTTGCCGAATATTCTGCCTTTGGTTCGGGTGAAAGTACTTTTTGTATTGCCTCTTCGCCCACTCGTATGGACCATATCGAGTGCTGTTTCCGCAAGACGGGAAAGGTCACCGACGCCCTGTTCGATCTGTCAGAGGGTGACACCATCGGCTTCCGTGGCCCCTATGGCAACGTTTTTCCCCTGGATAAGTTTGAGGGTAAGAATCTGATTTTTATCGGTGGAGGTATTGCACTGCCACCGCTGCGCTCAGTGATCTGGAACGTTCTCGACACTCGTGACCGCTTTGGTGATATCTCCATCGTCTATGGCGCACGTAGCGTGGGTGATCTGGTTTACAAACGAGAACTTAAAGAGTGGCATGAGCGTGACGATGTAACGCTGGTCAAGACGGTTGATCCCGGTGGTGAAACTGACAATTGGGATGGACACGTCGGATTTGTCCCTACTATTCTCGAAAACGAGTTTGCTCCCAAACCGGACAATACCATCGCTATCGTCTGTGGCCCGCCCATCATGATCAAATACACTTTTGAGGCACTCGAACGACTGGGCTTCACACAGGATCAGATGATTACTACCCTGGAGAACCGCATGAAGTGCGGATTGGGTAAATGCGGTCGTTGTAATATTGGATCGACTTACGTCTGTATCGATGGCCCGGTGTTTTGGGCGGAAGAGATTGCGGAGATGCCCCAGGAGTTTTAATCACCCCCTCTTCCCTCGACGGACGGTGTTGATTTACCGTCGGTCTTCACGCAGTCAGCAAGCAGTGCGGTTGCTGTGTCGATAAGAGAGGTGTTGGTTCTTCCTCTGCTGTTGCAGCATCCGATAGACTCCTTGGAAAGAGTGCTTTGTATCTCTTGTAAGGGGAGGCTCTTCGCCGACCATTCTTGTACTCGGAATGTACAATACCAGGTGAAAAAACGGACTAATAACCTTATATTAGCCATGCTTTTTACCCGTATTTTGTGTATTATTGGCGTTATTCAATACATTTTGGCTTATCTATTGGTTTTTTAAAGATTGCCTGTAGATTTTTTGAGCCTTCTAATAAATAATAGCCGGCCATTGGGTTGTTTCGGTCGCTTTTGTTGCGCGCCTATAATCCCGGTTACAAGCTGAATTTTGAATCTAACCCTTTAATTTTAAAGGCCCCGGAGGCTGAGATGTCCAAATCCAACATGGTGACCATCGATGGAATCGATGCTGCAGCCCACGTTGCCCACAAGACCAACGAGGTTATCGCTATTTACCCCATTACCCCTTCTTCGGGTATGGGTGAGTTGAGTGATGAGTTTTCTGCCAAGGGCCGGACCAATCTTTGGGGCACTATTCCCCGAGTTATTGAGATGCAGCATGAGGGTGGAGCAGTCGCAACCTGTCACGGTTCTCTTCAGACCGGTTCATTGACAACGACTTTTACCTCATCCCAGGGTCTGCTGTTGATGATTCCCAGTATGTATAAGATTGCCGGTGAGTTGACTCCGTCGGTGATCCATGTGGCCGCACGTGCTATTGCCGCCCAGGGGCTCTCTATCTTTGGTGATCACTCCGATGTGATGTCCACCCGTGCTACCGGATATGCCATGCTTGCCTCAAGTAACCCCCAAGAGGTTATGGATATGGCGTTGATCAGTCAGGCAGCCACTCTGGAATCTCGGATTCCCTTTCTACACTTCTTTGACGGATTCCGCACCTCTCATGAGGTGGTCAAAGCTGAAATGCTGGAAGATGATGTAATGCGGGCGATGCTCCTGATCAGCTGATCCGAGATCATCGCGCCCGCGCCATGAGCCCAGACAATCCGGTAATTCGCGGTACCTCCCAAAACCCTGATGTCTACTTCCAGGGACGTGAGACCGTCAATGTCTACTACGATAAAACCCCCGGCATGGTGCAGGCGGCCATGGACCGTTTTGCCGAGCTAACCGGGCGTCAGTACCACCTGTTCGATTATTACGGTGCTGATGATGCAGAGCGTGTCATTATTTTGATGGGCTCCGCTACAGATATCGCCGAGGAGGCGGTGGAGAAGTTGGTTGCCTCAGGTGAAAAGATAGGCCTGCTGCGGGTCAGACTCTACCGTCCGTTCTCTCCAGCCGACATGATTGCTGCACTGCCTAAATCGGTGAAGAAGATTGCGGCACTGGACCGATGCAAAGAGCCTGGGTCTGATGGGGAACCTCTCTACAAAGATGTGATCACTGCGTTAGCGGACCATATGAGTTCAGATGAAGCCAGGTTCGACCGTATGCCAAAGGTTGTTGGCGGGCGCTTTGGTCTCTCCTCCAAGGAGTTTACTCCGGCCATGGTTAAGGGTGTGTTCGACGAACTTTCAAAAGCACAGCCAAAGAACAGTTTCACTGTCGGCATCATTGATGATGTGACCCACTCCAGTATCGACTGGGATCCCTCCTTTATGACCATTGACACCGATAAGGTGACTCAGTGTGTCTTCTACGGCCTTGGTGCTGACGGTACTGTCAGTGCCAACAAGAACTCGATCAAGATTATCGGTGAGGGTACCGACCTCTATGGTCAGGGCTATTTTGTATATGACTCCAAGAAGGCGGGAGCGGTTACCGTATCTCATCTGCGCTTCGGCCCGGATCCGATCCACTCCTCTTATCTTATTGATGACGGTGAGGCTGCTTTTGTTGCCAGTCATCAGCCTATCTTCCTGGAACGCTACGATATGCTGGATAAGGCACGAGAGGGTGCCGTTTTTCTGATCAACTCGCCGGCAGCTCCCAACAAAGTCTGGCAGACCATGCCGCGCAAGATGCAGCAGCAGATTATCGACAAGAAGATCAAGGTCTACACTATTGATGCTTATAAGGTGGCGGCTGATACCGGCATGGGCCGCCGTATCAACACCATCATGCAGACCTGTTTCTTTGCTATCTCCGGCATCCTGCCCAAAGAAGAAGCGATCACTAAGATCAAGGAAGCTGCTGAGAAGAGCTATGGGAAAAAAGGTATTGCGGTGGTTGAGAAAAACTACCAGGCGATTGATGCCAGTGTCGCCAATATGCATGAGATTGATGTTCCCTCAGCAGTCAGCTCCGATATCAAGGTGCGCCTACCTGTGCCGGATCATGCGCCTGAGTTTGTTCGCCAGGTCATAGGTGAGATTATTGCCGGTCGTGGTGACAGCATCCCTGTGAGTATGATCCAGCTGACGGCACCTGGCCTCTGGGCACTGCCGCATGGGAAAAACGTACCCTTGCCAGAGAGATTCCGGTGTGGGATGAAGAGCTCTGCATCTATTGTGGTAAATGTGTATTTGTATGCCCCCATGCCGCGATCCGTAGTAATGTGTTCGATGTTGCCCTGACCGAGAATGCACCGGAAACGTTCAGACATATCAAAATCAAGGGTAAGACTTTCGATGAGAACGAACACATCACCTATCAGGTAGCACCGGAAGATTGCACCGGCTGTATCCTCTGTGTCGATATCTGCCCAGCTGTTGATAAACAGAATCCGGAGCACAAGGCGCTGGATATGATGCCGTTGCCACCGCTGCTTGAAGAAGAGGTGAAGAACTGGGACTTCTATCTCAGTCTGCCTGAATATGACCGTAACAAGATCAACTGGGCTACCATGAAGACAGCGATGCTGGCTGAGCCTCTGTTTGAGTTCTCCGGTGCCTGTGTCGGTTGTGGTGAGACACCTTATGTACGTCTTGCTACACAGCTGTTTGGTGATCGTATGGTGGTTGCCAACGCCACCGGCTGTTCCTCAATTTATGGCGGTAACCTGCCAACCACCCCCTACGCTACCAACTCAGAGGGTCGCGGACCAACCTGGAACAACTCACTGTTTGAGGATACTGCTGAGTTTGGTCTCGGTTTCCGCCTCTCCATCGACCGCCAGGCAGACTATGCCCGTTTGCTGATGGAAAGCATGAAAGAGCAGATTGGTGGTGGCCTGGTAGAGTCCGTTCTCGATGCCGACCAATCGAGTGAGCCGGAAATTTTTCAGCAGCGCGAACGCTTGGAGCAGGTCAAGGATAAACTCAAGGGTGTAGGCACGGAAGACGCCCGCAACCTGGAGTCGGTGATTGACAACCTTGCCCAGAAGAGTGTCTGGATCTTTGGTGGTGACGGCTGGGCTTACGATATCGGCTACGGCGGCCTCGATCATGTGCTTGCCAGTGGTGAAAACGTCAATATCCTGGTACTCGATACTGAAGTTTACTCAAACACCGGTGGACAGATGTCCAAGGCGACTCCTAAAGGTGCTATCGCTAAATTTGCCTCCGGTGGTAAACCGTCCCGTAAGAAGGATCTTGCCATGATTGCTATGGCCTATGAGAGTGTCTATGTTGCACAGGTTGCATACAGCGCCAAGGATGTGCGTACACTGAAGGCGTTTCAGGAGGCGGAGTCATATGAAGGTGTCTCCATTATCATCGCCTACTCGCCCTGTATTGCTCAGGGCATCGACTTGACAACCAACCATCAGGCCCAGGATCTGGCGGTTAAGAGTGGACACTTCCCACTGTTCCGTTACGATCCACGGCTGCCTGCAAAGGGTAAAAATCCGCTGCAGTTGGACTCCAAAGAGCCGTCTATTGACTTGAAAGAGTTCATGGACACTGAGACACGCTTTAGCTTGCTGCACCGGACTCACCCTGAGGCCGCTGCGGAGCTTGCTACTCAGGCCCAGGCTGAGGTACTGACAAAGGTACGCCACTACAAGCAGCTTGCGGCACTCACTGTGGAAGAGGCTGCAGGCGAACAGTAAGAGTGATAACCACTGTCCCGTTCAGGGACGGTGGTCTACCCCTGTTTTTTCTCTGGTTTTAGAGTGTCGTTTGACCCCTCCCCCCTTTTAATCGGAAGTGCTAGAATATCCGTTGATGGCGCTTTGACATAGTGTGGCTGCCCGGCGGAATGCTGGATAGCGTGCCTATCATCAGCTGCCTACCCCGGGTGTCGCTTAAGTCGATTCCCGGCGTGAGGATTTGGCATCCCGGCCAGAGTGTCGGCTTCCGCAACCGTCGGATGATAAGGGCTCAACGAAAAATAGTGAGCTTATGCCTGGTAGTTACAAAACAATAAAGGTGAGGTAATCATGGAAACTCCTGCAGAGATACTTAAAACAATTCTGAGTCATGAAGTCAAAGCGTCGGCTTTCTACTCTCTGGCATCAGAAATCACCCATAACGATGAGTCGAGGATGCTCTTTATAGAGCTTGCGGATATGGAGGAGGGGCATGCCAAGAGTGTGGCTGACCAAGTGAAAGGAACGCACTTCAGCGAGGGCTTTGATCCCTATGCCTATATTGAAGAGCTTGAGTCTAATGTCGAGACAACGCTTCGCAAGGACACCGCAGAGATCCTGGTTGATGGGGATATGAAGGCCGTTTTAAATATGGCCATCTCCATGGAGGAAGCAGCGTATCAGGCCTATGAGGTGATGGCGGCGAAGGCGGAGGATGAGGAGGTGAGAACCTTCTGTGAAGCCCAGGCCGAAGAGGAGAAAGGGCATAAAAAGATGCTGGTCCAGCTTCTTACTTCACTTGATATGGATGAGGATGAGCGGCCGGATCTATAGGTTTCAGTATATGTACCAGCTCTGGCACCGAGTCGCCGGCTGGTACACTGAAACTATCTGTTCAGCACAATACCGTAACTATTCACCATCGAAGGTGTGAATCTCACGCCCTAGTGCTTCATCCTGGGAGACCCCGCTCCAGGGCGCCTTGCCATAATAGAGTGCTCCCTCAGTCTCTACCGATTCAAAGCTCGCCAGTGTCAGATTGGTCTTGCGCATATCTGCGCCGCGCAGATTGCATGAGATAAAGTGACTCCCCTCAATATCAGAATCCCTAAGCGTCACTCCCTCCATCCGTGCATTTTCGAGGTGTGCACCAGAGAGGTCACACCCCAGCATCTGCGTTCCGGTCAGATCGATGTCGCTCAATTTGGCGTTATTCATCTTGCATAGAAAGACATTGGCATGAGAGAGATCTGAGCCACTGAAGTCGGTGTTGATAAGAGAGATATTCTGGAAGTGTCCGTGGTCGATCTTTGCCCCCTTGAAGTTGACTCGGTCCATAATGGCATCCTGTAAAAAGACGTAGTCTAGCCGGCAGCCTTCCAGGTTGACGTCTGACAGGTCACTTCCAGAAAGAAGGGCGCTGGAGAGGTTGAGTCCGGAGAGGTCCAGGCCCTGAAGATCAAGAAAAGAGAGATCTGCATCAACCAGGCTGCCATCCTTGCCTCTGCTCTCTAGAAGGGCCTCTCGCGTTATAAATTGTTCAAGTTGATCTAGTTCTGAATCGATTTCGATATTCATATGTTCCTCTCTAACGGAACGGGAGTTGCTCCTGCTCGTTAAGGAGTTGGCGGCAGGAAAAAATGTGATTCTATCAAAAGATGTGGGCAGGTCGCCCATAGGGAAAGTAAGGTAAGGATTGAGCTAGTAGACAATCCGCATCTGTAAGGTTCGACCGCAGGTCTAGCGTGAAGTTAATTTTAAACGAGTGTAGTGCCGCAACTGGCCTGCTGATAGGGGTGAGGCCGCCACCCTGCACGGAGGCAGGGTGGCGGTGTATTACTTAGGGCCGATTGAGACCGACAATCTTCTTAAGGTCGTAGTCGGCATGACCACCAACTTTCTCGACCAGACCGGCCATTGCCTCGTCCAAAGTCTGACGATCTTCCTGGTAGATGAGACCGACAGGCGCCTTGCTTTCAGGGCGACGGGCCAGACTCATTGCAGCTTCCATGTTGGAAGTGTCGTGATCCTCAGGTACCTCTTCAACCATGGCACGGTAGAATTTTGCCGTGTCAATCTTGTTGAAGGTGGGGCACTGGGAGAAGATGTTGACGTAGGCAAATCCTTTGTGCTCAATGGCGCCCTTGATCAACGCGGCACACATCTTGGGATTACCTGCAAAAGCCTGGGCTACATAAGTGGCGCCGTAGGCGAGCATGTAGGTGATGGGATCCATCGGCTCCTCTACACCGCCATAGGGGGTGGTGTAGGCCTTCATCTCACGCCGTGAGGTGGGAGATACCTGACCCTTGGTCAGACCGTAGATGCCGTTGTCCATCAGCACGTAGGTCATATTGACGTTTTTGCGCGCCATGTGGGGCATATGGCCGCCACCGATGGAGAAACCGTCACCATCACCACCGGTGATCACCACCGGCAGGTCGGGGCGTGCCAACTGGGTGCCTGTAGCCACCGCACCGGCACGACCATGGAGGGTGTGCATCTTGTATGACTTGACGAAGTAGGGCAGCCGCGAAGAGCAGCCAATACCTGAAATGTTGATGAAGTTGTGTGGCTCGATACCCAGTTCAGACATGGCGCGGTAGACACTCGCCAGTACACCGTGGTGTCCACAGCCAGGGCACCAGACCGGTTTGAGCTCGGACTTGTACTCTTTGGGTTTCATTTCAATCTGATTGAATGTTGCGTTGACACTGGCCATTAGATGATCTCCTTAACCTTGTTCACAATCTGAGCGGGGGTGAATGGGAGGCCACCGCAGATGGTATAGGGTACGGGCTTGATCGATGTTTCTGCCCGGATGAAGTGAGAGAGTTGACCTTGATAGTTAACCTCGGGAACCAGGATCTGCTTACAGTCAGCGGCGAACGCCTCGTACTGGTCAACCGGCATGGGGTAGAGCAGTTTCGGGTACATCCCTTTTACTTTCTTACCTTCGGCCTGCAGACGTGCAACCGCTTCACGTACGACACCGATGGTGCTGCCCCAAGTGATGATGCCGACATCAGCATCACCTTCACCGTCAACCTCTGCCGCGGGCCACTGATCTATAACCGCCTTGATCTTGTTGAAGCGTTTACGGGAGTTGGCTTCATGGGGCTCCGGAGCGAAACTGGGCGCGCCGCTCTCGAGGTGCTCCAGGCTGGCGGCCACGTGCTCGGCACCCAGTGTGCGGGATCGGCCATCGGTGAGATCAAGCTCTCGGTCATCTTGTAGCGCATGTACTCGCCTTCGCCATCCCAGCGGGTACGCTCGACGATCTCGAAGCTATCGGGGTCTGGTGTGGGAATGGTCTGGGTGGAGAAGGCCAGGGAGCCATCGGAGAGCATAATGACGGGACACTGATACTGCTCAGTCAAGTTTAGCGCTGCAACCGTCATGTTTACGCAGTCATTTACGTCTTCCACCGACAGTACGATGCGTGGAGAGTCGCCATGGCCGCCATGGATCGCCAAAAACAGATCAGACTGCTCATGCTTGGTGGGTAGTCCGGTGGAGGGTCCGCCACGCTGTACATCCACGATCAGTGCCGGTAGCTCGGCCATGGTGCTCATGCCGATCATCTCAGCCATCAGCGCCAGACCGGGGCCTGAGGTGGCAGTCATGGAGCGCTTACCGGCGTAAGAGGCGCCCATTACCTGGGAGATGGATGCAATCTCATCCTCTGCCTGGATCAGGGTGCCGCCCGTCTTTGGGATTTGGGCAGAGACATATTTGGCTACTTCGGTCGCGGGGTAAGAGGGTAGGCGGAGAAGAAGTCGAGCTTCCCGAGAATGGCGCCCATGCCCACGGCCTCGTTACCGGCGATGAGGATGACGTCCTTAGGCTCGGTGGCATCGGCAACGCGATAGCTGTCGGTCTTCTCGTATTCGGCGGCCAGCTTCTTACCTTCAGCAAAGGCCTTGAGGTTGAACTCAAGAATATCCTCACCTTTGGGTTTGAACTTGTTTGTCAGTACTTCAATCAAGGTTGATTCAGGGATATTGAAGAGCACAGACAGGGCACCGAGTGCCACCATGTTCTTCGAGCGGTAGGAACCAAGCTTCTTAGCAGTGGTTGACATCGGGATCGCGTAGGCTGTGACACCTTCAGGGATCTCTGGCTCGAAGTCGCCACCGGGACCGTCATAGACGAAGGCGGTGCCTGGTGTCAGTAGATGCTTGTTAAGCTCATAGGCTTCACCGTTATAGGCAACAAATACATCGAATGTATCGCCTTGGTTATAGACTCTATCCGCACTGGTCCGTAGCTGATAAAGGCAGTAGCCGCCTTTGATCTCGGCCGGGAAGGTCTTGAAAGTGTAGATCTCCAGACCGGCGCGGGCGCAGGCAGCAGAGATAAAGTCACCGGTAGAGACGATGCCTTCACCACCTTCTCCGGCAATACGGATGATTAAATCATTCTTTTCCGTCATAAGGGTTCCCCTAAATTTTATAGGTCCGGAATGGTGTGGCGTTCTTGCCTTATCCTTCCGGAGTTTAAATGAAATCGTTGATCCTATCACTGCCGTCGCGCATGGCGCCTATTTAATTGGCTGTGTTTGGATATCGGCTGATGGTTACCAGATTTCGGCTGATGCCTTCAGACGTTCCACCGGCTTGTCGCCAAGCAGGTGCTCATCAATGATCGCTGCAACATCCTCTTTGGTCACTTTTCCGTAAAGTATGCCTTCCGGGTAGACGAGAACACTCGGTCCCTCGTCGCAGGCACCTATGCAGCCGGTGCTGGTAAGTAGAAAGCGCCCCCACAAGCCTTTCTGTTCAAACTGTTCACCAAATGCCCCCATGATATCCTGGGCGCCTTTTTCGCTACACGAGCCACGTGGATGGCCAGGGGGCCGTGACTGGGTGCAGACAAAAACGTGTTTTTCTGGTCTTGGCATGGTGTTCGATCTCTCTCAAATAATAAAAATCCACTCTGCCGGTATTCAGATTATGAGATTCCCGGCACGGCAGTTCAGCCTGATTGGCCCCCCGCTACAGCTAAAGATGCAGTGGGGGGCTCCCGGGTTGTCAGCCTTTGTTGTTGGCGTTGAAGAAGGGCAGAGCACCACCGGCTTTCAGGATGTCTACATCCTTGGTCTCGTAAGCAGCCTGCAACGGCAGCTTCTCACCATTAACCTCAAGGAACAGATCCCCTTCCAGATTGGAGACATCAATGGATACGTTGTCACCCTGGCTCACCTTATCGTAGTCTTCGACGTTGGCGAATGTCAGTGGCACGATACCGAAGTTGACCAGGTTCGCTACATGAATACGGGCAAACTGAGCCACCACAACCGCACGGATACCGAGCCAGCGGGGGCAGAGTGCGGCATGCTCACGGGAGCTGCCCTGACCATAGTTTTCACGTCCCACCAGTATGCCGTGACCACCGGCGTCGCGATGTGCAACGGAGCGCTCGGCAAAGGTGGTATCGGTCTGGTTGTAGGTGGCCTGCATCGCGTACTCTTTAACGTTGGAGCGTAGTGGCAGGTAGATACCGGCGGGCTGGATGTCATCGGTACTGATGTTGTCACCCAGCTTGAGCATCACCTCGCCCTCCAGCTTCGCCGGCAGAGCCTCGAAGTTGGGCAGTGCCATGATGTTCGGGCCGCGAATGACTTCGATGCTATCAGCCTCTTCTTGAGGAATTGGCATAACGAAGGCATCACTGTCGTCCACCTGATCTGTCTGGGTGAATTCGATGCTTCTATCGGGTGCTGTGATCTGACCGGTGAGGGCGCTGGCAGCCGCTACCAGTGGGCTTACCAGGTGTACTTCGGCGTCGTTGGTGCCGGAGCGTTTGGGGAAGTTACGGTTGAAGGTGCGTAGGCTGAGGCCTTTACTCACCGGGGAGCCACCTTGGCCGATACAGGCGCCACAGCCGTTCTCCATGACGCGCACACCAGAGTGGAAAAGGTCGGTGAGGTAGCCGGAGTTGGCCAGCTGCATAGCAACAGCACGTGAGCCGGGGTAGAGCAGGGTGTCTACAACAACACGTTTGCCCTTCAGCATTTCGGCAAAGCTGGCGATGTTCTCGAAGGAGCTATTGGTACAACTACCGACGCAGACCTGGTTGATCGGTGTGCCGGCGTGGGCTGAGACCTGCTCGACATTGCCGGGTGACGGGTAGATGGCGATCAGCGGCTCCAGTGCGGAGAGGTCGATATCGATGACATCTGTATACTCGGCACCTTCATCGGCACCCATTGGCTGGTAGTCACCACCGCGGCCACGGCTCTCCAGGTACTCCTGGGTGCGCTCGTCGCTGGGGAAGATGGAAGTAGAAGCACCCATCTCGGCGCCCATGTTGGTGATGGTGGCACGCTCGGTAAGCGCCAGGCTGGCTACGCCGGTACCTGCATACTCGAAGATCTTGCCTTTACCGCCCTTGACGCCGACGATAGATAGCATCTTCAAGATGATATCCATGGCCATGACGCCATCACGTGGTGCGCCGGTGAGATTCACTTTTACCACTTCCGGCATTGGCAGCTTGTACTCACCAGTGGCCATCGCTAGCGCGACGTCGTAGCCGCCGGCACCGAAGTAGATGGCAGCCATGCCGCCTGCGTTCACGGTGTGGCTGTCTGCGCCGATACCGGTCATGCCGGGCTTTACGAAGTTTTCAACGTTCAGGAAGTGACAGATGCCAGTGCCTGGAGGGGAGAAGATGATACCGAGCTTCTTGGATACGGTTCGCAGGTACTCATGATCATCCGGGTTACGGAAACCGGACTGCATCATGCTGTGGTCAACAAAATTGACAGAGAGGGGTTTGACGCGTTTCACGCCCATCGCCTCTAACTGCAGCATGCACATGGTGCCAGTGGCGTCCTGGGTAAAGGCTTCATCAATCTTTAGTGTTACCACTTCACCTGCCGCCGGCAGATCACCGCCTCCGACCAAGTGTTCACTAAAGATCTTTTCCGTCAAATTCATAGGTTTCATTCATTATCCCCAATAATTATTGTTTATTTGCCACAAATCCTAAGGGAGTCATCCCCATCAAAATTGTCTTAGGTGACGAATCCTGGAAAAATTTTGTATGACATCATACGCGAAATACCACCGGAGCTATTCTTGAAAATTCCAATACCCTGGGCAAATGCTATGCTGAATTTTAATACCTGATTATCTACAGGGATTTCCAAAAGACAAGAAATTAATCTTATGGGGATATAATAAAATGGGTTCGGCAGCAGCTGTCGGCTACGTATTTCTGAGAGAGTATGGAGGTGACAACACCTGCTCTTCCCATGTCTACACCAGTTCGTCTGAAACACCTCAAACCTGCTATCGTAGTAGGATATATATTCTTGTGAGTTGGCGTTGAGTTACATATATGGGGGTAGTAAAATGATCAAAGCGGCATCTATCCCTGATAGAATGCCAGCCCTGAATGAATAATTTTCATAGGTGGCAGTATCGCAGGCCACTATCCAGCAGCAATAAATTGTTCGTGCCCAAAGGCGGCGAAAATCCTTTAAGGAATATGAAATGACAATTGATGTAAACAAAGCGGTATCTCTGGCTTATACGCTGACCGACAATGAAGGCACTATTATCGACCAGTCTACTGATGGCTCTTTTGAGTATATCCATGGCGCCAGCAATATCATTCCCGGTCTTGAGAGTGCTTTGACGGGTAAAAAAGGTAGGAGACAAGTTGGGTGTGGCGGTTGAGCTGCAGATGGCTACGGCGAGCGCAACGAAGAGATGATCCAGGTTGTGGGGCGTGACATGTTCAATCCTGAGGATGAGATCAACTCAGGGATGCAGTTCCAGGCCCAGTCACCGGACGGCCATATGATGATGGTCACTGTTGTCGAAGTGACTGATGAGAGTGTCACCATTGATGGCAACCACCCTCTGGCAGGTGTAAATCTGAACTTTGATGTGGAAGTGATGGGCTTGCGCGATGCTACTTCGGAAGAGATTGAGCACGGCCATGTTCATGGGCCGGATGGTCACGATCACTAAGTCTCTTAGAGAGCCTCTGATTAAGTCTGGTTGGATTTTAGCCGGCGTAAAGCAATCATGACTTGATCAGAGTCTCCCTTAGCATAGTTACTGGTCGAATGGGGCGTTGTCGCCCCATTTTTTTGCCTCGATGATTTAGCAGCAATGTTGTAATTGTTCAGCCATTCGTAGGGGGAAGCTCCTCGGTCACTACTTCATACCCGAGTTCTTTGAGGTGGTTGTCGAGCTCGGCTGGATTTTCCGCCTGATAACGGACAATAAGCATGCGCTGGTTACGCTCATCCTTGGTTACCGGAGAGACCACGGTGGCAATGGTGCCATTACAGTTGCTGATCTCGTCAAGGAAGCGGCTCAGGCTACGAGGTTTATCCTCCAGAAGGACGGCGATGCGGGTGGTTCCTTCGAGCGCGCAGCCGGTGATGTTGAGAAAGAAATCGAGGATATCGGTCTCTGAGACAACACCGACCATTTTTCCGTCATCAATGACCGGCAGGCAGCCAATCTTGTGCTCACGAATCAGGCAGCCTGCAACCTCGACCAGCGTCTCCGGTGTACAGGTCACCGGTGCTTTCTCCATCAGCTGTCCCACGGTAACTTTGGAGGTGAGGTAGTTAACCTCGCCTACTGATAGGGTAGTGATGGGCGAGGGCTCAGCGTTGGCCAAGTGCTTATGGCTGAAGAGTCCAATCAGCCTGTCATCGGCATCAACCACCGGCAGATAGCGACGATCTCTCTCCCGCATTATCTGGGCGGCATGGGATAGCTTCATCTCCTCGGTGGCGCTGTCCACTTCGCTGGACATGATCTGTGAAACGTACATGGCTTGTTATTCGCTCCTCAATTTAATATCCCAGATAGGCACGCTGCACCGCCTCATCTTCCAGCAGTTCATCGGCAGCTGCGTTGAGCACCACTCGCCCTGTCTCCAGAACATAACCACGGTTGGCAATACCCAGAGCAGCACGGGCATTCTGTTCCACCAGCAGGATGGTGACCCCTTTTTCATTCAGTTCCCGCACCACCCGGAAGATCTCCTTCACCAACAGCGGCGCCAGCCCCATAGAGGGCTCATCGAGCAGTAGCAGGCGCGGGCGGCCGAGCAGGGCGCGGCCCATGGCGAGCATCTGCTGCTGCCCGCCGGAGAGGGTGCCGGCGGCCTGCAGGTACTTCTCCTTGAGAATCGGAAAGAGGGTGTAGATCTTCTCCAACTCCTCCTCAAGCCACCCTTTATCACGCCGCTGAGAGTAGCCGCCGAGGCGCAGGTTGTCCTCCACACTCAGGGGCGGGAACACCTGGCGCCCCTCAGGGACGTGGCAGATGCCGGATGCCACCACCTTGTGAGAGGGGAGTCGGGTGATATTCCGGCCGTCAAAATGGATCGTGCCGCCACTTGCTTTCTGCACACTTGAGATGGTGTGCAGCAGGGTGGTTTTGCCTGCGCCGTTGGCGCCCACTATGGCGACCAACTCCCCTTCATTGACCTCCAGGCTGATCTCATGAAGCGCCTGGATCGGGCCATAGTGGCAGGAGAGTCTCTCCACTCTGAGAAGATGCTCAGACGGCATACTGCACCTCACCGCCCAGATAAGCCTGGATCACTTTCTCGCTGTTCTGAATCTCTTGCGGTGTCCCCTCGGCCAGGCGGCTGCCATAATCGAGGACCAGAATAAGGTCTGACACCTGCATCACCAGCCCATGTTGTGCTCCACCAGCAGCACCGTTATCCCCGACTCACTGATGCGGCGAATCAGGCTCTGCATCTCCAGGGTCTCGGTGTCATTGAGACCGGCCGCCGGCTCATCCATCAACAGCAGCTTCGGTTTTGCCGCCAGGGCGCGGGCAATCTCCAGGCGTTTCAGCACGCCGTAGGGGAGGGCGTCGGCCTGCTGGTCGATATAGGGTTCCAGGTTACAGAAGCAGAGGGCGTCCCGGGCCCACTCCCGTGCCTGCCGCTCCTCCCGCAGAATTGATGGCAGGCGCAGGGCGGTGTTCCAAAGGCGCCCTTTGGTGCGCAGGTGACAGCCCACCATGACGTTATCCAGCACACTCATGTTGAAAAACATCTGCAGGTTCTGGAAGGTACGTGAGATACCGGTCTCGGCCACTCCGTGGGGCGGCTTGCCGATCAGCTCCTCTCCTTCGAAGAGGATCTTCCCCTCGTCCGGGTGATAGATACCGCAGAGCATATTGAAAAGAGTGGTCTTGCCAGCCCCGTTGGGGCCGATCACCGAGTAGACTCGGCTCTCCGGCACCTCGAAGTGGAGGTCGGCGATGGCGGTGACGCCGCCAAAGGACTTGGTCAGATCACTGACTTCAAGCAGCGCCATGACTCTCCTCCACACTGCTGTTGGCGGTGGTTTTTTTCCTGGTGAGCTTGCGCAATAGTGCCTGCAGGCCGGGAAAAAGCCCCTGGGGCAGGAAGATCATCATTAGCATCAGGATGGCACCGAAGATCATCACCTCGTAATCCTCAAACACCACCAGCAGCTCGGGCAGGAAGGTGAGGATAACGGCACCGATAACGGCACCCCAGGTGGAGGCCATGCCGCCCAGCACCACCATGGTGACCAGCTCGATAGAGAAGAAGAAGCTGAAAGAGTCGGGGCTGATAAATGCCTGCTGGTGGGCAAACAGGCTGCCGGCCACAGAGGCGATCAGCGCTGCCAGGACAAAAACGCCGGTCTTGCCGGCGGTGGTATCTATACCCATCATCTCCGCTGCAGTTTCCGAACCGTGGAGGGCGCGCAGAGCACGGCCGCTACGGGAGTCAATAATGTTGAGCGCCGGCCAGACCGTCAGCAGCAGAGCGGCGCCGACCACCATATACCAGCGCAGGTCACTGTCCACCGCCCAACCGAAAATGGTGAGCACCGGGATATCACCGAGGCCGTCCGGACCACCGGTAAAATGCTCCGCCTGTACCAGAACAATGTAGACGATGATGCCGAGGCCGAGGGTGGCCATCGCCAGATAGTGCCCCTTGAGGCGCAGAATCGGCCGCGCCACCACAAAGGCGATAGATGTCGTCACCACAACACCCGCCGCCATGGCGGGCCAGGGGCTCCAGCCGTAGCGGGTGGTGAGGATGGCGGAGCTGTAGGCGCCGAGTCCAAAGAAAGCGGCGTGACCGAGGGAGATCTGCCCGGCGTAACCCATTAACAGGTTGAGTCCCACCGCCAGGATAGCGTTGAGACCGGCGGTGACCGCCACCACGGTGACGAAATAGTTATCGGGAAAGATGATCGGCAGCAGAACAATCAGCGCCGTCAGTGAGTAGAAGCCGCCCAGTCGTCTCATACTCGCTCCACCGACGCCTTGCCGAACAGTCCGCTGGGGCGGAAGAAAAGCACCAACAGCAGGATGATGAAGCCAATGGCATCCTTGTAGCCGGAGGAGATGAGCCCGGCTGAGAGGGACTCGATCAGCCCCAGCATCAGACCGCCGGCCACCGCGCCCATAGGGTTGCCCATACCGCCAAGAATGGCGGCGGAGAAGCCCTTGAGGCCGAGCATCACCCCGGCGTCGTAGGAGGTGAAGGTGATCGGTGCGACGAGAATACCGGCCATGGCGCCGAGAAGGCGGAGAGGCCGTAGGCGATCAGCATCATCAGGCCGACATTGATGCCCACCAGGTGGGCTGCGGTGCGGTTGCATGAGCAGGCGAGGATCGCCTTGCCCGGCATCGTGTGGTTGAAGAAGTAGTGGACACCCAGCACCATCAGGGCGGCAACTCCCATAACCCAGAGGTTCTGGGGCAGCAGAGTCGCTTGGCCTAGGTGAATCGGGGTCTCGCCTGAAAAGTGGGGCATGGCGAAAATGTCCTTACCCCACACCAACAAAGCGACGCCACGGAGGAAGATGGAGGCGCCGATGGTGATGATAATGGTGGTCACCACCGATGCCCCCCGGGCCGGTGCGATGGCAAAGCGCTGCAGCAGCATACCGACAACGACGGTGATCCCAACCGCACCGATTACGGCGATGGGCATCGGTAGGCCGTTACCGGCGGAGAGGGAGATGGCGCTCATCGCCCCAATCATAACGAACTCGCCCTGGGCAAAGTTCACAACATCGGAGGCGTTGTAGATGATGGCAAAGCCGAGGGCCACCAGTGCGTAGGTGGCGCCGACGGTGACGCCGGTCAGAAGAAACTGGAGGATCTGGTCAAGCATGAACGCGATTAATTACTCAGAAAGTTTAAATGGCTCTGTACGATAATCCTGAACTCAATTGTAGGAGCGAACTTGTTCGCGACTGGCTTCGATCCGTGCTCTTCGCGAACAAGTTCGCTCCTACAAATGCGACTTTATCTCCATCGTGATGGTTTTCAGAATTATTGTGCATAGTGAGCCTCTTGCAAAACTCCAAAGGGGAGCAAAGAATCAACAACTTACGGACGCTTGCATGCCAATAAGTTGTTGATTGTTGGTTGCCATGAAATAGTTTTGCAAGAGCCTCAGTCATTAAAGATTTAAAAAGCGGGATGCTGAGAACGCAAAGGTTAAGCAGAGTACGCATAGATTTTTCCTAAATAGAGGTTTTTCTCTGCGTTCTCTGTGCTTCTCTGCGTACTCCGCGTCCCGCTTTTAAAGGGTGATGATGGAGATCAGTCCACCAGCACCCAGTCGCCGTTTTTGATCTCCAGCATGCGGAAGGCATCAAGACTCAGACCCAGGTGATCGGTGGCGCTCATATTGAAGATACCACCGGTGCCGATAAAGCCTGTGGTCTTCTCGATCTCATCGCGTACTTTTGCCTTGTCGGTGGAGCCCGCGCGGTCGATTGCCTCAAGCGCAATCATCAGACCGTCATAAGCGTGGCCGCCAAAGGTGGAGACTGCGCCGTGCTTGGGCTCGAACAGGTTGCGATAGCTGAGTAGTACCGGACGTTGTGCATCGCTTGCAGGTAGCTTGTCAGCCACCAGCAGGGCGGAAGCGGGAAGACGAACACCCTCTGCTGCTGCACCGGCCAGGCCAATATATTTTTTCGAGGCGACACCGTGGGACTGATAGAGAGGCATCTTGATACCGAGCTGGCGGACATTCTTGGTAACGATGGCGGGGCCGGAGCCGAAGCCGAAGTTGAGAATGGCCTGGGCATCGGTGCCGCGAATTTTGGTCAGCTGTGCGGTCATGTCGGTGTCTCTAGCACCGTAGGCCTCGTCAGCGACTACCTTAATACCATGATTCGGTGCCAGGGCCAGAGATTGTGCACGGCCGGATTTACCGAAACCACCACTACCGCTGATTAGTGCCACCTTTGTGATGCCGCGCTTTTTCATATCCGCAAAAATCTTGTTGGCCGCCATACGATCGGTATGGGGCATCTTAAATGTCCACTTTTGCACCGGGTCGATGATTCTTACAGAGCCGGCGAGCGAGATGAAAGGAATGCCCGCTTTTTTGACTTCAGGCATTACTGCCAGGGTGGAGCCGGAGGTGGAGCCACCGACGATCACATCCACCTTATCTTTCTTGATCAGGCGTTTGACAAAACTGACAGCGTTTTTGGGCTTTCCTTTGGTGTCGTAGTGCACCAGTTCCACCTGCTTGCCGTCGATGCCGCCCTTGGCGTTGACGTTGTCGATGTACATCTGCAGTGTTTTTAGTTCAGGATCACCGAGAAAAGAGGCGGGACCGGTCACTGCCAGAAAGGTGCCGACCTTAATCGAACCGTTGGCCAGGGTCTGGCCTGCACTCAACGTCAAAAGAGCGCCGACAGAGAGTGCGGTAAAAGTTTTGCGTAGTTTCATTATATTGATCCCCTCGGGTCATGATTTCACTAACAAGTCGTGTCGGGCACAAAGGAATTACGGCGCACCCGCTCTTTAAGTGGTGAAGCAGATTCAGAAGTTGTCCATCCGTCCAAAATTTCAAACCTTGCGTGAACCTGTTTTCCTTCTTTTGCCTCTTAGCCATCAGCCCCAGTAGGGCGAGGCAAAACGCAGTAAAGAAAAATTGTCCTGTCAGCGCTTATTGCGGCGCGCGGCAAATTATGCAGGATTACAGATTAAGGGGTAATACTAAAGGGGTTTTCGGGAGAGAGTAAAGGACTAAATGACGTTTACGTAAACGTACGCAATAAAATTCCTGAAATAAAAAAGGCAGGGGTATGCCCCTGCCTTTGGTTTACGTTGGTACTATCGGGTTGCGATGTCAGGCGACCAATTGCCCCTTGAGCTTATTCATCGCCGCCTTCTCGATCTGCCGAATACGTTCCGCCGAGACGCCATACTGGTCGGCCAGCTGGTGCAGTGTCGCTTTCTTTTCCGACAACCAACGGGCCTGGAGAATTGATTTGCTACGATCGTCCAATCCCTCCAGAGCACTATAGAGCTGATCCTTTTCGTGGCTCTCACTATCACTCCGCTCGAGTTGAGTGGCGGGCTCCATCCGCATATCCGCCAAGTAGGCAGAGGGTGCGACTGCGGGCTGATCATCGTCCGCCATCAAGCCATCATAAGCGACGTCGTAGTTATTGAGACGCGCCTCCATCTCCAGCACGGTTTCTGCTTTAACACCCAGATCCTTGGCCACACCCTGAACCTCTGCATGGGAGAACCAGCCGAGACGCTTTTTGGAGCTGCGCAGATTGAAGAAGAGTTTACGCTGGGCCTTGGTGGTGGCCACTTTTACGATACGCCAGTTGCGCAGAACAAATTCATGAATCTCCGCCTTAATCCAGTGTACGGCGAAGGAGACCAGGCGAACGTTCATGTCCGGGTTGAAACGGCGCACCGCTTTCATCAGACCGACAGTACCTTCCTGGATCAGGTCGGGAAGGGCCAGGCCGTAGCCGGAGTAGCCGCGGGCAACGCGGATAACAAAGCGCAGGTGTGAGAGCACCAGTGCACGTGCCGCTTCCAGGTCGTCATTGTCACGCAGGCGGTTCGCCAGGCTGCGTTCTTCGTCCACGCTCAGCATCGGCAGCTGGTAGGCTGCGCTGATATAGGCGTCAATACTGCCGGTAGGCAGGGTGGACGGAATGGCGAGTTCTTTGCTCATTTAAATACCCAACTGTAAATACCCAACTGTTTTACTACGGATTGATTTTAGCACTCACTTGCAGCGAGTGCCAATCTTTTTGGCACTCCTGTACTGGGAGTGCTAATTTCCGGGAAAGTTACTTGGTGATATGTGTAGGGGAGCGTACGACGTTCATCACGGCTGAAGCCATGGTGTGATCAGCAGGGCTCTATTTCACTTAGATGCCGCCCGACGGCGATCCATGAACCGGCCAGCCCGAGCAGGGTACTGCCCGAGATCAGGGTCAGCAGCATGATCAAATCCATGCCGTTGAGATCGAAACCGCTGTGGTAGAGTCCGGCCAGATGGGCCACCGGATTGTCCAGCAATCCTACCGAGAGTGTCACCATGATCCAGGCGATGATACCGCCGAAGAGTCCATACCAGAGCCCGTTGTAGAGGAAGGGGCGACGGATAAAGGCATCGGTGCCGCCGATCAGCTTAGTGATCTCAATCTCGGCGTGGCGATTCTGGATCTCCAGCCGGATGGTGTTGCCAACGATCAGCAGTACCGCCAGCCCCAGTAGTGACGCCAGCACCAGAACCCCCCGCTGGGCAATTTCGGTGATGGCGTGGAAACGCCGCACCCACTGCAGATCGAGTTGAGCGAATGCCACCCCCTGGAGTTTTTGTAGCTGCTGTAGCAGTACCTCCGCGGCTTCCGGGGTCGACTTGTCACTTTCCGGCTCGATGATCAGGACTACGGGCAGGGGGTTCTCATCCAGGGCATCCAGTGCGCCGGAGAAGCCACTGAGGCTACGAAACTCCTCCAGTGCCTGACCCTTGGAGATTACGTCGACCTGCTTAATCGCCGGGTCCAGCCGCAGCTTTGACGCCATCTTTGCTGCGCTGTCATCGGTTACCTGCTGTTCGAGAAACAGCGAGATACCGGCTGCTCCCTCCCAACTGCCACTCAATGTCTGGACATTATTAAGCAGCAGGTAAAGTCCTGTGGGCAGGGCCAGAGCGATGCCGATGACGGCAGAGGTCATCAAGGTGGAGAGCGGTGAGCGGCTCAGTCGTCCGAGGCTGGAGAAGAGCACTTGAAGGTGACGCAGAACCCAGATATCCAGGCGCCGTTGCCTGCGGCTGTTGATATTGGCCGACTTTCTTCTCTTCCGGCGCGACATCAGGGCATCTCCACGGGAAATTTATCACATAGTAGTTTGCCTTTATCAAGCACCATAATGCGCCGGTTCATCCGCGAGATTAGCTCCAAATCATGGGTCGCGATCAACAGTGTGACGCCAACGTCATTAAACTGCTCGAATAGCGTCATGATTTCCCGGGAAAGTCCGGGATCGAGGTTGCCAGTGGGCTCGTCAGCCAAAACCAGAGGGGGTTTACTTACTACCGCTCGGGCGATGCCGACGCGCTGCTGTTCACCACCGGAGAGGGTGACAGGGTACTCTCGCTCTTTCGACAGCAGTCCCACTTTATCAAGGACGGCACGGACCCGCCGGCCGGTCTCCTGGTGGCCCAGGCCGGCTACTACCAGGGGCATGGCGATATTGTCAAAAACCGTTCTATCGTGGAGCAACCGGTGATCCTGAAAGATCATTCCGACATCGCGGCGATGGTATGGAATCTGCCGTCTCTTCAGTCGTGTCAGGTTACGCTCACCCACACGCACCTGCCCCCGAGTACTGCGCTCAAGCAGTCCGATCAGTTTCAGCAGAGTACTCTTCCCCGCACCTGAGTGGCCGGTTAGAAATACCATCTCCCCAGGCTCGATATGGAAGCTGACATTGCTTAGCCCCTCGTACCCACCGGGATAGCGCTTGGTGACGTTGTCGAAGTGGATCATCTAAAATCAGTTATCAGTTATCAGTTATCAGTTATCAGTTATCAGTTATCAGTTATCAGTTATCAGTGCCGTTCGTCGGAAACTGCTTGACCGTGAGCTTTGGAAAGAAACAGTCTTTTTTGCCAACTGCCAACTGCCAACTGCCAACTGCCAACTGCCAACTGCCAACTGCCAACTGCCAACTGCCAACT
>MOXG01000033.1_pt1 | contig 32699 bp, 33 predicted proteins | sample 1471191 | NCBI WGS metagenome assembly MOXG01 (sample SAMN05806437, study PRJNA327811) | mollusc metagenome | isolation source: Phylotype C (NB3) bacterial symbionts from gill | host: Thyasira cf. gouldii | place: Canada: Bonne Bay, Newfoundland | collected 2010-08-19
GCAGTTGGCAGTTGGCAGTTGGCAGTTGGCAGTTGGCAGTTGGCAGTTGGCAGTTGGCAAAAAGATTGTTTCTTTCCAAAGCTCGCGGTCAAGCAGTTTACGACGAACGGCACTGATAACTGATAACTGATAACTGATAACTGATAACTGATAACTGATAACTGATAACAATAGTTAACCGTTCGGCAGCGATATCCCTGTCAGTTTCTTGTACAGGGAGACCGCATAGGAGTCGGTCATACCTGAAATAAAGTCAGTCAACCTAAGCAGTCTGGTGTAGAGATTTTTTGAGGGGATACAGTCCGGACCGATGAACTGCTCAGGTATTAACCGGCTGATCATCAAACTACGCGCAGGTGCGGCATCTCCATGTTCCGCTACGTCATCGAGTACCTGGATAAAGCGCTCCAGCAGCTCACCAATCACCTGGAAACCGGCCGCCTGAATCTCCACCACCTCCTGGGCTTGGTAGATCCGTCTGCGGGCCACCTCGACCAGCTGCTCCAGCTCCCACCGCTTTGGCAGCTGATCCATCAGTGGCTGCTCAAACTCACCGGCAAGTATCGCCTGCTCATTGTCGAGAAAGCAGCTCAGCGCCTGACTGATCGCCTCGTTGATCACCTTGGCGCGTAAAAACTCCACCTTCCCCTTATCGTCACGAATGCCCTGTATCCGCACCTTCTGCTTCTCCGGCGCCTGGAGGACCGCCAGATAGAGTTCCATCACTTCGGTCAAGGAGAAATAGCCGAGGCGAAAGCCGTCCTCGATGTCGATCACCCGATAGCTGATATCGTCCGCCGCCTCCACCAGGAAAGCGAGAGGATGACGGCACCAGATGGCGCGGGAGGGATCACGGCGTATCAAACCGACACTCTCCGCCACCTCGCTGAAGTATTCCCTGTCTTCAGCGACAAAACCCTGCTTCTTTGCACTGGCGCCGCTGAAACGACTACCGCCAAGACAGGACTCCCGTGGGTATTTGGTAAATGCCGCAAGAGTGGCACAGGTGAGCTGCAGGCCACCTCGGTTATCGGGATTTTGCAGCCGGGTGAGGATACGAAAACCCTGGGCGTTGCCTTCAAAGCTGAGGAAGTCTTCACGTTCGCTATCCTGCAGTACAGCGACCCTTGGCTTGCCATAGTCCGCGGATGCGGCCCAGTGCCGGAACGCATCTTCGCCGGAATGGCCGAAGGGGGGGTTGCCGATATCGTGGGAGAGGCAGGCGGCGGCGCAGATATCACCAAAATCAGACGCCTCGAACCCCTGCAACCCTTGGCGGGCGATAACCTGCTCACCCACTTGTGTGGCCAGTGAGCGGCCAATACTTGAAGCCTCAAGGCTGTGAGTAAGGCGGGTGCGTACATAGTCCACCCGCGACAGGGGGAAGACCTGGGTCTTATCCTGCATCCGCCGGAACGCAGAGGAGAAGACGATACGGTCAAAATCGCGCTGAAAATCGGTGCGCGCGGCGATGGTGCCGGCAGGCTGGTCAGACCCCAACCGCTTACGGGAGAGGAGTTGCTTCCATTGCATGGTCATGGTTAATCAACAGGCTCCAGGTTTAATATCAGACCTATTAAACGCGGGAAGCAGAGTAGGCAGAGATTGTCCGTTGAAAATCTAAGCTTTTCTCTGCAACCTCTGCGCTTCTCTGTGTTCTCTGCGTTCTCTGCGTTCCATTTTTTTGGTTCTTCGACGGACACTAATTTTTCTGAGGCCAAGCCCTCAGACCTCTTTATAGATCTCCGCACCTTGATTGCGAAACTGCTCCGCCTTCTCTTTCATCCCCTCTTCTACCGCCGCTGAGTCAGCACCTATTCCCTTGGAGGCGGCGTACTCGCGCACATCCTGAGTGATCTTCATGGAGCAGAAGTTAGGACCGCACATGGAGCAGAAGTGTGCCACTTTGTGGGCTTGGGCCGGCATGGTGCGTCATGGAACTCCCGTGCCCGCTCCGGATCGAAGCCGAGATTAAACTGATCATCCCAACGGAACTCGAAACGCGCCTTGGACATGGCGTTGTCCTGCAGTTGTGCACCGGGAAATCCTTTCGCCAGGTCCGCTGCGTGTGCGGCGATCTTGTAGGTAATAATCCCCTCACGCACATCCTCTTTGTTGGGCAGTCCAAGGTGCTCTTTGGGAGTAACGTAGCAGAGCATGGCGGTGCCGTACCAGCCGATCTGGGCGGCACCGATACCGGAGGTGATATGGTCGTAGCCGGGGGGCGATGTCAGTGACCAGTGGGCCGAGAGTATAGAACGGTGCTTCAAAACAGTCTGCCAACTCCTTATCCATATTCTCCTTGATCATCTGCATCGGCACATGACCCGGGCCTTCGATCATCACCTGGACATCGTGCTCCCAGGCAATTTTTGTCAGCTCTCCCAGAGTCTCCAGTTCGCCGAACTGAGCGGCATCATTGGCATCGGCAAGGCTGCCGGGGCGCAGACCATCACCCAGAGAGAAGGCGACATCGTAGGCCTTCATGATCTCGCAGATCTCATCGAAATGGGTATAGAGGAAATTCTCCTCATGGTGAGCCAGGCACCACTTAGCCAGAATTGAGCCGCCCCGAGAGACGATGCCGGTTACACGCTGGGCGGTCAGCGGCACATAACGCAGCAGTACACCGGCGTGGATAGTGAAGTAGTCGACCCCCTGCTCCGCCTGTTCGATCAGGGTGTCACGCATGATCTCCCAGGTGAGATCCTCGGACTTGCCGTTGACCTTCTCCAGCGCCTGATAGATGGGCACGGTGCCGATAGGCATGGGGGAGTTACGCAGAATCCACTCACGGGTCTCGTGAATATTATTTCCGGTAGAGAGGTCCATCAGGGTGTCACCACCCCAGCGTGCAGACCAGGCCATCTTCTCCACCTCCTCGGCGATGGAAGAGGAGACCGCGGAGTTGCCAATATTTGTATTGATTTTAACTCGGAAGTTACGGCCGATGATCATCGGCTCCAACTCAGGGTGGTTGATATTAGCCGGCATCACCGCACGACCAGCGGCAATTTCGCTACGCACAAACTCGGGAGTGATCTCATCGGGGATATTGGCGCCAAAACTCTCACCGGGATGCTGACGCAGAAGCTTCTGGTAACGGGGATCTGCCCGCATCTCATTGAGAAAGCAGTTCTCGCGGATGGCGACGTATTCCATCTCGGGGGTGATGATGCCCTGACGAGCATAGTGCATCTGGGTGACATTTTTCCCTGCCATCGCCCGTTGCGGCTTGCTGATGTGCTCAAACCTTAGATGGGCAAGCTCTGAGTCATCCTGGCGCTGACGCCCATACTCAGAGCTGGGCCCCTCTAACAACTCGGTATCGGCACGCTCTTCGATCCAACCGGCACGCAGGGGCGGCATGCCTTTCAGTAGATCCACCTTAACGGCAGGATCGGTAAAGGGACCTGATGTGTCATAGATGGTGATCGGCGGATTCTCTTCCGCGCCAAAGCTGGCTTGCGTCTCGTCCTGATCAACCTGGCGCATGGGCACACGAATATCAGGCCGGGAGCCTCGACATAGATCTTGCGGGAGCCGGAAAAGGGTTTGGTCACCTCTTCTGACAACTGGGTGGTCTGTTTGATGAAATCTTCAGGGATGGCACTCATGCCTTTTTCCTCTACTGGGCGCAGGGTGGCAGCGGCAAACACGAGAATTCGGCCTGCTCAGCTTCCCTACGCCGGAATTATCCGGATCAGGTGCAAAGGGTATTTCTCAGCTCTGAAGGACCTCTGAATAAGTCTGAGTGAATTGAATTGTGCTCAGGAGGTGCAAGATCAAGGCGAAGATCGCAGCTGATAGCAGGCTATTAGCAAGATTTTCAACACGAAAGCACTGCTTTCGGTGATGGTATTCAGCGCAGCTGAATGCCTTTGATCAATTTCTCCTGAGTGCAAGGCGATCATTCATGACTTATTCAGAGGTCCTTTATTAAGGAGCACCCCCAGCGAATCAGTGAAAACTATCTAACGCAGCAGGGTATTGCAACCATTTATATGTCATGGTGATCAGAAATATGGTGTCAAACAGATCTGCAGGGTCACCTTTTCAAGAGAAAAGCATAGAGCAGGCAACTGGTTAGCCTGCTGCTATTGCCCACATCCCACAAAATGAGTAGGCTTGCGGGATGTAAAAGAAATTTCTTGTAAACAGCCAGCGCATGGGAAAGGTTAGATGACTGCCAATACTAATGAACAAGCCCGTTTCAATATGATCGAACAGCAGATTCGTCCATGGGAGGTACTGGACCCCCAGGTTCTGCAGCTAATGGGCAGTATGCCTCGCGACGCTTTTGTTCCTGATGCATATCAAGGTCTCGCCTATGCGGATATTGAGATCCCCTTGGGTAATGGACAGTCGATGCTATCCCCAAAGATTGAGGGCAGGTTGCTGCAGGCACTCAACATCCAATCCGGCGACAGGGTGCTTGAGATTGGTACCGGCAGCGGTTATCTCACCGCCTGCATGGCAAAACTGGCCAGCAAGGTACTGAGCCTGGACACAGAGAACGAATTTATCACCCATGCCCAGGCGCGCTTAGATGGCCAGGGAATTACCAACATCGAACTGCGTTGTGCAGACGGCTTGGCAGAGGACATTGAGATGGTGCGTTTGACGCCATCGCAGTGACCGGTTCTGTGCCTGTGATCCCCGAAAAACTTAAACGGATGCTGACTGTCGGAGGGCGACTGTTTGCAGTTACCGGCGAAGCTCTGCCAATGGAGGCGGTTCTGGTAACCCGTACCGATGCAGAGAGCTGGCACAGTGAGGCGCTGTTTGAGACTGAATTGACGCCACTGAATGGTGTACCAGCCGTTGAGCACTTTTCGTTCTAATCACACCCCCAAATAAAACCAAAATAGCAACTAAGCCGGAGCCCCCAAGCAGAGGGGGACTCCGGCGACATCCAAGTTGTAAAAGACTAACGACTGGCCAGATTGGACCTGGAGCGATCCGCGACTGGACGTAAAGGGGTGAGCCGAATCGCTACAACTACTTCGCCTCGTCGGTCAGCAGAATATCAGCTCGATTCTTCTCTACCGTCTTTTTGCCAATCCCCCTGACCATGGCCAGATCATCAGCGTTCTTAAACGGCCCATTGGCCTCACGATAGGCAACCACCGCCTGCGCTTTAGCCTCACCAATACCTGACAGAGCAGCTGCGATGGCATCTGCACCAGCGGTATTAATGTTGACCGGTGTTGCGAATGCAGAAAAGGAGAAGATGAGGGAGAGCAGAATGGATCGAATTAATGTTTTCATGATGACGCTCCTTGTGTAGTAGTAGGTGTTTCCTGTCTAGGAAACAAAAGACTAACACCTTCTACCGCAGCCGCCATAAGAAATAAACGCGCATAGGCGTAGGAATTTTCCTATTAATAGTCTCTGCCAGCCATCGCTGGGTAGTCACCAAGCCCAACCTATATCACTCCTTGCTACGAATAATGCCTGGCATTTCCAAAGTTGGAATTTAATAGTGCGTGGTACTCCAGAGAGGACCCAGGCTCTATCCTGTGGCCTTCCACCTAGTTTTCTCCCTTACCAAGGGCATCCTCAATCAGGGAAAGCAGGCGCTCCAGCGCCCCTCTATTCGACTCAACCATTCGGCCACCGTTCTCCCCAATCCGGGTACGCTCGCTGGCATCACCCAACCAGGAGCTGACCGTCACTGCCAGCTCATGTGCACTCACCACTTCAACAGCAGCCTCTTCCGCCAATAGCATCCTGCTAATGGATTCAAAGTTAAACATATGAGGCCCAAAGACAACAGGCACACCGAGCGCCGCCGGTTCCAGCACATTGTGTCCACCCGTTGCTACCAGGCTCCCCCCGACAAAAGCCACATCAGCCGCCCCCAGGAAGAGCGTTAACTCACCCATGGTGTCGCCAAGAAAGACAGAAACAGCCTCTCCACAGGGTTCACTACCTGAGCGCCTGGCAAGGCTAAACCCCTCACTGACACATAAAGCGGCAACCCGATCAAATCGCTCAGGGTGACGTGGCACCAACACCAGTAAAGCGTCCGGTTGCTGTTGCATCACCAGGCGGTGGGCTTCGAGCACCTGCTCATCCTCTCCCTCGTGGGTACTCGCCGCCACCCAGACAGATCGATCACCCCACCGTCTGCGTAGCACATCGGCCTGCTCACGAAGACTGGCGGGCAGGCGGATATCGAACTTGATGCTGCCGGTGACACGCACTTGACCAAACGGAACACCTAAACCAAGAAAACGCTCTGCATCCGCCGGTGCCTGAGCCGCCACCACCCCAATATATCCAAATGTCTCACGTGCAAACGAACCAAAGCGGGCATAACCCTTTGCTGAGCGCTCCGATAGCCGGGCATTGGCAAGAATTGTCGGAATGCCCTCCTTGCTGCAGATCGCCAGCAGATTGGGCCAGATCTCCGTCTCCATCATTACTAGAAGACGTGGCTTTGTGTGTCTGAGAAAAGAGTGAATGGAAAAGGGGAGATCATAGGGAAAGTAGGTGTGATAAACCTTACTCCCAAACAACGCTTTTACTCGCGCTGATCCTGTAGGGGTCGTGGTAGTAACCACTATTGGAAGATCGGGGTATTTCTCCATCAATGCCTTGATCAAAGGCTCCGCAGCCTGGGTTTCACCTACTGAGACGGAGTGGATCCAGATGCTGCTCTCTATGTTGAGTGATGGGAATCTGCCAAATCGCTCCAGCAGCCGCCTCCTATACTCCGGCACCCTTAAACTGCGCATCAGGATGCGCAGTATCACCACTGGCAGAGACAGGATTAACAGCAGGGTATAGAGATGTCGCATTACTCACTCGATATCCCGGTCTATAGATGTAGACCATGGTTGAACCAAGTGTACCGGCATAATGGAGAACTTCATATTGGATAGCTCAAGTGACACAATTCAGTAGATACGACAGTCAAACCGCAGTTTCCGTTTCCTTGCGTTGAGTATCAAGAAAGTGCATGAAAAAGGCAGCAAAGACACCCAGCATCAAACCGAGAAGAACACCGAGAGCAACAATCAGAGTACGCTTGGGTTTGATGTGTGAAGTGGGTGGATATGCAGTTTGGTCAATGGTCACTGCATGAACACCCTTCACATCAATACTGATTGACCTTAGACGAGAGAGCTCTTCCTGTAGATTGCGTAATTCGGGAATGAAGGCATCATCAACCTTCCTGTTCCGTAGTACTGTTATCTCCGCCTTAAGGGCTTTGGTTCCACGGATGTAAAGTGGGGTAGAAACGGTGTTTACAGAAATACTCCCTACTGGCCGTACTTTTTGAATCATATTGCCTGCATTGATCCGCTCATTAATACCCAGAGATTGAGCAATTTGCAGTGCCTCTTCCAGTCTGGTGAACTCATCCTCTCTGCGCTGTTTGGTCAGCGCTCTTTTCGATGTGATGGTATTTTCAATATTTTTTATTCGGTTTGCGATCGCACCCTCCAAATCAGAGGAGAATTGATTAACGGTTACACTATCTACAAGTGCCGTAAACTGATTTACCCACTGAGCAACCAGCTCTGGATCACGCCACTCGATAGATAAGGAAAGAGCATCGCTGTTTTTCTTATCACTCCTGACTGTTAACACCTTAGAGAAGCTCTGAAGAACCCCTTCAATAGGTGTTTCCAAAGTCCGCTGTGGAGCGAATATATCGATAAGCCCCTGCTCCTCAAAGAAACGTCGTTGTAGGGCGTGTGATCTCAGATTCCGCTGAAAAACCTTATAGACTGTGGCTGAATCGACAACCTGCCCATGCATACCCTGAACACTAAATATCTGGACATCTTTCGCAGGGGGCGGCAGAAATATTGCCTCCGCTTTGTAGATAGGAGTGGCAACCAAGGTATAACCGAGGGCAGTCAATACTGTTAGGACCACTGTCACCAGGAAAACCATTTTTCGCTTGGCCAACACCTGCCAGAGCTTGGTCAAGCTGATCTCATCACCTGAGACAACATCTGGTGAGTAGTAAAGATATGGGAGGGCTGTGGGTAGTGGTTCCTGTGAATGAGCAGAGTTATTATTTTTGTTCATTTTATTTATCATATTGTGATTAATACCAGGATCAAATCTGTCAATACAAGAGAGATTATTGATAGTCTAAATTACGGGTTACAGGTTTATTTCATCTGTTATAAATAATTCATAGTACGACAGAATGACATCGTTAGCCTGTGTCTCTCATACTGAGGAGCTGCCCTGCCTATCCAACCACACATGGGGTATACCACTGCCCAAATTCACTGCTTCAATACGTGCACTTTAGTACTACTATGAGTGACACCATGGCTACTATTCCGCTTGTATAAGGTATCTTCTATCCCACACTGAGGTTTGAAACCGGTTACCGCCTCAAGCAGCAGCGACCGGATCATTTCCTGGTCACACATCTTTGCTGCTGCATCAAATTCATCGAGAAAACGCTGAATCTCTTCCCAGGAAAGTACATCCTCCTCTGCCCGCATAATCAGCGGATGCTCGGTTGATTTGACATTATCACCGATAAGGAGCTCTTCATAGAGCTTTTCACCGGGTCTAAGGCCGGTAAACCGGATCTCAATATCGCCTTTTGGATGATCAGCATCCTTAACCTCAAATCCACTCAGCCGTATCATCTTCTTGGCCATGTCAAGGATCTTCACCGGCTCCCCCATATCCAGTACAAAGACATCACCTCCCTGCCCCATTGCACCAGCCTGAATAACAAGCTGAGCTGCCTCGGGGATGGTCATAAAGTAGCGGATAATCTTAGGATCCGTCACCGTCACCGGACCACCCCGGCCAATCTGCTCACGGAAGAGGGGTACCACAGAGCCCGAGGAGCCCAGTACGTTGCCAAAACGCACCATACAAAAACGGGTACTACGGTGCGGAAGAGTACCCGCTACTCGCCCCCCTCCCTGCTGCCGAACACCAGAAGAAGATTGAATCAATCCCTTTGCCAACCCCTGAAGCACCAGCTCCGCAAAGCGCTTGGTGGCTCCCATGGTATTTGTGGGCCGCACCGCCTTGTCTGTAGAAATAAGCACAAAGGTATCAACCCCACACTTCTTCGCCACAACTGCCGAGCGCCATGTACCGAAGATATTATTCCGGATTGCCTCCACGGGGTTTTTTTCCACCATGGGTACATGCTTATAAGCTGCAGCATGGTAGATGGTCTGGATGCCGTACGTACTAACCACCTGCATCATACGTTTAGAATCCAGCACAGAGCCAAGAATAGGAACTACTTTCTCCTTCCGGCATTCTAATGTAGTTTCATAACCGCCGTCACTCACTGGATACCCCACAAGCTCCTTCTCAATAGCATAGAGGGCGTACTCGCTCTGCTCGAAGAGAATAAGTACGACAGGATCCAATTCCACAATCTTACGGCAAAGCTCAGAGCCGATGGATCCCCCGGCCCCGGTCACCATCACCGCCTTACCCGTGATATTGGCATGTAACAATTGTGAATTTGGCGCTACCGCATCACGCCCCAACAGATCCTCAATTGTGACTTCGCGAATGTCTTCCACCTTCACACGACCCTGGGCCATCTCCACCACCCCGGGAAGTGTGCGCACATGGACCGGGTAAGGTTCCAACAGGGTGATTATTTCGTGACGGCGAGAGCGGGAAGCCGACGGCATGGCAAGCAATACTTCATCTACCGCTTCATCTACAACCAGCTGCCCGAGGTGGGTAAAAGGATGCACACGAAGCGCATTGATATGGCGATTGTGGAGCTCCGAATCATCATCGATGAAAGCAACCGGCTGGAACTCTCTGCTGTAGCTCAACGCTGTTGCCAACTGTACCCCGGCGGAGCCTGCACCATAGATCGCAACCTTGATCCTTCCTTGCAAATCACCAGTGGCAGTCCCATTAAGCAAGCCAGCAAACCACCAGCGGGCAACCATACGGCTGCCACCGATCAGCAGAATGGCCATCATCCAATTGATTACAGTTACTGAGCGCGGCACGACCTGCACTCCACTGAGCAACACCAACAGCGCCCATAAGAGGGAATAGAGTGTTACCGCCTGCAGAACGGCCCACAAAGCATGAAAGCCGATATAGCGGACGATCGCCCGATACAGGCCAAAACGGATAAATACCGGGACCGCTATAAATGGGGCGCTGATAAATAACAATGCGATACCCTGACTGGGTAGATACAACTCCCCCAATCGCATGGAAAAGGCAAACCACAGAGCAATAAGCAGCATTGCGCTATCTGCGATGGCCATAACCCCCCGCTTATGGATCCTAGGGAGTGTAGAAAACCACCTTGTTATAATCTGTATTTTCATGACGCTCTATCCATGAACTTAAATTCTGCTTCCACCCAACCGTTACAGAGAGAGAACGCCACTTTCTGACATTCGCCAAATGCGCTACTATGATCCTAGCAAGGAAATCCTCAATCCGATACCAAACAACTACACCTCCTGAAGATCACCCGCCCCAGCCTTGAAGCGCAACGCCAGCCATACCAGCGGAACATACCCAATCACTACCCCCAGCACCCCATCCAGCCACCCCGCCGTCACCAATACGGCTATTGGCATCAACCAAAACAGGTTGATGCCCCCGTAGGCGAGGGAAACCGGCTGGTGGGCGCCATATTTACGCGAGACATACTGGTAAGCATGACTGCGATGGGCTTCATAGAATCGCTCTCCCCGCAACACACGACGCACGAGTGTCACAGTCGCATCGACCACAAAGGCGCCAAGCAAGATCACCCAACCCCAGAACAGCGCCGGCGCCACCAGGCGCTGGATCGACAATACTCCGAGCACAATCCCTATAAAACCGCTGCCGGCATCGCCCATGAAAATCCTGGCCTTGGGAAAATTCCAGAACAGAAATCCAGCCACCGCAGCCAGAAGCAGCACCGGCAACACCCACTCAAAACCCCCACCCCTCGACAATCCATACAGCACGGCGCCACCCAGGCATACGGATACCGCCTCGATACCGGCAATGCCATCAATGCCATCCATGAAGTTGTAAAGGTTAAGCAGCCAGACCAGATATACCATCGCAAGCAAGTGGCCCATCCATCCTAAATCCAGCGTGACACCAAACACAATCAAAGGTGGTAGACCACCCAGCCAGACTAATGCCCAGCCAGCACCGGTAAAGTGTGCCAGCAGACGCCAACGCGCAGCGATATGACCATGGTCATCCATAAAACCGATCCAGGCAACCAAGGCACCAGCTCCAAGTAGGGCAATGAGCTCTGCCTGATGGTCAGGCGCTAACCACATCAAACAGACCAATGCCCCCAAAAAGGTTATAACAATCGCCACACCTCCCCCACGGGGAGTGGCTATAGTGTGAGAACTCCTTTCGTTAGGAATATCCATCAGGCTATGAGAGAGTGCATATCTACGCAATAATCCCGTTAACACCAAAGACAGCGCAGCAATCAGAAGAGAGAGCCCCAGCAAACTCATTTGCCACTCTCTTTTCGTAACACGGCAACCATATCCGGTAAGACATCAAAGAGAGTGTTGCTTGGTTTAAAACCAAGGAGCGTTTGAATCTTTTCTGAAGAGAAACATTCATCTCCAAGCAATTTCTGATAGCGATGACTATCAAAAGGAAATGAAATAGCCCCATTGATAAGATCACCCAGTTTTGCTACCAAAAAAAACAGAGGGTTTGGAACTCTCCACCTTGTTGCCCCCCCCCCAACAGCATCACGCATTGCGTCATAAATATCACGAGAAGAGTACAACTCGCCATCAGTGGCAATAAATATCTCCCCATTAGCACGATCATCCCCAGCAACCAGCAAAAGCACCTTCACCAGATCATCGACATGAATCATAGAACGGCAGTTATCAACTTCTGGCAGAGGAGGAAACCAGCCTTTATCAATCCCTGACAGCATCATTCGCAAGTTGCCTTTTACACCCGCCCCATATACCAGAGAAGGACGCACAATCGAGACATGCATGCCTGACTGTCGACCTATCTCTAATAACCTCAACTCAGCTTCCCGCTTGGTTTGACCGTAAATACCTTCAGGCTCCCCTTGACCCTCTTCAGTCATACATTGACCACTAACAGCGGTGCCACCCGCCTTGACGCTGCTAACATAAACAAAACGCTTCACATCGCACTGTACTGCAAGCATAGCAAGGCGAGTTGTCGCTTCAACATTAACAGCACGGTACAAATATTCAGCCTTAGAAGCATAGCGGAGATCGTGTGCATAACCTGCAAGGTGAAAGACAGTATCAACTGAATCTAATGCATCTATTGGTATTTCATCTTTCACAAGATCACAAATTATCGTTTCAACGCTAGGGTGCGGGGAACGGGAGAGTGTTAGAGTGGAACAACCTGAGAAAATTATGGATGCCAGTAGTCGCTGACCAATAAAACCAGTTCCACCAGTAACTAGACATCGACCAAGTTCCACCTCATACATCAATCACACCGCCCTCGTTCAGGTCTAAGAACTAATTCTACTAGACGTATTAGATAGCGCCCTAATTGAAATATTGGCAATGACCACACATGATTTTCATGCAACGAACGATTGATCTCATTTGCAATCAATTTCTTACTAGCCAAACCTGAGTTACTCACACCTCCGCGACGCATTTTCACTGAAACACGTTTTAGATATGTCCAACGTATATCACGTCCGTAAAAGATCCTGACCAAAAAGTCGTAATCACCCACTATTTGATAGTTTGTTGAATACAAGCCAAATTCATCAAACAAAGACATTTTAATAAAGCAGGTAGGGTGGGGTGGCATCCAACCGATTCTGAACATCCAACGCCTAAAGTAGTTTGCCATGTAATAACGTACTATTTTTTTTGATTCATTATCCACAATTACCATGTCTGAGAAACAGAATTCAGAGTTGGTATTTTTCATCTGTTGAATCACAGCTGAAACAACATGATAATCACAAAAAACGTCATCAGAGTGAAGTATTCCAACCACACTACCGTGCGAAAGCCCAATGCCTTTATTTAACGCATCATAGATCCCCCCATCAGGCTCAGATAAAAATACCGAAATCTGCCCCCGGTACTCTTCAATAACTTCAACAGTACCATCTGTCGACCCACCATCGATTACCACATATTCAATATATGGATAGTCCTGGGAAAGGACAGATTGGATAGCATCTCGGACGTGCATACTATTATTGTAAACAACAGTTATGATAGAGACCAACGGTTGATCAATATTAGTTATTTCGTCCATCATCAAACTTTTACTTGCCTGCATATCCTTTAATATATCTCGCCCTCTGACCGAACAGTGAAGAGTAACCCGACCTGGGGAAGTAACCTCTTAAACCAACAAACATTCCTTGATGACAACCATGTCACCCGGATTCAGACGTCACTCTGACGTACGCTGGACAAACCAATTCCCGAGTACCAAAACATCCATTTTCGTACGCAGAAAACAGTCTAGCGCTTCTTCTGGGCTACAAACCACCGGCTCGTTCTCATTGAAAGAGGTATTTAGTACAATCGGTACTCCGGTCATACGGCCAAAGGCACTGATCAGGCGGTGATAACGAGGATTGGTTGCCTCCGTTACTGTTTGCAATCTGCCCGATCCATCAACATGAGTAACAGCAGGTATGACTGCGCGCTTGTTTTCGCGAATTGGATAGACCTGCATCATGAAAGGCACATCATCATCCTGCTCGAACCAATCAGCTACTGCTTCACGCAGTATTGACGGCGCAAACGGGCGGAAGGATTCCCGGCGCTTGATCTTAAGATTTAGAATATCTTTCATGTCTGCACGACGGGGATCACCCAAAATAGAGCGATTACCAAGTGCGCGTGGACCCCACTCCATTCGCCCCTGGAACCAGCCTATAACCTTGCCTTCAGAGATCGCGCGTGCAGTTTGCTCACACAACATGCCTTCCTCATTGATCTGTGAAATTTTACATAGCTGCTCTTCCAGCGCTGCCGCGTGCTTACCCAACAGTACACGAAAATCGCTATTCTTGAACTCTGGCCCCCAGTACGCATGATCCATCACGAACTTGCGGGACCCGCCAAGTTTTTGCCACGTAGCATAGGCTGCGCCAATGGCTCCTCCAGCATCCCCAGCTGCAGACTGAATATAGACTTTCTTAAAGGGCGTCTGACGATAGACTTTACCGTTGGCAACCGAGTTCATCGCACACCCCCCTGCCAGGCAAAGATTTTCTCCGCCGTGGCACTTATGTAGGGTATTCAGGAGGTGAAAAAACGCTTCCTCATACATGGACTGAATCGAGCATGCGATATCTTTGTGGCGTTGAGTGAGCTCATCTCCTATTTTCCGCGCTGTCCCGAGAAGATCACTCAGGGAGTCAGAAAATAGAGCGCCCATCCTAGGTTCACCGCTCTCCCACTCATATTCAATCTTCTCGCTGTGATGACGAAAGTAAGCCAGATTGAGCCGGAAACTGCCATCTTCACGCAATTGCACAATCTCTCGCATTTCATTGATAAAGCGAGGCTCTCCATAGGGCGCAAGCCCCATCACCTTATATTCATCGCCATAGTTCGGAAAACCCAACCACTGTGTCAGCGCTTGATAAAAAATCCCCAACGAATGGGGGAAGTAAACCTTATCGTCAATCGTGATGTCGTTGCCGAGCCCATACCCCCAGGCAGCGCTTGCAAAGTCACCAAAGCCATCCACCGAAACAATGACTGACTCCTCGAACGGTGAAACATGAAAAGCTGAGGACAGATGAGACAGGTGGTGCTCAATTTCATGCACCTTACCCTTAAATCCCCGCCCACCGTACTGGTAAGTTTATCCTCCGCCTTTGTACGCTCTCGTTTGTTTTTGATGCGATCAATCACCATACTGAGACTAGGCCGCTTCGCCAGAATAAAACCAATCTTTTCCCATAGATTCGCCCGGCTATCCTGGTTGATCGCGACGTGCTCCACATCTGCCAGACTTATACCAACCTCAGCAAGGCAATAGGTGATAGCTTCAGATGGAAAACCAGCCCAATGCTTTATTCGCCGAAAACGTTCTTCTTCAGCCGCCGAGAGCAATACACCATCTTTAATCAGGCAAGCGGACGAATCTCCATGATAGGCATTGATACCGAGAATATATGTCATAAGAGTCCTAAAATTATTTGACAAATAAGTTGTGTTAAGGAATCGAGGGTTGCTGGCAGTTTTTTTCGTTACAGTCACCAAAGTTCCTGGCAACTAACTGGATTTGCATCGGGTAGTCTAATGACAGATCCTGCAGAGATCCTTCAAAGAAACGGGAGCGCAGACTGTCTGATCGAATACGCACGGGGTGTCCTGGATGTGTAACTACTGCCGCTTCAGATAGAAAGGCCGCCCAGTAACTGAAAGTGCTTCCGGCAGAGACGATAATGCACTTGGAATACGATAACAGAATCAGATCAACGACATCAGGATTGGGACGGGCCATATCCACATTGGGCAGATCCAGGAGCCCTCGCACTTCTTCGTCACTTCCATCAGTAAAAACGGTGACAGGCAGCAATTCACCGGCAATCTCACGCACCCGTTCGACCATGAGAATGTAATCATCGATAGGAGTACGTGTGTTGCACACCCCCCCCGGTAGCTCCCCGGGCTGCAATTCACGAAAATCGCTACAGCGGATATGGACGCCGATTATCGGAGTGGGCTGTTGGTCAAGGATGGCTTGGTATTGTGGCGCAAGATTCGAAAGCAGCTTTTGTCGGATTAGATCCTCATGCCCCCTGAGGCCTGCAAAATAGTCTTCCCATGAGGGGGTCGTATCGAATACCAGAACGCTTCTGTTGCTTATTAGCAGTGATAACCGCTTTTCAATCTTGGGTTCCCTAATTTTTTCATAAAACAGCGAAAACAAAACTTTCATCAATAATCCTGGCGCGGATGATGAAGGAAAGTACCCCCAGTATTGCCGTTTGATTTTCTCACGTCTCAGGTAGGGGCCGAGCTTAAATTCAGCCCAACCAGAGACGAACAGTGGCAATGAATTAACTTCTGAAAAAACCAAGGCGCGTGCCCACACCAGCATTTTGTTACCCAAGCCTGCACGTGGAAGCCGGGCATAAACACAGCTTTCAAGCATGCATGCCCCCACTTGCTTCGGACAACACATCTTTATATATGCAGCGCAGACGCTCTGCAATAGTCGACCATGAGTAATACCCCCGCATCAACTCTGCAGCATTCTCCCCCATCTTGCAGCACAACCCTTTATTGCCCGTAAGCTCAATCAGAGCTTGCGCCACATCGACTACAGTAGGCTGCACCACAAATCCGGCACTGCAGGTGTTGACATCAGAAAAGTGGCAGGCAGGAGTGATGATAACCGGCAGGGAACTCGCCATGGCCTCTTTGACAGCAACAGAATCTCCCTCCTGATGCGAGGAGAGAACAAAAAAATCTGCACTTCCTAGTGCCTCCAATTTGGGTTTTCCAGTTACTGAGCCAAGAAAGGTGACGTGATTCTGTAAATTATATTGCGTCACGAGCTTCTCGAGTACAGACAGATAGCCTCCTTCATCAGGACCAGCAATTAGAAGGTGTAGCAGTGGTTGTGATTTTACAGCTTGGGCGAGTGCAGGAAGCAACAGATCAAAACCCTTTTTCGGGTGGAGACGCCCAAGAAACAAGGCAAGGACTTTATCCTTTAGATGGGGGTAACCTTGGCAAAACGTTTCACGACTTGGAAGATCTGCATATTTCTCCACCACCACACCGTTAGGTAAGACAAATGATGGAGACTGTATACCATATGTACTTGCCTCATCCTGTTCTTCTGAATTAAGAAAATGGAGGCGCGCCGCACGAGAAAGATTTCTACGCTCAAAAAGATAACCATAGATACTTTTTTTGATGCGACTACGATTGAGAGCCCAGCGATCAAGCATCCCATGTGGCGTTACAATGTAGGGTGTGCGGCTGGCACTGGCAGCACGCGCCGCAAGGGTCGCCTGGCGACTCCAAAGACCATGGATATGAACAAGGTCACTGTTTACAACCTCTCTGCTGAGGGAGTATTTTTCCTGTGCATCCGTCTCCCCTGGCAAAGAGGGATAAAGCCGTGCATCAATACCCTGCAGGCTTAATTGCTCTACCATCGCCTCGGCCACTACCACCGGGCCACCGTAGCCGGCAGCCCGCGTGGGTAATACATGCAAAACTCGCAAGGGTAATTGCTCCATTATCCACTAGCCCTTATCCGTAACGGCACTGGCCACAGCTACCAGCCCACGACCAAATGCTGCCGGTCCACGCGCATCAACAAGTGACTGGCTTGCAAGCCCCATTTTTTCCCTGTCACTCGATTCAGTTCTATGCATTTTGAGAAGGCATTCTGTCATGTCTGCGATCTGCTTTGGATCGAACAAATAACCATTAAAATCATCACGCACTAAATCATAGCGGGAGCCCACTGTCTGGCTGCATAGAATAGGCAGGCCAGCTGCACACGCCTCATTTACAACTAATCCCCATTGCTCGTTAAGTGCTGGATGAACAAATGCATGAGCTAGACCATACCAATAGCCTATCTCATGATAGGTAAGGAATCCTACCATAAGAACGCTGTCTTCAAGATGAGAGGAGCGTATCATCTCCTCAATGATGCTTTGCTGTTCGCCACTACCACAGATGACCATATCCCAAGGCTCAGCATCTGTTTGCTGACGATAAGCAACGTACGCATGTAACAATCCAATGATATTTTTTCTCGGCATCAATCGTGTCACAATCAAAAAGAAAGGGCGTTCAGGTATATTTGAGTATCTTGACCTGACCTCTGCTTCATGCTCACGGGCATACTCCGCATGCTCTCGAAAATGATCATTATCAACGGCATCATAACCGGTAAATACACGGCCTTCAGGGATGCCAAGATCCTGAATATATTGAGCATGCAAATCACTGCCTACCAGAGCGCCTGAGAACTTTCGCACATAAAACCAGGACTTAAGTATCTCCTTCAACCACAATCTTGGCTCGTCGTCTCGCTTGCTCTCTGACATGACGACTGCAGGGATCGTATTCAACCGACTCCATCGCAATGCCTTTCTGGATAAATCGAAAGACCAGCCGGGCAAAAAAACCACATCCGGCTTATGCCTTGCCAACAGAGCTTCCACTGATTGATAGGGTACTTTCGGCAAGCCGGATAATCCCCCCAGGCCCTCCCCCTTCGGGAGCAAGGTCTCCAGTGGGAAACCAATATCCTGGGACACCCCCCACGGATGCTCCAGAGTCTCTCCTGTCAATTGCACAGCAGACAGATCCCACCCAAGCTTCTTGCATTCAGCAGCAGCTGCACGGATGCGGGCGACATGGTAGAAGCCTATGTTGATAAAAAAAATGACTATTCGCATGTATGCTCATCCAGGCCCATCACGACAGCGACCTCGGAGGCCATACGTTTCAGGGAAAAGTGTTCACAGAAGGATAAGAGATCTGATTCCGACACGGGTACCTTATTATCCCATTCCTTCAAAGTTTTGATTAATAAACTGCCAATTGCCTCTGCCGAATGATTATCGGCCACCTTCACCCAGTGGGCGTGGCGAGCAACATCCGTCGCGCCGTTAAAAGGTGCAACCACTGATGGAATACCACGTCCAGCCGCTTCTACCAAGCTTAAGGGAAGCCCCTCAAAATGACTGGATAACATAAAGAGATCCATCTTATTGAGCCACTCTTCCGGCTGTGCAAGCCAGCCGGTAATATTCCAGGAATGGGATGGTGCCATACTGTTTAACCTGCGCTCAATGGTCGCACGCTCAGGTCCATCACCGACCAAAAGCAGGCGGCAATCAAATCCACTGCTTCGCGCCATATGCCACGCATCCAGTAGACATGAGAGATTTTTCTGGGGAACAAGTTGCCCGACAAAGCCGATTACCAGACCGTCGGATGCATTTGCTTTTTCTCTTTTATAATGAGCTACGGCCCCCAGCGGAGTCGCGTTGTTTACTACAGCAGTAGGACGAGGCGCAGGATAGTAAGACTCAAACTCCTGCTGGGCGCCTTCGGAGACGAGTATAAGCCTATATGAATTATCCAAATACCAACGCCTTAAGAAATTCCCCCGCAGTGCCCCGAGTGGCCTTTTGTTTTTACCCTCTGTCATAGGCATGTGTATGACACCAACAACTGGGGCAATCTTGGCCTTAAGCGCACCTTTTAGATAATCCAGCCCGTCCTCATCATATTGCTGATTGACGAGAATGGCATCAGGTTCGACTTCACAGCAGAGCTCAGTAACCCGATCGATCTGTTTCTTATCTCTCAAGGCCTGGATGAAACGTAGTGGCCTTTGAGCAAGCCCCTTGAGTGGCCGACGATGCACCTGCACCCCAACAGATAATAGATCCTGCGCCCAACTATTCATATATGCCATGCTGCCCAGTAAGGCATGAACCTCGAAACCCAGGCTGCGCAGGCCCTCTGACAGAAAGACGAGGTAGCGCTCCCCACCTCCACGCCCACTTGAATTAGAGCTGACCAGCAACACCCTCTTCGTATTCATCTTTGCGTACTAACCATCCTGGCCTGTGAGAGTAAATTCATACAGGTATTCCTAGCATATGCTTCCAATCGGACTCCCGGCGCGACCAGCAGCTGCAATTGCTTAGAAAGCAAGTAGATCCCGGAAAGACCGAGCGTACTGATTAGGCATCAGGGCAGCTGGTCGGGACAAAAAATTTGGCAGCTGAAAAATCCATAACCTGTGGCCACATCATATCATGCCAACTAATCCGCACTATCAGTGATAATGCAGAAACCTTCGTACATGCTATTATGTATCTCATTGATATATCTATATTTAATGGAATCATTGGTCATGGTCACAGACCAGACACCCAGGATAAACAAATAAAGTAAGATAGATTTTTTAGAGCACTCGATCAAACTATCGTGAGGATCGCATTCCCACCCCTACCCTCAGATAAGGTCTTGATAAAGAGACAACATCTGCTTGCCAATGCACTCAAGGGAAAATTTTTCTCGAATGTGTGCCTGTGCCAAAGTACCGATTTTACGTCGAAGATCGGGATCACGAAGTAGGCTCTCGACGTTTCTGGTTAAATCCGTCTGATTATCACAGATAAGGCAATGTTTGCCATTGCTGACGTTTAGCCCACCCAAAGATACAGGGAATGTAACAACAGGCAGCCCTAATGCCATGGCCTGCTGTAGTTTAGTTTGTAAACCGGTGGCACATAGCTGGGGGTAGACATAAATCCAGTTCTGATCGAGAAACGCCGCATAATCCTCAACGAAATCGAGATACTCGACTGAGTGATCTCGGTACAGACACTCTTTCAAAATAGCGTGAGGCCCTCTCCCTAATACTACAACGCCGACTTCAGGAAACTTCTCTCTAATTTGAGGGAGCGACTTTTCCAGAAAATCAACTATCCCTTGTGCAATGACAGGATGATTAAGTGAGCCTGTCAATAGAATCCTCGGAAAAGTTAAGGCGTCTGAGTCAGCATGTTTAATATCTCTCTCTGCATATTCCGCACTGACGCCGATCCCGATCGTTCTGACATTTGATCCCGGACTTACGCTACGCAAATATGCCGCATCTCTATCCGAAACAGTGCATACCATAGAGAAGTGAGGATAGTCGCTTGATTCAATATTCCGTAAAAGCCAGCTCTCAAATAAAGCTTTTGCCCTGGACGTCACTGAGTCAAGCAGTGCAGCAGCCTCCCTCGCAGCCATTGAATAGGCATCAGAAGCAACTATCAAGCTGGGCACATCCTTTATAGAGGATCGATATAAAGTAGTGTGAATCATGTCAAAATGGATGAGATCATATGTATCCCTTGACACATTTGATTGAAGCCATTGTTCTAAGGTAGTACTCAAGTATGAGCCAAGCGAGGGGTGCTTCCCGTGCAGCAGGGTACGAACTCTGCCCCATCTTCTCTCACTTCCAATCGGTTTCTTGAAGACCACCACACGCCTGACACCTGGAAACTCTTTCCTGAGATCTGACTCCACGATGGAGGGCTCGTACTTATGTTCGTCAACCAGCAAAGCGATATCACAGGTAGTACGGGGTACAAGATACTTTAGTAGTCCAAAAGTAAGATTTTTGTTACCAGAATCAGGAGGGATAATTCCATATGGAAGTATGAACAAAACTCTCATAGACTAACTCTTTCCGATACCTTTGCAGGTTAATAAACGTTATTTAATGCTGAAATATATAGATTGTTATTCAAATGTTTTGGACTTGAAACATAACCTGTAATTAATTGCACGTTGCTACCAAAATCTACAACCTTGGAAGAAGATATCTTAGGCATATGGTGCAAACTCACGGGTCGACCAGGGGCTCTTTAGGTAGAGTAGCAACGCCTGCCCTACCTCTACGCCAAGGCGCAAAATAGCGCAACACCAGCTCACCTACCCCAGCAAAGAATATGGCTACCAATAATTTACTTGGCATTCCCTCAAGTGTCCCCTCACTGGTGAACAGTCCTACTAATAACATGAGTGACGATAGCACAATCGGCTCAATTAGCAGACGGGCTCGCAGCACACGCTGAAACACCACATGCCAGAAAAGCACATATAGTGCAACACCGGCACAAGCCAGCAATCCATTTCCCCCTATAATTCTAAAAAATCCTACCAAGGAGGGAGAGAAGGCGAGACCAAAGTTTGTATGATTACCCAATATCTCCTGGGCGTAATAATGACCCACGCTAACCTCAGTGCCTATCAGGAGGTTCATCGCCTGATCCAAGGAAATCTGTGGTGAATAATTTAATATATTCAATAAAGAATCGGCACCATTTATTCGCATGATGACACCTAAATAGGTGAATACACCTGTTGAATCATCATCCATAGACGCAGTGCCCAGTAGGTCAAACATGCTTTCCATAGCAATAAGACCCACATCAAATATCGACAATTCCGGATTCGTTACTCTCATGGTCCTGTTCAAGGATAAAAATCCATTGAGTAACATGACAAATGGAATCATCGACAACAGGAGTACAAACCGACGGCGATCAAACTTAGATGTGACCAGCCATAACACAGCCAGAGACACAATAGTGGTAATTACAATAGCTTTGCTCGTACTCAGAACGCCTGCCACCAAGCCAAACATCAGGTAGGCGGCTATAGCTTGCCTGGCAAGGGATTGTGCCCCTTTCGCATCAGCCATCCAGATTGCCACCAGGAAAAGCAGGGGCACCACACCATAGTAGATCGCCATGATAATGCCCGCTAAGCGAAAGGGTAGCTGAACTGTCTGCCGTTCAGCACCCGACACATAACCAATGCCGAGTGCAACCTGTAGGCATACCAGCACTATGGTAAGCACCACAGCCGCAGACAAAATACTTTTTATCCTTGATGCCGGCAGGTAAAACCAAGGACTGGGGAGCAAAACGATTGCGCTGCGCCAGCCTCTTCTCCGTATACCCCGATTGAGTATATAAAATACGGCGACGATACAGCCAAGAACGGCTGTTACCAATGCGCTGTACTCAAACAAAAGATCAGGATTGGAGAGCAGGTCAGTTTCTAGTGGATATCTGTTTAGCAGATAATCGGAGGCGCTATCCAGCTTGAAATAACATAGAACATAGAACTTAATGTAATATCCAATTAAGTACAGAGTCAGAATAAGCCATAGGTGAACTGTTCTTTTATTTGCCGGCCCCAAGACTTGCAGGGCACATGCTGTCAGCGCAAAAGACAATAGTGTTATTCCAGCATAAAACTCTTCCCAGCCAACAAATAAGCCTTGCGAATGATACCAACCAATTGGAAATATAAGTAATATGAGCCAGCGCGCTCTAAACTGTATCATCCTAAGATTACTCCGATCTTAATGACTGAAGCATACGCGCAAAGTCAACACCGCAAGATTGCAGCCCAAGGCCTGTATTAGCCATATTTTTTGCAGCCCTTCCCAACTCCTGGGCTTTCGCAGGATTATCAAGTAGAAATTGAATCTTATCCCTCAGCCCCTGCCAGTCGCCTTCATTGAACAGTAATGCGGTCTCTCCATCGACAACATAATCACTGCTTGACATACCATTCGTCATGATAACTGGTCTCCCTAACGCCATGCATTCCAACAAGGACGTCAGCCCCACAGGCTTGTCTCCATTTTCTACTGATATAACAACTATGTCACTGCTAACGCATTCTGACATGTAGTCGTCATATGGCGCATTGAACCTTTTTAATATAATAGCCCGTCCTAGTTCACTCTTTTCAGCTTTGCGATCTTTATCAGGATGTACCTGAAACCTTTTCAGACAAACACCAAGATCCTGTACCGCCTTCTCCACCGTACCGTCATCACGACATGCCCCACCGGGCACAAATATGGAGACCGTCGGTGTTGTATTGGCTGTAATAGATTGTTCAGCGTACCAGTTTGCATGCACACCATATCGAAGCGGCAGTGTTGTCCCGAGTGTCCGTCCAAGTTTTTTTCCGAACTCTATAGATTGCAATAAATCCAGAGCAAGCAACAGATCGGCACCAGAGGAGACAAGGCCAAGCAGGCGCCTCTTAATCATACCCTTCGGCCCACGTCCATCACTTTTGGGTAATTTGTATAGAATCAGGCAAACCGCTACCCGAGACCACCCCGGGAGATGCTTAAGCAGTGCGGCCAGCATGCCATTGGTCAACCAGCCAACAATGACATCGTATTGGCGACCATGACGAAGCAGCCACCAAAATACTACGATCATCATCACCCTGTCATCTCTGAGGCGCAGGCTTAGCAGTAGCTTGAATAGGAACGCTCCACGCAAATCAGGCAGCAGATCGGTTTCAATGCCCTCTGCAGGAAAAACCTTTTCTGCACATTCGCGATAAAAATTCGGCGCAGTTACATGCTGTTCTTCATCGACAAAATTGTAAACCATCAATAATTTCATATCTTTATGCCACAGCACCTCAATTCATGAACATAAGAAGCAGAAAAAATAATCACAGTTACCATTTAAATGCATTCATAATCCTGACCATAACCGGGAGAGGGTGCAATACCTCAGAAAAACTTCTGAATGCTGAGCCTCGTACTGATTTGTAGCTCTCTTTCTCGTCATGTTTTCTTGCAACAGCCCTAATAACAGGTAAGTTCCCTCCAACAAAACCTATTACCAGTTGCATGATAAACATGTGAAACCAGCAATCTCCAGCGTGGCACGCAGAGTTTCTCGCGAAAAATAGACAATATGCCGATGATCTCCTATATGCCGAAACACAATCGGGGTTAGCAACTCGGACGGAACCTCGATATACAAGAGTCCATTGGGAGTCAGCAGACCACATGCATGCTCTAAAAACTGACGCGGTGACACAACGTGTTCGAGCACATGAAGCATCGTAATGGCATTAAAAGAATACTCATGTAAATCTAAAAACGGCTTTCTTATCTTCTCAATTCGAGCATCGACAGGATCACCCCCATCCATATCAAGAACAGAGACCTCATAACCGGCCTTCACAAACAGCCTCATTAACTCGCCGCTTCTCCCTCCTACATCCAATACACTACCTTTTGAAGCATCCAGCCATGGCGTAAACGCATTATAGACATCTTTGGCCCGACGACTTGAATTCACTTCGGCCATGGCAATTGCCTCTTGTGAGGCTGGATCACTCCCAAGGTTGTAGAGTAGTTGTAACTCCTCATCATCGTATACAGGGCTTTGAAAAATCAGGCCACACTCCTTGCAAGCCAGCGCAGATAATTGTGAAGGCAAATCTTTTGACCTAAGGAAGTCAGACCATGGACGATCGTTATCTATGGTCTTGGTGTAGAGGCCAACAAGGTTGTCTCCGCCACACAACGAACATTTATTTACGTTATGCATCGGTCATCCTAGCATCTGATGATTTAACACCCCGGGCTCGTTGGAGAAGATCCTGGACACTGCGTATTACATAAGCGAGATCACTTCGAGTGGGTATAAATAATTTCGTCATGGGCATATGCATCTTTCTTTGAAGATAAACAGCCAAATACACTAAAGTTGCTGCATAGCCGACCACCGAGGATATAGCGACGGCTATCAACTCTCCGCTGGCAACCAAAACAACTGCCAGCAAGACTGCCGTAACAACCACTCCAATGATTTCTGCCCGCATGACCACCCCCGGCTTTCCCATACCTCGCAAACTCTCTGACAACACCCCCTTAAGATTGGCCAACATTAGAGCAACGATTAGCACATAAGCAATGGGCACGGCAGCTTCAAACGCCTCGCCAAACAAGAGGTGGATCGCAATTGGAGTAACCAGCATCAACAGAGCACTCAACAGTAAATTAAGTGTAGCAATCACCCTGGAAATTCTACCAAGTAGATCAATCTGATTGGCCGTCGATTCAATGCGGGAAATATAGGGCACGATAATATTAGAGACTGCTCCAATAAAGGGCGCATAGGCTCCACTCCAAGCTAGAGCAACCACGTATATACCCAGTTGAGTGGGTAGCAAAAAGGCAGTAATAAATATCTGATCCAGCCGCAGATTTGATTGCTGCAAGAGATTTGCAAAAGTCGTCGATCCTCCATAAGAAAGCAAAGGTCTAACCAGTTTGGTACGAAATCTCGCCTCGCCTTGCTGCTCCCGGTATTGGATAAACAGAAATAGCACTACATAGACGGCCACAAAGATCAAATAGATTTTGGAGAACTCGACAGGACCGACACCACCTCTGACGTACATCCATAAGACCGGGCCCAACCAGAGTACGTAGGCAATGGCTCGCATTCTATTCCAGACACGGATCTTCAGCTGTCCTTGGAAGCTTGCCAGAATAAAAGAAGAAAGGATCGTTAGTGGAATGAAGACGAGGTAGGTTCTGGCAGCTTCAATCACCTCCAGGCGATTGTTGTTCAGAATGAACGGTGCGACTGCATAGCCGACGATAATAGTTGGCACCGCGAGTAACATTGCCAACAGCATACCCGTCATGTAGTAGTGCCCAGAATACCGCCCATTCGCGCCGCTTAAGTAAATCACCGCCGCAGGTAATCCGGCTATACAAACGCCACCTAGGAAGCTGGCCACCAGCTGGATAGCTGCCAACTCCCCACGCCCCTCTACACCCAGAATCTTTGCGGTGAGACTACCGACAACAAGAGTGGCTAGCATTATGAGCATGTTGGTCGTTAGGGTTGAAGCGACCAACGAGTGAAAGCGGTTATACCCTGTCATGCCTTTTAGCCCGAGATCCAATGACTTTGTATACGTAAATCATGAAGTATTTTATTTCTTGATAGTCTACCCACACAACTGGGGCCAAAAAATGCGTCATGGATGATTAAATAGAAACAAGATAAGACACATGTGAAGTGGACGACCTGGTCGCCGTGTAATCCTTTTTACTAATCGCCCAACAGAAAGCATCTCTATTCACCTGGAAATATAGAAAAATAGTCGTTTTTTTCATAGTTTCGCCTCATTCACAAATAAACGATTGCAGCCCATAGACTTGATTTTACGGAACCGATGTTTACGGGTCAGGAATTCGGTAATAAGTGCTTCTTCCTCGGGGCTATCGACCTCGATGCAGACCAGATAAGTGACCGCTAACGTCTGTTCAGCTCCCTGGATAACCTGGTAATTTAATCCTTCCGTATCAATAGTTAACAAAAATATCTGCTCAGGTTCGGCGAACCGGGTAATAATATCCAATGTAAGTACTGGCACATATTTTGTCTTCCATAAGTTCATGCCCTCTATTTTTTGGAACGAATTCAATACGGGCGTCTTGCTAATATTGAATTCGAATATACCGGATTCCTTCCCTGCACCTACTTCAAATACCCTATCTCTTCGCCGAAACTGCCGATGGAGATTTGCTAACTCATCATGAGGCTCAATGACCAGCCCGGAAAAACCCTTTCGATAAAAAAAAATAGGTGTTCGATATTGAGCTCGGGTGATTGGCACCTACATCAACATAGATTCCGTTGAGACGTTTCTCCTTAGCCAAGTACTCATAAATAAACATGTCTTCGCCATGCTGCGAATAGCTTTTGGGCGGCAAAAGCGTATCGATCAGCGCTTTTACTTTACGTTTATAAGGCCCAATAAAAGGAAAGTAATGTGCAAAAAAATGGGGGATACTCATCATTTTTCTCGTTGTGGCAGGCCCATAAACTCTAATTCCGCATGAACCATCATTGGTACCAGTTCACGCATGGTATATTTCGCCTGCCAGCCTAAAATCTCCCGAGCCTTAGCTGGATTTGCCCTACTCATACTCAAGTCAGTAGGGCGAAACAATGACTGATCCACAGTCGTATGATCTCGCCAATTTAGCCCAACGCACTCAAACACACTCGAGGTAAAGTCTTCAAGAGAGCTGGTCTCCCCGGTTGCGACGACAAAATCATCAGCTTGGTCTTGTTGAAGCATCAGCCACATGGCTTCCACATAGTCTGGAGCCCACCCCCAGTCACGACAGATAGCAAGATTGCCCAAGGTGAGTTTTTCCGAGCTTCCAGCAAATATCCGACAGGCTGTGGATACGATCTTCCGTGTCACGAAACGAACTGGCCTCAAGGGAGATTCATGATTAAAAAGAATACCTGATGCCGCGAATAGACCATAGGCTTCCCGATAATTAGCTACCTGCCAAAAGGCAGCAGCTTTGGCGACGGCATAAGGACTTCTCGGACGAAACACCGAGGTTTCAGTGGAGGGGTTTTCATCATTTTCCCCAAAACACTCTGCAGAGCCGGCGTTGTAAAGCCGGATCGGCTTACCTGTAAAACGAATCGCCTCAAGCAGGTTGAGAGTACTAATGCTGATACTCTCCATAGTTTCAACAGGTTGCTGGAATGAGAGCCCAACAGAACTTTGACCGGCGAGGTTATAAACTTCGTCTGGTTCGACTGTAACTAAGGTCTGCAAAACACTCCGAAAATCATTGAGTGTCATTGATAGTAGATGCACCTTTCTGTGATCCCTAACCGCTTCAAATTTAAAAAACCACTCATCTGGGCATCACGAGATGACCCATAAACCTCATATCCCTTAGAGAGCAGTAACTGGGCAATATATGCCCCGTCTTGACCGGAAATCCCACAAATTAGTGCTTTTTTCATTTGAACAGGCAATGGAATAAAAGTAACTCTTTTTATCTCGGTGTTAACCGGGATATATTATGTGACTAAACCACCACTTAAAGCGGGTGCGCTTTAATAGTGAACTAAAAATACAGTACCGGTATAGGCACCGCTAGATTACGATTCCATATTAATATCATTTTTTTGGCTCGCCGCTACAACACCATTATTTATAGACTAAACTCAATTAGCTGACGAAATTATGCGCTAGAGTTTGCTATTTTCTTAATTCACTGACATTAATTCGACTTAAAATAAGCTATCGTTTCTTTTATGCCTTCTTCCAATTCGACCTTTGGCTCCCAGCCAAGAATCTCTTTTGCACGGGTGATATCGGGCTGACGCTGGGCTGGATCATCAGAGGGAAGCGGCATAAAACGTAATTCGGATTTCGAGTCAGTCAGATCGATGACTAACTGAGCCAACTCCAGGATAGTGAATTCATTAGGATTTCCGGTATTAATCGGACCAGTCACTTCATCTGAAGAATCCATCAGCTTGATAAATACATCGATTAAATCGTCAACATAACAAAATGAACGGGTCTGATTACCATCACCGTATATGGTGATTGGTTCATTACGCAAAGCTTGAATAATAAAGTTAGAGACAACACGCCCATCATTAGGGTGCATCCGCGGTCCATAAGTGTTGAATATACGTGCCACTTTTACTTTTAAATTATGCTGACGATGATAATCGAAAAACAAGGTCTCAGCGCAACGCTTTCCTTCATCGTAACACGACCTGAGACCTATGGGATTAACGTTACCCCAGTAGCCCTCATTCTGAGGATGCACTTCGGGGCATCCATACACTTCACTGGTCGAAGCTTGAAAAATTTTAGCTCCCAGTCGCTTGGCAAGACCAAGCATATTAATGGCACCATGCACACTGGTTTTTGTGGTTTGCACGGGATCGTGCTGGTAATGAACAGGGGATGCGGGACAGGCCAAATTATAGATTTCATCAACTTCCACATAAAGCGGAAAGGTAACATCATGGCGGCTCAACTCGAAATGAGAGTTTCCGGTCAAGTGTGTAATATTGTCTTTTGTGCTACTGAAAAAGTTGTCAACACAGAGCACATCACACCCATCCCTTAACAACCGCGCACAAAGGTGAGACCCGAGAAAGCCAGCACCCCCCGTAACTAAAACTCTCTTTCGATTGGCCACACGCATCAAATACTCTCCCTTAATTCTGATTTGTACCTTTTTAGTCTGATTTTATCGGTGCATCTATCACATACAAAGAAAATCCATCTTTGGGATATACAATCGCACCGACGCTACAGCTATTTATAGTATTCAGAAGCTTATCGCTCCGTCCCTTTGGCAGGTATTCAAGATGGCTAGAGCGGGATCATTTTCCATCATTTGATGAACCCGTTCTAGCCAAGGATATCCTAAAAAAGTAATTTATGAATAAAGCTATTCTTCAACTTGTGATCGCCAAAATGCAAAAAGAGTAAGGCGATCAAATTAAGTGACTATTTGTAAATTCGTAGATATATCGCTACATAACAACCACAATACGATGGTTAAATAAAATATGAAGTCATCAACAACCAACTCTTCATGCGATTACTCGTAATTAAAAACAAACTGATAGTAAATATTGTACTAGACAGGCTCGATAATTAACCCAACTGTTCACTAGGCCCTTATGATACCAGGCGTAGAGTCTCTGTACTTACCACGTGCATCGACAATAAGAGACGCATTATCACGGATCATGTCATAGTCAAAAAGATCATGATCCGTCGTCAGTACAACGCAATCATATTCTCTGATCATCTCAGCCGACAAATCCACACTAGATAGATCAAAATCATATTTCCTCATCGCCGGAAACTTTGGTACATGAGGGTCTGAATAACTGATCTCGGCCCCCTTATCTCTAAGCAGCTCGAGTATCAGTGCAGCCGGTGATTCGCGCATATCATCAATATTCTTTTTGTAGGCGATGCCAAGAATAAGAATTCTGCTGCCATTGACCGATTTACCATGAAGGTTCAAACCATCGGCTACCTTCGACACCACCCACTCAGGCATACTACTGTTCACCTCACCGGCCAGTTCAATAAAACGAGTGTGCACTCCATACTCACGTGCTTTCCAGGTCAGATAGAAAGGGTCTATAGGGATACAGTGCCCACCAAACCCGGACCAGGGTAATAGGGGACAAAACCAAATGGCTTGGTAGCAGCGGCGTCAATCACCTCATAAATATCGATGCCCATCTTATCAGCCACTATCTTCATCTCATTAACCAGGCCGATATTGACTGCCCGGTGGATATTCTCCAATAGCTTGGTCATTTCAGCAGCCTTGGTAGAGCTAACCATTACAACATTGTCTATTACCTGCCTGTACAGTTCATTTCCTATTTCACGACACGGCCCGGTTACTCCCCCACACACTTTGGGAATGGTTCGTGTGACAAAGTCGGGGTTTCCCGGATCCTCTCTCTCCGGTGAATAGACAAGATAGACATTCTCACCAACCTTGAGTCCTGTTGACTCAATACGCGGCATCAACTCCTCTTCGGTAGTACCGGGGTAGGTTGTGCTCTCCAGAGAGATCACTTGTTCTTCACGAAGATAAGGGAGTAGGGAATCCATCGTACCAGTGACATAACTGAGATCCGGTTCTCTGTGACGATCCAATGGGGTTGGAACACAAAGAATAAGTGCATCTGCTTCAGTTGCACGAGAAAAATCACAGGTAGCTTCAAAACCCTTCCTCACAGCCACCGAAACTGACTCATGAGAGATGTGCTCAATATAGCTCTCACCAGACCTCAGTGTTTCAATCTTGGCTGGATCTATATCAAAACCGATAACCTTGTATCCCACTTCGCAATAGCGGAGTACCAGTGGTAATCCCACATACCCAAGGCCGACGATACCAATTACGGCAGCTTTTGATTCTAATTTCTCTTTCAGCTGCATCTATTCTTCCCCGTCTCTATTGATTGGTAATAATCGACATACCATTTAACAAACCGCTCTACCCCATCAGCAACAGTGGCCTTGGGCTTGTAGTCAAAGTCTCTCACCAGATCTTCCACATCAGCATAGGTATCCGGAACATCACCAGGCTGAAGAGGCAGCATCTCTTTCTCCGCCTCAATACCCAGGTTTTCTTCGATGGCCTTGATATAGTCCATCAACTCTACCGGATGGTTGTTGCCGATATTATAGACACGCCATGGCGCGCTGCTTGTGCCGGGATCAGGATTCATCGAATCCCAGTCTGGATTCCCCTGCGCCGGTCTATCAAGGACCTTTATCACACCCTCGACAATATCATCGATATAGGTGAAGTCTCTGCGGTGTTTTCCGTAGTTGAACACCTTGATCGCCTCGCCGGCCAACATGGCCCTGGTGAATTTTTGCAGAGCCATATCAGGTCGATCCCAAGGACCATAGACAGTAAAAAACCTCAGCCTGTGGTAGGTAGGTCATATAGATGACTGTAGGTATGGGCCATCAACTCATTTGCCTTCTTGGTGGCCGCATACAGACTCAGAGGATGGTCCACATTGTGGTGCACAGAAAACGGCATATGAGTATTTGCACCGTATACCGAACTGGAGGATGCGTAGACAAGATGCTCGACATCGTTATATCGACAGCCCTCCAATATGTGGCCAAAGCCGACCAGGTTACTATCAATATAGGAGAGTGGATTTTCCAGTGAGTAGCGCACACCAGCCTGAGCGGCAAGATTGACTACCCGCTGAGGTTTACATTCAGCAAAGAGCGCCTGAATCCCATCACGGTCAGCCAAGTCTATACGATGATGGGTGTAGTTGGGGTGATCAATATGACGTGCCAAGCGCGCCTCTTTCAGTGCCGGAGGGTAGTAATCGTTATGATTGTCGATACCAATCACCTCATCCCCTCTAGCCAAAAGACGAAGTGAAAGCGCCGAGCCGATAAATCCGGCTGAACCTGTAATAAGAACGCGCATCAGAGGCGCTCTCCTCGGCCAATACCATAGTAGGTAAATCCAAGCGCTTTCATGTGTCCTGGCTCATAGAGATTACGCCCATCAAAAATAACTGCTCTATTTATATCCCGTTTAATTCTTTCAAAATCGGGGCTACGGAAAAGCTTCCACTCCGTAACTACCACCAGCGCATCAGCACCGGCAACCGCCTCTTCCGGGCTAGCCACATAAATAAGATCAGAGCGTTCTCCATAGATACGATGACATTCATCCATCGCCTCTGGATCAAACACCTGAACCTTTGCGCCCCGCTCCCACAGAGATTCCATCACCACCCTGCTCGGCGCCTCACGCATATCATCTGTATTTGGCTTGAATGCCAGCCCCCAGAGAGCGAAAACCTTCCCTTTCAACTCACCACCATAGTGGTGGTCAATTTTGCCCACCAAGATATGTTTCTGATTATCATTCACCTCAGCCACTGCCTGGAGGAGTTTTGCATCAAAGCCCATCCGAGATAATACCGGTGAAATCGGGAGAGCTATCTCGTAGCGTCTCAATCTCATGCAGCACCGACGCTTCCGAAC
>MOXG01000034.1_pt1 | contig 32510 bp, 38 predicted proteins | sample 1471191 | NCBI WGS metagenome assembly MOXG01 (sample SAMN05806437, study PRJNA327811) | mollusc metagenome | isolation source: Phylotype C (NB3) bacterial symbionts from gill | host: Thyasira cf. gouldii | place: Canada: Bonne Bay, Newfoundland | collected 2010-08-19
CCTCCTGTCACTGACTCTTTGCCACCATCTCGTGAAGTTGGGGGGCAGGTAGAGGTTTCTGCGGTAGCACCACCTATAACTGACTCTTTGTCGTCATCCCATGAAGTTGAGGAGCAGGTGAAGGTTTCTGTAGTATCACTTCCCATCGCTGAGTCTTTGCCTTCATCTCATAAAGTTGAGGAGCAGGTTGAGGTTTCAGCAGTACCACTTCCCGTCACTGAGTCGTTTTCATCGCTATCATCAGGGCCGGCAGATGTTTTTCAACCCCAACTTCTCTCTACTTACGATGAGGTGAATTCAGAGGCTCCTCCTTCATCTGCTGCTATCAGTGGTGTGGAAGGCGATTCTCCAGTTCGGGACCCCACATCTTTACTGCAGAATAGAGAGAATAGCCCCCCGCAACAGGTGATGAGCCTGGATAACCAAGAGAGTGGTATTCAGCAGTTACCGGTGACTGCTATGATTCCTCCCATTGAAGCTATTGACGGTAGAGGGCTTCTAAAGGCGGCACGTGCCGCTTATTGGCAGGTGGGGGTGGAGCAGGCGGAGGTGCTCTACAGGGAGGCGATAGCAGCCGATCCATCCGCTATCGATGGTCATGGTGAGTTAGCCAATATCTATCTTTCACAGGTAGATCTGATCTCGCACGTGAGGAGTTCAGAGAGGTGTGCCGATTGATGATTGCCAAAGGTGAGCGACAGAGAGCCTGGGAGTTAGTCAGTCGCATAGGGGTGACCTTTCCAGAGTTGGTGGTTCAGTTGAAACCACTTTTTAGTAATTAACGTTTTACCGGGAGAGTCGGTTATTCTCACCAATTTAAGGGGCCTCTGACCAAGTCATGAAATGATTGTCTTGTTCTCAGGAAGCAATATCTGCATTGGACACCATGCTATTAGCTGTGATCTTCTGCTTGATCTTGCATCTCCTGAGTGCGAATTCAATTCGCCCAGACTTATTCAGAGATTCCCTGGCAACAGTTGATAAAAAATTTGATAACGGTCTGTTCATCCGGGTGTTACAGCTTGAGAGAGGACCCCTACAGAGGAGTTGGTAAGTGATGCGTATGATTAAGAACCTTTTTGCGCTGGTGGGTTTTGTTGTTGTCGTTGCGTCAGTAGTACTGGGGATAAAGGCAAAAGATATTGCAAGCGGCTTCGATCCGAAAGCACCGGAAGTCTACCTGGAACTGATCGAGAATGTATTGACGACAAAGAGCGCAGCAGAAGCAACCGTCTGGAAAGTACCTGTGGCTGAGGGGTTGTCAACGGACGAAGTGGAAGAGGCGATGAAGCTGGTCGCCAATGAGCTCAATATTGCTAATGTAGGGGAGTTGCCACTTTATAAGGATGTCACTGCAAAGCTGGGGAAGGAGTATCGCTTCGTCCAGATATACATGTTCTGCAACTCGCTCACTGCTGCCATGATGCTCGACTATAACGATACATTTTCAGCCTATCTCCCATGCCGAATTACCATGGTCGAAGACAAGGCCGGAAAATTGTGGCTGATGGCGCTTAATATGGACCTGATGATCTATGGGGCGAACCTCTTCCTCCCACCTTGAAAGAGGAGGCGATCCGGGTGAAGGAGATTATCCTCGAAGTGATGAATCGCGCCGCCGAGGGTGAGTTCTGATAGTCCGGCCCATTTTTCACCTACGACGATCCGAATTCGTAGCTTAGATTTTCCGCTGGTTCCTGAAGGAAGTAGCCCTGGATATAGTTGACGCCAACCGTCCATAGGATGGCCAGGCTGTTGGCGTCTTCTATACCCATGGCGATTGTCTTTATATTGTGTTCCAGTGCTGTGGCATTGAGCTGGTTGAGCTGTTCCTGTTTGGCTTGCTTGGTGGCGACCTCATCCATGATCTCAGAGTCAAACTTGACGAAGTCAACCGGTAGATGCTTGAGTAGAGGCTCCACCTTGGGGTTGCAACCGAAGTTGCTGATAGCCATCTGACACTTGATCTTTTTTAGCCCTGCCACAAGTTTTTTTGCCGCTTGCAGGTGCGCTCGAATATCCTGGTCTCTTATCTGGAATGTAAGCCAGGCACCTTTCGCCTTGTTATCCCGCAGGCAGTCACATACCCAGAGAAGCAGGCTTCATCATTCAGGGCGGCGGCTGAGAGATTGATGAAGAAGTTGATCTTGCGGCCCTGCTGACGATAGGTACTGAGTTCGGTGATGGCCCGCTTGATCACCCAGCGGTCAATCTGCGCCATCTGCTCATTATCTCCGGCCTGCTTCATAAAGAAGTTAGGCAGAATCTCCTCGTCATTTCTGCCAAGTAGACGCGAGAGAACAGCATAATTTTCTCTGCTATCTCCCTGTAGACTGACTATCGGTTGATAGACAATGCGGAATCGGTCGTTGTCGAGGGCATAGGTGATCAGGTCCTCAATCTTCGATTCATCTCCATCCCCACCACTGTACTCTTCGTGTGGTTGGTTGGAATCGTAGAGTGAGAAGCCGTTTCCGCCTTCATTACGCGCTGTTTCGCATGCCTGGTAGGCACGGTTGATATGCTCTTGGCCACTGTTTATATAGTGGTCGAGAATTGTGATGCCAATACTGCCGGTTGTCGCATGCCGCTGTCAGAGAACTCCTTGAATGAGTAGCCTTCAATGGCGTCACGCAGTTGTTCTGCCATTGGTTCGACATCAAGGTTGCTGCTTTTTGAACTCAGGATGGTAAATGTGTGGTCACCAAATCGTCCTACCAGTTCATCTTCGCCGACGATCTCCTGGATGAGTTTGGCAAGCCCTTTCAATAGATTATCGGTGGCCTGAATACCGATTGTGGAACGGATCTTCTGTGCGTTATCGATGCTTAGGTAAAAAAGAGAACAGCTCTCTTTACTCTCATGGAGCTCCACCACCTGCTGGTCCAGATGCTCCATGAAATATTGACGATTTACCAGTCCAGTCTGAACGTCTATGTTGCTGAGCAGCTCAATCTTCTCTTCCAACTCTTTATTCTGCGAAAAATTACGTATAACAATTTGCGTGCAGGGCTCTCCATCAAGGGCAGCTCCGGTAAACTCAAGTTTTGCCTCGAAGGTCGAGTCATCAGTCCGCCGACACTCGATCATCAGTTCGGCATTCTCATTGTTGTGTGTGCGCAGAAATGATTTAAACCGCTTCTGTTCCTTACTGGAAATTTCATCAAGAATGGTCAGGCCTTCCAGTTCCTCCATATCCATATAGCCAAACATATCAAGGTAGGCTTGATTGGCATGCATATGCATGCCTTCGTGTATATAGGCGATGGCATCCCGTGAGCTTGCAATCAGAGCGGTGCAGCGGATCTCCGCCTCTTTAAGTTTCGCCTCTGTCTGCTTCAGCTGTTTATGAATTAGCAAGTCTCGCCATTCACGCTTAACCACAAGTTGCAGATGTTCGTCATCTTCCTCGGAAACCAAATCTCTAGCTCCCTCCTGCATAACCCCCAGCAATAGCTCTGGTTCCTGATCGTGGCCTATGACGATAAGTGGTATTTCGGGGCTGGTTTCAATGCATAATCTTGCCTTCTCCTGAAACTCATCGTTGGAGCTATTGGCAGAGAGAAGAATCATGTCCTGAGGGGTGTTTATCAGTGCCTCTTCAATCTCCTCCCGAGTGGAAGCGAATACCGGATGAATGGCAAGAGATGCATTCCGCAGGGTGCTCACCTTGGCTTCTGCGCTATTCAGCGAATTGTCGATCACCAGTAGTTCAATGGCATCGTCAGTTTTCGGGGTATTCATATGAAAAATTCTTTGTTTATAATTAGATGCTTGATATGGTTTATCAATTTAAAAATTATATTGGACGAGTTGCTGACGCCAATGGGCATATTGATGACTTGTTCAGAGGTTCCCTAAAGCATTGACCAGATGTTATCAAAATCCTCATCCATCTCGTTGCTCTCCTTGGTCTCACCTTCATTCTGGTCATGCAGATAGACAAACTGAAACTGCGAGAAGGCGCCGGTCGACTCCAATAGTCGGGTCAACCTGATTTTCTGTTGCCCAACACTGTCGTTGATCCAGAGTGAATCTTTAACTTTGAATGGAAGTGTCGGTGTTATAAGGGTTGCCGGTTGCCCGGCAGCCTTTAGTTCCGGCAATAGAAGGCACTTCTGCGGTATTTTGCTGTAGTCACTTTTTCCTGCCAAGCGCGCCTGAATTGCAACGGAGTTAGGAGCAATCACTTGCATGCCGATTTGAAGATTCTGCCGTGGTCCATTTTTCATCCAACGGGTGATTCCGATAGAAAATTGATGTTGGCCGGTGGCCGATTGAATCCCGAGGATCTCACCTATCTTTATTTGTGGTGCGTTTGCTCCATGCCAGTTGATACAGTAACCACCGGCACTCTCATTGGTTGTCTTGCAGGAGAATGTCTCGTGCCCGTGAAGCATGTCGGGGGCTGCCCAGCTGGGTGTTATGTCACCAGGGCCTAGACCCCTTCCCCCAACCGAGCCGGAAATAATGGTCTCTTCACTAATAGGCGCATTGCTTGCCCAACTTGGAGTCGTATTTTCAGGTTGTATGCTGCCGCTACCCTTGGATTCAGTGATAGCACTGTTGTTTTCAAGTTCGAGGGTGGATGCCGTGATATTGAGTGGATTTGATTCGGTGGTGTAGATGATGGTGCTCTGCTCTTCGCTCATCTCCGACCATTGATCATCCTGATCCTGTGAATGACGGACATCAATATCTGATGACTGCAGATTCTCGGTGATCAGTGCATAGATAGCATTGAGGCCTACCGCTATTTTCAGTTCAAAGTTAAGACGGGTCCTTACGAACTCTCGTGTTGGTGTCGTGCTCAGAGCCTGGATCAGCTGTCTCAATAGGTACTTTGAGCTATGGCCATGGTTTATTCTGGTGTCACTGCTGCTGAGTTCTGCGGGTAGATCATCAAATGCCACTTTTAAAGTCTTGATCAACTCCTGCAGATTCAGCAGGCGACATTTGATTGTCGATTGTATTGGTGAACAGTTTTGCATGAATCGGATCAGTGTCTGAACGAAGGTCACTAATAAAGTGCCCCGGCTGGTCGCTGACACTGGATACACTGTCGAGGGAGATAAGTGCCGCCCACTCCGGCAATCTGTTGAAGACATGCTCAATCTCTCTTTGACGTAGATTATAGGGGGCGCCGGCGGAAAACAGGAGTACCTGTTTGTAGAGCGCATTGATGCTGCTGCTCTGCTGGTCACCTGCCTCTTTAATCGGCAGATCGTGAATCTTGTTGCGTTCTGCGTAAGCGTAGAGCTTATGTATCTCCTCCCAAGTGTATTTCGGGTAAGGCTCATAGATAATGGCAGAGTGATAGAGTGTCAGCGAAAGATAACGAATTGCACGGTGAATCGAAATGATCAGCAGTTTCTTGTCAAACTTTCCGGTTTTTCCGGAAATCATGTTTTCTATGAAGATCTTGTATGCAATGGCTAGTTCGGAGTAGAGCTCTCTGTTAAGAATGGCGATTTTTCTGTTTTTTGCCGAGAGAGGAAATGAGACGTCAAAATAGTATTTTCTCAGGTTGCTTGAGATGTAACTGACCGGCCGGCGGAAGAGTTCCGCCACTTTGATGCGCGATTGGCTGGGTGTTTCCAGCCGGTTAAATTCAATCAGGGCCTTGAATACCTGTCGTGATGTTTCACCGACATTAGCCATAGGAAGACGCTTAACCCAATCTTCCACCTCTTTGGGCTTTGAGAGAAACGCATCCACAGGAGCAATGCTTCGCTCAGGTATGTGCAGTGCGAGTGTGTTCTGAGTCTCCATCGTAGGGCCGTTTTTTTTATTCCTTCTATTTTATGACCGGACAGCAGGGTGATTGAAACATCATCCGTTACCGTTCCAGAACCTAAGTATATGATTGAATCCTACTATAGCAAGCCTCTGATTGTAAGCTGAATTACCCTTCCGAGGGACGTTTTGGAGGGTACTATGCTATTTGTAACTGCTCAGAAGTCACACACCGGAGACTTGGATTTTTCACCGGCACGCTCACGCACTAATTTTGGCACTAGGTAGCCGGGTAGACGTCGACGCAAGATCTCATGCAGTTTGATGGCGTGTGACTCTTGTACTTCGAAATGTGCGGCACCTTCAACCCGGTCAAGCAGGTGCAGATAGTAAGGGAGTACACCGGCCTCAAACAGTTTTTCACTCAGGCTGACCAGCAATTCACTGTTGTCATTAACACCGCGTAGCAGGACTGATTGATTGAGAAGGGTGACTCCATTTGCTCTCAGAGGTGACAAACCCCGCACAAGTTGATTGCTAATTTCTGCGGTGTGGTTGATATGCAGCACCAGCGTCGAGTGAAGATGGCTGACACCCAGTTGGTTGGTGAGCTCAGGGGTGAGACGCTGTGGCACAATTACCGGAAGACGGCTATGGATTCGCAGCCGTTGAAGGTGGGGCACTTTTCCAAGAGAGTGGATTAGAGTGGCGAGCTGATGGTCGGGAAGAATCAGTGGATCACCCCCACTAAGAATCACCTCTTTGACTTCGCTGTTATCCTGCAGGTATTCGAGTGCCTGCCGCCACTGGTCGCGGCCTGCAAAAGAGTCACTGTAGGGGTAGTGACGACGAAAACAGTAGCGGCAGTTGATTCCACAGGCTCCGGTGGCAACCAGCAGGGCACGCCCATGGTATTTATGCAGAACGCCGGGAACCACCTCGGTGGCCAGATCTCCAACCGGATCACGACTGAAACCTTGTTGGGGTAAGAGTTCATCACTCAAAGGTAGAATCTGTCGCAGAATGGGATCGTCCAGGTTGCCTTTCTCGATTAGTGCGGCAAACTCCCTGGGTACCTTGAGGCTGAATTCACTAGCTGCAGCCCTGGCTGCCGGCAGAAGTTGTCGATCGAGATCGAGGTACTCGATCAGCTCATCAACCTGGGTAAATCCATCCTTCAACACCCTTTGCCATTCGGGAGTCTGCCATGCGGTGGCGGTTCGATGTATCATCTCTGTGCTCTATCAGTGTAAAATCCACGGTCTGCAAATAATACATTGATAGGGCGCTGGTTCCAGTCGGTTGTTTGGTGAGGAAAAGATGGCAAGTTACAGCACAAGTGAGTTCAAGGGCGGTCTTAAGTTTATGCTGGATGGTGACCCTTGCTCCATTATTGAGAACGAGTTCGTAAAGCCGGGCAAGGGCCAGGCATTCAACCGGGTCAGGATACGAAACCTCAAAACCGGCCGCGTTGTCGAACGTACATTTAAGTCCGGTGAGTCCGTCGAAGCGGCAGATGTCCTGGAGATCGATCTCCAGTACCTCTACACCGATGGCGAATTCTGGTACTTCATGGACGCAGAAACCTTTGAGCAGCACTCCGCCGATGCAAGGGCTGTGGGTGACAATGTTAAGTGGTTGAAAGACCAGGATATGTGCACAGTCACGCTTTGGAACGGCTCCCCTATTATTGTTGAGCCACCCAACTTCGTTACCCTCGCCATAACCGATACAGACCCCGGTCTCAAGGGTGATACCTCAGGTGGTGGCGGCAAGCCGGCAACCCTGGAGACCGGTGCAGTAGTCCGTGTCCCCCTGTTTGTTCAGATCGGCGAGGTGATCAAGGTCGATACTCGTACTGGTGAATATGTCTCCCGTGCTAAAGAAGTAAGGGCTACGTCATCTGAACTCTGGAAGCCGACCGCTCCCTTGATGCCATCAAGGCACGGGGGGTGTTGCTGGCGGCCATTAGGGCATTCTTCCTTCGGGCCGGTGTCACAGAGGTGGATACCCCGAGCTGCTCTCGTTGTGGGGTGACTGATCCTGCATTGGAGAGCTTAAAAACCCGCTATACCGGTCCCGGAGCCGCCTCTGGGGCGGACCTCTACCTCCATACCTCTCCTGAATTCCCCATGAAGCGATTACTAGCCGCCGGTTCCGGAGCTATCTATCAGATCTGTAAAGTATTCAGGGATGGAGAGGCCGGCCGCTACCACAATCCCGAATTTACCCTCTTGGAGTGGTATCGCCCCGGCTATGACCACCACCAGCTAATGGATGAGATGGAGCAGTTGATCCAGGGGTTGCTGCCATCAGCGCTACCGGTACGACGGGTCAGTTATGGTGATCTGTTCAGACAGCATCTCGATATTGACCCGTTCTCTGCTACCGTCGAGCAGTTGCGTAACTGCGCACAACAGTTGCAGGGTGTGGATTCACTGAATCTGACGGATACCGATAGTTGGCTGGATCTGTTGCTGACTCATCTGATTGAGCCGGAACTGGGTGAGGGACTCTGCTTTGTCTACGACTACCCTGCAAGTCAGGCATCACTGGCAAGGTTGAGCAGCGATGATCCCCGTGTGGCGAAGCGGTTTGAGCTCTACATCGATGGCGTTGAGATGGCCAACGGCTTTCATGAACTGACCGATGAGAAGGAGCAGCGTCAACGTTTTCAGCTGGATCAGGAGAAGAGACAACAGCTGGATTTGCCTCTGGTGCCAATGGATGAGCAGTTGCTCCATGCATTAGCTGCGGGGCTCCCCGATTGCTCAGGTGTTGCCTTGGGAATTGATCGCCTGCTGATGCATATTGTCGGTGCAGAACATATCGACCAGGTAATTGCTTTTCCGCTGGATAGGGCTTAGGCCAGAGGGGTGGCCCTTGAAGCTTCTGCTGAGGTATTCCTCAAGCGCCCTCAGTCTCACCATCCGTCTCAGACTGCCGCTCGGCTATCTTCTCACCCATGCAGACCTCTGTGCCGGGTTTTAGCTGCTCCTGCCACTCGATAGCCTCTCTGCCGAACAGAAGAATGACGGTGGAGCCCATGTTAAAGCGCCCCATCTCCTCACCCTTCTCCAGAAAGGTCGGTTCTATGGGGGCGTTGGTGTAATTCCAACGGGTTACCCGCTGGGAGAGGGGAGTGACGGTACCGGCCCAGACTGTATCCATGCTGGAGACGAAGATGGCGCCAACCATGATTACCGCCATCGGCCCGATTTCGGTATCGAACAGATTGACCAACCGCTCATTGCGACTGAATAGTCGGGGAACGGTACGGGTGGTGGAAGGGCTGACGCTGAACAGTCTGCCGGGAACGTGCAGCATTTTCTTCAGCATGCCGGAGAGTGGCATATGGATACGGTGATAGTCTCGGGGTGACAGATAAAGGGTGGTGTAGCTGCCCTCGGCAAACTTCTCTGTCCACTCCTCATCGCCGCCGAGCAGTTCATAAAGGGAAAAATCGTGCCCCTTGGCCTGGAATATTCGCCCGTCAACAATCTTGCCCGCCTGACTTACGGCGCCATCCACCGGGCAGAGGATGGCCTCTTCTTCTACCGCCACCGGCCGTGCGTCATCCCGCAGGCGACGGGTGAAGAAGTCATTGAAGCTGCTGTAGCGAGTTGGATCCGGTTCGGCCGCTTGTGACATATCCACCTTGTAGAGACGGATGGCCCCCCGAATCAGCTGATCCTTCAATGGCTCCCAACGGCAGCGGGTAAGCCAGTGCATCCCCTGGGAGAGAAGGTGGTGGGGCAGCAGATAGAGTAGCAAGGCAAAGAGACGATCAACCAGAGAGGGTTCACCGTCGATGTTGGGGCTGTAGTTGGATTTCATTACTGGTAGCTGTCCGCAAGTTGTTGTATGTCCGAGGCGATACTACTGGCATCCACCTTCCGGTAAATAGCCCTACCAGTTCTCCTCTGGGGTTGATCAGCGCCATACTACTGCTGTGGATGATGCTGTAGCCGCCATTCTCTCCCATTTGTTGCCGGTATTTCATGCCCAGCTGAGATGCGAGCCCTCTTATCTGCTGGTCCTCTCCTGTCAGGGCAATAAAGTCAGTGCTGTAGTGGCCGACAAAGCTTGCCAGCTTCTTGTAGTTGTCCCGTAGCGGGTCGACCGTCAGCAGAATAAAATCAGTGCTGCTTTGAATTTCAGGTTGCACCGCCAGGCGGTTGAGAATGCGGGTGGCAAGGGTTAGCTGGTGTGGGCTGTCGCTCTCGTCACCGGTGTAGCCAAGGAACAGCAGGCTCCAGTGGCCAGTGAGATCGGCGGCAGTGAAGGGAGTGTTACCGGGACCGGTCAGCTCAAATGGTGTGATCTTCTGCGGTGCTTGCAGCAGATGAATCAACTGTAGCCCCTGATTGATCGGGACATGCCGATTTCCCCAATAATAACCACCATAGAGAGCTATTAGGGCTATGAAGAAAAGCGCCAGCTTACGGACTGGCGAAATGTTAGTCGGTTTTCGGCGCATATTGGCGGCTATTCTACCTACTATCGAATGGGAGTGTAGCTACATCTTAATCAGCGTGGATGGTAATAGATTCTTTAATCGGGCGGTAAAAGGTATGCTTGGCAGCCGACAGAGTGAATTTACCAATACATAGATGCTGCGCATTATCCATACTGCTGATTGGCACTTGGGGCATACCCTCCACGGGGTCTCCCGCCACTACGAGCACGAAGAATTTCTCGACTGGCTGCTCGACCGGATGGAAGAGCGTCAGATAGACGCACTTATCGTCGCCGGTGATATCTTCGACTCCGCCAACCCACCGACGGCGGCACTCTCTCTCTTCTACCGTTTTCTGGTAGAGGCAAAGCGGCGACTCCCCTCTATCGATCTGGTGCTGACGGGGGGTAACCACGATTCACCCTCCCGGCTGGAGGCGCCAAGCCCTATTCTCGATGCTCTCGGTGTGACGGTAATCGGCGGCATCGGGCAGAACGGGAGTGCAGCGCCCGACTATCAACGACTGCTGATCCCGCTGACTAACCGTGATGGTGAGACAGAGGCCTGGTGTCTGGCGATGCCTTTTCTGCGCAATGCCGACCTTCCCAATCTGGAGGACGAAACGCTCGATCCCTTTATCGAAGGGGTGCGTAGCCGCTATGACGATCTTCTGGCGCTGGCACTCGAACGTCGTGGTGAGAACCAGGGGCTGGTGGTTACCGGCCACTGCTACATGGTCGGCGGTGAACTCTCTGAGATGAGTGAGCGGCGCATCCTCGGTGGCAACCAACACGCTCTGCCGGTGAATATCTTTGGTGAAGCTGTTGTTTATGCCGCCCTCGGCCATCTCCATCTTGCTCAGCGAGTCGGGGGGCACGAGCATATCCGTTATAGCGGCTCGCCTATTCCCCTCTCTCTCAGTGAAGTGAACTACGCTCATCAGGTGGTCGAGCTGGAGATGGTGGCGGGCAAGGTCAGCCGTATCGAACCGCTGAAAATCCCACGTAAAGTGAATATTTTGAGAATCCCCCAAGGGGGGGCGGCACCACTGGATCAGGTGGTATCAGCACTGGGAGAGCTAAAGCTTGATCATGGGATGTCTCATCATAGCTACCCGTTTCTAGAGGTACGGGTGCTGCTGGAGAGGCCGGAGCCAGCCTTGCGCCGTCAAATTGAGGAGGCGATCACCGACCTGCCGTTGCGTCTGCTGAAGGTGACCCTTGAATACAGCGGCAGCGGCGGCAGCTTGGCAGATAAGCAATCCGAAACACGTCTGGAAGAGCTGCAGCCGGAGCAGGTCTTTCTTCAGTGTTACCGGCGTAGTCACGATGAGTCACCGCCCCAGCCCCTGCTGGACTGTTTTCATCAGCTCCTAGAGTCTGTTCAGACGGAGGAGGGCTGATGCGCATATTGGCGATACGGGGGGAGAACCTGGCCAGCCTTGCCGGCGAGTTTGAACTGGCCCTGGAACATCCACCACTGGCCCACGCCGGGCTCTTTGTTATCACCGGCCATACCGGTGCTGGTAAAAGCACCCTGCTCGATGCTCTCTGTCTGGCGCTGTTCGATAGAATGCCACGGCTGCCGACGACGCATGGTGTCGCTATCGGCCGGGCCGATGAGGAGGAGGCGCTACGGGTAAAGAGTAACGATGTCGGCTCCATTCTTCGTCGCGGCACCGGCAGCGGTTATGCAGAGGTCGATTTTCGCGGTACCGATGGCGTGATCTATCGTAGCCGTTGGGAGGTGAGGCGCGCCCGCAACAGGGCGGGGGGGCGGCTGCAGCCACAGACCATAACGCTTACTGACCTGGCGTCCGGTCAGGTGATCGGTGAGAGAAAAGGCGAGACGCTAAAAGCGATCAGCGAACGACTCGGTCTCACCTTTGACCAATTCCGTCGCTCCGTCCTGCTTGCCCAGGGTGATTTTGCCGCCTTTCTCAAGGCCAATGCCAATGATCGTTCGAGTCTACTGGAACGGATTACCGGTACCGGTCTCTATACCGAACTCTCAATAGCCGCCTTTGAACGTGCCTCCGAAGAGGCGACGCGACTACATGAGCTGGAGAGTCGGCTTGAAGGCGTTGTCCCGCTCGCTGAAGAGAAGAGATGCGCTCTCGAAGCAGATAGGCAGCAGCTGGAGGAGGAGCGGAAGGGGCAGCTCAGTGAGACCAAACGGTTGCAGGGCGTGTTCGATTGGTACCGACAGTCAGATGCGCTCGGGATTGAGGTGCAGAGTGCAGAGAGCAATTTGAAGCAGGCGACAGTTGACTGGGAAGCTGCAGCCCCCCGCCTGGAAGTGCTGCGTCAGGTGGGGCAGGTGCAATCCCTACGAGGCACCTTTGATGCTTGCTTGAGGACGGAGAATGAGTGGGCGGAAGCGACAAACCAGCTGGCTGATTCCGAGGCATCGGAGACTACCGGCAAAATAGAGAAGAGTCAGGCAGAGGATCGCCTGAAACTGCTCACTGATAAACTGCTGATGGCGGAAGAGGTGCTGAAGCAGGCGCAACCCGACCTGACAAAGTGTCGTCAACTGGATACCCGCATCGAGCCCAGATAAACACACTAGAGGCCAGACGGGGAGAGCATCAGAGCGTGCAGGCGGGGCATACCACTGCCGGGAAAACCCTGGAGTGTCAGCAGCAGATCCTGGAAGAGCAGCGCCGACAGCAGCAACAGACGGATGAGTGGCTGGCCTCCCACCAGGCCTATGCCGCCCTTGCCGATGAGTGGGGGCGCTGGGAGGCGGAGCTGGAACGCTACACAAAGTTGAATGGCACCCTGCAGCAGACAGAGAAGGTGCGGCTGCAGTTGCAGGAGCGTGTCACTGAAGGTGAGACGGCACTGGAGCAGCAACGTCAGGCATACCGGCAGGCCGAAGCAAAGCTTGAGCAGGCCACGGCAACCCTGAAAACGCTGGAGCGGCAGCGGGGCACCTACTCCCTGAAAAGCCTCCAGAGTGAGCGTGAATCACTTGAGTTGCAACAGGATGGGGTGCGACAAGGCAGTGAGTTGATACAAGGCGCCGCCACTGCCAAGCAGCAGTTGCAGGAGGCGGGAGACGGTCTGGAAAAGGCGCTCCAAGACTCCCTTCATCATCAACAGCAGGCAGAGGATGCAACACGGCAACTGGAGAGCAGTGGCCAAGTTCTGGATGAGGTGAAGCGTGCCCGGGATATTGCTGCTCTCGCCCAAGGTGAACATGCGGAGTCACTGCGCGCCATGCTCAAGGAGGGAGAGCACTGCCCGGTATGTGGTTCAAAGGAGCACCCCTGGACCATACTGGAGAGTGCCTTTGATCAGCAACTGGAGAGCCTTAGTCGGCGGTTGGATGAACTGGAAGACCAGAGGGACGGACTGATCAAGCAGCAGGCGACCAGCCGTAGTCAACAACAGCAAGCTGAAGCCACAGCAGAGACTCTTCAAAAACGTATCGCCGGTGTGGAGACCCAAGCGCTGGAGACGGTACAGGCCTGGCAGGCCTTGGCCTTTAGTGGCAAGCCCGAGGGCGCATTGAATGATGGGGTGGTCAGGAGCGCAATAGAGACCCTTGCGCAGACCATTGAGCAGCAGCTCAAGAGAGTAAAGGGAGAAGAGCAGAAAGGAATGGCGCTGCAGCAGGAGGTGGATGGAGAACGCCGGCAACTGGAGGCCTTGCAGCAGACGGAGAGAGAGGCGCTTAATCAGCGAAGCGGAATGGAGGCGGATCTGCATCGGTCGCAGGAGCAACATGGTCGCCTTGAAGAGAAGCGGGCGGAGCAGCAACAGCAGCTGGCGGCAATCGAGGTACTGCTTGCTACTCCACTGGAAAAGATCGACCGGTGGGAGGAGCAGCTGACTACCGATCCCTCCGCCTTTACCGCTTTATGCCAAACAGAGATTGATACCTGGCAGCGACAGCATCAGAGCCACAACGAGCTTGCCGAGCAGATACGGCAGACAGGGAGTGAGTTGGCTACTGCCGCTGTTACCTGTCAGCATGCTGAGGCCGAACTGGAGCGTAGCCAAGCCGCCCTGACGACAGAGCAGGCAGCAATGGGGTCAATGCAGCAGGTACGTGGTCAGCTGTTCGCCGGTGAGCCGGCAGCCAGTGTAGAGAAACAATTGGATGGTGCCGTAGCCGAAGCCCGTCAACAGCGTGAAGAGGTACAGCAACAGCTCAACACCTTTGCTGCCAAGTTGGCGGCGGCAGAAGGGGGTGTGGTGCATTGGCGGCAGGCGGTGAAACGCCGGAAAAAGCAACAGCAGATGCTGGAGCAGGAGCTGGAGCAAGGATTGAGTCGACGAGAACTGACCCGGCCACAGCTGCAACAGCTGCTCAGCCGGGAGGCGTCTTGGCTGACAGATGAGCAGCCGGCAATTGCTGCACTAAAGGATAAGCTGGAACACTGCCGCACTCTGGTAGGTGAGCGCCAACAGCGCCTTACGGCCCATGAGAAAGGTAGACCGCAAGAGGCCCAGGAAAAAGCGATAGAAGCGGCTGAAGCCGCCAATACCCAGCTGGAGGCAACGTGGCAGCAGCTGGTCTCCACCCTGGCTGAGCTCAAACAGGATGATGACAGACGCCGCTCATCCAGTGAGTTACAGCTTCAGTTACAGCAGCAGCAGCAGCAGTGGCAGCTATGGGCTGGATTGAGCGGGCTGATCGGTTCACATGACGGCAAGAAATTCCGCACCTTTGCTCAAAGCCTCACCCTCGACTCACTGCTCGGTTATGCCAATGCCCATCTCCTCGACCTTGCCCGTCGCTACCGTCTGGAGCGGGTGCCGGGGAGTGATCTCGAACTGCAGGTGATCGATACCGATATGGGTGATGAGGTGCGCAGTGTACACAGCCTCTCCGGTGGCGAGAGCTTTCTTGTCTCCCTGGCGTTGGCGCTGGGTCTGGCATCGCTCTCCTCCAGCACCACCCAGGTCGAGTCGCTGTTTATCGATGAGGGTTTCGGCAGCCTCGATCAGGAGACCCTCGATATCGCCATCGCCAGCCTCGACACCCTGCAATCCCTCGGGCGCAAGGTCGGTGTCATCTCTCATGTGCCGATGTTGGTGGAACGAATCGGCGTCAGGGTGGCGGTGGAGAAGCTTGGTGGCGGCAAGAGCCGGGTGACCACATTGGGGAATATCTAAGGGCCCACCAAATAATCAGGCGGGAGTTGGAATCGATTGCGCTGAGATTGCGGGAAAATGCACAGAATTTCGCTGTAATCGACTCCGATCCGAGTATCAGTTAGTACGAGACTGGTGGGCGTAAGATGTATGATTTCCCCACCTCGCCCGGTGACCCAACGATGCCTCACCTTTGCCGGGAGGTGTTCCGGTAGTAGAGCATCTGCTGGAATATGTTCCAAAGGAGGTGATAGGCGAGTGCGGCGAAAATACGAAAAATGAGGTATTATCGCGGCAAGTTGGCAGGAAAAATATGTACGGACAAAGCCATGGAGAGCCGTTTTGAAGGAGCATAATGATACAGCAACTACCGCTATCCAGGCGGCCCTCTTCCTTGCTGTATCATCGAACGAACCTCCTGCCAAAAATAATTCCATATAGATCAAGCATCGGCAGACTGTTCTGGACGGTGAGTTCAACAGACATTTATACGTCATGCTGCGGACGATGTATAAATGCTAAACAGTTAGCTATAACCTATGCCGTATTATGAAGTTTGCAGTGGAGTGCTGTAAGTGTTGACTATTGGCCGTCATCTAATTATTGAATGCCAGGGTCGGCATGCCCATCTTAGTGAACAGGCGCTGGAGACGTTGCTTGTGACAGCGGCGGAGGCCGGTGGTGCCTCTGTGTTGAAGGCTCACTTTCACCCCTTTGGGACAGGGCAGGGCATAACCGGGGTGGTGCTGTTGGCTGAATCTCATATAACGGTGCACACTTGGCCGGAGCATGATTATGCAGCCTTCGATATCTTTATGTGTGGCGACTGTAGGCCACTACGGGCGGCTGAAGTGATTACCACCGCCTGCCCGGATGCGGTGACCTCTGTGCAAAGTATTGACCGTGGCCTGCCTTTTAATGCAGGGCATGTTTCTACAAACCTCTCACGTTCCCACTCTCAATCTGATCCTCTCAGTGCAGGGTGAGACGGCGGTAAAAAACTCATGATAATCTACAGGAGAGCTATGAAAATTATTTCGATGATTTGCATCCTCTTGCTTGTCCAACTGGGGCTAAGTGGATGCACTTCGGATGAAGAACTGTGGCAACAGTCGCTTCAGTTGGAGTCGAGTTCAGCAAGTGCCGATGTCAGTCAGCTGATTGGACAGGTCAAAGGCCAATCCATTCGGAATGTTAAGTTGCTGAATGCTTATGCGGATGTTGTAAAGAAGCAATCGCCGGATTTAAGAGAGATTGTTGAGACATTAGCGACAGATGCAACGGTGAATGGCCCGATTATAAAAGGTTGAAAGCGCGGCTGGAGAGTGCAAACAAGGCCGTTGCCCAAGCAATTAAGGGTGGTGAACCGGAGGTGGTTCAGCTGCAACAGGAGTTTAGTGCAATCCAGGTGGCAGCCGATCCTGCCTTGTTTTCCATGATGCTCACCGATCCCATCAATGTACTGGCTGACATGTCCAATGGTAAGTTGGCACGTGTGGAGGCGATGAGTAAAGAGGCCACTCTTCAGACCAATCAAAGTGGTGATTATGGGGCAGGAAGCCAGTTGGTGGGTAACCCCAATTATGGCAACTGGCGGCAAAATAGCCAGGGACGCTCCTTTTGGGAGTGGTATGGAATGTATTCTCTATTCAGCAATATGTTTCGCCCACCTATTTACTATGGTGGCTGGGCGGGCAATCGTGGTTACAGCTACTACAGTGACTATGGGCGCAACTACTACACTTCGCCATCGCAACGTAAGAGTCAACAGGCTCAGGCGACCAAAACAAAACAGAAGTTTCAAAAAAACGGTAAGTCATTCAAGAGTCCCTATGCAAAAACCAGAGCCGGTGCATCAGTCTCTGCCAAGCGAAGTGCTGTTAAATCTGCCAACAAGTTTTCGAGTCAGAGCAAGCGGGGCAGCTTTAAAACACCGAGTAAGTTTGCAGGAAAAAACAGTCGTTTCAATCAATCAAGTGCTCGTAGTTCCTCTTCACGCACCAGCCGCAGCTTTAGTGGCGGAAAATAAATGAGTACCGGAGAAGCAAAATGAATAATGATTTTTCACTATGGGCGGTTGGTATCCTCTTCGTGGATTTGCTCATTGCCATTGGTGCTATCTGTGCGTTGCGTTACCTCCAAGGCCTGTTGGCGGGAGTGGATACAACAACTGAGCTGGCAACACGGGACAACTATGCCTTTGGCATCTCCGTGGCAGGGGGGACATTGGCACTCGCGTTGGTTTTGGCGGGTGCGGTAAGTGGAGAGGCCTCTGCCGGATTACTGAGTGAAGCCTGGAATGTTGCTCTCTATGCGGTCATCGGCATTGTGCTATTGAAGGTGGGGACGATCATCAATGATAAGGTGATTTTCCACCATTTTTCGCTTAAGCAGCAAGTGCATGAGAAGAATATTGCCGCTGGAATTGTGCAGGCTACCAACCTGATAGCGTTAGGTTTGATCATCAATACCGCAGCCCATTGGGTGGAGTCTGAATCGTGGTTGGGTGTATTTGCGGTGATTCTGGTCTTCTTTGTGGCACAGATCGTATTGTTGGCCGTCACCCGGTTGCGTGGGCGGATCTATGCAAAACGGCACAATGGTGAAACCCTGCAAAGTGCACTCGAGAATGGCAATAGCGCCTTGGCTATTCGTTATATGGGGCACCTATTGAGTGCGGCACTAGGCGTTAAGGCAGCCTCTGGCCTAGTTGCCTATCAGTCCCTCGCATTGGTATCGCTAGCCTTCAATTGGCTGTTTGTCGCCTTGCTGATCACGGCTGCCATCAGCGCACTTGCCGTACTGGCCCGGCATGCCGTGTTGCTCAAGATCGATGTGGTTGAGGAGGTGGATGAGCAGCAGAATATTGGGGTGGCATGCATTGAGCTACTATCTTTATTGCCGTTGGGCTGATTGTGAGTTCTCTGCTTGGCTAGGAGCCTGTCCGAGAATAGGACGCCTACCGCGGAAACTCCATCATCCAGGCGATTGATGGGCCATGATCTGCTGCTGATTGGTGGCATGCTGGTCTTGGCTGGATGTGGGCTGATTTATGAATATCTATTGGCCCACTATGCAGGACGTATACTTGGCGCTGTAGAAAGCACCATCTACGCCATGATCGGCATTATGATTGTGGCCATGGGCATCGGTGCCTTCTTGGCCCGCTGGGTTAAATGTCCGTTTACAGGCTTTGCCTGGCTTGAGGCGGGTATCGGTCTATTGGGTGCCTGCTCTATCCTATTGATGGCAGGAATGATTGCCTTCACTTACACCCTGCCGGAGTGGCTGCAGCAAATCTACGGGTTGCACCCCTCTATCACCACGGACGGTGGTTTTATTGCGCTTTTACAAAACTTCGCTTTCTATACCCCCTTTGTTGCAGGATTTATATTGGGGGCCATGATTGGGATGGAGATCCCGCTTATTGCACGGGTACGCGAGCAGGTTCATGGTAGGCATTTAGCTCATAATACAGGCACGATTTATGGTGCTGACTATATTGGAGCAGGAATCGGTGCGGCGATCTGGGTGGGGGTCTGTCTCAATATCCCAATCATGGCCGCTGCGGTGGGAACTGCAGCGGTCAATCTGCTGATTGGACTAATTTTTCTCTGGCGTTATCAATCAGAAATTGTTCGGCCTGCCAGGCTATGGTTGGTGCATGTTGGGCTTGCCGTCGTTCTGATCGTGCTGGCCATTAATGGCAGTGGTTGGGTCCTGCAGATGAACTATACCTTGTTCAAGGACACGCCAATCTATAGCAAGGTGACACCCTATCAACATATAACACTGACCCGTCGCCATGTGGGACAGGGGCTGCCGAGTCTGTTGAGTCTCTATATAAATGGACGACTGCAGTTTTCCAGCAGCGATGAGAATATCTATCACAGTTATTTGACCTATCCTGCACTACTCTCATCTGCCCGGCATGATCATGTGTTGGTGATAGGTGGAGGTGATGGCATGGCTGTGCGGGATATTTTGCGCTGGAATCCCAAACGAGTGACGCTAATCGAGCTGGATGCGACCATGATAGGGCTCTTTAAGGGAGATGCTCCTGATGTACCGGCTGATATTCGGCAGACCCTGCTGAACCTTAATCAGGATGCCTTTAATGACTCCAGGGTATCTATCATTATTGGTGATGCCTTCATTGAAGTGGAGCGATTGGTCAGTGAGGGGCGTCATTTTGATGCCATCATTGTTGATCTTCCTGATCCCAGCCATCCTGACCTGAATAAGCTCTATTCCGACTTTTTTTATGCCCGGCTAAAAGAGTTACTTTCAGGTGACGGAGCGATTGCCGTACAGTCGACGTCGCCCTATCATGCGAAGCAGGCCTTTGTTTCTATTGGAAAAACAATGGAGGCTGCAGGCTACTTGACCGAGCAATACCATACCAATGTGCCAACCTTTGGTGAGTGGGGCTGGACGATAGGCACGGTGCGTGGGTTGACTCCATCACAACGAATTGCTCAGGTGGATCAATTACCCGTGGCAAATTCATGGCTCTCAAAGGCGGCATTAGAAGCGGCTTTTATCTTTGCGCCATCCTATTTTAAAGACACTGAAAGCATTGAGATAAATCGTCTGGGGAGCCATCGGGTTTACCGGCTTCATCACGAAGCGTGGTCAAAACAGGATGGTGTCTTTTTTGCTGGGGAAAAAAACTAGATTTGACACATGCCATAATATGGCATATCTTTTAGTCGCTCGCCATAATATGGCGGGTAAACTCTACACAGGAGCATGGCATGACCATTACGCTTGAAGAGCTGGCGTTTCGATTAAACGATCATATAACGGACGAAGGCACATCCTTTGATGCCTTGCTGATGGACAATGGTGTACTTGAGGTTGTCTGTTCAAATAACGATGAGTTCCCCATTCATCTGGCACTTACAGAGACACAACTACTGGCGGTAACCCCGCTGTTTAGTGTGGGCGAGGTGGTGTCCAGTGAAGTTGATAATCTCAACAAAATGCTATTGCAGCTTGCTCCAGCCGTACCGCTGAGTGCTTTTGGCCTACAGGGTGATACCTACATCCTGTTCGGCGCTATAGCTTTGGGTACACGTTTTGAAATTATTGTACATGAATTGGAAGTTCAGGCAGAAAACACGATTGATGTTTTAGAGGCCATCCAACCCCTACTTGTATAATCAGAGGCTTGAAATGAGTATTTTAAAAGATATTTTTACTGCCATACGTGGCGGTGCCAGTGAAGCTGGTGAGGCAGTTGTTGATGCGAATGCAATACGTATTCTGGAACAGGAAATACGTGATGCCGAAACGGCTATTGCCAAAGCAAAACAGAGTTTGACCCGCTTAAAAGGCTCTGAAATCAAATTGAAACGCGAAATCAATAGTCTGAATACGGACTATGATGACTATGAAGCTAAAGCTATTGATGCGCTGAATGCGGGTGAAGAATCTCTGGCTGAAGAGGTTGCCGAGCGTTTGGAAGAGATCGCCAATGAGCGTGATGAAAAAGCGGCTGAGCATAGTGCGCTTGAGAGTGAAGTGAATGGCATCAATAAACTGGTCCGGTCACGTGAAAAGATCATCCAAAAAAATAAGCGTGATCTTGAAAAGGTAAAGACCATAAAGGAAGTTCAAAAGGCAACAACAAGCATCTCTAATAACGTAGCTGCCACCAGCTCCAGTCAGCACCGTGTTTCTAAGGCATTGGATCGAGTCAAAGCCAAACAGCAGAATTGGCGTGACAATATGGAGGCTGGTGAGTGGATGGAAGAACAAGAGCAGGGTGATGATCTGGATGCGCGTCTAAAGAAGAGTGGTATTGGTGGCTCAGCCGGTTCCAAGAAAAGCGCTATTCTTGAGCGGCTCAAGGCAAAACAGAAAGCGTAGTTGAATCTATTCGGCATCGTAAGGCGCCTTTGATTTAGGGTCGCTGAAATAATGTATTGCCAAAAATAGGCAGGATTTTTTGACGGTTTTTTTGCGGCCCTTGGGTATATCAGATGTTTAAAAAATTCTTTGGTGGCAATGATGCGCCTCGGACATTGACTGATCCGGTTCAGTTGCAAGTGGGGGATATTGTTGCTTTTAAACAGCGCCGCTCACTGCCGAATGGATTACAAGGCCAGCAGTTGGAAGTAACCAAGGTAGGCGGTTATCAATACGCTGAAACAGAGGTCACCAAAGAGTTAACCCTGCGCAGTGAAGATAACAAGACCTATTATCTTTCGGTTGATGATAATGATGGTGATCCGCTTCTCTGTTTCTCAGTTAAAGTGCCTGAATCAATGGTATTAACACTCTTTGATGAAGAGGAGTTTTCACAGCTATGGGGCGATGATTTTGTTACCTTGATGGTGAAAGAGAAGCCTGAAGAGCTGGCAAGCTGGCTTGCAGATAGTTATACCCAACGCATGAAAGAGGGTGAAGCCTATTACTACAATCATGATTGTGGTGGAAAAGTACCTGAAGATGATGAAGGCGAGGAGCTGCGTTATCACGAATGTGTTGGAGATGTAGAGGGTCGTTATCTGTCTGTTGAAGTGTGGGGTGATGGTGATACCGATGTCTCCCTGGTCGCTATCTGCCCTGGAGATGTGGTAGAGGAGATGTGGCCAAGTGAACAGTAAAGCGAATACTAGATGGACAAAGGAGAAGAGTGTTCTCAAAAAACTGCAGATGCACTTCTCCTTTCAACAGGACATTATGCGTAGAATTCGCTATGAAGCAGCAGACGCATCAATAATGCCCAGTGATATTATTCGCAGAATAGTTGGATTACCTTATAGAAAGGTGCAGCGACCACGTATCGGGCTCTCTTTTAATAGGGAACTGCTGGCTCAGCTGGCTGAGAAATATGGTCTGGATGTAACCGATGAGATTGAAATTCAACGCCGGATAATAGAAGAAGTAAATCAATATTATCAATCTGAGGATAAGTGTTGATAATATTTTCACGGTTGATGAGAAGGCGTTGGAAGCAGCGTCATTATAGTGAATATACCTGTCATGATACATCCAGCTTCTCCTTGAGGCTGATAAAGCTGATCGCACTTCTATTTGTGCTTGTCCTTGTTAATACGGCGGGCATGATGTTTTTTGAGGAGCAGTCGTTCGGTGACGCGCTGTGGATGGGCTTAACAACAATTACTACCGTGGGCTATGGTGATATAAGCCCAAGTACCACAGGCGGACGTTTAATTACTATCATCTGTCTGTATGTTTTAGGGATCTCTATTTTAGCCCACATTATCACAGAGTTTATTGAACATAGATTGTGGATCGGTACGGAAAAGAAGAATGGCAGATGGAGATGGAATATGAAAGATCATATCCTGATAATCAATACCCCTACTATCGACTCGGATAACTACTTACTAAAACTGGTAAAGCAGATCAGAGCAACTCCTACGCTATCAGAATATCCGGTGCAGATATTGACGGATAAATTCAGTGGAATGTTGCCTAAAGAGATTTCAGAATTTGGCGTCACTCACTTCTCAGGTAATGCAGAAAATTCAGACAACTTGCGTGCTGTAAATGTACCGGATGCAAGTTACATCATTGTCATCGCAAGCGACCATGCTGATCGGCAGTCAGATAGCCTCACTTTTGATGTTCTGGATCGTATTCGTGAGATTGGTTCTAAAGCCATGGTCTTGGCTGAAGCAATCAATGATGACAATAGAGCGCGCCTGCGCAGAGCTGGGGCAGATATCGTTATACGTCCCATCCGCGCCTATCCGGGGTTTCTTGTGCGCTCTCTGGTTGCACCTGGAACAGAGGAGGTGCTGGAGGACTTTTTTACACATGACAATGCCCATATGCATCGCTTCGATATCCACTTTCAGGATCGATGCTGGCAGGATTTGATCTGCCAATTTGTTGTTTCGGGTGCCGGTATACCTATGGCTTATGTGATTGATGGTGAAGTACGGTGCAACCCGGAGCCCACGAGAGTGTGCAGTGGTGATGCGATCATTACATTGGTTAATGAGGGTCAAACGGTAACGGAACAACAGGTTAGAGCGTGTCTGACTCAGTAGCGGCATTGCGCGTTCCCGATGCGTTTTACCTCCTTGCATTGATGTGGGTCGTACAGCTTGCACAAACCCTTTTGGGTTTTGAATTTGGAGTCTATGGAATTGTTCCACGTACCATGGAGGGGTTATGGCATATCCCCCTTGCACCTTGGGTGCATCATGGCGTTTGGCACCTGTTGAGTAACTCTGTACCGTTTCTCCTGCTTGGCTGGTTAGTCCAGAGTAAAGGGCGTGTATTATTTTGGGAGGTTACATTCCTACTGGTAGTGGTAGGCGGCTTGGGGACTTGGGCATTTGGCTCAACCGCTTACCATGCAGGTGTCAGTGGGATTGTGTTGGGTTATTGGGCCTATCTACTTGCTGACTCCTACTACTCACGGACGCTTAAAAATATAATTATAGCGACTGTGGTTATCTTCCTGTTTGGTGGTTTGATTATAAGCCTGGTTGATATAAGACCACACATTTCATGGGTTGGACATGTCGCTGGTATGGTGGCTGGAGTGCTGGTTGCAAGGCTTGCCAATGGGGTAAAAGCAAAGCACACTTAACTTCATGATGTAAGCCACCGGATCTGCATCGGTTGCAGGAGCGCCTGCGGGTCTGTTTTCGTGAGGAGAGTGAATTAAGGGATATGCCGGCCTCTCGTGGGCCGTGTGTGGCCTATACTTAAATGAAATCATCCCAGGCGGAGTCATGAGTATCGGTTCAACACTACGCACCCTAGTGACGGCGTTGCTGCTGGCCTCTGTGGCGGGCTGTGCCTCCTTTGCCACCCAACGCATGGCCGACAATCTGGCAAGCGCCATGCTGAACCAGGATGACCCCGACACTGTGCGCGCCGGTGCCCCCGCCTATCTGCTGCTGCTCGACAGCCTGATTGAAGCCTCGCCGGATGATACCGATATGCTCATTGCAGGTGCCAACCTCTACGGTGCCTACGCCTCCGGGCTGATCGAAGATCCTGTACGCGGTAAGCGTTTGAGCAGTCGTGCCCTCAACTACGCCCGCAAGGCGCTGTGTGGCAAAGAGCCCAGGTTCTGCAGTCTGGAGCATGCCCCTTTTGATGACTTTATCCCAGCCGTTAACACCCTCGATCCTGACCATATCAAATCGATCTACGCCTACGCCTCCAGTTGGGCGGGGTGGATCAGGGCTCATAGCGACGACTGGAATGCTATCGCTGATCTACCCAGGGTCGAGATGTTATTGCAGTGGTGGTGGATAGTGATTCCGCCCATGCCAAAGGGCGTGCCCAGCTCTATCTCGGTATCATGCATTCTCAGCTTCCCCCACAATTGGGTGGCAAGCCGGAAACCGGACGTCTCCATTTTGAACAAGCTATTGTCTACTCCAGCGGCAGAGATCTGATCATCAAGGTGGAGTATGCCCGCAGCTATGCCCGCCTGGTGTTTGATCAGGCACTCCACGACCGCCTGCTGCAAGAGGTTATCGCAGCCGACCCTCTGGTTCATGATCTCACCCTGAGTAATACCATCGCCCAACGTCGTGCCAAGGAGTTGCTTACCGATGACTTCTTCTAATCATTATCATCTGCTTGTGGGGATTGCACTGCTGCTTTCCACACTGATCTCACCCCAGGTTCAGGCAACCAAACTGAAGATTGCGACACTGGTTCCTGACGGCACCTACTGGATGAAGAGTATGCGTCAGGCTGCAAAAGTGATCGATGAGAAGACAGAGGGGCGGGTCAAACTGCGTTTCTACCCCGGTGGGGTGATGGGTAATGATAAGAGTTTGATGCGTAAGATCCGTGTCGGTCAGCTCCACGGTGGGGCGATTACCGGTGGTGGTCTGGCGGCGATCAATCCCGATCTCAATCTCTACAGCCTACCCTTTCTCTTCCGCTCTTATGAAGAGGTTGATCATGTACGTCAATCGATGGATCCGCAGATTGAGGCGGGTCTTAAAAAACGGGGTTTCATCAGTTACGGGCTTAGTGAAGGAGGTTTTGCCTATCTGATGTCAAACACCCAGCTCAATAACCTGGCTGATCTACAACAACAGAAGGTGTGGGCACCTGAGGGTGATCCCATCAGTCAACACGCTTTTAAGGCAGTGGGTGTCTCACCCATTCCACTGCCGCTGACCGATGTCCTCACCGGCCTTCAGACCGGCCTGATCAATACTGTGGGCACATCACCTATCGGTGCCATTACCCTGCAGTGGCATACGCGCATTAAGCATCTCACCGATATTCCTCTGCTCTATCTCTATGCCAGTCTGGTGATTCATGAGAAGGCCCTTAAGAAACTATCCAATGGTGATCGTGAGACCCTTGAGCAGGAGTTGCGTGATGTTTTCCGTAAGATCAATACTCAGAATCGAAAAGATAATATCAACGCCCGTCAGGCGCTGAAAAATCAGGGTATTCAATTCAACACCCCTGCACTGGATGATATGGATAAGTGGCGGGCAGCCACAGATAGGGCCGTCGAAGTGCTGGGTGATAACGGCTCCTACTCCAAAGCGCTATTCAGCAGGATGCAGAAGTTGCTGAGTGAGTTCAGGCAGTAATGAAATATTGTGCATAGCCTGTCAATGGAACTGAGATGAAACGGCTGACACGACTACTCACCATCATCGAAGATGGCCTGTTGGTGATACTGCTTACGGCGATGATACTGCTTGCTGGTGCACAAATTTTTCTGCGCAATTTCTTCGATGCCGGTTTTATCTGGGCCGATCCCTCTCTACGTATTATGGTCCTTTGGGTAGGACTTCTGGGAGCTATGGTTGCCACCCGTAACAGCCGGCACATAAGCATCGATGTTATCAGCCACTATCTGATGGATGGGCATAAGGCGTGGATCAACCGCCTTACCGACGGCTTCGCCGCTATCGTCTGCCTGCTGGTCAGCTGGCATGGGGTGCGCTTTGTTCTTTTCGAGATGGAAGAGGGCGCCATACTCTTTCTCAATATCCCCGCCTGGCTGTGCGAACTGATTATCCCTATCGGCTTTGTCGTCATGGGCCTACGTTTTCTACTCCATAGCCTGCAAGGCCGACCGGAGAAGGAACCGTTGTCATGATGGTGCTCACCGGGCTTCTGCTACTGCTTCTGGCACTGCTGGGGGCGCCCCTGTTTACCATTATCGCCGCCAGTGCCATGCTCGGCTTCTATCACTCGGAGGTAGATCTCTCTGTTGTTGCTATCGAGTTCTTTCGTATCGCCGAGATGCCCATCCTGCTTGCCATCCCACTCTTCACCTTTGCCGGCTATCTCCTGGGTGAGAGCAAGGCGCCTCAGCGCCTGGTACGCCTCACCCAGGCACTGCTCGGTTGGATGCCCGGTGGTCTGGCCATCGTCTCGCTGATCGCCTGTGCGCTCTTTACTGCCTTTACCGGTGCATCCGGTGTCACCATCGTCGCCTTGGGTGCTCTGCTCTATCCTGCACTCACCCAGTCCGGCTACAAGGAGAACTTTGGGCTCGGTCTGGTTACCACCTCGGGCAGCCTCGGCCTGCTTTTTGCCCCGGCACTGCCGTTGATCCTCTATGCGGTGATCGCACAGCAGTTGGGAATTGGTGGTGGCATCACGGTGAACGCTATGTTCCTTGCAGGCATACTGCCTGGATTGCTGATGTTGGCTCTGCTCTCCCTCTGGAGCATCTACAACAGCCGTGGACAAGACGCAGTACCCTTCAACAGATCAGAGGCCCTGGCAGCGGCTAGGGATGCAGGGTGGGAGATGCCTCTACCGCTACTGGTGCTGGGGGGTATCTACAGCGGCTTCTTTGCCATCTCCGAGGCGGCGGCCGTCACGGTGCTCTATCTCTTTATTGTGGAGGTGTTGATCAAGCGCGAGATCAGCCTCAGGCAACTGCCCAAGGTAATGCGTGAATCGATGATCATGGTCGGCGGCATACTGGTTATCCTCGGTCTCTCACTTGCCTCTACCAACTATCTGATCGATGCTGAAGTACCTGCCCGTCTGTTCGAGACGCTGCAGTCACTGGTCAGCAATAAACTCACCTTTCTAATTCTGCTCAATATCTTCCTGTTGGCTCTCGGCACATTGCTGGATATCTTCTCGGCCCTGGTGTTGATGCTACCTCTGCTGCTACCTATCGCCATCGGCTATGGCGTTGATCCAGTACATTTCGGTATCATCTTCCTCGCTAACATGCAGATCGGCTACTTCACACCGCCTGTGGGGATGAACCTCTTTATTGCAAGCTACCGTTTCAACAAACCGGTAATGCAGCTCTACCGGGCCACCTTGCCCTGGTTCCTGATCCTGCTTGTCGCCGTACTTATTATCACTTACTGGCCCGGCCTCTCCCTGTGGCTGCCGGGCAGGAGCTAAACTGTCCCAATGAAAATTTACATCTACGCTGAATCCGATGACCTCGAAGAGATTGCCGAACCCATGAGCGAGGCGATTGCCCGCTGGGTGAAACAGAGTGACGACGCTGCCACCCTGGTCAATGACCGACATCAGCCGGGTGAAGATGAAACAGGTGAAGCGTTCTGGAACCTTGGCATCAACCTGGAGGCCAAGCGACGCTCCGATCTAAAGAAAGCCCTGCAGTTTCTCTATAGCCAGGCCACCGAGCACAAGTGTGAGTTTGTCGTTGGAATTGCCGCTTCAAACAAAGGACCGGCCCAGGATATCTGTTTTTTCGGTTATGAAGAGGGGAGACCGGATGCCTACGAGGTCGCCAACTATATGGGGTTCAGGGTATAGCCGATGTTAAGTGTTGCTAAATGTGAGGGAAAGGATGATAGGGAAAAGATAGGGTAGGGAAGGAGCGTAGGGAAAGGACACCCATCATTTAGGTTTTACACCCTCTTCTAACCAGCCCCCTTCATTTATACCTCATGGTATGAACCCGCTTGTTCCGATTTCAATAATTGCCTCGCTCTCTTCCCGATGCACTTCGTTTCTGTTCCCTATACCGAACAACTATGAGCATTACAACTCATCTGCTTACTCAGTTGGTGGTTGCTGTTGTCTTAGTGATGGGTGTCCCTGTATTTTGCCCGACATAACCACCAAAACCCAGAAAACAGAGCGAACCATACTACGGTTCGTAAAGTCATAGCGCGAAGGCTATCAACAGCGATTGAGTTACCTTCCGTGTACAGAAAGAAGATTGCTGTCAGCACGATAAGATTGAGAACGAATATAGCAGCTGCCACATACATGCCTTGTTTGATGTTGCGCCATGCGATGATACCTGCTGCGATATACACAATACCCATTGCTGCGTTATAGGTTAGCAGTGGTCGGAAAACGATGTATCCCGGATTTGACCCGAGAAGGACGCGAGTGCCTGCAAAAATGGTTAAAAGACCAAATATTACAGCTATGGTTACCAGTATGTTTTTGGTGATTTTCATTTATTAAAGTATCTATTGAGCTTTCTATTCATTAAGGTGCCTAACACCGCTAATCAGGCGCGCAGTTTTTTGGTGTCGCCTGAATTTACCTGGTTATATTATTTTCTCTTCAAATCTATTTAATTCTACATTTTTGCAGGCCTGATGCGGTTTGAAAATGCGACCATTTATTGCTATATAGACACCGGGTACAAGAATCTGAACCGCAGTGACGGCGCATCCTATGTTAAAGACCGCATCGCTATCTCGGAATTGGGCGGGATACATTGAGCCAGTCATTACGATAGTTTTTCCTAAAATATTCCTAAGTGCCTTTGCGGTATCAATCATCGTATCAGTGCCGTGAGTGATAACAACTCTTTCCAATAGAGTAGACTCCACTTTCTTCCTTATCAGCTCACGGTCTTTATCTGTGAAGTCGAGGCTGTCTTTTCTAATAATAGGTTCAACCTCGTAATCCAGAACAACATTAGCCCGCTCCAAAACTCCGATAGCTTGTGGGTCTCCAACCTGATATTCAGATTTCTGGTCAAAGTAGACCTTATCGATAGTACCACCCGTAGTGTAAATTTTGATTTTCATATCTGGATTTCCAAAGGCATATGACGTTTAAATATGCTGCGCAGGTGCGGTAGCGACAGCGTCCGAGCGAACGAAAGTGAGCGACATGATTTTCTTGTGTACGCCCAGCATGGGCATGAACTAATGAGGTGGGCTAACTATTGAGGCACAGTTAAAGTCTGACCCTTCTATTTGCTTTTACTGTCTCATAACCTCTGGACGGCACTGTTGGCAAGCTCCTTCAGCAACTCAAACTGGGGTGATCCTTCTTTAATATTCAGTCTGACCGGAGATAAGGTCACCATATAATCATCTTTCACAATGCCGAAAATTGCTAAGCCGCTGGTGATTCCATACTTAGGATTCTCTTGCTGAATGGCTGCCGCAGCCTGACCACTCAATCCTTCCACATCAATCACTCGATAACCATCTCCCATATCGATACTGCTCCGCACATTTGCAGGAGCGGACAAGACTTGAAGAATCAGGCTGGGAATCCCTTCAGCGGGCCACACACACCCCTGGATATGAGGCGTCGGTGAACTGAGTCCTCCCGGACCAGGAGATTCGGTAAACAGACCATCCACCTCTTCCTGTGTGACGAGACTACAAGCATTGACTGCCTCAGTCTTTTTTTCCACTACCGCCTCAGAAGTTTTTTCACTTTTATCGCAAGCAGAAAGGATTGGCAGCATCACAAAGAACATCGCTGTAAGAAAAATATTAGACTTCTTCATTGGGGCTTCTCATTATTAAAAAAGGGCAGTAATCATTCAGCACTATGCCGTAACTGTTCAGATTGCCCCTAAAATTCGTCAGTTCAAGGCGCAAAATGTGAGTTTACAAGTGTAAATGATCATTTTGTAACACTGAAAGTACGATCTTCGGAACGAATTCGGGAAATTTTAGCCCACGTAAAGCAATCATGACTTGATCAGAGTCGCCTTAACCGACTGATCGAGAAACAAAGAAACAAAAGGAGCCCCACCATCTTTGCGAGGTCAAGGAAGACCAGGGCACCTATCATCTTTTGTGGGTCAAGTGATGGGTGATCTGGTCTTTTTGATTGCCGCTCGATTGCCATTTTCCTATTCGATTGACTATATAGCCACCACAACTCTATTTTTCAATTACTCTAACCCCTTGGTCCTTGACCCCTTGGTCCTAATTCCTTTCCCGTGATCATTCGCGACATCGAAGAGAGCAGAGGCAATTACTTTTCTTTCAGAATTAGAAAAACTCAGCCCATCAATTTTCGAATCAATATAGGCGAGCTTATTTCTATATCTTGCGAGTATCTCCATGAGTTTTAACGTTTGATTTGTGGGGCAGGCGCGGTGTTTTCGACTGTCACACACGAACGATTTGTTATGTGCTTACTCCCGGACTAGCACTTATTACTAATTGGTTAACAGTTAGCTTTAATTAGAAAGCTTAATATTCTTTGAATTATATCCGGCAAAGAGCTATCCATTGCCATAGATGCAGCTACAGATGTTTTGTAGCCTGAACTCTGTCCTTGCATTACTAGTGCGGTATTAAGTGTGTCATCCAAATAAGGCTCAACTAAAGTCACCACATCCGACCAGCTAAAATCCTGACAAGTTAGATTTAATACCTTTTCCCTATCATTTGAATGCACCTCCATTGCTGAAAGAACGAGTACTAGAGATATTACAATATTTTTCATTTTTTGGACGTTAACTCTGACTGTAATTCTCGAAAACACATAACGACCAAGCTGTGCGGTGCAAACGAAGCGCAGCGTAGTTTGCATCCTAACGAGCGCCTTGTTATGTGTTAAAGCCACCCGTAAAACCTTTGAAGGGCGCTAGCGAGCAGGCTACTAGCCACGCCTAATTCTATTTGCCAAGATGAATCTACAGCTTTTGACAGCATATTTTGCAGCCACGCCTTAACAGATGCTCCAAACTCACCAGGCTTAGGTTCTCCTTCTGCCGCATCTGCTGCAATGGCGTCTTTTAGTGAATTTATGTCTGTTTCTTCGACTCCATGCTCTTGAAGGGTGTTCGATAGGCTGTTGAAATCACCTTTTATAACTGTTGCATTAATACGCTGCGAATTACTACTACCAACTATAATAGTTGCATTGTCTCCGAATATGGCATTATTAAATAAGTTTTCTGCGTCAGTTGTTGCGGCACGTTCTTTGACTTCTTCATCGCTTAGATCACTTGGCAATTTTCCATTGAGTTCTAATAAAAAGTCGAGTAACCGGGATCGTACTTGAGTGAGAATAGAGGTAATGCCTGTAAGTTGAATTTCACTCCATGCGCTTTGTATATTAGTACCTCTTGTGAGCGATTTACCTAGCAAAGCATTAGCTTCCATTGGAATTGGGCGTTGCAAACTGCTCCATCTGACTCTATAAACTTTTCAAGAACAGATAGAGATTCTGTCATTTTTGCTGTTTCCAGTTTCTCTCTATATGATCATCTAAATGCATTGTGGGTACTGGATGTGCATTTGCTTGAAACGAAATGTTAGCCATATTGGTAGAACTTGCGCGCGAAGAATTCGATATGGAGGTACTTGATCTTCATTAGGGTAGCCATTTAATTCACTGTTAACCCAATCAATTAGCTCCTTATGTCCAATTTTGTGGAGGACAATCTTGGTTTTAATGAGTGCGTCTGTGAGGTTTCCATCGCTTGAACTAAGAATCTCAATTATTTCGTCGATAAGTTTCATCCGATGTCTTCCTTACACATAACGACCGAGCTCAGATGCCATAAAAAGCAGAGCGACGATAGGAGCGCTTTTTACGGTCAGCTGAAGCGCTTGGTTATGTGCTTTCATGTTCAGTATTCTATCCAACAGTCGTAGCTTTGAACAATCCTCTAAAGGGCCCTCGCCAAACAATTCCGTTGCTAATTTTGATAGAGATTCGAACCCCCAATTGGTTATATATGCATGGGTAAAGTCTATCTGCCAGAGATATTTAATGTAGTCATGGTACAGCATAGTGATTTCATCTCTTTTTAATTCGCCCTTTAACCATAGAGTAGCTATTAACTCAAAAAAAGTTTAAATAGTCATCCATATCCATAATCAATGATTCTTCGAAGCCAGCTACCGACTGATCGACTTTCCGTTCAGCGCGTTTCTCCATCAGGTCTTTCAGCAATGCATATTCCGGCTCAACTCGGAATACTATGATGTAACGCATTCTTCGAAACTTCTTTTCATCCATATATCTATGAAATAATTCTAACAACCACTCTAGCGTTT
>MOXG01000035.1_pt1 | contig 30850 bp, 37 predicted proteins | sample 1471191 | NCBI WGS metagenome assembly MOXG01 (sample SAMN05806437, study PRJNA327811) | mollusc metagenome | isolation source: Phylotype C (NB3) bacterial symbionts from gill | host: Thyasira cf. gouldii | place: Canada: Bonne Bay, Newfoundland | collected 2010-08-19
AATAACTAGCAGAAGCAGCACTTTTTTGTGAAAAAATGTGATGAATGGCCTGCTTTAACAGACAAGTGGCTAGCTACCTAATAAATCAGGAACATTAATCCTTTAATGGGAATTAAGATATAAAGAATAAATACATTAAATACAAATAAAAAATTATGATCAGTATGTTATGAAGGGTGATATCCTTAAGAAGGATCGGCGTTTTAACTGATTTATATCAGAAATAACCGGCTGTCGGGGGGATACAAAAAGGATAAAGATATAGCGGTAACGATACTTTTTAATCTCAAAAACAGTTCATCCCGGCATGAGCGGATGATGCAATATTGAAGAAAATATCCACTTTTGAAGAAGCTCTGAATTGTTTAAATTTCGGAGTTCATAAACACACCAAGAGTTGATACGCGGCTCAACCCAGCCTTTGTACTATTTGAGTTACAAAACATGGTTAAACGGTGACTGGCAACTCAACGGTTGACATCGACGATAACACGGCCGCGAACTTGCCCGCTGAGTAGTTGGCTTGCAGTCCCAATCGCATCGCTCAGGCCAATTTCATGGGCGATGGTATTGAGTTTTGAGAGGTCCAGATCCTGCTCCAGTCGCCGCCAAGCTTCCAATCTAGTATCCCGGGGGCACATAACGCTTTCAACGCCAGCCAGTGTGACGCCCCTGAGTATAAAGGGCATGACGGTGGTATTCAGATCCATACCACCGGCCAGACCGCAGGCGGTCACTACACCGCGATACTTGGTAGCGGCACAAGCGTTGGCCAATACATGGCTGCCGACCACATCGACAACACCCGCCCAGCGCTCTCTGCCCAGAGGTCTGCCGGGTTCGGCATATTCAGAGCGGAGAATGACTTCAGAGGCACCCAGTGCAGTGACATATTCCGATGATTCGGGCCTTCCAGTCATCGCTACCACCTGGTATCCCAGTTTGGCGAGAATGGCCACCGCTACACTTCCTACTCCACCTGTAGCACCGGTCACAAGGATTTCGCCCTTATCTGGTGTTACCCCATGCTTCTCCAGTGCCATGATGCATAGCATCGCAGTGTACCCTGCTGTACCAATAGACATCGCCTGTTGCGGAGTGAAGCCCTTGGGCAGGGGAACGAGCCAATCACCCTTGAGTCTGGCTTTTTGTGCCAGGCCGCCCCAGTGGGCTTCACCAACCCCCCAGCCATTGAGAACCACTGCATCACCCGGTTTGTATTCGGGGTGTGTGCTGTTCTCAACGGTACCGACGAGGTCAATGCCAGGGATCATGGGGAATTTACGTACCACGGGGGACTTGCCGGTGATGGCAAGCCCATCCTTGTAGTTCAGCGTCGAGTACTGAACATTGATGGTGACATCGCCATCAGGCAGTTGCGATTCGTCGATCTCCTGTAAGGCAGCACGGTAACCGTTGTCGTCTTTCTCTATCAGTATGCCTTTGAACATGGTGAATCCTCGTTAAAACAGACCAGATCATCTGGCCTGTGTGTAGTAGTTACCTGCTGTTACAGCTAGTGGCTTTAAACTGGTAATCACTCCAGTTCCTTCTCCCTACGAGGGAGAAGGTTAGGGTGAGGGTGTATTAAATCAAATAAGCTACCTATTTCCCCCCTCACCCCAACACCCTCTATGTGGGGAAAGGGAGCCAATTAACTCGGCATTGTTGAGAAATAAAAATCAGCGAAGGTTCTGAGTGGCTTCGGGCTTCTCTCCAGCTTTGCCCTCAGCACTGCACCTTCCCAGCCAATCCAGAAGACTTCGGCCAGCTTCTTACAATCAGCATCTGGCGCGAGCTGCCCCATCTTTTTTGCTGCCTCCAGGCAGACCTCCACTCTACTCTGCCACCCTTCAAACACTGCATTGAGTTGTTCACGAAACTGCTCCGGCAGACTCCCCATCTCTTGACCCAGGTTGCCAACCAGGCATCCGCGTTTGAATTCATAGCGGGCCATGCCGGCCTCGGCATCGGTAACAAATGCCCTTATGCGCTCCAGAGGTGGGAGTGTTTCATCCTTCAAAAAATTATCGAGCTTATGCGAGAAGTAATCGGCATAGCGCTTGATCAGCTCTGATCCAAACGCATCCTTGCTGCTGAAGTAGTGGTAGAAAGAGCCCTTGGGGACATTTACCCGACGTAAAATCTCATCGATTCCGGTCACCGAGAAGCCTTTCTCTGTGAGTATTTCCACCCCTGACTGGAGCAGGCGCTCACGTGTGTTACCGGCCCCGGCTTGATCTTTTGGGGGGCGTCCTCGACGGCGTTTCAGGGATTGTGCACTGACCATGGGGAGATATTAGACCGATCGTCTAGTTAAATCAAACAGGGCTCTGATTGAAAATTGGAGTAACAGGCCAGACAGGCTTATCGTCCGTGGATGGAATCATCTATAATGGCAGGCAATCACCCACCCACCTTGCCTCTCCTGCTCAATCTGGATTTGATGTGAAAAAAAGCCAACCCCTACTTATTGCTCTGATCGTGGCATTTGTTCTAGCGCTGCTCTATAACTACCGCTCAGAGGCCGGGGCGGGCACGATTGAGGTCGTTGTATATTTAGCGGGAGTGCTTCTGTTGGTACTCTACGGTCTCTGGTGGATAGTGACCCGAAGAATTGATCCCGATGCCCGTGTCAGCAAAATGCCGCGCGGAGTAAAGGCCGGTATGGCCTCTTTTCTGCTGGTGTGGGGGTTAATGCTACTGATTGCTGTCTGCCTGATGCCCTTTGTTGGTGCCGCAGGTTTCTTTTTTATGGTGACCCATTGGGCACCTATCCTCTGGATCGTCTCCGCTCTGCTGCTGCTACCGTTTGTCCAGAACCGTCTTCAGTGACCGCTCTTTTTTTATCGACTCCAGCCGTTTAATATTTTTTGCCGCCGGAAGGTAGTAGGTGGGACTCACTTTGAGGGCTTCATCAAAGTAGCCCCCGGCCATCTCGTAATCGCCCAACTGCATAGCGATATAGCCGACGTTGTTAAGGGCGGCAGCCGCCGGCAGGACCAGCGCTATCTCCTTAATAGCGTCATCATAGCGTCGCTGCCAAGCCAGGGTGATACCCAGATTGTTGCGTAGACGCTGATGGTTGGGGGCGGTCTTCAGCCCACGGCGAAATTGCTGTTCACTCTCTGGATACTTCTTTGCCATTAAGAGTGAGTAACCGTGGTTGTTGATGATCCCGGGAGCACCAGGCACGATTTCCAGGGCTCGATGGTAGTAGGCTACGGCATCGGCGTGCTCTGCTTTGAAATCGGCAATGACACCGAGGCCGTTCCATGTGCGCCACAACATTTTGTTTAGTTGCACTGCAAGTTTCAGGTGCTCTTCGGCTTGTAAGTAATTGAGCTGTCTAAGCTGGGCAAGCCCCAGCCCCTCTTGGGAGGCGGCATCGTCGGCGTCAATTCGCACCCCTTCATTGAAGTAACGCTCGGCTATCTGTGGCTGATTTTTCCCCAGGTAGATGTTACCAAGCCCTCGCAGCGCCACGCCGCTTTCAGGGCTCTTCTGCAGAGCGGTGGTGTAGTGATAGATGGCTGCGGTAGTCTTACCCTGATTAATCGCCTCTTCGGCACGGGCGATGGCATTTATGCTGTATGTTGCATCATCACCACAGGGGCTTTTTCTGCGGCCTTCTCTTTCGGCTGCATGGTGACGCAGCCTCCCAGAAGCAGGGGAATCAGCAGGATAGCTAGTTTCCATCTGGAAACAAAAAAGCGGGACGCTGAGAGCGCAAAGGCGGGATGAGTATGCGGAGGCTGTATGTTGAAAGCACAGCTCTTTCTCAGCGACCTTTGCGTCTTCTCTGCGATCTCAGCATCCTGCTTGTCTGTTTCGGAGCAGATACTAGTTTCTACCCTAGAGATATTTTTCATACTGGCTGCCCTGGTTTCGCCGTAGAAGCATACGTCTCAGATCTCCTTCGTAGTTAAAAACGTCGTGGCCGATAATCAGTTTTACATCAGAGCTTGACTGCATATTGCCATAGGGCTTCATCTCAACCCGCATTGGTACCATGGTAACGAGTTGCTTTGCGGTAGCACGGAAGCCTGGTTTGAAGTAGACAATACTGTTGCGGAGGGTGAATGAGGCGGCATCGCTGACGTTGTTCACCTCCACTCCATGTAGTGATAGGTAGTATCTGAATGTTTTGGCCATCCCTTTGCGGCCATTACCATTGGCCACCTCAAGGGTGGCTATGGGGATTCTGCCCGACTTATCTGTTGCGGCCAACAACTGTTGTGATGAGACTTCGCTGTGGCCCGGTACCCAGAGCGTATAACCGATCTTCAACCGGTTGGGATTGTTCCGATAGAACGCCTCAGGGTTACTTCTGATCAGTGCCAGTAGCATATCTTTTGTCGATACAGAGCGCTTCTCTGCCAGCCTGGCGGCTATATGCCACAGTTTTTCACCGCTCTTCACAGGTCCATAGAGGAAGTCGGTGGCAGCTGTTTCGGGGATTAGGCTATCGGCCTCCTCTACGCCCAGGGGTGTACTCATAGCTGAGTTTCCGGTGGGTGCCGATGCAATGGTTTCCAGGGAAGCAGCTGGATCGGGCGCCTCTCTGCCAGAAGAGTCTCAGCCATGGGTGAGTCAGAATCTCCTTTCACTGTATTAGCTGTCGTACTCTCCATAGTTACGTTTTCTGTCGGTAGTACGCTGGGCTGGAGTGCCTCAATGGGGGGATTATCCTCGACAATCTGCTGTTCCGTCTCCACCAATTTGGCGGGTTCAAGTTCTACCTTGGTGGTGACCTTCGATGGATCAAGATTGGGTGTTGCATGGGTTTCCAGGCGATTTTCTGAAGTGTTTGTGGTTGCCAGGATTTCAGAAATCTGCTCATAGGTCCCGGTGATATCCGTATCGCTTGGCTCAACCAGAGATTGATTGGCAGGTGGCTCCAAAGGCTGTAACAGAACGACGCCGTTACGCTCGACCAGTGGGTGAAGGTCGGGTGTCACCTGGGTTTTCAGATGATTTTCCGGGCTATTGGTGGATGCCAGGATTTCAGAAATCTGATCATAGGTGTCAGCGATGTCTGTATCATCAGGCTTACCCAGAGGCTGATAGACGGACTGTTCCAAAGGTTGCAACAGAACAACGCCATCACGTTCGATAAAAGCTGGGTTTGATTGGCTTGTAGTCTCTACGGTTTCGGCCCACCCGGTATCTATCCGTACGGTGTCTGCCTCAATGAAGGTAGGAGCTCAGTAGCCACTTCAGTTGTAACCACCTCGGGCTCACTTTGTGGTTCTGCAACTGCACCGTCTGCCCATGCAGTATCTATCGGAGTGATATCAACTTCTACGAAGGCTAGAGGCTCAACCGACGCTTCAACTGTAACCACCTCAGGCTCACTCTGTGATTCTGCAACTACACCGTCTGCCCATGCAGTATCTATCTGAGTGATCTCAGCTTCTATGATGGGTTGAGGTTCAATCGACTCTTGAACTGTAACTATTTCAGGCTCGCTCTGTTGCTCAATAACTGTGGTTTCGATCCTTTCAGTAGCCACCAATGCGGTGTCTGTTTCTGTGAAGTGTGGACGCTCATCTGCCGGTTCAGGTATGACTAGCTTGGGTTTACTCTGCTGCGCAATCTTCTCTATCTTCTCCGCTTCGGCATAGCGTTTCTGCAGCGCCAGGGAATGACCAAGGTTATGCAGGGTTTTGGATGAGATCGGGTCTATCTGCAGTGCCTTGTGGTAGTAGCGCATGGCAAGGTTGTAGCGACCCAGCTGGTCGTAGCAGGCACCAACACCGTTGAGAGCACGCACAGAGTAGGGATGTTTTCTCAGCTCGGCCTGAAATTGGACCAATGCAAGCCCAAAAGTACCCTTGCGGAAGTAGCTTAGACCGGATTGGTAGTTATCATTGGTAACAGCCGCAGTCTCGCCACCGGATACCGCATATTTGGGATTGACGTGCATCGTAGGTTCTGTAGTGCAGCCAGGCATGATCAACGGAATGATGCCGATCAGCAGAGGGATGGCTATATTGTGATGTCCTACTTCATGATTAAGTTGTTTGTTCATCTTTACCTCCTATTACGGAGTGCGCCTCAATAAGGGGCATAGGCTGTCGGAACGGTCAATTGGCAATCAACGCCTTGTAGATCTGAACTGCAGCCGGAGCAAATATCACCAGAAAGAGCGCGGGGAAGATAAACAGCAGTACCGGAAATATCAGTTTTACCGGTAATTTGGCCGCTTTCTCCTGGGCTATCTGGATTCTCTTGGTTCTCATCTCATTCGAAAAATCACGCAGTGTCTTGGCGATGCTGGTACCGAACTGTTCTGCCTGAATCAGCACCGCCACAAAAGATTCGATCTCTTCCAAACCGGTTCTGTCAGCAAGTGAACGGAGGGCCGATTCACGCTCCTTGCCGGCACGCAGTTCAAGGCCGACCAGCCTGAACTCGGTGCCCAGTTGGGGATGCGAAAAGACGATCTCCTCGCCGACGCGATTGATAGCGGAGTCGAGACCCATACCGGCTTCGATGCAGACCATCAGCATGTCCATGGCATCGGGGAAGGACTCCTGCAGTGTGGTCTGTCTCCGCTGTATCCTGTGGTCGAGATATCCATCAGGGAGGTAGAAACCGAACAGAGCCACAACCACCACAAAGCCTAAAGTCACGTAGGGAGAGATGGCCTTAAGAGGGTCGGTAATAAAGGGATAGATAAACAGGCAGGTAAGCACCAGGAAGCTGGCCAGTACCATCTTGGTAAAGAGGAAGAAATAGAGGGTCTTATGGCCGCGGAAGCCGGCAACGACCAACTTCTTGATCAGGCGGTTTTTTCGCCACCCTTTTTGCGGAAGGATCAGCTTGCCGACCGGTTCTATCCAGGTGACGGAGAAGGCTCCCTGCTGCTCCTGGTGAACCAGTCGTTCTCCTTCACCGGTCGTGAGTCGACGCAGGCGGGCATCGATCAGTGCATCCCTGCGTCCCATCCAGAGTGAAGTGGTATAGACCAGCAGGGCGACCGAGAGAGCCACCAACAGCATGATCAGCAGCCTGACGGGATCGTCTGCCAATGTGCGGAAAAACTGCAGGATCTCATACACGTTTCAGATCCTCATACCCGGAACTTGATCATTTTTTGCATCACCAAATAACCAATCACCATGAGCCTCCTTGGGCGAGGAAAATATAGGGGCCGTAAGATTCGCGATAGAGGGAGAGCAGATAGTTGGGATTGAAAACCATGATTGCCCCAGAGACAACCAACGGCAGGGCGATAAGAATCAGTGCAGAGAGTTTCATCTCGGCGGCTTGCGTGCGAATGTCTCGATACGCCTTAGCGCGTCGTCGCATCATCTCCGACAGCCGCTGCAGAATCTCAGCCAGATTACCGCCGGTCTGTTTCTGGATTACCACCGAGGTGATAAAGAAACGCATCTCTTCGGTACTGGTGCGCTCCCCCAGATTGTAGAGGGCATCTTCCACTGATAGGCCGTAATTGATCTCATCGAAAGTGATGGCGAACTCTCCGCCGATGGGATCGGGCATCTGTTTTGCCGCCGCTTTAATTGAAGCAGAGAAGGGGTTGCCTGCACGTAGGCTGCGGGCAATATACTCCAGAGTGTTGGGTAACTGCTCCACTAACTTATCTTTCCGTCTCGTCTTGAAGTGGCTGAGTAGTGACAGAGGAATAAGAAAGGCGAGTATCACGCCGAGGCCGGCTGAAAGGAATGGATCGAGACGCAAACCAATGAGAATAGCGGCAGTAGCAACAAGAAAAGTTACTAGTTGCAGCAGTAAAAACTGCATTACCGTGATTTTCCCTCCTGTCTGCTGTAGTGCTCTGTCGAGGGCGTGTGCGCGGGGGAATGCAGTGAGAATTCTATCCAGCAGGGGGATTGTGCTGAGCTGCTGATGACGAAGAATATCGAGTACCTGTTCACCGTGAGCACCACCGGCCGACATCGCCCTGATGCGACGTTTGATCTGCAGGCCGCGCTCCATGTTGGAGTCGCGCCAGGCAAAAAACAGTCCTTCGATCAGAAAAATAACGGTGAGAAAGACCAAAATACCGATGACGTAAATCATGGTTTCCCCCTTCTCCTTATGGTTTCAGCAAAAATCATGCGAACCTCTGGCTTGGGTCAAACAGGGTATCGTTCACCGGGACCCCCCGCTCGTTGAACCGTTTGAGCAGAACCGGCCTGATGCCAGTGGCTTGGAACTCTCCCAATACCTCACCTTGTTCGCCGATACCCTGGCGGTCGAAGCGGAAAATCTCCTGCATACTGATAATGCTCTCTTCCATGCCAGTGATCTCCTGGATGCTTGAGACCACCCGCCGGCCATCCACCAGGCGGTCGAGTTGCACCGCCATGTCGATGGCCGATGCCATCTGCTGGCGAATCACCTGTGGTGGGATTGGCGACTCGCTCATACCAACCATATGCTCCAGTCGGGTGAGTGCATCCCTGGGGCTGTTGGAGTGGATGGTGGAGAGGGAGCCGTCGTGTCCGGTATTCATCGCCTGCAACATATCCAGTGCTTCGGCACCGCGTACCTCGCCGACGATGATCCTGTCCGGCCGCATCCGCAGGGCATTTTTCACCAGATCGCGTTGGGTCACTTCTCCGCTGCCTTCGATATTGGAAGGTCGTGTCTCAAGACGGATAATATGTGGTTGCTGTAGCTGCAGCTCGGCTGAGTCTTCAATGGTGATAACTCGCTCATCGTGTGGGATGTTGGCGGACATGGCGTTAAGCAGAGTGGTTTTTCCCGAGCCGGTACCGCCGGAGAGTAGGATATTGACCCGCGCCTTCACCGCTGCGGTGAGGAAATCCAGAATCACCGGGCTGATCGAACGGAAGTTGAGCAGATCGTGAAGGGTGAAGGGATCGACCGAGAACTTGCGGATCGAGAGGATGGGACCATCCACCGCCAGTGGTGGGATAATGGCGTTGACCCTTGATCCATCGGCAAGGCGGGCATCGACCATGGGGGATAACTCATCAATTCTGCGGCCGACACTGCTGACGATCTTGTCGATAATTCGCATCAGATGCTCATCGTTTTGGAAGATAACCTCTGTTCTTTCCAACACACCGTGGCGTTCGACATAGACCTGAGCATGGGTGTTAACCAGGATATCAGAGATCTCCGGATCCCCCAGCAGGGGTTCGAGGGGGCCAAGACCGAGCACCTCATCCTGAATGCCTTCAATCAGATCTTCCCGTTCCTCGGCGTTGAGGGGAATCGCCTCCAAATCGATGATTTCACGAACCAGCTTGGCGATTTCACTTCTCACCGTCGTCTGGTCGATATCGTCAATTACCGATAGATTGAGTCGATCCAGCAGCCGCAGGTGTATACGGTTCTTTAGTGCCTGGGCATCAGCAGTGGAGATAAAGGTTGACCCGCTACGACCCTTTGTCTCGGACCAGTATTGGCCCCATGAATTTTTCTCTGAAGGCATAGTGCTATTCCATATTGCCCTGCTTTCAGGCTGTTATTGGCCGGCGGTTGGATTCACCGCCTGCCGTTTAGGAAAAAATCCGTGACAGCAGCCCCTTCTTTGTTGTGTCTATACCCATGTGGGCGTTATAGACGCTGTCGGTCAGGTTGTGGATATCCTTGGCCATGATCGAGTGCTTTTTCACTTCACACACAGGGACACCCAGGTCTTGTGACCTCAACGCTGTTTCGAAGTCGTTTCTCACCCGGTGTACCCGGGTGCGGCCAACGGTCTCCTTCAGCTTGTCGATGCTGATACTCTTGATATCTGATTTGGCCCGGTTGTTTATCAGCTGTAGTTCACTGGTGGTGATACCCATCTGCGGTAGTTGATCAAGCAGATACTTGGCGTCGATGATCACCGACAGGATATTTTGTAATACCAGATAGATCGGGTCGGAGAGTTTGAGAGCGGCAACAGTCCACGGGAGAAACGACCTGGGGATATCAAGAATGATAATGTCGTAATTCTCACTCAGTGCATCGACCAGATGGCTGACCGCCTCCTCGTGTACCGCCGACATCGGCACAATCTCTCTTGGTGCCGCCAGCACATCGAGGCCGGATGGGTGATGGCTGATCAGTGCCTTGAGGTAGACCTGGTCGATCCGCTGGTAGTGGAGGAGGGCGCTGAGCACGCTCTCATCAGGGCTGAGATCAAGGTAGCGGGCGGCGGCACCAAACTGAATGTCGAGATCTACTACAATCACTTTGCACTTGTGGCGGGTTACCAGTTCATAGGCAGTATTGACCACCATGGTGGTGCAACCTGAGCCACCCTTGGCGTTAATAAAGGAGATGACGCTGTGCTGCTTCTCCTCTTCGTGGCTGCGTGCGCGTTTTTTCGAGAGTTCCTCTGTAATGCTGAGAAGCAGGTCATTGGTCTGTATAGGAAAAGGGAAGGCCTCGCGTACACCGGCATGCATCAGCCGCCGCATGATCTCCATGCTGCCCTCTTTGTAGGTAACGAAGACGGAGAGTTTGTCACTCTGTTTACGAATCAACTGCTCGATATCAAAGATATCATCTTCGCTGTGGCCATTGATCTCAAGGATAATGATGTCGGGAATATCGGCATGGGGGTCAGCAAAGCGGAGTAAGGGGCGTTCATTACCTACATGCTCCATAGCGAAGGAGACATGCTCTATCTGAGACAGTACTTTTTGAATATGGTCTCTTGTTTCGGCTGTTAGACCAATAGGGCCAAGATTTCCAGATTGACAGTGCTCATTTTTTTGCCTGCATTATTTTGTTTGTCATCCAATCCGTCATAGTGGTGGAACTGTCTCCAGGTCCTCTCCCAGCCGTGTAGAGCTGAAAGATGGAATGTCCCAGGCGACACCCGCCTCAAAACCAAACAGTGTCGGTAGTATCAGTGGGTGGCTAATACCTTCGATACTGACCGTAATACTGGGGACCGGTATGGGTCGCTGTTCGAATCCGGCCCCACTACAAGCATAGATCAGGTTAACGTTTTCCGGGGCGATTTCAGGAATCATCCGTGCCATGGCACCGAGCAGCCCGGTTGGCGGATCGGCATCGGTGCTGCCGCATGCCGCCCCGTTACAGTTGATGCTGACATAGTCGTTGGTGGCACCGGCGGTGCAATTCAGGGGGCAATCGGCAACAGAACCGGCAAGATCGCCAAACAGATCACACACCGGATCACTGACCATGGCGAAGCGGGCGCCGGCACGGGTGGACTCTACCGCCTGTTCATATTTGAGCAGTGCAAAAGCAAACTCGATGATGGCGAAGACCAAGGCGAGAAACAGTGACATGATGATTGCCGCCTCAACCATTGCAGCTCCCTGTTGATGTCTGAACTGCAGTGATGTGCGGACTCTATTCACCGATGAACCTCTCTTCCGCTGCGGCATAGAGGCTGAATGAGGGGAGGGTGAGCAGCCCCTCGTCGTTATCGAAGAGTGAAGCGAATATGGGTGTGTAGTCGACATCCGCCTCCAAACGAATTACACATAGTCCGGTGCCGCTGTCGGTCTGCAGGGTTACCGATACCATATCTGCTGACACATTCGGCAGGATGCTGTTGTTGGTTACTGACGAGCCGTCTCCGGTGGTAGTGGTGCCACCGTCTACATGGCCGAATAGCACCAGATTGCCGGCACGGTTGACGGCGGTACTCCAGTTGGTGCCGGTGGAGCAGTTGGTAGTGTCTACACCTTCATAATTTCTACCCAGATAGCGTGCTCCCGAGGTGACGGCTTTTTGCAGGGTGTTGTGCTCAAAGAGGGCGTGTCCCAGTTCGGTAATGCCGAGTACAAGAATTACCAATAGCGGCACGATCAGGGCGAATTCGATCAGTGCCGCACCTCGCATCTTCTGTTGGTAACGCTCACTCATAGAGCTGCACCTCTACATGGTAGTCGGCATCCAGCTCAGAGAGATCATCGATATACTCGGCGTATATATTGACCTTGTCTTCATTGCCACCACCGGGAGGGAGTATGTGCTCGGTGATGAAGAAATGTCCAAAACGGGGGGCCGGTACATCCACCTCGGACCCATGCAGGCCCAACTCTTCACACTTGAGTATCGCCACGGTAACTGCTCGCCGGTTTGGAGCGTCTGCTCCAATGGTTGGATTGCCATCTATGACCTTGCAGTCTTTGTTGAACCAGTTGGTGTCGGCACAGGACTCCTCCTGATCGTTGAGGGTGAGTTCAAGGGCTGGATTGAGGATCGGCAGGATAGTAGGTGTGGTCACCGGCTCCTCCTGCCACTCATTACTGCCGTCGGAACCAAGCTCCCATTGGTACATTCCCCAGCGGGAGAGTGTGCCCAATCCTGGTGGCATGGGGTGTCCAATATAGCTGTGGTAGTAGTCTTGATAGTCGTTACGCGACAGGGTGCTCGGTCTCAGCTCCGCCCCCGGGGGTGGAGGTCCCGTTTCGGTCGCATTCCACTGGCCATTGCCGAAGATTTCATCCTCATCAAGATTCAGGTTGTCATCCCTGGGGTAGTCCACCACATTGGGTGCCGGGCTGAACTCTGAGAAGGTTCCTCCTTGTAGAGTCCAAAGCGGGTGTTGATGCCGAGGCGGGGCCACTGGGCCTTGTTGCCGGGATTGGTCGAGACGAAGGGATAGCTGCAACCCTGAGATCCTGCGTCAGCCAAGGCCGCACCCAGAGCCTGGTTGCCGCTGTAGCCGGGGACATTCGAGGGGATCAGGAAACCGAAATTCCCTGGTGCCCACTGATTGCCTGTCTGTTTCTTCAGTACCACCTGGCGGCCCGGCGTCAGTTCTCCCCAGGCGGGGTTTTCCGACGGATCGCAGATCATCAGCGGCGGAAAGTCGCAGACGAAGTGGTGGCGGCCTGCAAGGGCGTAGGCAGAGACGCCAGCGGTGGCGGCGGTGTCAATTCCAAAAGCCGAGAGTACCGGCAACATAAGCAGATCGATATCCCGGCGCAGCAGGTTGATGGCGACAAAATGGCTGTCGCTATCACCGAGGGCAAAAAGTTTGTTGCCATCTGTAGTGCTTGCTCCACCACTGCAGGCGGTTGGATCAAGCTCATACTTGCTGCCGATGGAGCAGTAGAAGATGAATGCGTCGTCCTGCAGGTGAGTGTCGCTCAGGAGCGTGCGCTCATCATTGGTGTAGCTGCTCTCAAAGTTCAACAGCTCCCGTGCTCTCGCCATGGCGCGGCTCTGTGCATCTGCTTCGCCATCAAGCTCCATTGCGGCCGCCAGAGCGGCGGCATCGACCGCATTCTGTAGTTGAGTGCGCAAGGTGAATAGGCGACCGAGATCAATGGCGAACGAGCCGATGCCGATCAGCAGCACGATAAATATCGCTGACATGACCAGAATCACGCCTTGCTGTTTCGACTTGAACCTTCCATCCATAGATTTCTCCTGCCGGGGGTTAACCTCCTACATCTTCCACCAGATCGCCCCTGTGAGCCTTGCCTTTGTCGCGGAGATAGCGCTTCATTGCCGCATTGCCCTTCGGACCGTAGAGCGTGTCTGCCCCGTCTACTGTCTGACCGGCATCGGGATCAACAATCTGTGTTGCACTATTGCTTTGAACCGAATTGCCAAAATCGGCCCTCAGATCTTTCTGTGGTGCGCTCTGGCAGGCGCAGAGGGCGGCTACGCTCAGGCATAACATCATATTTTTCAGCATGGTCGTTTTCATTTCTCACTCCCTAAAGCTGGTGGCCGTATGAACCGTCGATACCGCCCTTGCTCTCATGCTCCTGCATCTCTTCGGCGCTACCCTCCAGTTTTCCTTCCATATACTGGTCGCTATCACCGGGTGGGATCAGGTTGTCGGTGGGGTATTTCAGTGAGCCTGAAGGTACCGGTTTGACCAGCCGCGGCGTGACGGCGATAACCAGCTCTGTCTCGTTACGCTGGAAATCGGTGCTGCGGAACAGTGGGCCGAGGATGGGGATATCACCCAATCCGGGGAACTGATCGACGGCGTTATTCATATCCTTCTGTATTAGTCCGGCAATCATGAACCCTTCACCGTCACCCAGTTCGATGGTGGTGGCACTCCTTCGGGTCTTCAGCCCAGGCACCGAAACACCACCACTGGTAGCACCGAGGGTGCGGTCAATGGCCGACACCTCGGTAGCCAGCTTCAGGTTGATCCTGCTGCTGTTGAGCACCGTGGGTGTGAACAGCACGGCAACGCCGAATTCACGGAACTCAATGGTGATGGTGGAGGTACCGGAAGTGGTGGTCTGGGCCACCGGTACGGCAAATTCACCACCAGCGAGGAAGCTCGCCTCTTGCCCGGAGAGCGCGGTAATCTTCGGCTCTGCAAGAATATTGGCCAGCCCCTGCTCCTCAAGGCAGAGAGGGTGGCGGTCAGGTCACCCAGTGCCAGGGCGAGGGAGCCAAACGGCGACAGCCGGAATACCGGGTGGTGAGTAGTGTCAGCTTGCTGGGAGTGGCGTTGAGCCCATACCCAGTTCCTTGGTGACGCTGCGGGAGATCTCCGAAATCGTCACCTCCAACATCACCTGTTGTGCACCGCCTACTTCGAGCTGGTTGAGTACCCGCCCGGTTTTGGTCGGTACATAGCTACCGGCGATGGAGGCCGCTGCGCTCATGGCGGTAAGGCTGGAGACCTGGCCGGAGAGAATCACCGTGCCATTGGCCGCTCGGACCTCGATCTGATCCTCCATGGGCAGCACCTCATAGAGCTTGCGCTTGATCGCCTCAAGATCGTAACCGACAGCAACATCAATCAGACTGATCAGTCGCTCCTTGTTGTCACGGATTGCCAGATTGGTGGTGCCGGGAGACTTGCCGAGGAGGAGAACCTCCCGTTTCCCCAGCAGGCGAACATCGGCAATCTCAGGGTTACCCACAATCAGCTGCTTCACATTGGCGGGTGAGACCAGAATCCTCGACTTACCGACAGCGATGTTCAGCTCATCGACATGCCCACCCCGATCTATGCGGACCGGGAAGGGAGTTGAGTCTGCCGCTATCACCGCAGCCGCCGGCAGCAGCAGTGAAAGTAACAGTGTGATTGCGAAATAGGGTGCTATTCGCAGAGGTGTAAGAAAGCGTTTCATGGGTCTCTCCCTGTTTCCTCGATTGTTTAAGTTATTTCACCACCTGGCGTTCCATACGCAGCCCACGTATTACTTCCACTTTTGGTGGGCTGTAGGTTCGCCGGATCGGTTTTGGTTTGGGCTTTTGGACAACTGGCTCAGCCTTCACCACCTTGGGTGGTGGTGGAGGTTCTTCAACGATGCCTGAGAGATCACCAAGGGTGATGGCACGGCTCTCCACCATCTCTGTATCCCCCTCGTTGCGCAGTACCAAAGTAAGCGTACCGACAGTCTGAGCCAAGGTGAGGATCTGGCTCTGCTTCGGTGTCACCTGCAGGGTGACTGATTTGACTACTTTCGGTGCATCCTTCTTCTGCGATGCCTCCTGTGCGACGCCCAGAACCAATACATTCTGCAGCAGTGTTCGGGTCACCGGCGGTCTGCCTTTCTTGCCGAAGGTGGAGGTGAGCAGCAGGTCTACATTGTTACCCGGGAGGACGAAACCGGCGACACCGCGTATCTCATTGACACTGATAGTGATTGCCCGCATATTTTCCGGGATTCTCGGTGTCAGACCACCACGCGCCCCTTCCGGTGAGACCTTGTAGGGAAGGACGATTTCATCGGTCTTCATCTCCTGGAGTACTATCCTCGGCTCTTTACCCACTGCCGCTTCGATTGAGGTGAAGGCATTTTTTGGAATCGCCTTGGTCGGCCACTCCAAGGTCTTTAACATCACTTTGTCCAGTCGCATGCCGACATCCAGGTCATTGGCGGCAACCACCACCTGCTGGGTCTCGATAACAGACTTTCCCGCCTCTTCAGCGACGATTTTTGGTTGTAGCTGGGTGTTGACGAGGTACGCCGCAATACCACCGATGACGATGGCAAACAGCAGCATGACCACGGCACGTGCTTGCATGATGTAACCCCCTGTTATCAGTTGTTATTCACATCCATTTTCTCTTCACTAAAAAAGTTAGAGCGCCAGGCTTGGTTTAGCAGTGCTTCAGAAACCACCGGTTCTTCTCCTTCAAACAGGCAGTAATCGATAATCTGGTTGATCAGGTCCCTTGGTTGGCAGGCGATAAGCGGCCTACCGGAGGGTTTGTAGAGTGCGTTGATGAGGTAGTCGATTACGGCCTCATCGCAGACTAAGTCGTTGGCGAGGCAGTACTGTCTGAATATTGTTCTGTACTCCGCTTCGGTCAGGTAGTGGACATGGATCTTGTAGCCGAGTCGGCGGATAAAGGCGTCATCCGCCAGATCCGCGGCATTGAGATTGGTGGCGAAGACCGGCAGTACATCGAATGGTATCTGGAATTTGCTGCCGGTATGCAGGCTGAGGTAGTCGACCCCATCCTCCAGGGGCACTACCCAGCGGTTGAGCAGGGATGACGTATTGCATGCCTGACGGCCAGATCGTCGATCATAAAGAGGCCGCCGTTTGCCTTCATCTGCAGAGGGGCGTCGTAATAGTGGGTGTCCCGCTGGTATTGGAGATCGAGCATCGGCAGGTTGAGTTCACCACCGGAGATGATTACCGGTCGATGGCAGATGAGCCAGCGGTTGTCATGTGCATCGGCTGTTTTACGCAGATGGGGTGCTGGGGTGAGTGTTCCAACCACCGGCTCTACCGGTTTGTGGTTAACCGGATCGAAAATACGAATGATCTGCCCATCGGTGACCAGGGCATGGGGTATGGCGATCTCCCCGTGGAGCAAGCGCACCATCTGGTGCGCGAGAAAGGTCTTTCCCACACCGGCGGGTCCAAACAGAAAGGCTGACCTGCCGCTGTTGAATGCCGCCCCTATCTGGGTGATGGTCTCCGGTCGTACGACCAAGCCGTCAAATATTTCATCGGTACGTTTACGGTCGATGATCTGACGCTTTACCGATTGCCGCTCACACTGCTTGCGATAACTCTCCAGAGAGACCGGTAGTGGACCACAGTAGGCACTCTCCTCCACATAGATGCCCGCCTGCTCGCGGCCACGAGCAGCCAGTGAATAGTGCATAGCACCGCTGATGCCGTCTGAGCCAGCCCCTTTGGCCTCAATCAGAGACTCTTTGCGCAGGAACTGAATCGGCTCTTCCAGCAGTGAAGGTGGTATTGCCAGGCGGGCGGCCAGTATATCAACCCGCAGTTCACCACCGGTAAGCAGATGCTTGAGGATCAGCTTGGTAATAATGGCGAAGTCGATGTCGAGGTCGTGCCAGGAGGAGGGGGGAGGTGGGAAACGGCGGCTATCCTCTGTGACGCTCCTCTCCGCCGCATCAAGCTTTCTGTGCCTGAATGAGCGGAGAAGTGTCTGGTTGTCTGTGCTCCAACCCTGGGTTATTTCTTTCGCTTGGGCTGGGTCGGCAGATGTTGTTTTGTTAATCTCCATTTCCATGTCCACGGGACCTGTGACTATCTACGCCTGTTATTCAAGTATAGACAAACCACGGGAGTTAAAAGGGTCGGCCTACCACCGGACCATGCTCAATCCCGCCCACCGGTTGATGGGGTAAAAGGTGTAATGATGCTGCATAGGTCACTCCTGCAAGGCACCACCCTGCCCTGCCCAAGCCTTAGGGAGGCGGTTAGGATTATACCCCCCGATCACTGGTGACTCACCGTCGCCAGTGATCGGGGCGCGATGCTGCTCTATCGGTCGGAAGTCTACTTAGCCACCTGCATCACCACCTGCGTCACCACCTGCGTCACCACCGGCATCTCCACCACCACCGGCATTTTCATTAGCTGTTTGCAGTGCTTCGCCTACCGTATCAAAAGTTTCATCAACTTCAGTACCTACCAGTGTGACGGCGGCAATCGCAACGATGGCGATCAAAGCAACCATCAGGCCGTATTCAACCATGGTTGCACCGACTTGGGACCTACGTAATTTCTGAAGCAGCTTTTTCATCAGGAACTCCCTCCCGTTGATATACTAAAAAACTTTCCTAGGTGAGCGAGTTACCTGCCCCCTATTATCAGCGTAGTAAATAAGGGTGGCATGTCAATTAGGAGAACACTATTATCGTAAAGTAGTTATTGCTTGCCGGCTTTTTTATCAAGCGAACCAAGCCCGTGCGGTGCCCCGCAAGCACGCTCTGTTATCGTACTTACTTGTTGGACATCACATTAGCCGGTCGCTTTTTCAATCAAGCTGTCTACTCAGGAGGAACTGCGCCACCACCATTACCTGCGTCAGCCTCGTTGGCGGTGGAGAGTGCGGTGCTTACGTTATCGAAAGTCTCATCGACCTGTTGGCCCACCAGTGTGACTGCAGCCAGGCTACCACGGCGATCAATGCGACCATTAGCCCGTATTCGACCATGGTGGCGCCTGTTTCGTATTGGCGTAGCTTCTGGAGAAGCTTTTTCATCAGGAATACCTCCGTCTCTGTTTCCAGGTGAGACCACCCCTTCGAGACAATCTCTCCTCTAATCTGAAGGTAGTAGAAGAGAGTGACATGTCAATTATTACCCCAGTATCGATTGGTTGTTTTTCTGGCTTTTGCCGCTACCCCGTCTACCCTTAGATTCATTGACATTGATCAATCCCATGTGGATATAAGTACCTCTTGGTTGCGACTTCAGGCGCTGAATATTAGAATAGATTAAATTATTGATTTACCACTCGATGTAACGCCTTGCGCAGCTGAGATTCTGGGGGAGGGGTTATCTTAAATTCCTAACGATTTGGGGCTAACATCAGGCATGCAGGATCCAACAACCCAGTCCGACCGTGACATTGGCAATGTAGAGGTCAAGGAGACCACTTGCTATATGTGCGCTTGTCGTTGTGGCATTCGGGTCACCTTGCGTGATGGCGAGATCCGTCATATCGAGGGTAACCCCACTCATCCCCATAATCAGGGGGTGATCTGCGCCAAGGGCTCCTCCGGTATCATGAAGCAGTATTCGCCGGCACGTATCACCAAGCCGCTGCTGCGTAAGCCCGGTGCTGAGCGTGGTACCTCAGAGTTTGAGGAGATCTCCTGGGAGAAGGCTTTCGGTATCATGGAGGAGCGTCTGGCCAAGATCCGTGCCGATGATCCCAAGAAGTTTGCCCTCTGTACCGGTCGTGATCAGATGCAGGCGCTCACCGGCATGTTCGCCAAGCAGTTTGGTACACCCAACTACTCAGCCCACGGCGGCTTCTGTTCGGTCAATATGGCCGCCGGCATGATCTACACCATCGGTGGCTCCTTCTGGGAGTTCGGTGGCCCCGATCTGGAACGCGCCAAGCTGTTTGTGATGATCGGCACCGCCGAGGATCACGACTCCAACCCGCTGAAGATCCACCTCTCCAAATTCAAGCGTCGCGGCGGCAAGTTCATCTCCATCAACCCGATCCGCAGTGGCTACTCGGCCATCGCCGATGAGTGGGTGCCGATCAAACCGGGTACCGACGGTGCCCTGATGATGGCGCTGATTCACCAGTTGATTAAACAGGGGCTTTACGACCGCGAATTTCTCATTCAGTACACCAACTCCGCTGAACTGGTGATCAATGATGAGAGTCGCGATGACCATGGCCTCTTCAAGCGCTTTGAGATGCATATCGAAGAGGGGTGTTTCGATCCTGAAAACAAGCTTTGGTGGGATCGTGACCTGGATAGAGAGATATCCACTCACACTCCCGGTGTCGATCCGCGCCTGCTCGGGGAGTTTGAGCTGGGGGATGGCACCCCGGTGAAGCCCGCTTTCCAACTGTTGAAGGAGCGGGTGGATGAGTACACCCCCGAGTGGGCCGAAGGGATCACCGGCATACCGACAGAGACCATTATCCGCCTCGCCCACGAGATGGGTGTTACCGCCCGTGACCATCAGATTGAGCTGCCGATCCAGTGGGTCGACTGCTGGGACAATACCCACGAATCGGTGAAGGGTAACCCGGTGGCCTTCCATGCTATGCGTGGTCTGGCCGCTCACTCCAATGGCTTTCAGTCGATCCGTGCCTTGAGCATTCTGATGACCCTGCTCGGTACCATCGATCGGCCGGGCGGTTTCCGTCACAAGGCACCTTTCCCGCGCCCGATTCCCCCTTGTCCCAAGCCGCCCAACAGTCCCGATGCAGTGCAGCCGAATACACCTCTCGATGGTATGCCTCTGGGCTGGCCCGCCAAGCCGGAAGACCTCTTTATCGATGACGAGGGTAAGCCGGTGCGTCTCGATAAGGCGTTCTCCTGGGAGTATCCGCTGTCGGTCCACGGCTGATGCACAACGCCATCACCAACGCCTGGCGGGGCGACCCCTACAAGATAGACACCATGCTGCTGTTTATGGCCAACATGGCGTGGAACTCATCGATGAATACCGGCAGTGTGCGGGATATGCTGGTGGATAAGGAGGAGAACGGCGAGTATAAGATCCCGTTCCTTATCGTCTGTGACGCCTTTCAGTCGGAGACCGTGGCGTTTGCCGACCTGGTGCTGCCGGATACCACCTATCTGGAGCGCCACGACGCCTCTCAATGCTCGACCGGCCGATCTCTGAGTACAGTGGGCCGGTGGATTCGGTACGTATTCCGGTGGTGCCGCGCACCGGCGAGTGTCGGCCGTTCCAGGAGGTGGTGATCGAACTGGGCAGCCGCCTGGGTCTCCCCGCCTTTGTTAAGGAGGATGGCTCACGCAAGTATCGCGACTACCCCGATTTCATCACCAACTACGAGACCTCCCCCGGTTCCGGTATCGGCTTCCTCGCCGGCTGGCGCGGTAAAGGGGGGGAAAAGTTCCTCAAAGGAGAGCCCAATCCCAGGCAGTGGGAGATGTACCAGAAGAACGGCTGCGTCTATCACCATGAGTTGCCCAAGTCTTACCAGTACATGCGTAACTGGAATAAGGGTTACCTGCAGTGGGCCCGCGCTCACGGCATGACCCGTTACGCCGAGCCGATCACGATCCATCTCTACTCTGAGGTGTTGCAGAAGTTTCGTCTCGCGGCTCAGGGTAAGCGTGCGGGGCGGCAGCCGCCGGATCATCTGCGCAAGCGCATCGAGACCCATTTTGATCCGTTGCCGTTCTACAGTGAGACGTTGCTGTCACGGCTGTCGGACACCCACGACTATCCGCTCAACGCACTCACTCAGCGGCCGATGGCGATGTATCACTCGTGGGACTCTCTCAACGCCTGGTTGCGTCAGATTCACACCCATAACTACCTCTTTGTCAATCCGCAACTGGCCAAGTCCAAGGGGATTGAGGATGGTGGCTGGATCTGGGTCGAGTCGCCCACCGGTAAGGTGCGCTGCATGTGCCGCTATTCCGAGGCGGTGGAGCCGGGCACGGTGTGGACCTGGAACGCCATCGGCAAGGCACCGGGTGCTTGGGGTTTGTCACCCAAGGCCAATGAGTCCCAGAAAGGGTTTCTGCTAAACCACCTGATTCCGGAAGAGCTGCCCCCATGCGATGCGGGGGATCACCTCTCCAACTCCGATCCTGTCACTGGGCAGGCGGCCTGGTTCGATGTACGGGTGAAGATCTACAAGGCGGAGTCGGGTGAGCCGGAGCAGACCTCTCCACAGTTTAATTTGCAGAAGTTGCTGCCGGGACAGAAGGGACGCCATGGCCGTTGGCAGGCCTACTTTGCCGGTATCTTTCGGCGCAAGGCGGGGATAGAAAAATGACACAATTCGCGCTGGTTATCGATCTCAATGTCTGCGTTGGCTGTCACGCCTGTGTCACCAGCTGCAAACAGTGGAATACCTCAGGCTGGGCCGGCCCGTTGCCGGACGAACGCCCTTATGATGAGGATCCCTCAGGTGTCTTCTTCAACCGGGTGCAGACCTACGAGATAGGTTGTTTCCCCAACACTGAGACACTCCACTTTCCCAAGTCCTGCCTGCACTGTGAAGACCCTCCGTGTGTACCGGTCTGTCCTACCGGGGCGAGCTACAAGCGTGAGGACAATGGCGTGGTGCTGGTGGACTACGACAAATGTATCGGGTGTAAGTACTGCTCCTGGGCCTGCCCTTACGGCGCCCGCGAGTTTGATGAGTTCAACCGGGTGATGAAGAAGTGTACCCTCTGTATCGATCGCATCACCGATATGACAATGCCAGAGTCGGAGCGTAAACCTGCCTGTGTGTTGGCCTGCCCCACCAGCGCCCGTATCTTCGGTGATGTTCACGACCCCGATTCAGACGCCTCTAAGGCGATCCGCGAAGAGGGTGGCTATCAGCTGCAGCCGGAGTGGGGTACTCAGCCGGCCAATCACTATCTGCCGCGACGCAAGCAGCGCATCCATATCAGTGAAGATGAACTGGTGCGCTCTGATAACCCGCTGCGCAAAGAAGAGGAACTGCCATACGATCAGGGTGAAACCCTGGACGATGTGGCTTGGTAATTTAGTAAATATCAGGAACGAAATAGAATGCATCCGGCATTTTCAGTCATTTTTCTAACCACCCTGATTGGTGTTGGCCAGGGTCTGTTTTTGGCGCTCTATACGGGGCAGGTCTATAGCCTCGCCAATCTATTGCCGGCACAGGCGAGTCAGGGCTTCTACGCTCTCGGCAGCTTTGTGGCGCTGGTTTTTCTGGTTGCCGGGCTGCTCGCCTCATTCTTTCATCTGGGACACCCGGAGCGTGCATGGCGGGCTGCCGCCAAATGGCGCACCTCCTGGCTCTCACGCGAGGTCATTGTACTGCCGGCTTTTATGGGGCTGGTGCTCCTCTACGCAGGGATTCACTACCTGGAGTGGACCGGGCCGCTGTTCACTGTTTCCGATACATTGCCAGTGGATCTAACCCTGATCACCGGTTTTCTTGCCGGCCTGGCGGCATTTGCGCTCTATATTTGCACCGCCATGATCTATGCCGGAGTGAAGTTTCTCAAGGAGTGGCACTCACCACTGACAGTGGCCAACTACACTTTTCTTGGTCTCGCCTCCGGCTTTATGTTGGCAGCTGCTTTCTCCGCCTACGGCGGTACCGATCTGGTGGCTTTCTTCGGCACCTGGGCGGTGATCTTCACCTTTGCGGGCGCTGTCTCCCGCGGTGCCTCGCTGCTAAGGAACCGAGGTCTGCGCCATAAACTCAACCTGACTTCAGCCATCGGCGTGCGTCACCAGCAGATGGCTCAGTTGACTCAGGGGTTTATGGGTGGCTCCTTTAACACCCGTGAGTTCTTTCATGGTAAGAGCCCGGAACTGCTGAAAGTGATCAAGTTCACTTTTCTGTTGCTGGTCTTTCCGCTGCCCGTGGCGATGATGGCCACCGCCTATTTTCTCGAGTCGGCCTCTCTGCCCATCGGTGCTTTTGTGGTGCAGTACCTCGGACTGTTGGCTGAGCGCTGGTACTTCTTCGCCGAGTCGCGTCATCCACAAAATCTCTACTATCAATCCATGGCCTGATAGTGTTGACGGGCCTTAGAGCAGGAGAGTTTGTCATGCGTATTATCAAGCAGTTGTTTGCCGTTCTGTTGATCAGCACGGTGACGCTTTCAGTCAGGGCAGATGTGTTGGTTCTGGTTCACGGTTATCTGGGTAGCGCCCACTCCTGGGAAACCAGCGGTGTCAATGCCGTGCTCAATGCCAACGGTTGGCCCCGCGCCGGAATGCTGACTGCGGGTCCTGCAGGTGTTCAACTGCTACCGGCTGCCATAACAGCGACAGGGGGTAATGTGGTCTATGCTGTGGAACTCCCCTCTCTGGCACCGATGATGATTCAGGCGGACTATCTGCAGGCGATGCTGCAGCAAATTGCCGTCCGCCACCCCGGCGAGTCCACCCATATCGCGGCTCACTCCGCCGGTGGTGTGGTTGCACGCATCGCTCTGGTCCGTGGTACTGCGGTCAATACCAAATCGCTGATTACCATCTCATCGCCTCACCTTGGCACCCAGCGTGCGGTTCAGGCACTCGATGCCGGCGATACTCCGTTCCCTTTCTGTCTGGTGGAGGATTTCTTCAGCGGCGGAAAGGTGAGACTTCTGAAAGACTCCAGGGGGGCTCTGGTTGACCTGACACCCGCCTACCCAGGCAGCCTGCTTCACTGGCTCAACAGTCAGCCTCATCCCGATATCGCTTATCACTCGGTTATTCGCCCCGGCCCTGTGGGTATGGGTGACGAATTGATTCCCGCCTTCAGCCAGGATATGAATAACATCTCGGCCCTGAAGGGGCGTTCTCAGGTCTCTATTGTTCCCACTCGCCACATGCTTAATCCACAGGATGGGTTGGAACTGGTGAAGGTACTTTCAACTCTTTAGGGTGTTGGGATTAACCGCCTGCAGCAACTGCAGGTCGGTTGAGTGTTGCTTGCAGCAGCTCCATGTCATGGGTCTGCTTGAAGGTCTCCTGGATCACCAGTGCATCACTACTGGCGCGGTGGCGGGGCAGGTTGAGTTCCCGCAATACCAACTCCTTGGTCGCATGCCATAACTCAGCCTGTTGCTCAGACAACAGGTAACGGATGCTCTCAAGGCGGAACTCCTGTGGGATGCCGGTGATGTTATAGAGCTTGCCGAGCCACGAGCTGTCGTGACCCCAGGCATCGGTATAGATCTTCATTCCTTTAAGTCGGCTATTCAGCTCAATGGCAACGGTCTCGGGCGCTCTGCCGTGCTGTTCCAGCTGTTCTCTGGTAATGCCGTGAACCTGCTCTGCTTCTTCAGACCAAAAGATCCACTCCCTGCATGGCTTGATGATATAGCAGCAGCTGCTCCGGTCAGGAAGGATAACGCCTATCTCTATTGGATAGCTGTTGGATCCAAAGCCGGATGCTTCGATATCTATGACCGGTGGGAGTGGTGATTCCTTCACTTTATCCCTTCAATGTTCTCATGAGTTGTTCGGTGGTTCTCTATGGATATTCACCTAAGAATATAGCACTCCTGGAGTGTTATGCCGCATCATGTTTTAAAATGGCCATGTACAATAATCCTGAAAACCATCTCGATGAAGATAAAGCTGCATTTGTAGGAGTGAACTTGTTCGCGATCAGCTCCGAGGCATGTTCTTCGCGAACAAGTTCTCTTCTACAGTCGACTTCAGGATTATTGTACAGAGCCAGTTATTTTAAAGTCACAAAAAGGCATGAAATCCATCTTCCTCCAGAGTGGCACCCGGTGGTGATTGCAGTGACGTTATGAGTTGAGTCGCCCCTGTTGATTCCTTGCTGATGCGGTAGAATGGCCGCTCCTGATATAACCCAGTGCCGTACTATGAAAAAACCTGAATTGCTTGCCCCTGCCGGTACTTTGAAAAATATGCGCTACGCCTACGCTTATGGGGCGGACGCGGTTTATGCGGGAATGCCTCGCTACAGCCTGCGGGTGCGCAACAATGACTTTCTTGATGACAATCTGCGGCTCGGTATCGCTGAAGCCCATGCCCAAGAAAAAGCGTTCTATCTCGCCTGCAATCTGATGCCCCACGGTGCCAAGCTGAAGACCTTTATCGATGACATGGCTCCAACTATTGAGCTGGGGCCGGATGCGCTGATCATGTCTGACCCCGGGCTGATTATGCAGGTGCGTGAGCGCTGGCCGGAGATGCCGGTACATCTGTCGGTTCAGGCCAATAGCGTCAATGCGGCAACGGTGAAGTTCTGGCAGCAGGTCGGCCTTACCCGGGTGATCCTGTCACGGGAGTTGTCACTGGGTGAGATTGAAGATATCCGCCAAGCCTGCCCCGAGATGGAGCTGGAGGTGTTTATCCACGGCGCCCTCTGTATCGCCTACTCCGGTCGCTGCCTGCTGTCGGGCTATTTCAATCATCGCGATGCTAACCAGGGAAGCTGTACCAACTCCTGTCGCTGGGGCTATAAGGTTGCTGACGGCGGTGGTTGCGAAGAGGTGACCGGCATTTCACAGTCGGGGCAGCAGCGCCATCCCGAGGCGGATGCGGTCTATCTGCTGGAGGAGCAGGGGCGTCCCGGTGAGTATATGCCCGTATTCGAGGATGAGATGGGAACCTATATCATGAATTCCAAGGATCTGCGTGCGGTGGAGCATGTGCAGCGCCTGGCGGAGATTGGTGTTGATTGTCTGAAGATCGAAGGTCGCACCAAGTCCCACTACTACACCGCACGTACCACCCAGGTCTACCGTCAGGCGATAGATGATGCAGTGGCCGGTCGCCCCTTCCGCCCACAATTGATGAGCGATCTTGAGAGCCTTGCCAGCCGGGGATATACCGACGGTTTCTATCAGCGTCATGAGAGTGACGAGCTACAGAACTATCGTCAGGGCAGCTCTAGTAGCAGTCGACAGATCTTTGTCGGTGAGATCACCGGCGTCGATGAGAGCAATGGTCTTGCCCAGGTCGATGTGAAAAACCGCTTTGCCGTAGGTGATGAGCTGGAGCTGATTACCCCCGAGGGCAACAAGCTATTCAGATTGCAGCTGCTGTTGGATGAAAAAGGTGGGGAGATGAGTGTCGCTCCCGGCGGCGGTTACCATGTTCAGGTTCAGCTGCCGGCAGAGCTGCAGACTGATAAGGGGCTGCTTACGCGGGTGTTGGAATGAAGTTGTCAGTTTGCAGTTATCAGTGGTCAGTACCGTTCGTCGGATAGCCCCTGACAGGAAGAATGAGGAAAACGCAGTTTTTCTGCTAACTTCAATTAATCCGTAGTAGCTGACCCTCCAGATCCTGCCGGTCGGTGGTGAGGTAGATCTGCCTTCGGTGATGGTAAGTGACCAGTTGATGCTTCTTTGCAGGTCATTCACGGCCTGTTGCAACAGCTCTTCCGGTAGTCGGAACAAAGTCAATCGCTTCAGCCTCTGGAGTTGTTGCTGGTGCATCTTCTGCCAGCGGTCAGTGTGTTGTCCATAGAGGAAGATTGTCACCTTCGTTGCTTTCTTGCATGCCGTGGTGATGCGTTCCGGTGTGGGTAGTCCCACCTCGATCCAGTGCGCAATCCTGTCGTTCTCATCTTTCAGCCAGATATCCGGTGCATCGCCGTCGCAGATGCCCTTGGTAAATAGCAGCCCCTCTTCGTAACAGAGGGCGTAGGCCAATAGTCGTGCCACCATGCGTTCAGCTGTCTCTGATGGGTGCCTTGCCAGGGTTTGCTGCAGATCACAGTAGACGCCACGATCTACATCCGACAAGGTGATTGACGCTTTGTGGATTGTGCTGCCCAGAGCCATGGGTTCAGCCGTTTACCGACTGGAAGAAACTGCCGATGGCGGTGGAGAGCCTGGTAGAGCGTTGGGGGTTTCGTATCGCCTGCAGCAGAGGGTCGCGCATGTGGGGAAGAAACAGCAGATCAACAAGGGAGTGGCTAAATGCCTCCTGACCGCTGTCATTCTCTGCCAGACGCTCCAGATAGAGGTTGGTAACTTCCTGGTTTTTCAACGCCTCCCAAGCACGGCCACTGACGGCTGCAAGGATTTCGATGTTGGCTGAGCAGGGGTGTTTGAGAACGGATGTGATCAGCTGATCGCGCAGCACCGGATCGGTGGCATTCGATATGCCGCGAACGGTGGCGGTCAACAGTGCCGGGTCCGGTGATTCATTTTCAAGCTCATTGCTGGTTCTGGCGATGAGCGCCTGGGCGAGAAGAGTGGGTATCGACTCGCTCTCCAGGCAGTGACAGAGTACTTCCAGTGGCTGTAGTGGTGCCTCGCCGATAGCCTGGTTGAGTAGCTTGGCATTTTCCCCTTCAGCGAAGCGGACGGCGATATCGGCTATTCCCTGATAGCGACAAAGGCCACTGCTCCCAGCCCAGTTTACCGGCAAAATACTCCTGGGCATGACTATAGAAGTCGGAAGGCGGTTTTTTCAGCAAACGGGAGACCTGGGCGTGGAACAGCGCCATCCGCTCCTCCCTTGGCTTGAAGGTGTAGGGGTTGTCTTTGAGCGCGTTATCCATTGATTGTTGCTGCTGTTCGTCACTCTCTTGCAGCTTTTCACCCAGCCTATCCATCAGCCGGTGCATAAAGTCATCCCGTGTCGCTTGCAGCAGTTTGCCCTGCTCATCGAGGGGGAAGCGCAGAAACCAGATAAACGGCTCTATTCCGATCTGCTCTCGGCGGCAGACCAGGGCGAACCAGGCTTGTCGCTGGAGTGGAAAGGGGTAGGGCTCTTCGGTTTTTTCAAAGCGGAGGAAACTGTTCCGGCCGAGAGGCTGATGCGCCTGCCTATATCGAATGGAAAGAGCTGGATGCCTGTGCTCTCAAGAAACTCGGTGATGGTGTTGATGCTACTCATCATTTAATCCAGTCGATCATGTGGTGTTCCAAATCGTCAGCCTCCAGCTCATTGATGACAAGACCGCCGACGGAGTGATCGGATATGAGGACGCTTTCCGGGTTTCCAGAGACCAGAGGGTGCCATTCAGCGAGTGGTTTACCCTCCGCCAACAGTCGGTAGGCACAGCTCTCCGGCAGCCAGTAGGGGTCATCGAGCACCTCCAGGGTTACGCTGACGCAGTCGGGAACGTTGACCGAGCGGTTGGGGTAGTCAGTGCAGCGGCAACTCTGCTGGTCGAGATAGCGGCAGCAGACGTTGGTGAAGTGGATCTCTTTGGTATCCGCATCCTCGAAACGGTGTAGGCAACACTTGGCGCAGCCGTCACAGAGCCGTTCCCACTCGCTGTTGTCGAGTTCGCTGAGGCTTTTTCTCTTCCAGAATGCATTATCTGCTGTGGGCATGGCGGCTATTGTACCGGCTGGTTGATGTTTATAAAGGGAATTTGCAACATGACAACACTGTTGGCATCCAGTCTCACTTGTCTAAACAGTGGGTTGGGGGTGATGGAGGAGAGGCTGCCGGTTCAGTTGATGGTATGGCGTGGTGGTAGGGTGATAATCCAGGTTGACCTCATCACTCAGTGGATATGAATAACGTCAAAAAACAGGCGTGATTTTTAGGTGGGGGCTGCTAACTTACTGTTGATACTGGGGTTTTATATTCACAGCTCGTTTTTCTACTGTCTTGAGTTTGGTGGTGTTGCGGTATAGAGCACTGCAAGCCATTGATTTATTATCTAATGCATTGAAATATAAGGTTAATAAATAACTGTCTAAATAATGGACAATCTGATTCCAATACTTATCTTATAGGGGATGTGATCGGTTTTGCCGCTGTTTTCCACAGAGTTATCCACAGTTTCTGTGGAAAATTATTTTAAGGGAGAGGTGTTTCCGGGAAACTCATAAACCAACATAAATTAGATGGGATCGGGTATGTTGTGGTGCGTGTCCGGCCCCTTGTTTGTTGCCCCATCTGTTCCCTACGGCGCTATGGTAGGGACGTACTACTCCTGTCGGAATCCTGCTGCTTTTTCTGTTGCTGCTTTGATTTCAGCATCCAGGTGTTGGTTTATTTCATACAGCTCGGCAAGTTTCTGCTTCAGCCGTTCGAGCCTCACTCTACTCTCCTCACTGGTTTGACGTGCTGTTTCAGTCTCAGCTTCAATTTTCGTCTTTTCTTTCGTCAGCTGCGCAATCTTCCCGTTTGATGCGCTCAAGTTGAGAGGAAGCAGGAGAAGGAGGGGCGCAATCAAATAATATCCAGGAATGCTTTTTGATCTCACGAAATAGATAACCTTTAAGTTATTGAATTAAATGGCTGTGCACAATAATCCAGGAACCGGGTGTAGGAGCGAACTTGTTCGTGAAGAACATGCCCTGGAGCCTGATCGCGAATAAATTCGCTCCTACAGATGCACTTTTTTCTATGATAGAGAGTGCTTCAAGACTGTTGTGCATAGCCACTTTGAATTAATAGGATGTGCCGGAATATTTGGTATGAAAGATTTTACTGCTTTTCCCGTCGCTTTAGCCACACATCCAGTCCCTGGGCGCAGAGCCGAGGTCCATGTCGAGTAGTGCGTCGATCTGTTCCATCTCCAGAGTGCAGCCGTGGTTGTCCAGGCGTTCCAGATAGCGCCGTTTCAGCTGCTCTTTTATTGACTGGTAGGGGTTGTCTGGGTCGCAGTTAAGTGCTGTCTCGACGTAGATATCAATCAGTTCGAACAGTGCATCGGCTAACTCTGCCGGCGTCTCTACCATGCAGTAGTGGGTGAGGTAGACCCTCTCCGGCTGGTAGCTCATCAGTCGCTTGAGTGTATCTCTCCAGCTCTCCGGATCGAAATCTATCGGTGTAGACGGCAGTAGGGCAAAGTGCCCTTTTTGTGTGTCGAGTTCGGGGTAAGAGATGCCAAAGGTGTCACCGGTGAAGAACCCCTTGCTCTGTTCGTCCCAGAGAGTGAAATGGTGACGGGCGTGCCCCGGTGTATCGAGACAGGTGAGTTGACGCCCCTCCAGCGCGACAGTGAAGCCGTCATCCGCTGTCAATACACGCTCCTCCGGTATCGGCAGGATTTCGTTATAGTCACGTTTGAACTGCTCTTCACCATAGACCCCTATGGTGCCGGCGATCAATCTCTCCGGATTGATCATATGACGAGCGCCATTGGGGTGGATTACCAGCTGGGCATTGGGCAGTTGTGCCATCAGTTGGCCGGCACCACCGGCATGGTCGAGATGGACGTGTGTGGGTATAACGTATTTCACCTGGTCCCTGGATATGCCGTAGCGCTCCAGCAGTTCCAGAATGTGGGGTACTGTGTAGGCGGTGCCGGTATCAATTATTGCCGCTTCATCGCCCTCCCTGATGAGGTAGCAGCAGGCTAGTTTTGGCCGCTGGTAGTAGGCTTCGATACAGGTGATACCCTGCCCAAGTTCCTGAAATGAGAGTTGCACGGTTTACCCCTACACTGTGATTGCTAGGAGCCTGTCCGAGAATAGGAGCCGTAGCGAGGGATACTCATTTTGAGTCCATTTTTTCGATCATTTGAGGCGAATATTGGGTCATATTAAACGAAAATGAGTGGAAAAATGGGCCAAAAGGAGCATTCCGCAGTAGGCTCTCTATTCTCGGACAGGCTCCTAGGG
>MOXG01000036.1_pt1 | contig 30057 bp, 33 predicted proteins | sample 1471191 | NCBI WGS metagenome assembly MOXG01 (sample SAMN05806437, study PRJNA327811) | mollusc metagenome | isolation source: Phylotype C (NB3) bacterial symbionts from gill | host: Thyasira cf. gouldii | place: Canada: Bonne Bay, Newfoundland | collected 2010-08-19
AAGCTATATTAGAGTTTGATGCAGCAATTCTTGCCTCCAGCAACATGATTGTTGGGTTTGCTGCAGCTGTGTTTGATTCGGCCTCTGGTAATTCATTCCCACTCTTTGTAATTTCATCTTTCAAGAATAGAAATTTCTCTTTTAACTTTTTTAATATCTGGATGCGCAGGACCGTATACAGCGGAAGTTGAGAGTAGTTCTCCTTGAGCAACATCAGTTTCTGAGCAGGAGTCAATACTTCATTTGCCTGGACACTGGGCATCATTGATTTTTGTGAGGTCAACTCCACATCCAGATATGTTCTTTGCTCTCTCTGGGACTTTATCTCCCGGTCGATCTCACTAAGTGCCAACTGGGCTCTCTCAAGCGCCTTCATATTAAGATCAAGATGCTCAGGCAGACTATCTTTATTCTGCTCCTTATATTCTGCAATTTGATCCTCAATAGCCTCAATTTCGGCTTTGAGTTTATCCGCTTCTTTAGTAATAAATTCTGTTGTTTCGGTGGCGCGCTCTGTTCTTGCCTTTAGGTTTTCATCGAGAAACAGCGTCACCAAGGAATTAGTCACCTGTTGTGCAACGCTGGGACTTTCATGCTCAAAAGCAACAGTGAATGCGAGGGTCTGTGTACCCTTTCTTCTTCTATCCTTATTTCCTCCTACACTGACAAGTTCTATCGATATCCGGGACTCTATATCTTCAACTATTTCAGTTACCAGCGAACTCTTTCCCTTCGCTCCCATTGTTTTATATTTTTTGGCAATTTCAAGCAGGTTATCACGGGTCATTACTCTCTGCTTAATCACCTGAATACGCTCTTCCGCATAGCTTGTCACCGTAGAGCGAATAAGATCTGATGGGATCTGCTGAGATTCAACAAGAATAACCCCTTCGGAGCGGTAAACTGCAGGCAAAACAAGCGCAATGACGACTGTTACAGCCATTAGCAGTACAAATGGGATGACGAAAAGATACTTTCTTCGTTTTGCTATTAGCCAATAATCGCCAATTGTTTTGACTTCTTCTTCCATTAAATCCTCTACATTAAGGCTTGGGTTATTGCTATATGAACAGTGGCTTGTGGCTATTTACAGAAACTGATAGCACTCACAAGTGTAACTGAATATTGATTGTTCTTTCCGTAAAAAGATGCGAACAGGAGCTCACACCTGAGGGTAGTCTATTATTTTGGTGAATACTGAATCGCCGCTTGTATGGAATTTGCTACGGCCGAATCACCTACGGAACCAAGTTCACTGCGCCGGTATCGATATGATGCATTGAGCGACAGCTCTTCATTCAGCTGCCACTTTAATCCCGGCTGTATAGAATAGCTCGTATTTTCACTCGAACCATTATCGCCGGCTGTTTTACTTCTACTGGCATTTGCGGCAAAGGTGAAGCTGGTATAAGGCGTCAGTTCACGACTGTAGTTGAGATTTAGTCGATAGTTCTCTCTAACAGTACCAAGACTACTGGGACTCAAGTTAATAACAAAACCAGCGCCTACAGAGTCGTACTGCCCCTGCCGATTAACACCTGCATCAAAAAGATATCCATTCGTGCTATTACCAGTTTCTGGTGCGACATGACTCAAACCACCGGAAACATTAAAGCTCATCAGTTCTGATATTTCCTGGGTTAGTCCAACGGTCAAACCGTAATAGTTGGAGTCTGCATTGACTGAATCAGGTCTATTGGCAGTCGCACTTGCCTTGTAATTGATCACACGCTGAGCATCAAGTTCATGATTCCAGGCTGCGGTAATATTGTAATCTCTACGATCAGTGAAACTGGCTATATCGTATGAAACATCAGAAGCAGAGCCACTAACAGTTATACTATTCTTAGCATCCACCTCACCAGTCCAATGGGGGCTGACACTGAAGCTTCGTTTCTCTCCTGACACGTTGAGGATACCCGAATCTTCCTCCTCACTGGTTAGCGTTGCTTCCTGACGAAAACTCGCACCCAGGCCATAGGTAGTTTGCTCTTGGAAACGATCCCAACTTAACGAGAGAAAAGGATCATTTCTATCTCTCCGCCCAGCCTGATCGTAGCGTTCGATAACCAGCCCGCCATTAACACTGAGTACCTCTGTCTCATCTTCAGCTGTAACAGTAAGAGTCGGCCTTATTTGTAATCGCGTATCCGACTGCTTATTAGTGACGGACATCTGCAGGTTATCGGTATGCATGAGATCAGCAGACAACGCTGGATCAAGTGTCCATTCGTATGCATGGACGCTTCCACTCAGCACCATGGTAACGACAAAGAGAGGGTATGTCAGACGACATGAGGTGAAATACCTGTTATCTAATGTTCTCATTTTTCTTATATTCATCTCTGTCTGAAACAGTTCAAAGGAGGCCCATCGCAGTCCATCACGCCTATTTTTCCGCATCAGATACTCAGATCTTCGCCGGAAATCTTCATTTATCAGGGCACAACCACCAAGTCACCGCTCTGGAGTACAATATTCGTTTCAAGGGCGCGTCCCTTCACAACATCTGAATAGTTGAATGGAATCGCCTTCTGCACACCATTTTCTCTCCGAAATACCTTGATACCCGCCTCGTCGGCAAATTTTGCCAGGCCATCAGCAAGACTCAAAGCTTGCAGTATATCTATAGGTGAAGAGACCACATACTCTCCAGGATTATTCACTTTCCCTATGAGATAGACCCTGTTTCCCGTTACTGCTGTCACCAGTACGGTAACTACCGCATCAGGAATGTAATCCTTAAGCTTTGCCGTAATAATCTGCTGGAGCTCAGCAGGGGTTCTGTCGGCAACACCCACGATCCCAACCAGAGGAAATGAGATCGAGCCATCAGGCAAAACCAGCAACTGGCGCTGCAGGTCAGTCTCTTTCCAGACGGAAATTTCCAACTGATCCCCTGGTTTCAGGCGATATCCCGTATTCTCAGCAGACAGAAGAGGTGTAGAGACACAGATCGTCCCTACGAGTAACACATTGATTATGAACCGGAAAACTGTCCGCACACCACTACTCCATGTATATAGTTTAAGGTAAGGGAGAATACTAACCAAAAAAAAGAGCGGTATAAACCCTCTCTCATCATCTAACCCACACCACCCTGAATGGTTTGAAAGTCTGCTCATTGACACAAAGCTTAGACCCTGCGACGCTTGCTAATAGCTACAAAGCCTGCCAAAGCAGACCCAAACAGCCACAGCGCAGCTGGAAGCGGGACCTCTTTCTTCGGTTCAGGAGAAATATTTACAGTTCGACTATCACGAAAGTGATCCGTTAATAGCAGCTGACTCACTGAGGTGAGATCCTGGTCGTTGGATGCCGGAGCCGCAAAGTAGCTGTGGCAACAGATGAAAGTGCCACAACTGAAATTAGAATGGCAATATATTCATGGCTACATCCTTTTGGCAAGCTAAGATCCCTCTAAACCGGTAATTCGCCCATCCCATAGTGGCAGGGGAGTTTACCGAAAAACGTGAATGGGTTCAAATAATGGTTGGGCTCCAGGTGGGATTTCAAAGTCACAAACCAGGCATCTCCTAATCACACACACATATTTTTGGGATTCATGCACATCTTGTACTCGCGTCCAATTGAGCGCCTTGCACTGTTTGCATCAACAGCCCACTTAGTTAATCGTAGAATCATCAAGATCGCATAGTGCAACACCGGTATGCGCATGTTACGATTTTCCCAGGGCAAGCCAACAATCTCCATATCTTTAGCACTCAATAAGCCGGTTAATATATTACTTTAATTTCAGCATGTTATGAAGCATAGACAAAAATCACTACTACAGCGCAGAAGCTCCATATTCTCCACGATACAGTCACTTTCTGATGGCAGTTTAATTATTGGGCTTGTCTATGGCATGGCTCTAGTCAATTTTGGGCACCTCCCCCCCCTGTACCTAATGCTTGGTTTGGCACTTATGGCCATAACCGCCATCGTTTACGACCATTTCGGCGTCTACAGTTTCTTTGGCGGATACACTAAAAAAGCCCTGCTCATTGGCAAGGCATGGACGATATCCTTTGCCATACTTCTTACGATTGGTTTTCTGTCAAAAACATCAGAGCTTTTTTCCAGACAGTTCCTGGCCATGCTCTTTTTCCTCGGTTTTATCGGGCAACAGTTGGTCCACATCACTCTTCGCTACCTGCACTCACTGATTAAATCCAATCAAAGCAAGAGCCAGTCTATTATCATCGGAACAGATCAACTGGCCGGCTATCTCTACCAGCGAATCAATCAAAATCCCTGGCTGGGAGAACATGTTATCGGTCTTATAGAGACAGATTCCGACGCCCCGAAAAGTGAAAGAAAGGATGATGATCAACTTCCCATACTTGGCAATCTGACCCAAGTCACCGCATTGGTAGATCAGCACAATATCCGAACCGTCTACATCGCGGTCTCTCTGGATAGCTCACCACTCATCAATGACATCTACTTTTCACTTCTCGACAAGAATGTAGATGTTCACTGGGCGCCAAATATATTTGCTCTGAATCTACTCAACCACAGCGTCAAAGAGCTCTCCGGCATCCCGATCATTACACTCTCGGAAACGCCGCTGGCGGGAACCAGCCTCCTCTTCAAAACGGTTGAAGATAAATTCATCTCTCTCTTCGTGCTGTTACTCCTCTCCCCGCTAATGTTGCTGACAGCTGTTGCGATCAAACTCGACTCACGTGGGCCTGTTTTTTTCAAGCAGGAAAGAACCGGCTGGGATGGCAGGAGTTTCAAGATCTGGAAATTTCGAAGTATGCGTTCCCATAATCCAGAGGAGGGGATAGTACAGCAGGCAACCAGGGATGATTCACGCTTCACACATATTGGAAAATTTATTCGCAGGACCAGTATTGATGAACTGCCACAACTGTTCAATGTGCTAGACGGCACTATGTCATTGGTAGGCCCCCGCCCCCATGCCATCAGCCACAATGAGGAGTATTCAAAACAGATCGAGGCCTATCTCACCCGCCACAGGATCAAACCCGGTATCACCGGCCTGGCACAGGTGCGGGGTCATCGCGGGGAGACAAAGGAGCTGGATCAGATGGTAAAACGGGTGGAAAGCGATCTTGAGTACATCAACAACTGGTCTATCTGGCTTGATATCAGCATATTATTTCGTACTCTCAGCGCTCCTTTTCAGAAGAGCGCTTATTAGTATCCAGATCACTGCCGTCCTATAAACTCCCCCTCTCCTTCGGAGGGAGAAGGGACTGGAGCCATTGCGACATCTTTCTCTGGTAGAGGGGCATCGGTGTTTAGTCGTAGTTTGCAGCAACCCACTGCTGGTAACTACCATCCATGACCGAACGCCACCAGGGTTCGTTGGCAAGATACCAATCTACGGTTTTTCTGATACCCGTCTCAAAGGTCTCCTGGGGCTGGTAGCCCATTTCAGATGTGATCTTAGTTGCATCAATCGCATACCTGCGGTCATGGCCCAGCCGGTCTTTCACATGGGTAATTAGGGAGGAGGAAGGCGTCACCGGGAGGGATGAACAACGTTCATCCATCAGTTCACACACCAGGCGTACTATATCGATATTAGCCACTCGTTGTTGCCGCCGATATTGTAGGTCTCCCCTACTCTTCCCCCTTTTATGATCAGCTCGATACCCCGGTTGTGGTCATCAACATAGAGCCAATCCCTGATCTGCAGGCCATCACCATAGATCGGCAGTGGCTTTCCATCCAGAATGTTGGCTATTATCAGCGGGATCAATTTTTCCGGGAACTGATAGGGACCGTAGTTGTTGGAGCAGTTGCTGGTGGTCACCTGCAACCCGTAGGTATGGTGATAAGATCTGACGATATGATCAGATGCCGCCTTGCTCGCTGCATAAGGTGAGTTGGGAAGATACTGGTTAGCCTCACTGAATGGTGGTTCTGAAGGCTCCAGGGTGCCATAGACCTCATCAGTTGAGACATGATGAAAACGGTGATTGTTTCGAAAAGGCGCACTCTCACCAAGCCATACCGACTGCGCCGCTTTGAGCAGTGAGTGGGTACCCATTATATTGGTATCCAGAAATGCATCCGGCCCATGTATGGAGCGGTCCACATGACTCTCTGCGGCGAAATGAACAACTGTATTAATCCCCTCCTTCCACAGCAGATTCTCTACCAATGACTGATCACTGATATCACCCTGTACAAAGAGGTAATTTTTATTCTGTTCCACCTCAGCCAAACTTGCCCTGTTTCCGGCGTAGGTGAGCGCATCCAACACTACAACACGTGAACCTGGATTATTTTCCAGCCAGTAGTGAACAAAATTGGCACCAATAAAGCCGGCACCACCGGTTACCAGTATATTCTCTGGGCTGTAACTCATTTATTTTTCCATTCTCTTAAAACCCTATCTAGGCCCTGGTGCCAGTCAGGCTGCGCAAAACCAAGTATTTTGTTGATTCTTTGACTGTCGAGTACCGAATTTTTTGGCCGTACGGCTGGAGTCGGGTACTCTTCGGTAGTAATCCGATTTACATTAGGTGCTTTTTCAAACATTCCATGACTTACAGCCTGCTTGAAAATCTCTTCGGCAAATCCGTGCCAGGAGGTGGCAGGTGAGCCTATATAGTGATAGAGGCCCCACTGCAGCGCATCTCCTCGATCAACCTTTTCCGCAAGCATCAATAGTGTTTCGGCAATATCCCCAGCGTAGGTAGGACCACCATATTGATCAGCAACAACACCCAACTCCGCCCTCTCTCCACCAAGACGTAACATCGTTCTAACAAAATTTGCACCCGTGGCTCCAAACACCCAGGCAACACGTAGCGTAATCTGCTGCACCAAGGCACTAGCAACTGCCAGCTCACCTTCAAGTTTGCTCTGGCCATAAACACCCTGGGGATTTGGCTGGTCTGATTCTGTGTAGGGGGCTTCTTTTTCTCCATCAAACACATAGTCTGTTGAGATATGGAAAAGGGGAATATCTCTTTCAGCACAAGCATTGGCAAGGTATAACGGACCATCCCGATTAACAGCGAATGCGATTGCTACCTCTTCTTCAGCCTTATCGACTGCTGTATAAGCAGCCGCATTGATCACAAGATCAGGGGAATACCTAGAAATAAAATCATTTACCGCATCCCGCTGAGTGATATCAAGTTGATCACAGTCAACAGCTATCACATCAAACCCCATTGTCCGTGCCCGAACATTCAGTTCAGAGCCCACCTGCCCATTGGAGCCGGTTATCATAATTTTCATCTAACATTCACCTTACGGACACATCTCATTCTTAATAGATCTTCCACAGAATTTATATATACTCATCGGACTGGTCCCCTCTCCCTCAGGGAGAGGGGACCCTTCGTTATAGGTTTTCCCATATCCCTAACTCTATGGGCTATAACCATCTGTTAAGTCAAGTTGCCGAATTAATGGCTACATGCCTGGGTATTGTGGCAAATTGGCCTCACTCTGCTCGGAAAGCACGGGATAATGACGATCTTTCTCAGAGAGTGAAACATCCTGCAAGGGCCATTCAATACCAATGGCAGGATCATTCCAGGCAATTCCCTGCTCCGATTCCGGGTGGTAATAGTCTGTACACTGGTAGATAAAATCGGCAACCTCGGATAGGACGACAAAACCGTGGGCAAACCCAGGCGGGATATACATCATTCGCATATCGGCATCATCCAGTGTGGCACCGTACCAATCACCAAAGTGTGGAGAGCCTCTGCGCACATCCACCGCCACATCGTATACGCTGCCCCTAGCCACACGCACCAGTTTCCCCTGGGGCTGAACCAACTGGTAGTGAAGCCCGCGCAGAACACCTCTGGTTGAACGTGAATGATTCGTCTGAACAAACGGCTCGGTAATACCTGCTTTTGAGTAGCTTCTGTACGGAATGTTTCCAGGAAAAAACCGCGTTCATCTCCAAACACCCTTGGCTCAATAATCATCACACCAGGCAACTTTGTCTCGATAAATTCCATGTTGCTTATTCCTGCCTGAGGAGGTCCAAAAGATATTGGCCGTAGCCATTTTTACTCAACGGCTGTGCCAGACTGGCCAGCCGTTCAGCATTAATATACCCCATACGATAGGCGATCTCTTCAGGGCAGGCGATTTTTAGTCCCTGGCGCTCCTCCACTACCTGGATAAAGTTAGCGGCGGAGAGGAGTGAATCATGGGTACCTGTATCCAGCCAGGCGAATCCCCGACCCATGACCTGTACATTGAGTGTTCCCCTTTCCAAATAGACTTTGTTGACATCGGTAATTTCCAACTCACCACGTGGAGAGGGCTCAATACTTTTTGCGATATCAACTACATCATTATCGTAGAAGTAGAGACCGGTAACCGCATAATTACTCTTTGGATGCGCTGGTTTCTCCTCAAGATTGACAGCCTTTCCCTTGTCATCAAAGCTTACGACACCGTAACGTTCCGGATCCTTTACATAGTATCCAAAGACCGTGGCCCCTGACTCTCTCTCTGTGGCGCTACTCAAAAGCGCATCCATCCCGTGGCCAAAAAAGATATTGTCACCCAGCACTAAACTGACAGAGTCGTTACCAATAAACTCTTCGCCCAACAAAAACGCCTGGGCAAGGCCATCGGGTGAGGGTTGTACAGTGTAGCTAATCACCATTCCCCACTGACTGCCATCACCGAGGAGGTTGATGAAGGCCTGTTGATCGGCAGGAGTGGTAATAATCAATACCTCACGAATTCCCGACAGCATCAGAACAGAGAGTGGATAGTAGATCATCGGCTTGTCATAAACAGGCATCAGCTGTTTACTTACCGAGTGGGTTAAAGGATGCAGTCGTGAACCCGATCCACCCGCAAGGATGATCCCCTTGTAGTTTTTTTCCATTATCTCCAACCCCTTTCTATATTCAGTCACCAAATTCAGGCGGCGTATCGCTTGTTCAGATTATCGATAAACCTGTCCAGCTCGCTCACCGGCAAATGATTAATGCCTGCAGCGCCCTTTCTGCCGCCGCCTGTAGGAAACTCACTGCAGAGCTCATCTGCACCTGTTTTATTGTTTAGCGGCGCACGGACACTCACCAGATACCCCCCCTCCCGGTTGTAGCTCAATACTGCATGGCAGAGTCAGGGTGCCGGTTGGCAAGATCATTACCAAACACCCCACTGATCCGACGGGACCATGTTTCATCAGGAAGGATGTACACAGCAGCTACTGCTGACTTATGCTCCGGCGAAACAGCCTCAGCCTTTGCCATATCGTCAAAATAGCCGGCTTGTAAAGCAGCAAAGCTTGATTGTTTGTCTGCTATGTAATCGAGTGGACTCTGATAGGGAAGCAGCTCTTTGAATAGGATGTCCGGTGGGAAATGAAGGTCATCAATAGAGCTGCCATAGCCATTATAGTTGATGCAGGTACCAAGGATCTTCAGCTCTTTCAATTGGTCACTGTTAATGGCAAGTTGTCCGGCAGCCTGCTCTGCGCTTGCAATCATATTATCTCCAAATGCCGCCACGACCGCCCAGCCACGAAAAGCACCCTCAAGAAACTGGTCCACCAGCAGGCTGGTGCAAATATTGGGATCTGTGTCGATAATAGCCTTTAATGCCGGGTGTATTGGGATTTCACCAGGCATATGATGGTCAACGTAAAAAACAGAGGCACCCTGCCGCAATATTCTCTCCAGTTCTACAGCGTTTTTAGCCAAGGAGATATCCAGCACTGTCACTTCATCACCAGGTTGAGCTGATACTCTCTCGAGCAATTTTATGTCACGTTTTATTCCGGTAACAAGGGTGGATCCTTTGGGCTCGGCCAAGCGTAACTGGAGCAGTGCACAGATACCATCTGCATCACCGTTAAATACATCAATTGTTGTCATAGTTGCTTTGTTGTGTGAAATGAGAGGTAGGAGCGAGCTCGTTCGCGAACAAGTTTGCTCCTACACAAAACAGTTGGCATTACCTCGACTACTCACTGATATGTAGCAACGTAATCACGATCTAATCATTGCTGTCAAGATAGCCTTTTCCCAGTAGATAGAGAAAAACCTCCTGGGCCGCTTCCATTGGGCTGTACTGGGAGGTATCAATATAAAATTCCGGGTTTTCCGGAGTTTCGTACGGATCACTGATACCGGTAAACTCAGGGATAATTCCCTTCCGCGCCTTGGCGTACAATCCTTTCCGATCACGTGCTTCACACACCTCAAGTGGTGTAGCGACATGGATCTCGATAAAGTCACCATGTTGCTCGATCATGCTCCGAACAGCCCTGCGTGTCGCCGTATAAGGTGCAATGGGGGCGCATATGGCAACCCCACGATTTTTTGTGATCTCATTGGCGACAAAACCGATACGGCGAATATTGAGGTCCCTGTGGACCTTGGAAAATCCCAATTCACTGGAGAGATTCATACGGACAACATCACCATCCAGAAGCGTAACCGGCCTGCCCCCCTCTTCAATCAGCTTGGCATAGACAATTTTCGCCAGTGTAGATTTTCCCGACCCAGAAAAACCGGTAAAAAACAGGGTAAAACCAAGCCTCTTACGAGGTGGGTATACCTTGCGCAACGCATCAATCACCTCGGGATAGCTTTGCCATTCAGCAATAGGCTCATCATGCAGAAGGTTCTCCCGCAACGCCGGTTCACTGAAGTGGAGGCTCTCAACATCACTCTTCTCAATTGCTGATGCTGGAAGAAAATGATCACCGGAGGGCACATATCTCCACTCTTCCAGGGGTACCATTTTGATCTGCAATTCATCCTGATATTTTTTGGTCAGTTCCTGAGAAGCGTAGGTGGCATAAAAATCATCGCCACCATTACCGTTGGGGGGCACAGCATGGTCAGGCCCGACAATAAAATGAGAACAACCATAATTCTGATGTATCAAGCCGTGCCATAGGGTCTCTCTTGGTCCCGCCATACGCATCGCCAGCGGTAGCAGGGAGAGCTTGGTAAGGTGTCGGGGAAAATACTTTTTTATCGCTTGATAGCAGTGTACCCGTGCGTAGTACTGGAGATCCCCAGGCTTGGTAGTACCCACGGTTGGGTGCAATAACAGGTGTGCACCCTCACGCTTGGCTGCATCCAAAGTAAATTCACGATGGATGCGGTGCATCGGCTTGCTGGTCTGGAAAGCTATCACCCTGCGCCAACCACTCTTTTCAAACGAGTGCCTCAGCTCTGCAGGTGTGTCCCACAAATTTTCAAAATCGTAATGACTTGGAAGCTGAATTCCCTGAATACCACCACCCACATAGTACGGATGTGCCTCATGCATCAGATAGTGCACACCCGGATGATCCTCAGATTCGGTACCATAGACTGCAGCAGCTTCAACAGACTTATCAGGTTTCCACAAATCAGTGATTGACAATACCGCCACCATGAAACCTTCCGGGTCCCTCAAGGCGAGTTTCTCACCCACAGCTACCTGCTCTGTAACAGATTCTGCGATATCAAGTACGATCGGAATAGGCCAGAGGTTGCCATCAGGGAGCCGCATATCACTTAATACGGATTCATAGGCATCCTTTCCCATAAACCCTTTCAGTGGGGAGAAACCACCATTCATCAGCAACTCAAGGTCACAAAGCTGGCGGCGGGTAAGTGTGACTGAAGGTAGGTTTCGGACTCGGTCTTTAGCACCTCCGCCAAATCGGGTGTGACAAGCAGGTCACACAACTCTCCACCATGCGGTGCAAGGTGGTACTCCCTCTTTTCATTTGAATTATTGGGTGTCATCGGTAAGCATAAATACTATTAAAATTATTAGAAGAAGATAGCTATGGGATAGTAGACGCTGCTCAAGAAGAATGTTTCTCTTCTTGTAGTCGTTGCCCAAGAGTCTCCAGGTATTCAATCAACTGTTCTCTCAATTCCGGGTGCTGAAGGCCGTATTCAATATTAGCTTCAAGAAAGCCGGCTTTGGACCCGCAATCGTAACGAATTCCATCAAACTTATAAGCATTGACACTCTCTTGAGCTAACAGGGCACTGATTGCATCGGTAAGCTGTATTTCGTTCCCGGCGCCTCTGCCGGTTTCATGCAACAGTCCAAAGATCTTTGGAGAGAGAATATACCGTCCGACCACACCCAGATTTGAGGGTGCAAGATCAGGCCTTGGCTTCTCCACGATACTATCTATTCGTGATAGTTTGGCATCCGGGTTATCTACCTTGACGATACCGTACTGATCCGTCTTATCCCTATCGACCGTCTCTACTGCAATAACACTCTCCCCCGCCTCATCGAACTGCTTTACCATCTGTTTCAGACAAGGATTGCTACTACCATCAATCAGATCATCCGCCAATATCACGGCAAAAGGCTCATCCCCAACCGCTTTCTCAGCACAGAGAACAGCATGTCCAAGCCCCATGGCTTCACTCTGCCGGATATAGATGCAATCAACATTAGGGGGATGATTTCATTCACCAGCCTGAGGAGTTTATCCTTGCCCTTAAGCTCAAGCTCATGTTCCAGTTCATAAGCCTTATCGAAGTGATCAGGAATCGCTCGTTTATTGCGCCCGGTAACAAATATCAGCGTATCCACACCGGCGGCAACAGCCTCTTCCACAGCGTATTGGATGAGCGGCTTATCCACTATGGGCAACATCTCTTTCGGCGTCGCTTTGGTCGCAGGAAGAAAGCGGGTACCCAAACCACCTACAGGAAATACTGCTTTTCTGATTTTTGCTGTTGTCATCAACTCATCCTTATACTTTAGTGGCTATGCGCAATAATCCTGAAACCATGTGTAGGAGCGAACTTGTTCGCGAAGAATAGCCCCCTGAGCCTGATCGCGAATAAATTCGCTCCTACAGGGAGCGTGTTTCTCCATAAATATTGCTTCAGAATTATTGTACATAGCCAGTTATAATTCTATTCATCATCCCGTTTCATCCAGTCCCAGGCAGTCTGGATAATACGGTCCATATCTTTGTAGGTGGGCACCCAGTCAAGTGCATCCATAGCACGGGTACTATCAGCCACCAAAGTTGCTGGATCACCCGGCCGCCGATCATCTATTTGATAGGGTATCTCACTGGCCACCACTCTTTTAGCCGAGTCCAGCACCTCCATAACGCTGAACCCACAGCCGTTACCCAGGTTGAATGCGTGAGCCCCACGGTTTTTCCCAAGAAACTCAACCGCCTTCAAATGCGCCTTGCAGAGATCTTCAACATGGATATAGTCTCTTACACAAGTACCGTCGTGGGTGGCGTAATCACTACCAAAAACCCGTAATTCGGCACCGGCAACTCTCTTGGCAGCCTTTAGAATATTGGGGATCAGATGGGTCTCAGGATCGTGCTCTTCACCAAGTTCACCTTCCGCATCAGCCCCCGCAGCATTGAAGTAACGCAGGCTGACGGAGTTTAAGGCGTAGGCATCGGCATAGTCCTTTAGCATCTGCTCTACCATCAGTTTGGTCCGCCCATAGGGGTTGATGGGGTTTTTGGGGTGCTCTTCACCAATCTGCTCTGCCACTGGATTGCCGAAAATAGCGGCACTTGAAGAGAAGATAAATTTACCTACCTCTTTCTGCCGCATCTGTTCCAGGAGGTTGAAGGTACCGATAACGTTATTCTGGTAGTAGAGAGCTGGATTCGTCATCGACTCCCCTACCAAAGAGCGTGCCGAGAAGTGCATCACCGCATCAAATGGGTGGCTCTCAAAGAGGAGTGATATATCCTCTGGAATGAGTAGGTCACCTTGTACAAAAGTGCCCCACTTAACTGCCTCACGATGACCTGTTGAGAGGTTGTCGAAAACAACCACCTCATGGCCCCGCCTGGCAAGCATTTTGACCATGTGGGAGCGATATAACCGGCTCCACCGCAAACTAAAATTTTCATCTATTACCGGTGATTTTTTATCGTAAGTATCAGGAATTGGCGCATAGCACACCACCGATCCATCTCAACCAGCCATTGTATAGAAATTAGCGCTACAGGGCATCAACCAAGGGGATCTACACCATGTAGGACATATCCTACAGAGATCTCACGAGTGGATAAATGAGGGTGGATGCATAAAACCATAATCCTCTGTATGATTCCCGACTGTTTTATTTTGTGCCAACCAACAGGAAAGGATTACCCGAAAGCCTTTTGACAGGATCACGCCAAATGCACCACCAAAGAGTCCAGCCCATACACTACATCCTGCTGTCACTCTGTTGGGCGGCCACTATTTCCTACCTCTCCCACCAGCCTGGAAGCGGGCCGGATGAGATAACCCCCTGGCTCCCGGGTGAGATCAAAAATCTCCTCCATCTACCTATATTTGGCCTCTTCGCACTCCTGCTCTGGCTTGGAATAAAACACCACTTCCAGAATATGGCGTGGGCATTTATCGCTGTGCTGAGCCTGACAGCAGCCTTTGGCACCCTTGACGAATGGCACCAGTCGTTCATTCCCGGCCGTACCGCCTCGATAGAGGATATCGCCTCCGATTTAATCGGCGGCATAATTGCCCTTTCTGTTGCCTTATACTGGCAAAAACATAAACCACAAAAAACCCGCACGAACCATGGATAACCTACAGATAGTACTTCTCGCCCTGGTTCAGGGGCTGACTGAATTTCTGCCCATATCCAGTTCCGCCCACCTGATCCTCACCCCGATGCTGTTCGGCTATGAGGATCAGGGACTGGCTTTTGATGTTGCCGTTCACCTCGGCTCACTGCTGGCAGTCACCACCTATTTCCGCCATGAGCTGTTTGCCATGATTCGGGACTTTTTCTCATCACTGAGCGCCAATGGTGAGAAGACCGAGAACTCACGCATGGCTTGGATGATCATTCTGGCTACCCTGCCGGTGATGGTTGCCGGTCTGCTACTCAAATCGATTGTGCAGAATGATCTCCGTTCCATTGCCGTGATCGCCACAACCACCATCCTTTTTGGATTGCTGCTTCTCTGGGCGGATATGAAAGGAGCCAAGAGAAGGGATGAATACTCTGTTTCCTGGCGGGATGCCCTTTTTATCGGACTGTTACAGCTATCGCCCTGATTCCGGGCACCTCCCGCTCCGGTATCACCATGACGGCCGGGTTGATACTGGGTATGACCAGGCAGGCTGCCTCACGCTTCTCGTTTCTGCTCTCAATCCCTACTATTCTGATGTCGGGAACTCTGGTCACCTACGATCTGATTAGTGGTTCCGAGGCGGTCGCCTGGACCGAACTCACCCTCGGCGCACTGCTGTCGTTTGTCTCCGCCTATCTCTGCATCCACTACTTCCTGAAATTGATAGAGCGGATCAGCATGCTCCCGTTTGTCATCTACCGCTTGTTGCTTGGTGCAGTACTGCTTTTTATCACTTTCTGAATGTCCGTCAACTACGCAGTATGGAGAGTATCTCGTCCGTCCTTGTCTGCATCAGTTCAGCATCACCCCGTGATTCCACATTCAACCTCACTACTGGCTCGGTATTGGAGCTTCGAAGATTGAACCTCCACTCTCCCATATCCAGCTGATGCCATCCGTATAATCGATAACCTCGGCGTCTGACCGGTAGTGATCCAGTACACACTGAATGGCTCTCTTGGGATCATCCAGTCTGCTGTTAATCTCCCCTGAGGAGGGGTAGCGATTGATACGCTCTTCCACCAACTGTGACAGTGACTGCCCCTTGCTACATATCAGTTCAGCCACCAACAACCAGGGGATCATGCCACTATCGCAGTAGTTGAAGTCACGGAAGTAGTGGTGGGCACTCATCTCACCACCATAGACGGCATCTTCTTCCCGCATCCGCTCTTTGATAAAGGCGTGACCAGTCTTGCTCTGCACCGGTTCACCGCCGCCGGCAGTGACAATGTCTACCGTATTCCACGTCAGGCGGGGATCATGAATAATCGGGCTTCCCGGGTATTTTTCGAGAAATGCCTCAGCCAGCAGGCCGACAATATAGTAGCCCTCTATAAACTCGCCTCGCTCATCAAAAAGAAAACAGCGGTCAAAATCACCATCCCAGGCAATGCCATATCCGCTGAATTAGCCAGCACGGCATCGGTGGTATCCTGGCGATTCTCCGGCAGCAACGGATTGGGTATGCCATTTGGGAAAGTACCATCGGCCTCATGGAACACTTTGATGAAGGTTATCGGTATACCAACTGATTCAAAGCGCTGCTCCAGCGCATCGATCACATGGCCTGCAGCTCCGTTGCCGGCGTTCACCACCAACTTGACCGGCTTGATCTCATTCGGTTGTATATATTCCAGCAGATGGTCTACATAGGCATTGAGCAGTGACACCTCCCTACAGCCACCTCTCTGCAGTGGATCTGCCAGTGCAAAACGATTTTCACGGGCCAAGCGCTCAATCTCATTGAGACCGGTATCCCCACTGATCGGCCGGGAGCCCTCACGAACCAGCTTCATGCCATTGTAGTCCTGAGGATTATGGCTGGCGGTCACCATAATGCCGCCATCCACACCCAAATGAGCTGTTGCAAAATAGATCTCTTCGGTGCCGCACAGACCGATATCGAGAACTTCGACACCGGAGTCCCGCAGTCCATTGCTCAGGGCCTGTTTCAAAGACTCTGTCGAGAGCCGCATATCGCCCCCCACCACCACCGATTGCGGCACAATCGAAGCAGCAAAGGCACGGCCAATCCGGTAAGCGACATCCTCATCAAGCTCCGTACCCAGTTGGCCACGGATATCATAGGCCTTAAAGCACTCTAGTTTTTCCATCTTGGCGTCGTTCCACTGCTCAAAAAAAGGCATCATGAGCCATAACTGTACCTTTTTCCAGGTACATGGATATTTGGAACAATACGTAACACAAATGGACTTTATAAATATGAAACGAAATGGTAGTTGACTATCTGTCTATATTATAATATTATTACTTTCAATTCGAACTGATGCAGTAGTTACTGCACCTTGATTGAACCGTTTTAAGGTCAGTAGAACACGGCCAAAGGCAGTATCGCAGTGGTGTCGTGTTCTCTTGACCACCTGAACCTCCATCCTCCTTTGGTGGTAATTCTTCAGCCCGACTTCCTCAGTCGGCTTTTTTTTTGGCCGCGCGCCATCTCCAGCCTATAATCACCCCACACCCTTGACTGAGTTCCATCACTCTATCCGTTATGAGCAGATCACCAGAGCGTGACCAGATATACGCCGCCTCTCATAGTGAGCCAACCGGTTTCACTTTTGACGAAAGGGTTGCGGACGTATTTCCAGACATGATACAGCGCTCAGTACCTGGATATGCCACAGTGATAAGCATGACCGGGGTACTCGCGGCCGAGTATGTACAACCCCACAGCCACTGCTACGACCTGGGCTGTTCTCTGGGTGCAACGGCACTCTCTATACAGCAGGGCATTCAGACCGAGGGGTGCCGCATTATTGCCGTGGACAACTCAGCCGCGATGCTTGAACAGGCGAAACAGCACATCGAACCCAGCAGGAACGAGATACCGATTGAGCTGGTCTGTGCAGATATTCAAGATGTTGAAATCAGTGATGCCTCCCTGGTGACACTTAACTTCACCCTCCAGTTCATCCCCGTCGAACAGCGCTTGTCACTGCTGCAGAAGATCTATCACGGACTCCGACCCCAAGGCATTTTGATCCTGTCAGAGAAGATCACTTTTGATGATCCCGAGGAGGAGCAGCTGCAGATGGAGATGCACCACGCCTTTAAACGTGCCAACGGTTACAACGACCTGGAGATCAGCCGCAAACGCAGTGCACTGGAAAATGTACTGATTCCGGAGACGCTCGCAGCTCACAAACAGCGATTGGATGCAGCCGGCTTCAGCCGAGCTGACCTCTGGTTCCAGTGTTTCAATTTTGTCTCTCTGGTGGCGCGCAGATGATCGACTACAGCCCGCTATACAATCAGATGAGAGACTCAGCCTTGGAGTCCTGGGCTGAGCAGCTACCGAAACAGTTAGAGACTGTTTTCAGCGAAGATAGGCATGGTGACTTTGCCCGCTGGCTGAATGCAATAGAGCAACTTCCAACTTGGTCGTCAGGTGAAGTCGAGCTTAATCAGGCTAGGGTGGCTGTTGAGAGTAGTAGTGAGATAAGCGGGGAGCAGCAGGCTCAAACAAAAGAGCTGCTCAAGGCACTTCACCCCTGGCGTAAAGGCCCTATCGGCTCCATGACATCGACATTGATACCGAATGGCGGTCTGACTGGAAATGGGATCGTCTTGTACACCACATTACCCCACTAGAGGGTCGCACAGTGTTGGATGTCGGGTGTGGTAACGGCTACCACTGCTGGCGTATGGCAGGCGTTGGTGCCGAGCTGGTTATCGGTATCGACCCGACACAGCTGTTTCTTGCCCAGTTCCTTGCCGTCCGCCACTTTCTTGGAGCGGATTACCCGGTTCATCTGCTTCCCCTGACCCTGGAGCAGGTGCCGACTAACCTGCGAGCATTCGATACGGTCTTCTCCATGGGTGTTCTCTATCACCGCCGTTCCCCCATCGACCACCTCTATGAACTCAAGAGCTGCCTGCGTCAGGGAGGTGAACTGGTATTGGAGACCCTGGTGATTGATGGTGGTGAGGGCCAGATACTGGTGCCCGACGGCCGCTACGCCAAAATGCGCAATGTCTGGTTTATCCCTTCTCCTGAAACGCTCTGCGGCTGGCTGTGTCGTTGTGGCTTCAACGAGGTACGGCTGATTGATGTCACTACCACATCGGTAGAGGAGCAAAGGAAGACAGAGTGGATGCAGTTTGAGTCCCTCTCTGACTATCTCGACCCCGCCAATCCACAACTGACCATCGAAGGTCATCCGGCCCCGCAACGAGCCATTATACTGGCAAAATCAGGCTAATTACCTATCAGCAGCTATAATCCAGGGGTCGCCAATCAAATTATAACCTCGCAATCTTTCGGAATTGACCCATGAGTATAGAGCTATGGCTCGCCTTCTTCCTCGCATCGATATTGATCTCTATCTCACCGGGAGCTGGGGCGGTCAATACCATGAGTAATGGCGTACGTTACGGTGTAGTTGACACTCTGCCGGCAATTTTCGGTCTACAGCTGGGCTATGGTATCCAGATCGTTATCGTCGGTATCGGCTTGGGGGCGCTGCTTGCTTCGTCCAATATCGCCTTCAATATCATCAAATGGCTGGGGATCACCTATCTGGTCTGGCTCGGTATCAGTAAGTGGCGGCAGTGCCCATTACGGATTGAAGCGAGCGCTGAAAAACCGGAGAGCGGTAGCCGCCGTTTCTGGCAAGCCGCTTTCGTCAACCTGACAAACCCCAAAGCCACCATTTTTCTGGTCGCCCTTTTCCCCCAGTTCATGGATCTGCAGGCACCACAAACACTACAGTTCACCATCATGGGGAGCACCCTGCTACTGGTAGACATCGCCGTGATGATTGGCTATGCCACCCTCGCCTTCCGCCTCTCCCGCTGGATGCGTAGTGAACACCACCAACGCTGGCAGAATAGAATATTCGGCGGCATGTTTATGGGTGCTGCCGCCCTAATGGCAAGCTACCATCGTAACCAGTAGCACCCTCTCTCCAGAAAAAACATCTGCAAATGAAGGCTGAACTATACTTTTATATCGTTAAAGACCCTAGTTAGGGTGTGCAATAGTTGCCTTGGGATGCTATCATCCGCGCCCCTCTTGAACCATAGCTATTTGATTTAAGGACTGATTCTCCTCCTTTCACCTCCATAGGTACCCCCGATGTCAAGCGATACCCCCGAGCTGCCGAGCTTCTTCGATCTGGCACTCTCCAAGCCTGTGCTCAAAGCACTCAATGAGGTCGGCTACGAAACCCCCTCACCGATTCAGGCGGCGATGATTCCCCATGTCATGTCGGGAGCTGATGTTATCGGTCAGGCACAGACCGGCACCGGCAAGACCGCTGCCTTTGCTCTCCCTCTCCTCTCGCGCATCGACCTGAAAAAGAAAAAGCCGCAAGTACTGGTGCTGGCACCTACACGAGAGCTGGCTATCCAGGTGGCCGAGGCATTTCAGACCTACGCCTCCCACATGAAGGGTTTCCATGTTCTACCGGTCTATGGTGGACAGGACTACAGAGGGCAGCTACAGCAGCTGAAGCGCGGTGTGCATGTAGTGGTCGGTACCCCGGGACGGGTGATGGATCACATGCGTCGCGGCACACTGATGCTGGACGAGCTCGATTGCCTGGTGCTGGATGAGGCTGATGAGATGCTGCGCATGGGTTTCATCGATGATGTCGAGTGGGTACTGGAGCAGACACCTGATGAGCGTCAGGTCGCCCTCTTCTCCGCCACCATGCCGTCAGTCATCCGCCGTATTGCCCAGAAGCACCTGACCAATCCGCAAGAGGTCACCATCAAGATGGCCACCACTACCGCCGACACCATACGTCAGCGGGTGTGGATGGTGAGCGGCGTGCATAAGCTGGATGCCCTAACACGCATTCTTGAGGCAGAGACCTTCGATGGTATGATCATCTTTGTCCGTACCAAGATTGCCACCGCCGATCTGGCAGAGAAACTGAAGGCACGTGGCTATGAAGCCGCAGCCCTTAACGGCGATATCGCCCAAAATCAGCGCGAACGCACCATTGATCGGCTAAAAAAGGGCAAGCTGGATATCCTGGTTGCCACCGATGTAGCGGCTCGCGGACTCGACGTTCAACGTATCAGCCACGTCATCAACTACGATATCCCCCTCGATACTGAGGCTTATGTTCACCGCATCGGCCGTACTGGCCGCGCCGGCAGAAAGGGTGAGGCTATTCTCTTTGCCTCCCCCCGGGAAAAACGTCTGCTGCACAATATTGAACGCGCCACCAGGCAAAAGATCACTCCTCTGGAACTCCCTTCCACCGAAGTAATCAACGACAAGCGCGTGGCCGGCTTCAAACAACGCATTACCGACACCTTGGCCACAGAAGAGCTAGGGTTCTATCACCAGATGCTTGAGCAGTACCAGCTGGAGCACAATATCCCTGCGCTGGATATCGCCGCCGCCCTGGCGATGCTTCTGCAGGGTGATACCCCGATGTTGCTCACCAATAAACCGGTCAGAGAGCCGAAAAAGACCCCCAGGACAAGGGATGAAAAACCTCGCAGAGAGAAACCCGCCGGCAAGAGACCACAACGAAAACCCAATGAAGTTGAAGAAGGAATGGAGCGTTTTCGTATCGAAGTGGGCCATGAGCACGAGGTTCAGCCCGGTAATATCGTCGGCGCCATCGCCAATGAAGCGGGGCTGGATAGCCAGTATATCGGCCATATCAACATACAGGACAGCTACAGCATCATTGATCTGCCGGAAGGAATGCCAAAGGATGTATTTCGTGACCTGAAAAAAGTCTGGGTATCCGGCCGTCAGCTCAATATTTCACGACTGGCCGATGAGAACTCGCCACCAAAAGGGAAGAAAGGTGGGAAGACGAAACTCAAGGGAAAGAAACCGGACACCCGAAAAAAACAGCCTTCCAAGGATTAAGAGATGAAGTTCAGCCAACTGCAGGTGGGCCAGAGATTCCGCCTCAACGGCCTGATCTATAGCAAATCCGGTCCTCTGCAAGCGATACCGGAGGGTAGTGGCAACCATAAGATGATCATGCGCTCTGCTGCTGTGGAGCTGCTGGAAGCAGAGGGTGCAGCATCCAAAGCCACAAAAACAGCCACGCTGGACCCGGTGGCGTTACGTCAGGCAATTGACCGTTATCATCAGCAGTGCCTGGTGATAGTGGAGAGCACTGAGCCTCCGCTATCTGACGAGGTCAAAGCGAGGCTGACTTCCGCCTACCAGGAGCTGACTGCTCAACTCAGTTGATGAGTGGGCTTTGAAACTCACTCATTATTCTTAGTGGCTATGCACAATAGTCCTGAAGCACAACCTCCATAGAAAAAAGTGCATCTGTAGGAGTGAATTTACTCGCGATCAGGCTCCGGGGCATATTCTTCGCGAACAAGTTCGCTCCTACACCCGGTTCCCGGATTATTGTGCACAGCCATTTTATTCTTTTCGCTTACATAGAATTCCGGCCACTCCCTTTTTACTATAGGCCATCATCGGCCATAGCGTGACAGGTGTTAATAACCTTCGGTCGTGACCGATCCTCCTGGTTCCTGTCCCGCTTCTCCTGCTCCCAGTGCATAGTTTGGTATGCCGTTGTAGCCAAGGGCCCAAGCAGTTCCACAAGATGAGTACAGCCCAGGGTTCTGCCCACCCGCGCACGCACCTCCCGCATCCAGCCATTAGTAATGCGTAGACCGATCAGCCGCCGCATCCCTTCAGCTACCTCTCCACAGACCGTGAATGGGGTGAAGTCAGTAACAGCCACCATGTCATGGATCACAAAGTCGAGATCAAGGGTCACCCGCAGACTCATATCATGAATCGCCTCACCGGCTTCTATCCGTCCGCCACGGTCCTCATTGGGAAAACCGTAGGTCTTATCATCGACCATCCGGGCTTCAATATCCCAAAGACCATCACTACGTCGAAAACCATCACATTGGATACGGCGTGAATGGAGGTGTTCTCTTTCTACTGGTTTGGGTAGGGGCACTACTATTATCTTCCGTTAACGTTAAGGTAAGATGAACGATAGAGGGATATTGTTACAATTTCAATCCCGACACCTCGGGAGTATTTATACCTAAAATGGCTTCACACAATAATCAGGGAACCTGATTGTAGGAGCGAACTTGTTCGCGAAGAACATGCCCCGGAGCCTGATCGCGAATAAATTCGCTCCTACAAGTACAACTTTTTCTACCTGGACAGCTTTCAGGATTATTGAACATGATCAGGATGCCTGATTATTTTTCATATAATTATAATTCAATAGGTCAAGGAACACGCCTCTTCGGACAATACGATGCATAATTAATTCAGGAGATAGCCATAAACTCCTTTTAGCTCCTAACAGGTATAACTCTTCATCGTGAGCAAACAGATTATCAGTAATGCATTGAGGAACATCTTTCTCTGCTGTCTCCTCTCATCTCCACTCGCTCTACAGGCCCTGGAGATAGGTACCCCCGTCACCCTTTCCGACCAGGTGGCAAGCAATGATGAGTACATGAAACTACAACTCCGGGGAGTGTTGATACTGAAAGGGGATGCTTCCCTTGCTGAACTCTCTGACCTCGCCTGGGACGAGGATGAACAGATACTTTACGGCATAACAGACCGTGGCCGGCTATTGCATCTGCAACCACGGATCGAAGAGGGCATATTACTGGGAATGGAACTACTCACCCACTATCCCCTGCTGGAGAAAAGTGGCAAAGCGACCTCTGGAAGCAGACAGGATGCAGAAGGGCTGACCCTGGAGAATAGTTATAATGGCATTCGCGGTGACAGTCGGTTATTGGTCTCATTTGAGCGTAACCACCGCATCACCCGCTACACTCCCAATGGGCACCTTAAAGATCAAATCGATATTCCGCCCGGCCTAAAAAAACCGGCTTTTCGGCCTACAGGTAACAAAGGAATGGAAGCCCTGACTCTTCATCCTAAATTTGGAATCATCACCGGCACAGAAAAACCGCAAACCCCAGGAACAAGTTACCTATTCAGCTCAAAAGGAAAACAGTGGAGCTACTCCACAAATGATGAGCACAACGCACTGGTCTCACTGGAAACCCTACCTGATGGAGGTCTATTGATACTACAACGCTCCTATAGGGGTCTGCTCTCGCCATTGGTTGTCACACTCTCCAGGATTCGTTTGAAGGAACTTGAGCAGCATCAGAGACTTTCGCTAGAGACAGTTGCACAATTTGATACTACCAAAGGCTGGCGTACACAAAATTTCGAGGGGTTAACACGTCACCAGGGAAACCGCTTTTTTATGGTGAGTGATGACAATAATATGCCGTGGGCCAGCACACAAATGATCTATTTTGAACTACACAGATAACTGACTATTATCTTAGTAGAGATGCAATGCCATAGAGAAGCCTATCCTCTGATGCCTATCAACAACTCGGTGTGCAATACGCTATGAAACCCGTAATAGCCGGCTGGAAGTACGAAAAGCTGATTATCAACGCCGCCTTAACCGGCATGATCCCGCAAAAGAAGGACACCCCTGAAGTGCCAATTACGGCACAAGAGATTATTGAAGACGCCAAGCGCTGCCATAAAGCAGGGGCAAGCATTGTACATATACATGCCAGGGATGCAGATGGCATACCCACCTGGCGGCCCGAACCCTACGCAGAGATCATAGGTGGAATAAGGGAGAAGTGTCCGGATCTCATCATCTGTGCAAGTACCAGTGGTAGAAATTTTCAGGAGCTGGAGAAGCGCTCTGCAATTCTCTTTCTTGAAGGCGACTTAAAACCAGACCTTGCCTCCCTCACCCTAGGGTCGTTCAACTTCCCAAAGCAGGCATCGATAAATTCACCTGATATCATAAAGTCTCTCGCCACCATAATGAAAGAGAGAGGGATAAAACCGGAACTTGAGATATTTGACCTGGGAATGCTTGATTATGCCCACCACCTAATTGAAAAGGAGTTGATTGACGACCCCGCTCACATCAATCTATTTCTAGGCTCTCTGGGAACCTTGAGTGCTACACCGACCAACCTCTCTGCACTTCTCAGCTCACTGCCCAAGGAGAGTATCTGGAGTGCGACGGGCATCGGCCGCTTTCAGACATATATCAACAACATGGCGATTGCAATAGGCGGCCATGTCCGTGTGGGGCTTGAGGATAATATCTGGTACGACTATGAACGCACCGTACTAGCAACCAATGAAATGCTGGTAAAACGGGCGGCTGCGACAGCTCTGGCGATGGGCAGGGAGATTGCGACACCCGCTGAGGCAAGAAAGAGGCTCGGCCTACTGGCGAGATATCCAACCAAGGGTTGGAGCTACACCGCATCAATCAATTAAACAGTTATCCAGCAAGCTAGCTAGATGTTCAATCTGACCGGCATCAAACAGATTGTGATGAAAACCATTCACTTCATTTACCAAAAGACCTTCTTTTGCTAAATGCTCCATTTTTTCTCTGCTTCTCAACTGCCACTCTTTTGAGAGGAAGAGAGTAATTACACCTGGGTAATCTTTGATTTCATATTGAGCATTTGCTGACTGGTACGCCTTGATCAGCTGTTTATGCTGTTTAACCAGCTCCAAAACTTCTTGTGGCCCCGGTGTGGAAGACTCTTCCCTACAATTGGCCAAGCCACGTTTTTTGAATTGCCTATACCTCCTACTCAACTTGTAGCGCAGATAGCCAATCCCCAGATTGAGTATGTTATTCAGCCGGCGACGATATCGAAAATACCAAGTTCCAAGATCATACTCCCAGACCCCATCAATAAGAGCCAACAGCTCAACCAACTCTCCCTGATCAATCAGTTGCTGGGCAATCTCATAGGCAACCTTTGCATCACCACAATACCCACAGAATTTGTAAGGACCCAATGGCTGTACCAGTTTAATTTCTTCCAGAAACTGCCCTGCAACCCACGCCACATCAAGGTCTGCCAAACCCATTTCAGGAAGAGTGATACCAAAAATATTGAGGCCATAAACAGGTTGTTCCGCACTTAGATAAGGCACCAATTTGCCTGCATTATTTGTCGAACCGATATAGAACAGTGGGGGGCGTGTGCCATGTGGCTGGATAGGCAACAGTGAGCGCCAGGATGCTTCATATCCACCACTACGCAACATTTCAGCAAACTGTTTTATCGTGGGCGCCTGAAATAGTGCCGTTGCAGGTACACCCCCGCCAAAAGCTTGCTCAATCTCCCCAATGAGATTCATAGCAAGCAGAGAGTGGCCTCCAAGCTCAAAGAAATCTTCATCGACACCCACTGGATGTATATTTAGAACCTTCTCCCAGAGATAAAGCAGTTGATTTTCTAGCTGATCCTCTGGCGAGGAGATATTTCTACTGTCATCAGAAAGCTGATAATCAGGTTCAGGCAGTGCGTTACGGTCTACCTTTCCATTTGGCGTGAGGGGAAAGTGATCAACAATAACAACCGTTGACGGAATCATATATTTGGGTAAGCTGCTCCCCATAAAACTTTTTAGTTTTCCGACATCAAATTGATGGTTGTCGCTTATTGGCAGAACGTAGGCTACGAGTGCCTGTTCACCAGAACTATTCGCCTTTGTAGTGACGATACACTGCTGTACTTCTCCACACCTATTTGTAACCGATTCAATCTCTCCAAGCTCAATTCTGTACCCTCTGATTTTCACTTGAAAGTCGGTCCGTCCACGGTGTTCAATTTCTCCATTTCCGTGTGCCCGCACACGGTCTCCCGTCCGATACATCCGACCACCGGGGATTACCGAGAATGGATTAGGGATAAAACGCTCAGCTGTAAGCTTGGGCTTACCAAGATACCCTTGCGCCACACCATCACCTGCAATATACAACTCCCCCTCCACTCCTACCGGTACAGGCTGCATTGAGCTGTTAAGAATATACATTTGGGTACCATCGATTGGATGTCCGATGGTAACCGGGGCAGTATCACGGGTAATTCTTTTTACTGAGGACCATATGGTTGTTTCAGTTGGACCATACATGTTCCATAAGGCATCACAACGGGTGAGTATCTCTTGTGCCAAGTCATCCTGCAGAGTCTCTCCGCCACAGAGAACGCGAAGTTTGTGGGTATATTGCCAGCCACCGGCAATCAACATACGGAACGTGGCTGGTGTTGCCTGCAGGACAGTGATACCAGCTTCCTCAATTATACTACTCAGCGCCCTACCGTTAATGGCCGTTTCATGGGGTACTATCCTAATTGTTGCTCCCACAACCAGGGGTAAAAAGAGTTCCAATGCTGAAGTATCGAAAGAGATTGTTGTTACCGCGAGCAGTCTATCCTCAGCGATAAGACCGGGTTTACTCGCCATTGCCAGTAGAAAAGTCCCAAGGCCATGATTTGTTACCTGAACACCTTTTGGTCTGCCGGTTGATCCTGATGTAAAAATCACATAAGCAAGATCACCATATATTTCATATACGTCATGGTCATCTCCAACAGACGGTTGGAGATCTAAGCTATCAACACAGAAAACCTCCCCCTGATGGTAACTTGCAACTTTTTTGTAGAGTGTCTTCTCTGTCAGAAATACCGCTGGTTTGGCATCTTCAACAATGGCCTTGATTCGTTTTTCCGGATAATCCGGGTCAATCGGTACATAAGCCCCACCGGCACGAATAATTGCCAGTAGTGTGATAACTACCTCTGGAGAACGGTGAAGGCATACAGCAACCAATACACCTGGCATCACCCCCATCGACCTGAGCTTAGCTGCCAAAGCATTTATCCGGGAAGAGATCTCCCCATATGTCAGTATATCGCCTTCATACTCTATAGCAGGCTTCGTATAGTGCTGTGCAACCTGCCGGTCAAACAGCTCCACTACATTGGGTACCTTCTCACCTCGTAGTAACGCACTTTTCTCTTCAGGAAACAGTAGCGCTTTCTCATCCCGGATTAATAGATCCACCTCATCAATCACCCTGTCCCTATGGGCAAGGAACTGTTCCAACAGGCAAAGGAAATGGTCAGCTGAACGCTGTCGGCCCATCTCATCCGGCCACACACCAAGATTAAAATCAAAATTTATAATGAACTCTTCGCGACTTGGTATATGCGTAATATCGACGGTAAGACTGTCACGTCTCGACCAGTCATAGAAATTATTTTCATCTATCTGAATATTTTCCAGCAGGTTGAGTGCTGAGCTGCGCTCCAATCCGGCAGGTACTCCATCAAACTGTACATCAGCTGGCAGCCTGTAATTGAGCAGCACCTCATATCTGGCATTAGGTGTCGTCACCGTATGACTGCGGTGAGGTTTGACGGATGCAATCTCTTCACGAACTTTCCCAAGCAGATCAGCAAAGGTATCCCTATCCTCAACATGGATGCGATTGGGACAGACCTCCATCAATAGACCGACCGTATCCATAAACTCTCTGGTTCTATTGAGCAGTGGCACACCAATGCAGAGATCACTGTTGGCAGTGACCCGTTTCAGGTATGCGAACAGGACGGTTGTAAAGACAAAAGAAGGGGAGATAGCTGGTTTCAGGCCCAGGATTTTTCGACTGATATCTGCAGTCAGCTTGACCTGCAGTCGCTTGGATAAAGCAGTTTTATTCTCACAGCTCCTGCCGTAAAAAGTAACCGCTTCAACAGGCTTGCTGTACCGAGCTGACCAGTAGGCCTCGCTTGCCGTTGCGGCATTGGAGATGGAATAGTCATGCCTATTTTGAAGATAGTCTGTGAATGGGCAAGATGCTTCCTCTTCACTACTGACATGACCGTTTACAGTAGCCGAATAACACCGCTCCAGCTTGTTCAACAGCAGAGCACAAGAACGCCCGTCAGTCACCAGATGATGCTGATTCATGAAAAAGATAAATCTGTTCTCACTCCGCTTGACCAAAGCAGCATCATAAAGACGTTGATCGTATGAGAAGGTTCTGCTCACCATCTCTTGGGACCAATTGACATAGGCTTCTTCCGGATCATCCACGGAGGAAAAATCATGGAACATCAAATCATGATCCAGATGGGCATTGATACGCAGTACCGGGCCGGCAGGTGCCTTCGATACCACCGCACGCATGGCATCATAACGGGTGACGAGAGAAGAGAATGCTGCCTGAAAAGCTGGAACGTCGACGGTTGCACCGATATCCAGCCGGGTCACCATGTTGGTAACCGGTACGCCTGGGTGAATCTCCCCGTCCAGCCACATCAGGGATTGGAACGGTGTCAGAGGGTAAGTTGACGACTCAACAGGATCGACTGCCTCTTCAAGCCGAGTTTTATTGGTATTCATAGCTTGCACATCACTTCCGGTTCTCTCACAGCTCGCCTTATAGTACGCTGATCAATTAAAAAGTAGCACAACAATGGAGCTCAGTATCAGTAACTATTTTCTACCCATCGGCCTGATCATCGCCTTTGCTTTTGCCTGGTTCTCTCCCGAACCGGTGCACTGCTCAAGGAGCAGGGACTCATCCCCTGGATGGTGGTCATCATATTCCTGGTCAACGGTTACCAGACCCAACTGCATCAGTTGGCTGGGCAGTCGGGTCTTATCAAGACGCTGCTTATCGCAATCGTGATCAATCTTATCCTCGGCCCTCTTATCGGTTTCAGTGTTGCCTCTCTCATCAACCTGTCTGCAGGCGCCACCCTGGGGTTGATCCTTGTCGCATCCGTACCCACTACGCTCTCATCTGCTATCGTACTGACCAGAATCGCCGGTGGTGATGCAGTGAAAGCATTGATGCTGACAATCTTGCTCAACTTGATAGGAGTCTTTACCCTCCCCTTTACCCTGAAACTTCTGCTGGAGGGTGGTGGCATTATCGAACTCTCCCCCTGGCCCCTGCTGCAGAAGTTGATGCTGATCGTACTTCTGCCGTTTTTCATCGGCATGGTGGTAAGAGAGCTGACCAACTTCTCATCCAAAAACATACTCCTGAGTTATCTCCCCTCCTCTGTGTACTGGGTACCGTATGGATGTCGATGTCAGCTTCTACGGAGACGTTGAAAACAATCAGCTTGCAGGAGATTGGGTTGATCGTATTGGCATCGGCAGTGATTCACACCGCACTGCTGCTGCTCGGTCGGCTGTCAAGACTACTCCACCCTTCAGAACGTACAGAGTGGCTGGCACTGCTGTTCACCGCATCCCAGAAGACCCTGCCATTGGCGATAGCGGCCCTCACCGCACTGGATCGATCTACCGGCCTGCACTGGTGGCCTGTATCCTGTTCCATTTTGTACAGCTATTTCAAGACTCTTTGTTGGCTTCGAAGCTCAGACAAGTGTAAAAAAGCGAGACGCGGAGAACACAGAGAAACGCAGAGTTCGTAGAGTTCGCAGAGAAAAACTTTTAGTTACATGGTCGTGCACCATAATTCTAAAAATCATCCCGATAGGAATTAAGTTACATTTGTAGGAGCGAACTTGTTCGCGATGAACTCGCCTAGAAGCCAATCGCGAACAAGTTCGCTCCTACAACAGACTTCTAATTTATTGTACCGAGCCACTATAAAAACAATCAGAAAACTACTCGGTGGCGGCACCCACTC
>MOXG01000037.1_pt1 | contig 29896 bp, 37 predicted proteins | sample 1471191 | NCBI WGS metagenome assembly MOXG01 (sample SAMN05806437, study PRJNA327811) | mollusc metagenome | isolation source: Phylotype C (NB3) bacterial symbionts from gill | host: Thyasira cf. gouldii | place: Canada: Bonne Bay, Newfoundland | collected 2010-08-19
CTTCATGCGATTAGACATTGCCTCCTGCCGAACGATATCCACCGCCCCATATAGACCACACATTCAAGCCCCAACCTGGCCGCAACGGTGGCGGTGGCTACACCATGCTGACCTGCACCGGTTTCAGCAATGATTCGGGTCTTACCCATGCGCTTTGCCAACAAGGCCTGACCGATGGTGTTATTTACTTTATGCGCACCGGTATGATTGAGATCCTCACGCTTGAGGTAGATCTGCGCCCCTCCCGTCTCCCTGCTCAGCCGCTGGGCATGATAAAGCGGTGAAGGCCGCCCCACATAGTGAGCCAGATCGGCGTCCAGTTCAGCCAGGAAGTCATCATCCTGCATATACTTTTCATAAGCCAGACGCAGCTCTTCAAGGGGCTCCATCAGGGTTTCGGCTACAAACAGCCCACCGTAAGGTCCAAAATGCCCGCGCTCGTCCGGCATATTGGTGAAATCATTTTGGCTACTGGTTGGCAAGCTCTACTCCTCGCATAAATGCGGTAATCTTTGAACCATCTTTTATTCCCTTCCCCCGTTCAACACCACCACTGACATCGACGGCATAGGGCCTGACCCGGCGGATGGCATCCTCAACATTTTCTGCCGACAAACCACCGGCGAGTATAATCTCACCAGCCATCTGCTGGGGAATTCTCTCCCAGTCAAATGTGGCACCTGTACCTCCCGGCACCCCTTTTTGGTAGCTATCGAGCAACAGACCGGCGGCATTGCTATAGTGTTTCCACATAGCTGCCAGATCGAGATCCTCACGCATCCGTAGCGCCTTGATGAAGGGCCGACCATGCCCGGAACAGGCCTCCGGTGTCTCGTCCCCATGAAACTGCAGCAAGTCTAAACGCGTAGTGGCAAGTATATCAGCCACTTCATCCCGGCCGGCGTTAACGAACAGACCAACAACCGTCACAAACGGTGGTAGATCACGCACAATCTCTGCTGCCCGCTCTACCGATACCGCTCGTGGGCTGGAGGATAGAAGACCAGGCCAATGGCATCCGCACCCATACTGACCGCCTGTTGGGCATCTTCAGGAGTAGTAATACCACAGATTTTGACTCGCACTCTCATTGGGCGCATAACGATACAGTATCGCACAGGTTTGCGGAAGATATTGGAAACGAAAACTGTTGACTAAACCATTTTTTATTAGCGCTGACCGGGAGGTAGGTCATGGCGTATTTTGTGCGAGTTCAAACTCCGCAGGATAACCCACCTCCATGAAGTAGAGCCTTCAGGAGGAGCTGTGACTCCACCCAGAGTCCGATCCCGGTACCCAAGTACTTCTTCAGACCAGGATATCGGCTTATCACCCTTACCAATAGCGATAAGAACACCCGCAACATTCCTCACCATATGATGAAGAAACGCATTCGCTTTAATATCAATAATCACCTGCTCTTCCTGACGGGAGACATTCAGGTGGATGACACTCTTTATCGGGCTTTTCGCCTGACAGCCAAGAGCACGGTATGAGGAGAAGTCATGGGTACCGACAAGGGACTGAGCCGCTTCATGCATCTTCTCTGCATCCAGAGGATGGTGAATCCAAACCGTCCGATTGCACCAGATAGCAGAGCGTACATTACGGTTAAGGATCACATAGCGGTAGCGCCGGTTAACCGCAGAGAAACGGGCGTGAAACAGCTCGGAGACCTCTTTCACCCAAGTGAGGTTGATGTCATGTGGAAGGTTGACATTGGTGCCGAGCAGCCAGCCCCTATAGGAGCGAACTGAGGTTGTATCAAAGTGTATGACTTGTCCCAGACCATGGACACCGGCATCGGTCCGTCCGGCACAGAATATTGAGACCGGATGATCGGCCACCCTGGAGAGCGCCTTTTCGACACGATCCTGAACAGTAGCCACACCGCCCTTCTGCCTCTGCCATCCATGATATGAGGAACCGTCATACTCCACCCCCATAGCCAAACGCATTAGTTAAAACCCCAAAATATTGCTTTAGGGAGCTTCTGAATAAGTTTGGACGAGTTAAATTGTGCTCGAAAGGCGTAACATTAGGGCAGAGATCGCAGCTGATAGCGGGCTATTAGTAGGATGTTCAACGCAGATATTACGGCTCTTGAGCACAATACAGTCGCTCATGGCTTGTTCAGAGGCTCCTTATGACCAAAAAGAAACGAGGCGCACCCGGACATGGGGTACGCCTCGTTCTCATTAAGATTAACCGATAAGAGGCAGAATCAGCTCAGCTTCTCCTGCAGTTTCCTTGCTTCCTGCTGCTGCCCTTCGTTACCTTCACCCAGCACCTCTTCCAGAATACTGCGAGCACCCTCTTCATCCCCCATGTCAATATAAGCACGGGCAAGATCCATCTTAGTGTTGACCTCGTCGGTTACCTCATCACTCTCATGGTCAAGTGAGCTATCCACCTCAGTCATCTGATCAAGGCGAACGCGCCCTCATCTTCACCCAGTGTGGCTAGTGTGCTATCACTATCGAGATTGAAAGCCTGATCCTCAAGCTCGTCTTGCAGATCTTCCTCAGGTAACTCAAATCTCACATCATCGCCAAAATCAGCAACCGTCAGATCCTTATCAACTTCAAGCTCACCAATTTCAGCTGATTCCAGCGTATCCTCAATCGTCAGTACGGTCTCGTCAGCACTGACTACTTCTCCTCCAAGGTCACCCAGATCGAAGTCCAGGTCATCAAGGTCCGCCTCCTCTTCTGCACTATCCAGATCACCGAGATCAATATCTAAATTAATACTATCGCCATCAACCATCCCTGTGACGGCGCTCTCTTCACCAATAGCATTTTGGTCGATTTCGCCTAGATCGCCCAGATTGAGATCCAGGTCATCTATGACGCTATCATCATCGATGGTGTCGAGTTCACTGAGATCGAGTACCAGGCTGTCGTCATCGATTGCATCTGACTCAATGCTATCTTCATCGAGAGGGAGTTGGTCAAGGTCGCCCAGATCCGTCAGACTTTCAAGGTCCAGATCATCCAGGTCAACTCCCTGATCAGGGGAGATTTCATCTTTCAGGGAGTCCAGCTCACCCACCATCGCACTCTCAAGTGAGGATTCGCCCGCACCGGTAAAGAGTGAGTGACCGGCGGCAAGCTGACTGCCCATTGCCATCACTTTTCCCCAGGATACGCTCTCTTTCTGATCCAAGCCCTCGACAGAAGCTGACTCAGCCAACTCAATGAAGCCCGCTTTGTCCTTGGTGGCAAAGAGAATTTCAAATAGCTTGAACTTCAGCTCACTCCTTTCAGGTGTTTTTTCGATCGCCTGCCGGATTAACTCTTCCGCCTGTTGATAGCGACCGTAGGCGATATAGACATCGGCCTCAGCCAATGGATCGACTTCACCGGTCTCATCCTGAAGCGCATCAATATCGCTTGGCGAGAAATCACTGAGGAATGAGGTCTCATCAGCGGATTGGGAGCTAGGCTCTACCCTATCACCAGGCAGCTGCTCTGAGTCGGCATCATCGAGAGTGCTGACCAGAATACTCTCTTGGAAATCTGAACTACCGGATTTACGCCGACTGATAATCACCCACAGCAGAGCAAGGAGTACGACAACAACAGCCACAATCACTCCCAACAGAGTGGGGTCCGTAAGCACCTTGTCGATGAGGCCCTTCTCTTTCGCTTCGCCGCCACCTTAGGCTTTTCTACTGCTACAGGAGCCGCCACTGGTTTCGCATTCATCGGCTCAGGCTCAACTACTGGCTCAGGCTCAACCACTGACTCAGGTACAACTACTGGCGCAGGTTCGACAACCGGCTGCAGTGCCGTCACCTTTGGTTCAGCTTCCACCTCTTCTGGAGCAGGCTCCGCTACAGCAGCCGTTTCTGCTACAGCTTCAACCGCATCCTCTGCCGTCGCAATGACTTCTTCTTCAGCCTCGACCTGACCCGCTACAGCCGCCTGCAGTTGTGCAAACTGCTCGTTCTTGAGAGTCAGTAGTCGCTGAAGATCTTCAAGCTGTGACTCCAGGTCATCAACACGAGTTCTCAGCTCCTCGCCTTCACGGATTACACTCTGCCCCTCTTCCTGGGATGCCAACAGATCCTGTTTCAGTTGATCCAGAACCTGCTCTTTGTCCTTGCTGTCACCCGAGCCGGCAGCACCGCTCCCTTCAGGTCGTGCCGAAGCTATTTTCAACTCTGCCTGAGGCGCTTGAGCCTCTTCTGCAACTTCACCGGTAACAGCTTGTGCAGACTCAGTTTGCGCTATAGCACTCTCTTCCATCACCGCAGGCTTACGCCCGGCGCGCCATTGGTTGAGGTGCTCACGATAGACAGTTTGCGCCTCGCGCTTAGTAAGTCTCAGAACCTCATCCCGTGATGGAACCCTCAACACCTGACCGGTTTTGAGGTTATTGATATTGTTTCTGATAAACGCCTGAGGGTTGGCCTGGAACAGAGAGATCATCATCTGCTTCATGGTGGCATCTTGATGGCGGGTCTTTTTTGCCACACCCCATAGGGTGTCATTTCTCTGCACCGGCCCATATTCGCCTAGTGCCGCCTCAGTCTCGACCACGGCAGGTTCAGAATCGGGTTGAGATGATCCGCTACCTGCCCACGCGAGATCTTTAGGCGCAACAGCTGACGTTCGGGCTTGGTAGGTGCTGCAGTCTGTCTGGCTGCACCGGCAGAGACGGTCTTTACCAGCGCAGGCTTACGATCCAGTGTGACTGGAGGATCCAGAAGCACTGTATATTCACGAACCAATTTCCCTTTCGGCCAGTTAACCTCTATCAGGAAATTGAGGAAAGGTTCACGAATCGGTTCCAGGCTGCTGACCTTAACGGCAAAAGAGCCATCATCCATAGCGACTGGCTTAAACCTTAACTTTGTGAGGAGGAATGGCCGGTCGATGCCGGCACGCTGAAAGGCATCCTGTGAGGCAAGTCTTACCTTGATATCCGGAATCTCATCCGCAGTCACCGACAGTAGATTGATATCTCCACTGAAGTGTTGGTTTAGGGCTGATTTCAGGTGGATATCACCCAGACCCAATGCGTTTGCACCAAATGGCACAATCCCTATTGCAAGTGCTATAGCAAGGGATAATTTGCGGACCATGTCTTCACCTTAAATTTACCAACTTGTGGATTTGATATTCCTGCTCTGGTGAGGTTGTCGCCAAGGTAACCACGGCACAAGCCCCAGAGTAGAATGAACTTAATATTTATCAGCTAACTATAACTGATAAATAATCTTTTTCAAAAACTTCGGCGATCTCAATAGTGTTAAGTACCGCACCTTTAGAAACATTTTTTGATACTGACCTTGCATAAAGGTCCTATTTTGGCGGGCAAGAGCGCCAAAAAACAGCGTAGATCAAGAAACTCCAGCCTTCTGTATAGCCATCAACTGCAACTAAGCTCCACAAAATACTATCTCAGAAACGAGTCTCTTCTCCTGACGCCCCCTCATATCTTCCTCTAAAGAGGACATAGCATACAACCTCATAAATATATCGTAATATACTGTTTATGTTGAATATATACAGGCTTTACCCAACAGATCTTATAGCGATTAATTGAAACGTCCAGGTTTCAACGAAGAAGGGGCAAAGCCCCGGCTCTCCAAGCCGTGACCCCGCCCCTTGATCTAACCTGTAGATTAGCTCTATCTACAAACGACAGATATTTGCTGAATATCAATCTTCCAACAGAATACGCAGCATCCGGCGTAATGGTTCAGCAGCACCCCACAACAGTTGATCACCGACAGTAAATGCTGACAGGTAGTCATCACCCATTGCCAGTTTGCGCAGCCTTCCGACTGGCACCTCAAGTGTTCCTGTGGCTGCTGTTGGCGTCAGTGACTGAACCGTCTCCTCACGCTCGTTGGGAATGACTCTTACCCACTCATTGGCGGAGGAGAGAATATCTTCGATCTCATCCAGGGGTAGATCCCTGGTCAGCTTGATCGTCAGTGCCTGACTGTGAGACCTCATTGCTCCGACTCTGACACAGAGCCCGTCAATCGGGATCGGATTGTCGATACGGCCGAGAATTTTGTTGCTCTCAACCCCGCCTTTCCACTCTTCCCTGCTCTGTCCATTCTCCAGCCGAGTATCGATCCAGGGGATCAGGCTACCCGCCAAGGGAACACCAAAATTATCGGTTGGAAACTGGTCACTACGCATACGCTCGGCCACCAGACGGTCAATTTCAAGAATGGCGGACGAGGGATCAGCCAGTAACGGCTTTACCGACTCATGAGCGCTGCCCATCTGACTGAGCAGCTCACGCATATTTTTAGCGCCTGCACCGGATGCGGCCTGGTAGGTCATCGCCGTGGCCCACTCCACCAGACCGGCACGAAATAGCCCGCCCAAGCCCATCAACATCAGGCTCACGGTACAGTTACCACCGATGTAGTTCTTCACACCCGCCCGCAGAGCATCCGTGATTACGTTCAGATTCACAGGATCAAGCACAATAACGCAATCCCCCTTCATCCTCAGGGCGGAAGCAGCATCAATCCAATAGCCTTGCCAACCGGTCGCCCGTAGTTGCCCAAAAACCTGATTGGTATAGCCGCCCCCCTGACAGGAGACGATGGCATCCATCTGCTTCAGCTCATTGATGTCGGTGGCATCTTTTAACAGCGGAATGGGTTTTCCTATATCCGGACCCTGTTGACCCGCCTGGGAAGTAGTAAAGAAGACCGGTTCATCAATATGGTCAAAATCTTTTTCAGCGCGCATGCGCTCCATCAGGACTGAACCCACCATGCCGCGCCAACCGACAAAACCTACCCGTTTCATGATATAATTACCTAGATAATATGAATATAATCAATATGATAAAGACTGAATCTCAACTACAATAGAAGTAGCCATTGAGGTACCGGCATCCTTGCCGGCTACCAGCTGAAATCACCCTGCTTTCAGCGCAGCAACCACGGCATCACCCATCTCTTCCGTACCCACCTGTTTGCAGCCTTCGGAGTAGATGTCAGGGGTACGCAGGCCGGCATCCAACACGTTCATCACCGCCTGTTCCACTTTATCTGCCATTGACCCTTCATCAAGTGAGTAACGCAGCATCATGGAGACGGAGAGAATGGTAGCCAACGGATTGGCCACACCCTGACCCGCAATATCCGGAGCTGAGCCATGAATCGGCTCATACATACCACGACCATTCTCATTCAAAGAGGCTGACGGCAGCATACCGATTGAACCGGTAAGCATAGCGGCACAATCAGAGAGAATATCGCCAAACATGTTGGTGGTAACCATTACATCGAACTGTTTGGGAGCACGCACCAACTGCATGGCGGCATTGTCGACATACATATGGGAGAGCTCCACCTCGGGGTAATCATCACCCACTCGAATGGCTGTCTCCCGCCACATCTCAGTGCACTCAAGGACATTGGCCTTGTCCACCGAGCAGACCCGTTTTCCGCGCTTCATGGCGATATCCATCGCCACCCGGACAATACGATCCACTTCGGACTCACGATAAACCAGAGTGTTGTAACCCTCACGCTCACCGCTCTCAAGGGTACGGACACCACGAGGCTGGCCAAAATAGATACCACCGGTCAGCTCACGAACAATCATCATATCGAGACTTGAAACCACCTCTTCGCGCAGTGTTGATGCGTCCGCCAATTGGGGGTAGAGAATCGCCGGACGCAGGTTTGCGAACAGTCCCAACTCTTTCCTCAGACCGAGCAGTCCCTTCTCAGGGCGTACCGAGATATCCAACGATTCCCACTGGGTGCCGCCAACAGCCCCAAGCAGTACGGCATCAGCCTCTTTTGCCAGATCCAGGGTAGCATCGGGTAGTGGCGTGCCAGTGGCATCGTAGGCGGCACCACCTATCAGCGCCTCATCCATCTCGATATCAAGACCAAAATCGTCGCGCAGGCAAGCCAGCACTTTTACCGCCTCGGTCACGATCTCCTGGCCTATACCATCACCCGGTAGAATCAGAATATTCTTACTCATCTCGATACCTATCTATTTTATCGCTCTATTTGAATTCGCACCCTGATAAATCCACTACCAAAGCAATTAGTTAATTTGAAAATACCCAAGGAGCCTGCTGACGATGACGTGCTTCAAATGCTTTGATCTCATCGCTGTGATGCAGTGTCAGACCGACATCATCCAGCCCTTCCAGGAGGCAGTGCTTACGAAACTCATCCACTTCAAATGGAATAATCTCGCCATCCGGCAACCGCAGCACCTGAGCTTCGAGATCCACTGTTATCTGAAGCGGCTGATCCCCGATAGCTTTACTGAATAGCTCATCCACCTGATCGCTATCCAGGCAAATAGGCAAAATCCCATTCTTGAAGCAGTTATTAAAAAATATATCGGCATAGCTGGGAGCGATAATCGCCCTGAAACCGTAGTCCTCGAGCGCCCATGGGGCGTGCTCACGTGAAGATCCGCAGCCGAAATTCTCCCGTGCCAGCAGCACCTTGGATCCCTGGTAGCGTGAATCATTGAGTACAAACTCCTGATTCAGTGGACGCCCGCTACAATCCATCCCGGGTTCACCGTGATCCAGATAGCGCCACTCATCAAACAGGTAGGGACCAAATCCGGTGCGCTTGATCGATTTTAGAAACTGCTTCGGAATAATGGCATCAGTATCCACATTGGCACGGTCCAAGGGAGTGGCGACGCTGTTAATCATTTTAAATTTATCCATAACTAGACCCTATAACTCTCTGACATCGACAAAATAACCGGTTACCGCCGCTGCCGCTGCCATAGCTGGACTTACCAGATGAGTACGCCCACCCTGCCCCTGACGCCCCTCAAAGTTGCGGTTGGAGGTGGAGGCACAGCGCTCTCCGGGATTAAGGCGATCAGCATTCATTGCCAGACACATTGAACAGCCGGGCTCACGCCACTCAAAACCTGCCTCAATGAAGATCTTATCCAACCCCTCGGCCTCAGCCTGCTGTTTCACCAAGCCGGTACCCGGAACAACCATCACCTGGGTGATATTGTCTGCCCGCTTGCGCCCTCTAGCGATATCAGCTGCAGCCCGCAGGTCTTCGATTCGCCCATTGGTACAGGAGCCGATAAAGACTCTGTCAGGCTGAATTTTGTTGATTGGCGTACCCGCTTCCAGCCCCATGTACTGAAGGGCCCGGCGCATACCATCAGCTTTTACTGCATCAGTTTCATCGTCCGGGTTGGGTACTACGCCACCCACCGGCACCACCATCTCAGGGGAAGTTCCCCAGGTGACCTGAGGATTAATAGCAGCGGCATCCAGCTCTATCACAGCATCAAATACTGCACCCTCATCACTGTGCAGTTGACGCCAGGCAGCCTCAGCCTGGCTCCAAACATCTCCCTCTGGGGCATATGGCCGCCCCTTGAGGTAGTCGATGGTGGTGTCATCAGCCGCCACCAGCCCTGCACGTGCACCCGCTTCAATGGCCATATTACAGAGCGTCAGACGCCCCTCCATGGTCAATCCACGAATCGCTTCACCGGCAAACTCAATTACATAACCGGTACCACCGGCTGTTCCAAGCACTCCGATAACTGCAAGTACGATATCCTTAGCGGTAACACCGCTACCGAGTTGTCCATCGACCTTGATCAGCATCGATTTTGATTTTTTCTGAATCAGGCACTGGGTTGCCAGCACATGCTCAACCTCGGAAGTTCCAATGCCGAAGGCGAGAGCACCAAAGGCGCCATGGGTGGCTGTATGGGAATCACCACACACCACGGTCATACCCGGCAGGATCAGCCCCTGCTCCGCACCCATGACATGGACTACGCCTTGGCGTATGTCATTCATGCCAAACTCGGTAATCCCGAAATCGCTGCAGTTCTTATCCAACGTCTCCACCTGTAGTCGCGCAATGGGATCATCAATGCCCTGGGCACGTCCCAGTGTAGGCACATTGTGATCAGGCGTGGCGATAGTGGCATCCGGGCGCCAAGGTTGGCGATTGCTCATTCTCAGCCCCTCAAACGCCTGAGGAGAAGTCACCTCATGAACCAGCTGCCGATCTATGTAGAGAAGTGCGGTGCCGTCCTCATCGGTTCTGACCAAGTGGCTTTCCCAAATTTTATCGTAGAGTGTTTTTGCGCTCATGATTCAGTTACCTGTTTATGGAACCTGAAGAGTAATCCTGATTAAAGAATAAAACAAATTCATGTTTTTTATGTTTATAATTCCATACTGGAATACTTAAAAAGTTATCCGTTTGCAGTTGTCAGTCTGCCTCAGCCTTCCGGCAACCAACACCGCACCTGACACCTGACACCTGACAACTGACACCTGACAACTGACAACTGACAACTGACAACCAATGGAATCGAGCCATGAACACCAGTGCACTACAGGCCTTTGTCTGCGTAGCCAAAAATGACTCTTTTTCTATTGCTGCTGAACAGCTTCACTTGACCCAACCGGCGGTAAGCAAACGAGTAGCAACACTGGAGAAAGAGCTTGAAACCCCACTCTTCGACAGAATAGGACATAAAATCAGCCTTACCGAAGCCGGTCGTCAACTACTGCCGAGGGCACAGCATATATTGCTTGAGATGGCTGATATCAGACGCAGTATCTCCAACCTGACTGGTGAGGTAAGCGGTACGCTCATTATGGGAACCAGCCACCATATCGGTCTGCGTCGTCTGCCTCCGGCGCTCAAAGAGTTCAGTCTGAGCTACCCTCAGGTCAGCCTGGATATCCGTTTCATGGACTCAGAGTCAGCCTGCAATGAGGTGGAGCATGGCGAACTGGAGCTGGCTATCGTGACGCTACCCACAAGTTCCAGCCCCAAGCTTTCAACCTCTATCATCTGGTCGGATCCCCTGCTCTTTGTCATTGCACGGGATCACCCACTTGCAACAATCACCACACCAAAGCTGGAAGATCTCACGCACTACCCAGCGGTACTAGCCGCCAAAGGGACCTATACACGGGGGATTCTTGAGCAGGCACTTGAACCGATCGGGCTGCCACTGCAGGTGGGCATGGAAACCAACTATCTTGAAACATTGAGAATGATGGTTTCCATCGGCCTCGGATGGAGTCTGTTACCGGAGAGCATGGTTAAGGGTGACAATCTGCGAGTACTTAACATTCAGGAGCTAAAACTAAGCCGCCAGCTTGGGGCCGTCACCCACAGGGACCGTACACTATCAAATGCAGCCCGCGCCATGGTCGAGGCCTGTCGTAGTCAATAACGGAATTTTGGCTGCTCTAATACCTCATAGCTCGCTACGGGGGTCAATAAAAGCAGTAACGTCAGCTCTCGCCTTTTGCCTTAACTTCTTCAGCCTCACTCGACTTTTTCGTTTCAGATGGCTTTTGGGGCCTGATATCATCATCCATCAGAATACGATTTGCCTCACCCTCCATATCGTCAAACTGACCACTACGCGCCGCCCAGAAAAAAGCGATGACCCCTAACAGGCCGAGCAAAAGCATACCGGGAATCAAACCGTAGATTACATCCATATCGGGACCTCAAATGTGTTACATGAAACCGTTACCGGATTCCACGAAACAGAGTGCGTATTCGCGCTGCATTGGCAATCACCAGCAGTGAACTGACCGGCATCGAGACAGCTGCCACCAGTGGGGTGACAAAAGCCGCCATAGCGAGTGGTACCATAATTAGATTATACGTGATCGAGATACCAATGTTCTGCCGAATAGTCCGCAGGGTACGACGGGAGAGCGCCGAGGCAAGGTGTACCTTCTGGAGTTCACTGCTCATCAGCACAATATCTGCACTGGCAATAGAGACATCGGTACCCGAACCGAGCGCAATGCCAACATCAGCCCTCACCAGTGCAGGGGCATCGTTGACGCCATCACCTACCATCGCCACCTTGTGACCACCCGCCTGCAACTCGCCGATAACCTGATCTTTCTCTTCCGGCAGAACTTCGGCTATCACCTCCATACCACCCAACCTTTGTGCGATCACTTCGGCGGTGTGGCGCCGGTCTCCACTCAGCAGGGTCAGCTGCATACCCTCCTCCTTCAACCTTGCAATCAGATCTGCAGCATCTTCCCTAATCGGGTCTTCGACCCCAATTACGGCCAGTTCACACCCATCTATCGCACAACGTAGAGAGCCGATGCCGTGAGAATCGAGGCGATCAACCTCCTGCTCCAGCTGTGGCTGACGCCTCACTCCCAACTCATCCAACCAAGCACTATTACCGGCCACCAGACTGCGTCCTGCTACCTCTGCGGTGATACCAAACCCAGGACGGTTGTTAAAACCCACCACCTCAAGATGGCGGCCGTCCAAACCAAGCGTCTCACCACAGGAGATAATGGCTGCCGCCACCGGATGTTCTGAAAAGCGTTCCAGGGCGATCAGATCTTTCAGTAGAATGCTTATCTCTTCCGGCACCGGATTACCATGCAACCATTGATGCTGGGCTGTGGTAATTGAAGTGACTGTCATCCTGCCTTCAGTCAGGGTGCCGGTCTTGGTCAAAAACGAAGTGGTTGATCGATGACAAGGTTTCCAGGACTTCGCCATTCTTTACCAGAATGCCGTATTTTGCACTCAACCCCGAGGCCACAGCAATAGACATAGGTGTTGCCAGCCCGAAAGCGCAGGGGCAGGTGATAATCAATACGGCAGTCGCCGCCATCAGAGCTTTTTCAAAATCGACGTCCAGCCACCAGAGAAAAGTGGCCGTTGCCAGTCCGATAGTTGCCGCCACAAACCAGGGGACAATACGATCGGCCACACACTGAATTGGTGCCTTACTGGCTTGCGCCTCTTCCACCAGGCGGATAATTCGGCCAAGGGCGGTATCCTTTAGAACACTCTGAACACGAATCTGCAGCACGCCGTGACCATTAATGGTGCCTGCTGAGACCCGATCTCCAGCCAGTTTAACAACCGGCTCCGCCTCACCGGAGAGCATCGCCTCATTAACGGCACTCTCTCCTTCCAGTACCACGCCATCAACCGGTATCCGCCCTCCAGGTTTCACAAGTACCAACTGCTCCGGCTTGATCGAACGGATCGGAACTATCTTCTCTTCACCTTCGTCAAACAGTGTCGCCACCCGTGGCTGTAGATCAAGAAGACGCTGGGAAGAGGCCACCGCTTGGCGCTTGGATATCGCCTCAAGATAACGCCCTACCAGGATAACGAAAATAAAATTGACTACGGTATCGTAGTAAACCTCACCCACCGTTGAGCCTGCCAGCATGACGTAGACTGAATAGATGTAGGTGATCCCCGAGCCAATAGCAATCGGCAGATCCATGCCAAAATGGAGACTCTTCAGCCTGACCAGGCGCCTTTAAAGAAGGGATAGCCGGAGTAAACCAGTGTTGGCGTCGCTAAAGCAAAACCGACCCACTGGAAAAGAGTGCGAAACTCACCCCTGTCGGCACCGGAGTAGAGGGCGATTGAGACCCACAGCAGGTTCATCATGGTAAACCCGGCAAACCCCATACGGTAGAGCAGACGCCGGTTCTCCTTGTGGAGCCGCCCCTCTGCCGCTTCAGGATCAAAGGGAACAGCGGCGTAGCCGATCTGCCCCAAGCGCTGGATGATGGTGGAGAGCTTCAGTTGAGCGCTATCCCACTTTACATGCAGGCGGCGGCCGGTCAGATTGACCCTCGCCTCGATGATTCCTGGCATCCCCTGGAGGGTATTTTCAATCAACCAAACACAGGCGGCACAGTGAATCCCCTCCACCAGCAGGTCAATATCACGCACCTCACCCAGGCTACTGACAAACTCTTCCTGGACTTCATCAAGATCATAAAGTGCCAACTCACTGGGCAGTTCAGGTGGTGGCGCAAGCTGAGTGCCATCCAGGGTACGCTGATAAAATCCTTCCAAACCGGCAGCATAAATTGCTTCACAGACCGATCTGCAGCCGATACAGCAGAAGCTCTGCTGCTCGCCCACGATATCAGTAAGAATCTCCTCTGCAGGAGGAACCGGAAGATTACAGTGGAAACAGAGCTGCTCACTTTCAGAGTTCAACTGAACAACCTTACTCCAGGAGCAATAGCAAGCATCTGCTCGGAAATAGCACTAACAGATCGCCGAGACGGCAAAGGCGAGCTGAATCCACAGAGATTACCTATAAAAAACAAAAAGCTTTTCTCTGCGCTTCTCAGTGTTCTCTGCGTTCCGCTATTATGTTTTTTGGCAAACACTACTTGACACCGGCACTGATCCGGTAAGGCTGGTTGTACTCATCCTCTCCAACCTTATTACTGACCAATATGTCCCATACGCCAAGGAGAGGAAAGGAGACTTCCGCCTGATAAAGCCCCACTTCAACCTGCTTCATGGGTACAGAAAAATCAAGATCTTTATCTGCCGGCCGGTAGACATAAAAGGTAACTGAATCCGGTGTCACCGGATTTCCCTCTTTATCGGTCACCTTATAAGAAAACAGGGCAGGCTTACCAATGTCGACAAATTCCGGGGCGATCACTTTCATCTTCCAACCCGGATCACGTGCCTGTCGTTTGAGCATGTTCTCTTCGTAGTCTTGTCCACGTTCATAATAGTCATCGACCACCAGACCCGGACCGTCATCAATCGCCAGATAGATCATGACAATATTTGCCGCCACAAAGATCACCAGCATCGACATCCAGCCAATAATCCAGGGGCTACGCCAAGGAGATTGTTTTTCACTCATAACAGGCTCACTGTACAAACCATATTTGTATTTCTCACCACTAAGGAAGCCCTGAATAAGTCTGGCCGAATTGAACTGTGTTCAGGAGGCGCAAGATCAAGGCGAAGATCGCGGCTAATAGCAGGCTATTAGCAAGATTTTCAACACAGATATTGCGTCTACTGAGTGCAAGGCGATCGGTCATGACTTGTTCAGAGCTTCCCTAAGCTGCAGGAAAAAATAAATTCACATTAAATGTAGAAAAGGCGGACCAATCGGCCCGCCCCCCTGTAATCCAGTACTGCCGGTTTATTTGTTTGGGCCGATAAATACGCTATCACGCTCACTAACAAAAAGCGTTCCTTCAGCATCTTTACCTTCCGCCCTGAAGGTAATGGGTACCGATTCAGCATCCAGACTCTCTGGTGACACCCGTATAAATACGGTGTGTGGGGTCACCCTGCCATGACGAGAAGGTACCGCTTTGTCCGCCCCTATCATAACAAGACCCTCCGGCCCTTTAGCGGTGACAACAACATCCATATCAGCCGTCATCTTATTCAGGACTTTTAACGTGTACCTGTTCTGAATTGAACCATCACTCTGCATCACAAACAGTGGCATGCGGTCACGGATCACCTTAATTTCAATTGCATCCAGCGTCGACAGACCATAAGCAATGCCGGAGAGGGATAGCAATAGAACAAGAGCGTAGACCCAAACCCGAGGACGCTTCACCAGAGGACGATCTTCCTTCCCGTTGAGCACATCAAGAGACTCATAACGGATAAGCCCGGTGGGACGCTCAAGCTTTGTCATTACCATATCACAGGCGTCGATACAGAGAGCGCACATAATGCACCCCTCCTGCTGCCCATGACGTATGTCGACACCGGTAGGACAGACAGCGACACATTGATCGCAATCTACACAGTCACCATGGGTACGTGTCGCTTCAGACTCACCTTTCTTAACACGGCCTCGGGGTTCACCACGATGAAAGTCATAGGTGGGAACCGCCGTAGAGTTATCAACCATTACGGCCTGGATACGGGCATAGGGGCAAAGCCAGAGACAGGTCTGTTCGCGCAGAAAACCAGCGAGGACATAAGTTCCAGCAGTAAACAGGGCGATGGTTGTGGTGGCGGTACTTCCTAAATTGAAAGTGAAGAAATCATTCAACAACTGATAGGCATCGACAAACCAGGAGACAAAAGCGATGCCGGTCCAAACAGATATCAACAACCAAAGGATATGCTTTGTCCCTTTGATGCGGATCTTAGTAAAATCCCACGGTGCCTTCTCCAGTTTACGCCGCTTTGCAGGCGTGCCTTCAAGGGCCTCCTCAATCCAGGTAAAGAGATCAGTCCAGACCGTCTGAAAGCAGAAAAATCCACAATAGACCCGTCCTGCCAGTGCAGTAGCCACCGCCAGCAGAACGGCGAAAAAGAGTAACAGAAGCGACAACATCCAAAAATCTTGAGGCAGAATGGTAAAACCACCAATGTGAAACTGGCGATTGGGTATATCGAACAACACCGCCTGGCGATCACCCAAGCGAAGATAGGGGCCCAGGAAGAATAGAACCCATAATGCATTAGCGGCCCACTTCAGATTCCGCCACTTACCCGGTATGCTTTTGGCGTGAATGGTCTCCTCGCCAACATTTAGCTTTGCATGAGCTGCATCTGCATAGAGCTCATCAAGTAAGGCATCACGATTCGTGTTCTGATTATCACTCAATGTAAAAATCTCCTCATGGTAGGACAAACTCTATTCGGGATAGTCGCCATTCAACCAATTAGTAAATATATACAGCTGTAACCCAAGAAGCAGAGCAAGAGTCTACTGAATCCCCGATGCAATGGAGAATGAGAATTATCAATAAAATTTAATAAGAAAATTATAGCGCCAACAATAGAAAAAGGGGGAAGCAATATCCCCCTTTTTCTATATGGCTAAAACGCGCTAATTACCTGTGGCTGTTAGCATCCTTATCCATAAGTGACTTAATCTTGAATATCAAGAAAACAAAAACAATCAAGGCTACCGCAACTGAAGCGATGGATCCCCAAAAAACTGCGTCTAAGTGCATAACTAGATCCTCTTTTATTAGGAGCTACCGGAGGAGACACTCTTCCGGTAGCTCTATATTGCAACAGCTAGTCAACCGCCGTTACTGACCACCAGTCAGGTCTTTGACGTAAACTGTCAGCTTCTTGATCTCACCCTTGGAGAGACGATCACCGAAGACTGGCATTTCAGCCTGGCGGGTCTGGCTGTCAGCTGGAAAGTTAACACCGTGGGTAATGGTGTATTTGATGCTGGCCAGTTGATCCTCTTCAGCAAAGCGCCAGATCTTATCGGTCAGGTTGACTGAACGAGCACCTGCATACCTTTGCCGTCGACGCCGTGACAAGCGATACAGCCCTTGGCTACATAGAGCGGATTGGAAGTGACCTTGCCGGCTAGGATGTCCTGAGCCATCTGGTCGATCTCAATCCCCGACATAGTGCTGCCATTGGCAGTCATCACACCTTTACGACCGTTGGTTATGGTCTGCTCGACCGTTTCAACAGAACCACCAAACACCCAGTCATCATCTACCAGTACAGGGAAGCCTGGGCCACCCTGGCCTTTTGAGCCGTGACATGATGCACAGTTGTCACCAAACAGCACTTTTGCAGCTGCCAAGGTGTAACCTTTCAGATCGGGGTCAGCCAATATCTCGGCAGCCGACTTGTCCTTGATACGAGCCTCATATTCAGAGCGCGCTTCAACGACCTCACTAAGCCCCTCTTTATACTCGCCAATCGAAGTCCAACCCATGATGCCCTTGGTGTAACTGGTGATACCAGGGATCGCAGGATAGAGGACAACGTAAACGAGAACCCAGGCCATAGAGGCCCAGAAAGCCAGCATCCACCACCTTGGTGGCGGGTTGTCCAACTCCCGAATATTATCATCCCAGATATGCCCGGTATTATTTTCGCCCGGAAACGGATTTTTATCCGACATTGTTATCTCCACTATTTATCTGTTCATCGTCCAACGGGATAAACCTTTGTGACTCCAGTCTATCCCGGTTCTTTGGACGCAGGACGTAAGCGTACAGCCCTACCATCAGGAGGAAGATGACCACTGTCAGGATGGTGCCCACCCAGTCGTTAGTGGTCATCGCCGCCCAATCGGTACGGAAATAGTCAGTAAGACTACTCACGGTAAGCCTTGCTTTCGTCCAGTTTCACCATGGTGCCGAGAACCTGCAGGAAGGCGACCATTGCGTCCTCCTCGGTCTTACCTTCTACCAACCTGCCGCTTCCTCAATATCTGCTTCCGTATAGGGAACGTTTATCATAGCAAGACCACGCATATGCGCTTGGATGGTAGCGCCATCTACCAGGCTATCTTTCAGCCAGGAGTAGTTAGGCATAACCGACTCGGGAACAACCGAACGTGGTGCACGCAGATGTTTACGGTGCCAATCGTCGGAATATTTTCCACCTAGGCGAGCGAGATCCGGCCGGTACGTTTGGAACCCCATTGGAAGGGGTGGTCGTACATAGACTCAGAGGCCAGTGAATAGTGACCATAACGCTCTTTCTCATCACGGAAGGGGCGAACCATCTGTGAGTGACAGGTGTAACAGCCTTCGCGGGTATAGACATCCCGGCCGGCGAGTTCAAGTGCGGTGTAAGGGCGAACGCCATCGCCGGCTTTCCACTCACTCATGCTCTTGCCGTCTCTCTGCCAGACGAGTTCAGGTGCTTTGTTATGCTCCATTGTATCGTCAAGGTAGAACAGAGGGACGATTTCGACCAAGCCACCGACTGAGAGCACAATGGCGGTAACGATGGTAAATCCCCAGACATTTTTTTCTAGCTTTCTTGAAGTGCCATTTTGATAACTCCTTGATTAAGCAGTGGCAGCGGCAGTACGTGCCGTCTGCACGGTGCCCTGAGAGTTAGCTTTGAGGACGGTCATGATAACGTTGAAGACCATCAACACAGCACCAGCCAGGAAGATCATGCCACCAATAGCGCGCATGGCGTAATATGGATGCATCGCTTCCACTGACTCTGCAAAGGTGAATGCCAGAGTGCCGTAGTCGTCGTAGGCACGCCACATCAAACCCTGCATGATACCGGATACCCACATGGCAACAACGTAGACAACCGTACCGATAGTGGCAGTCCAGAAGTGAGCGTTGATCAGTTTTTCAGACCACATCTCGATATGGAAAACCTTGGTCATCATATGGTAAATGGCACCAATACCCACCATGGCAACCCAGCCAGTGCACCGGAGTGTACATGGCCAACGGTCCAGTCGGTGTAGTGAGAGAGTGCGTTGACCGTCTTGATGGACATGATCGGACCCTCAAATGTCGACATGGCATAGAACGCCAGAGACATAATCAGGAAGCGCAGAACATAGTCAGTACGCAACTTGTCCCATGCACCGGAGAGGGTCATCATTCCGTTCACTGCGCCACCCCATGAAGGGATAATCATAGCGATAGAGACAGCCGCACCCAGAGAACCGGTCCAGTCAGGCAACGCGGTGTACTGCAGATGATGAGCACCCAACCATACGTAACCAAACATCAGAGCCCAGAAGTGGATCACGGAGAGGCGGTAAGAGTAGACCGGACGACCTGCCTGCTTCGGAACGAAGTAGTACATAATGCCCAGGAAACCCGCCGTCAAATAGAAACCAACCGCGTTATGTCCCCACCACCACTGAATCATGGCATCTTGTACGCCAGAGAAGATTGAGTAGGACTTGAACATGCCAACAGGAATGGCAAGGCTGTTAACTACATGCAGGTAGGTGATCATCACCATCATGCCGAGGAAGAACCAGTTCGACACATAAATGTGCGAACTTTTCCGTGTGGCAAGCGTCATGATGAAGTTGATCAGGTAAGAGAGCCAAACCACCGCAATTGCGATATCGATAGGCCACTCAAGCTCAGCGTACTCCTTACCACCTGTCAGACCAAGAGGCAGAGTGATAACCGCAGAGACAATGATCAGGTTCCAACCCCAGAAGGTGAACCATGCCATTTTGTCGCTCCAGAGGCGAACACCACAGGTACGCTGTACGCTGTAGAAGGCTGTCGCCATAAGGACACATCCGCCGAAGGCGAAAATGACTGCGTTGGTATGAAGCGGACGAAGACGCCCGAAAGTAAGATATGGTATATCGAAATTCAAAAACGGCCATGCCAGCTCCGAGGCAATATATACCCCGACTAAAGCGCCTACTGCTAGGTAGACTGCTGCCATGACGGTGAACCAGCGTACAACGTCAAAGTTGTACTTCTGTTCAGCTGTGGCGTCCATGGACCCCCCCTTGTAAGATGGGCAAACAACTAATATTTATATGAATTCATGACTATGAATTCCCCCACTCAAAATCCCCTGAAAACTCATCTTGAGTGCGGCATATAACACTCCATGGCTTGATAAATGTCAAGTTAAAAACAATAAAAACCTCATAAAAATTATGTATAGAGAATTTGTAACACGTTGATTTATATAAAATCTATAAATGGCAACTGAGTTAATTGCGGTAGATCAACAAATACTAATAATCTTATTGACCATCAGGGTCGGCTTGTATTAAGGCTGTCACAGCGAGTAAGCAGACTGCACTAGGCTTCAATGGCGGCTATGCATAGCCATCAAGCTTGGGCTCTTCAAAGAGCTCTTTAATAAGATAGCAGGTACCTCCTAGCAGTGTGCCTGCTCGAAATAAATTGGCTATCTCTATGTTTTCTTGAATTTTTTATTAATTTACAATCATCCGCTACTCATTGTAGAAATGGGTACGGCACCGTAGCGGTTATCACGGGGTAACTAGGAAGAGTTAGGGGTTTATGCTTGTTCCAACACAGGGTGATTGAGTGCGCCATCAGCACCAAGAGGAGCGAAGCTGTGTCCCTGGCCGGCACAGTAAGAGAGCCACTTAGAGATAAACATGTTTATTTTCCACTTTTGATCGAGTGCAGGTGATTCAAAGGTTCGATCCAGGGGTAAGGCACGCTGTTTCAAGTTAATCACTTCTGCCTGCCGAGAGTCGTGATAGATACGCAGTGTGGCATCTGGGTCCGCTTTCTGTTCTGACCCGTCAAAGAAGTAGTAGGTAAGGTGGATTAGGGTGGTGTAAGGAGTCTGTTCGAGAATCTCAAGATAAAGAGCCACTGAACAGATAGTTTCAGAAAGATAACGCCCTCGCATCTCCCGTAAAGTGGGTGCCAAGCGTGACAGATGATGGTAGTTCTCATCACACAGATCCATCAGCGAGCCAATACTGGGGCGCCCGTCAAGAAGTGATTTGAGAGCCCAGGGATAATAGGGCACCTTCACGCCCTATTATCCCCACTTATATATGGAGGGTCAGCCTGCACGACGAGGGCGACCACGTTTTTTCCGCGTTGTCTTTGTCGCCTTTACCTGATGGCTCTTTTCCCACTTTGCCAGGAATTTAGCAACTGCCGCTTCACGTGCCGCTTGCAACTTCTCAGCTTCTCTAGCAGATTTCTCAGCACTTCTTCTGGTGCTTTCAATGGCATCCAGTGTTTTCTTAGCCTCCTCAAGAGCGGTCTTAAGATTACGCTTCTCTGATGTGAGTGAGGCGACTTTACCACGAGCTTCAGCTGCTTGTTTGCGTCTTTTTGATTTCTCTTCATTGAGTGCGATTTGAGCAACAGCAAGTTTTCTCTGCAGTGACTCAATACTTACCGGACGCCCACGCCGGCCTTTTTCAACAGGCCCAGCCGCACTAGGAGCAACCTTTGCGTTGGGAGCGACCTTTGCCTTGGGAACAGCCTTCGCCTTGGGAGCAGCCTTCGCCTTGGGAGCGACCTTTTCCTTGGAAACAAGTTTCTTGGCCGCGGCCGGACGCCCACGCCGTTTTGGTGTCACTTTTGCCGCAGGCGGCCTTCCACGCCGCTTAGGTGCTGCCGAAGTAGTAGCAGCAACTCTCTTTTTTGCGACACGTTTTTTTGCCGTTTTCTTTATCGCCATAGTCATTTTCCGTTGTGAATTACAATTTAGAAACTCTTGAAAAATTCAAAACAATATTGAATTACTGTTGAATTCCCCTACATACTCAGCAAGGTGACTTTAGTATTAAGTTCCAGTACTGCTTGAAAACTACTCAGCAATCTATTGCATTTCCATCTGCAATAACTTAATAAGTGAATACGATTAATGTACTCCAAACAGAAACACCTGCCATACCAACCAGCAAATAACGATAATTATTATGCCAACCACTGTCTATTATAGGAATAATTTTTTATTTAAACAAAAAATAATTTCAATAATATTTTAGTTAATACAATTCAAAGTCTAACTATTACTAATTATTGAATGTAATTCGAGCTCTCTATCAGAGCTGCAACTACGATAAAAGAGTGAATATAGTTCAAATATATTCCACCCAATAACTAATTAGGAAAAGCCAACTCAGGAGGATTTAACCTTTCACATGCAGAAAAAATCATTTCTGGCCACCCTTGATATTCAGCCGATGATAGAAGAATACTGAGTCAATATTGACTGCAAATAAACGCGTATGAATGCAAATATTTACAACACTCTCCATATTGCGAAGCTCCTAAACACGCCTTTGGTGATTATTCACATTCAATACCTGGCTATTTATCTGCGAAGAGGGAAATGAGAGTCATACCCGCATTTATTGGCGTTCATTTCCGGCTGAGTTTCAGGGGTAATCAGGAAATTATTTATGCGTAGACAAGGGTCTCTAAGGGGCGTTTGAATAAGTCTGGCCGAATTGAATTGTGCACAGCAGGTGTAAGATCAAGGGGTCGATCGCAGCTAATAGCTGGCTATTAGCAAGATTTTCAACGCGGATATTGCACCTCCTGAGTGCAAGGCAATCGGTCATGACTTGCTCAGGGGTTTACTGGTTTGGGATGCTTTATATCGGTGCAGTGGTCACAGCTCTCGACGGGGAGTTAGCTGGAAACTCACCATGGTTATCCGAGTAGACAGCCGGCCCCCAAGAGGCCGGCGTCACCCCCTGTAACTTAGGAGGGTTTATTCTCCTCTTCTATCTGACTGTGCACCTCAGCCATATCCAATTCACTGGCCTTTCCCACCAAATCGCGGAAACCACTTTCCGGCAATGCACCCGCCTGACTAAAGATAATCACCTTCTCACGGAAAATCATCAAAGTGGGGATAGAACGGATTTGGAAGTGTCCGGCGATCTCCTGTTCTTCTTCGGTGTTTACTTTGGCAAAGATCACATTGGGATGATCTTCAGAGACCGCTTCATAAGTCGGTGCAAAAGAGCGACAGGGACCACACCATGGGGCCCAGAAATCAATAATGACAAAATCATTATTGGAAACGGTATCTTCAAAATTATCTTTTGTCAGCTCGATAACGGCCACGTGGCCCCCTGATTAATATGCGATAGAATCGCCGGAGTATATCAGAAGTAACTAATAAATAAAGTCTGCTGATGTAGACGTGGTTTTCTATTCAGTTTCTGCCCGGAAACAGGTCCGTTGAATCACGCCATCCATACAAATATTGGTATACCGAGAGCTCAACACTGCTCTGGATTTCATCCTTTGATCCAAAGACGATGTATCTCTGAACCACAGCGATCTCATATATCTGAATAATGAATACTGTGGTCTCAGAACGGTTACTTTTCAGCCAATACCGCCCACAAAAAAGCCGGGGCATGCCCGGCTCTTCTGCAGATCTAATAAAATCTAATAACTATCCAAGACCATTAAATATCTGGTCACGAATATCATCCACCCCACCTACGCCATTGATTTTGACGTAGTTGCAGTCACCGGCTTCAGCCTGCTTTGAATAGAACGCCACCAGCGGCTCTGTCTGCTCATGGTATATGTCAAGGCGCGCCTTGACGGTATCTTCCTGATCATCATCACGCTGAATCAGATCTTCACCCGTCTCATCATCCTTACCCTCTACCTTTGGGGGATTGAACACCACATGATAGGTACGACCGGATTCCAGATGTACACGGCGACCCGACATACGCTTGATGATCTCTCCATCAGGAACATCAATCTCAACAACTGCGTCGACTGCCACCCCGGCCTCTTTCAAAGCTTCAGCCTGGGGAATGGTACGGGGAAAACCGTCGAACAGGTAACCGTTGGCGCAATCAGCTTCAGTGATCCGGGCCTTGACCATACCCATGATGATGTCGTCAGAGACCAGACCACCCTCATCCATGATCTTTTTTGCCGCCACACCCAGCTCTGAGCCGGATTTGACGTGAGCACGCAGCATATCGCCGGTGGAGATCTGGGGTATGTTGTACTTTTCCTTGATGTAGTTGGCCTGTGTACCTTTTCCGGCGCCAGGGCCGCCAAGCAGAATTACGCGCATCGCTTCTATCCTCTTCTCTAGTGGAGGGTGTCTCTGATCAATTCGCTAATTTCTATCTTCCGCCGGAATTAATCAGAGACTCCTTAAGGTTTTGTGTAGTTCGAGTCTGCCATAGCCACCGGATAACCGCTATTCAGCTATGCAAATAGATGAATACACTGGCCTTATGGACTCGCAGCCTATGCTGACAGGCTCAACATCAATTTGTTGAGTCGGTGAACAAAGGATGCAGGATCCTCCAACTGGCCACCCTCAGCCAGTTTAGCCTGATCCAGCAGGATTTTTGCCAGATCCACAAACAGATCCTCATCCTGCTCCTGGTCCATCTTCTCAACCAGTGGATGGGTTGGATTAATCTCCAGAATCGGCTGAGAATCCGGGGCATCCTGCCCCATCTGTTTGAGTACCCGCTGCAAATTAGCACTCATATCGTAGTCACCAACCACAAGACAGGCCGGAGACTCGGTCAGACGATGGCTGATTTTCACCTCTTTAACCTGTCCATCAAGGCAGAGGTGACACGATCAACCAGCCTTTATGCTCCTCGGCAACCTTCTCCTGGGCCTCCTTGTCCTCTTTATCTTCCAACTCACCCAGGTCCAACTGCCCCTTGGCAACCGACTGCATGTGTTTATCTTTATAATCCGTCAGGTGGGAGACCAGCCACTCATCGACACGGTCCGTTAACAGTAGCACCTCCACATCCTTCTTCTTGAACACTTCAAGATGGGGACTGTTTTTTGCCGCCGCATAGCTATCGCCAGTGATGAAGTAGATCTTCTCCTGTTTCTCACTCATACGCCCGATATAGTCGTCCAGTGATACGGTCTCTTCCTTACTCTCTGACTTGGTAGTGGCAAAACGCAGCAGACCGGCGATCTTCTCCTTGTTGGCAAAATCTTCCGCCGGTCCCTCTTTCAGCACTTTGCCGAACTCTTTCCAGAACGTCTGGTACTTCTCACTATCGTTCTTGGCCATCTTCTCCAGCAGGGTGAGCACGCGTTTGACACTGGCGGTACGGATAGTGTCAATCTTCCTGTCATGCTGGAGAATTTCTCGGGAGACATTCAGCGGCAGGTCATCGGAATCGACCACACCCTTGACGAAACGCAGGTAGTGAGGCACCAGTTTGTCCGCTTCATCCATAATAAAGACACGGCGCACATAGAGTTTTACCCCATGCTTCTGATCCCTCTCCCACATATCAAAGGGCGCCCGACCAGGAATATAGAGCAGTGAGCTGTACTCATTGGTGCCTTCAACCCGAGTGTGGACATGGGCCAGGGGGTCTTCAAAATCGTGGCCGATGAGCTTGTAGAACTCGTTGTACTCATCCTCCTTGATCTCGGACTTATTGCGCATCCACAACGCAGTGCCCTTGTTGACCTGCTCCCACTCGGGCTCCTTTTTCTCCTCACCCTCTTCCGGTTCGCCATGCTGCTCTTCCAGCATCTCGATCGGTATCGAGATATGGTCGGAAAACTTGCTGATAATGGTGCGCAGACGGTGACCATCGATGAACTCATCCTCATCTTCGCGCAGGTGCAGGGTGATATCGGTGCCACGCCCGGCCTTCTCCACCGTCTCGATGGTGTAGGCACCCTCACCTCCCGACTCCCAGCTGACGCCGTGTTCACTACCAAGTCCGGCACGACGGGTGACCAGCGTGACTTTATCGGCAACGATAAAGGCGGAGTAGAAACCAACACCGAACTGTCCAATCAGCTGACTGTCCTGAGTCGCATCGCTGTTGAGCGCCTCAAGAAATTTTCGTGTCCCGGAGCTGGCGATAGTACCAATGGTCTCGGTGACCTCCTGGCGGCTCATACCAATGCCGTTATCGGAAATAGTGACTGTTCTCCGATCCTTATCAAACGAGACCCGAATCCGAATATTGGGATCCTCTTCCAGCAGGGCATCATCGGTAAGTGCTTCAAAACGCAGCTTCTCAGCTGCATCCGAAGCATTGGAGACCAGCTCTCGCAAAAAGATCTCCTTATTGCTGTAAAGAGAACGGATTACCAGATTCAACACCTGGCTTACTTCCGCCTGAAATTCCAGAGTCTCCTTGTGAGCATCAACCGTCATGATTTCGTCGCCTCCTGGGCTAGCAGTATATATAATGTGATCTATTAATTTTTTATGCACCAGATCCCCACAAACCCCAAGGGAATCTCAATTCATCGATAATGGGGCTTATTGTGGAATATTCAAGCTAAGGAAAACATGAACGCCAATACAATCAACTGCCGTCCATTCAGTGATCAGCGCCCAGGGACCTCCGGTCTACGCAAAAAGGTCAAAACCTTCCAGCAAGCTCACTATCTGGAAAATTTCGTTCAAGCAATCTTCGACAGCCAGAGTGATCTTGTCGGTGGCACCCTCGTACTGGGTGGCGACGGACGCTACTACAACCGCCAGGCAATCCAGATCATATTGCGGATGGCTTCTGCCCATGGTATCTCCAGGGTGATCGTCGGTCAGGGTGGGCTACTCTCCACCCCAGCCGCCTCCTGCGTGATTCGCAAATACGACACCCAAGGGGGCATCATCCTCTCAGCCAGCCACAATCCCGGCGGTCCGGACGAGGACTTCGGCATCAAGTTCAACTCCGCCAATGGCGGACCGGCACCGGAAAAGGTTACCGAGGAGATTTTCAGGCGCACCCTGGAGATCAGCCAATACCGGATAACAGACACCCCCGACATCAACCTTGACCTCCCAGGCAGTCAACAGGTTGCCGATATGAAGGTAGAGGTTATCGACCCGGTTGATGACTATGCCGAACTGATGTCCACCCTGTTCGACCTCCCCGCCATAGAGGCCCTCTTCACCTCCGGCAACTTTCGCATGCGCTTTGATGCCATGCACGCCATCACCGGCCCCTACGCCAAAAGGATGCTGGAAGAGCGGCTCAAAGCGGAACCGGGTACCGTAATCAATGCCGAGCCCCTAGAAGACTTTGGCGGAGGCCACCCCGACCCCAACCTGGTTCATGCCCACGAGATCGTCGAGATGACCAGTGGTGCCAATCCGGTGGATTTTGCCGCCGCATCCGATGGCGACGGCGACCGTAATATGATCCTCGGCAGCCACTTCTACGTCACCCCCAGCGACAGCCTGGCGGTGATGGCGGCAAATGCACACCTCATACCCGGCTACAGACAGGGTATTCCAGGTGTTGCCCGCTCCATGCCCACCAGCCAGGCCGCCGATAGAGTGGCCGAAGCGCTGGGTATCGAGAGTTTCGAAACCCCCACCGGCTGGAAATTCTTCGGCAACCTGCTGGATGCCGGCAGAATCGCCCTCTGCGGTGAAGAGAGCTTCGGCTCAGGCTCTGACCATGTGCGAGAAAAAGACGGTCTCTGGGCGGTACTTTTCTGGCTCAATCTGCTGGCGGTAAAGAGAGAGTCAGTCGCCAAGATTGTCACCGATCACTGGCGTCGCTTCGGCCGCAACTTCTACACCCGCCACGACTACGAGGGGGTGGATAAGGCCGCAGCCGAGACGCTGATGAAAAACCTGGAATCCCGACTGGCAAGCCTGGCAGGTGAGTCATTCGGTGACTACTCTGTCGACTATGCCGACAACTTTACCTATACCGACCCCATTGACGGCAGCATTTCGGCAAACCAGGGTATCCGCATTGGCTTCACAAACGGCGCCCGTATCATCTTCCGCCTCTCCGGCACCGGTACTGTTGGAGCAACACTCAGGGTCTATATCGAGTCGTTCGAGGCTGATCCCGCACTGCATAACCAGGAAACAGCACAAGCACTCGCACCACTGGTAAAACTGGCGGATCAATTGGCTGAAATCAGAGAGATCACCGGTAGGGCAAAACCTGATGTTATTACCTGAACTGTCCCAGTAAATCCGTCAAGTAGGAAAAATATTACTAATTTGCGAGATATTTCAATAAGTTATTCGTAAATTAGCGGGCATAGTAGTGTTGTAATAGCCTTAATAAATGTGATACGGTTCGCAATTATAGAGATTCGGCTTTTCAAACATCTAGAGCAAGTCAGCATCAGAACCTGAAATCAGGGATTACAGGAAGTAACGATGATAAAACGAAGAATAAATTTTGCCAGGCTCGTTGCACCAGTGCTCTTACTGCTGCTCAGCAGCGGCAGTCATGCAGCTATTGTTTTTCATGACATGACCGCGGTGGATCCCAGGTCAACTTCAACGATGGCGGCTATCTGTCGGGTCTGGCCTACGTGCCCACGGTATCAAGCGGTAGCGGTACAGGCGTATTTCCATCGTTCCTCAAGCTTGCTTCCAACAATAACAACGTTCCTAACACCACGGTGGGTTACAACAGTGACACCATCAACAAAAACGAGGTCACCCAGGACGCAAACAACTCGTCCCAACATACGCACTCTCTTCTCCTGGCTGATATTCCGACGGTAACCATCAACAACAGGGACTTCATTGAGGTACTGATGGATGCCAATGAGCCAAACGGTGGTGATCCTTATCTGGCAATCAACGAGCTCAGATTCTACTCCCATGAAGACCCCAACCTGAACACTTATAGCGATGCCAACGAGACGCTGGGGGGCTTAGGCGCAGTATGGGACATGGACGACATCTTTGACCACGACCTGCTCATCGACTACTCAAACTATGCGGGAAGTGGTAATCCTGACCTCGTGCTACTGGTTGACAAGAGCCTGTTCACCGGTACTTATGTCAGCCTGTTCATGAGGGCTGGTATCGAATACGCCGACAATCAGGGTGATCACGAGTCCGGCTTTGAGGAGTGGGGTATTACAGGGGATGGTACCCCCTACACAGTTACACCGCCGAAAGCAGTGCCATTGCCTGCATCTGCGTGGCTTTTCGGCTCAGCACTGCTTGGATTCATTGGCATGCGGCGTCGCAAAGCTGCCAATCAACATAGCTGACAGCTCAAAGACAGCTCAAAGACAGCTCGTCACACAAAACAGAAAGCCGGGGGTTATGTAAACACCCGGCTTTTCTGCTTCTGTAGAACGCATGTTGTACCAACGAATCGGATACAAGTACAATTGCACCTGTCATAACCTACCCGGCGTATTAACATCGCTCAAACTAACGATGCTCTCAGCTACCACCGCCAAAACAGGCAGAGATCGGGTTTACCAGTCTGGATCTTTCCGCAGATTGGGACGCGAAACCTCTCTACTCTCGATATTCCTTGCTCTTTACTGTAGCCAGTTGATGGCCGTGAATTTTGAGCCGGAGATGATTGCGATTCCCGCCGGCAGTTCCCGCATGGGGGCCAACACAGGCACCAGCCATGAAAGGCCAGTCCACCGAATTACCCTTCCCGCATTTGAGCTGTCGAAACACGAGATCACCCGTGGCCAGTATCGCCAGTTTGCCAAGGAGACCGGTTACCGTACCGATGCTGAAAGGAACAGCGGAGGCAACCAGGGCTGTTATGCCTACCAGGGCGGCATCCGGTTTGGCTGGACCCGGGGGATGAGTTGGCGCTTTGCAGGCTTTGCCCAGAAAGACGATCACCCGGCCATCTGCATCAGCTTCAACGACGCCATGGCCTATGTAAACTGGCTGAGCATGAGAGCCGGCAAGCAGTACCGCCTTCCCACAGAAGCGGAGTGGGAGTATGCAGCACGTGGGGGCAGTGTCGACAAATTCAGCTTTGGCAACGATGAGGAGGAGTTCTGCCTCCACGCCAACGGCTCAGATAGCAACTTGAAAGAGATAATGCCCCGCTGGGACCAACCGGTCAATGTTTGTGCTGACGGTCATGCCTTTAGCGCACCAGTTGGCAGTTACCAGGCCAATGACTTCGGTCTGCACGACATGCATGGAAATGCC
>MOXG01000038.1_pt1 | contig 28875 bp, 40 predicted proteins | sample 1471191 | NCBI WGS metagenome assembly MOXG01 (sample SAMN05806437, study PRJNA327811) | mollusc metagenome | isolation source: Phylotype C (NB3) bacterial symbionts from gill | host: Thyasira cf. gouldii | place: Canada: Bonne Bay, Newfoundland | collected 2010-08-19
ACTGCCAACTGCCAACTGCCAACTGCCAACTGCCAACTGCCAACTGCCAACTGCCAACTATTTCTCAAACAGTGCGTCGACAAACTCCTTATCATCGAAGTGGCGTAGATCCTCAATCGCTTCGCCAACGCCGATAAAGCGGATAGGCATTTTCAATTTGTCGGCGATGGCAAAGACAATACCACCCTTGGCGGTACCATCCAATTTTGTCAGGGTGATACCTGTAAGTGTTACCGCCTGATTGAACTGAACCGCTTGGTTGAGTGCATTTTGGCCGGTAGTGGCGTCGACCACCAGCATCACCTCGTGCGGTGCTTCGGGTCGATCTTTCTCATCACCCGTGCCACCTTGGTCAGCTCATCCATCAGGTTTGATTTGGTGTGCAGGCGTCCGGCAGTGTCGGCGATCAGCACATCGACACCGCGGGCGGTGGCCGCTTCCAGAGCATCAAAGATCACAGAGGCGGAGTCGGCGCCTGTTTGTTGGGCAATAACAGGTATATCGTTACGCTCACCCCAGGCCTGGAGCTGTTCAACAGCGGCGGCGCGGAAGGTGTCACCCGCCGCCAGCATCACACTCTGTCCCTCCTCCCGGAGTCGCTTTGCTAGTTTGCCGATGGTGGTGGTCTTGCCGGCACCGTTGATACCGACCATTAGTATGACCTGGGGACGCCCCTCTGTCGGTTGAGCTACCGGGGTGTCACAGCCAGACAGGGTTTCAAGAAGCTGCTCTTTGAGTACTCGGGTCAGTGTCTCAGGGTCTGAGAGTTCATTTCGTTTTACCTGCTGACTGAGGTGGTCGATGATACGGTTGGTGGTATCGACGCCGACATCCGCCATCAACAGCAGGGTCTCCAGCTCCTCAAGCAGATCATCATCTATTTTCTTGTGGCCGAGGACCAGATTGGCAAGGCCGTCGGTGAGGTTGCTGCGGGTTCTTGAAAGACGCTCTTTGAGCCGCCCAAACAGCCCCTTTTTCTTCTCGCCGTCATTTTCGGCAGGGGTTTCAACTAACTCCCCGGATTCTGCTGAAGGAGTGCCTGGCTCTGTGGGGGTGGTGACATCCAATGTGTCCGTTGCCGGGGCCTCGAGTTCAGTGGGTTCACCGGTCTCTTCGATGTCCATTGATGGGACGTCAAGTTTTGCGGCCTCTTCTGCTGCAGCTTTCTGTTTCTTGCGCTTACCGAATCCAAACATCTGATATGGTTCCTGCACGCCTCATGGAACTGGTGGCTGTGCTTCTTGTCACTACATAAGGTTCTGCTTTGGACAAGCTTCGCCCGCTCTGAAAGAATGGCCGGCCTGCCAATGGCAATATTGGAGCAGAATCCTACCATTTTGTTGTGGAATCCACCTACTTTCAGTAATAAATGATTCGGTATCAACCATGAGAAGACTCCTGATAGCAGGCCTTTTACTGACCTCCTTTTCGCTACTGGCAGGGGGTAATGTCCATGAAGTCCTTCTCGATAACGGCCTAAAGGTGATCGTCAAAGAGGATCACCGGGCGCCTATCGTCGCCACTCAGGTATGGTACAAAGTGGGCTCCTCCTATGAGCCTGACGGTATTACCGGTGTCTCCCATGTCCTTGAACACATGATGTTCAAGGGTACGCAAAAGCATGAGTCTGGCGAGTTCTCGCGCATCATTGCCGCCAATGGTGGGGATGACAATGCCATGACCAGTCGCGATTTCACCGCCTATGTGCAGACCCTCGCAAGCGACAGACTTGAGGTGGCGTTGGAACTTGAAGCGGATCGCATGCGTAACCTCACTCTGCCGCAGGATCAATTTGCCAAGGAGCTTGAGGTGGTGAAGGAGGAGCGTCGCCTGCGTACTGAGGATAAACCACCGCTCTTGCCTACGAGCAGTTCACCGCCCTTGCATACAACACCTTGCCCTATGCCAATCCGGTGATTGGCTGGATGAACGATCTGAATAACATGAAGGTGGGTGATCTGCGGCAGTGGTACCGCCGCTGGTATACCCCCAATAACGCCACGCTGGTGGTGGTGGGAGATGTAGATCCAGAGAAGGTAAACCAGTTGGCTGAACGCTATTTTGGTCTTTTAAAACCGCAACCGGTTCCCCAGTTAAAGCCGCTGCGCGAGCCACCACAGCGTGGTGAGGTACGGGCCTTGGTGCGTGTGCCGGCGCGGCAGCCCTACCTGATTATGGGTTACAAAGCGCCGGTAATTGCAACCACTGAGGCAGCCTGGGAACCCTATGCCCTGGATATGCTGGCGGCGGTGCTGGATGGGGGTGACAGCTCACGTTTCAGCCGCAATCTGGTACGTGGCAAGGAGATTGCTGTTTCGGCAAGCGCTGGCTACAACGCTTTCTCTCGTCTCTCGGGGCTGTTTACCCTGAGCGGCCGACCGGCAAACGGCATTCCATGGAGGAGTTGGAGAGGGCGCTGAAGAGTGAGGTCGAACAGGTGCAGCGTGATTTGGTGAGCGAAGAGGAGCTGCAAAGGGTGCGCGCCCAGGTGATCGCCGGTGAGGTGTATGAACTCGACTCCGTCTACTACCAGGCGATGCAGATTGGCATGCTGGAGACGGTAGGCCTTGACTGGCGTCTTCTCGATCAGTACACGGATAATATCAAGCGGGTAACGGCTGAGCAGGTGCGAAAGGTGGCACGCAAGTATCTGCAGGATGAACGGTTGACCGTCACCCGGTTGGAGCCTCTGCCTATGGATGACCTCTCAATGAGGGCGGTACAACCCCATGGTCTCCCTGCCAAGGAGGATGACCATGGTTGATTATCGTCTGCTTAGTATCTTCTCTCTATGGCTGCTGTCATTTCTGACGATGCCACTTCAGGCGGGGCCTAAGATAGAGAGCTGGTTTACCACTGGCGGCGCAGGGTGATGTTCGTTCATGCACCTGAACTGCCGATGCTCGATATTGAGCTGGTGTTCGATGCCGGTAGTGCAAGGGATAAAAATTCCCAGGGATTGGCGCTATTGACCAACGCACTGCTACCCGATGGGGCCGGTGACTGGAGTGCTGATCAGATTGCCGAGCGATTGGAATCGGTGGGCGCCGAGATCGATATCGGCAGCGGAAGAGATATGGCCTGGGTCTCTGTGCGTACGCTTACCGAACCCCAGGCGCTGGAGACCGCAGTGGAGACGCTGGCCACGGTGGTGAGTGCGCCACGATTCCAGTTAGCCGACTTTGAGCGTAACAGGGAAGCGATGCTGGTCTCTCTCAGTCAAGGGGAGCAGTCGCCGGGGACGGTGGCAGGCAAGGCGTTTTTCAAGGCGCTCTATGGTGAGCACGCCTATGCCGGATATCGCGGGGGCAGTCGTGAGTCTCTGGCGGCTCTATCGACATCGGAGGTGAAAGCTTTTTATCAACGCTACTATGTGGCGCGTAACGCGCTGGTTGCCATCGTCGGCGCAGTGGATCGCCGGCAAGCGGAGCAACTGGCAGAGCGGGTGACAGCAGGGCTGACTGCCGGTGAGCATGCGCCACAACCACCCAAGGTGAGTCCACTTGAGAAGGCGCAAGAGGTGATCAAGCCCTTTCCCTCCTCCCAGTCCCATATTCTGATAGGCCAGCCCGGGGTATACCGTGGTGACCCGGATTACTTCACTCTCTATGTCGGCAACCATATCCTCGGTGGCGGCGGCCTGGTCTCTCTTCTCAGTGAAGAGGTTCGTGAGAAGCGTGGACTCTCCTACAGTATCTACAGCTACTTCTCTCCGATGCGCCGTAGCGGTCCCTTTATCGTCGGTGCTCAGACACAGAATGCCCGTGCTGATGAAGCCTTGGCGGTGATCAGGAAGACCCTGCAACGCTATATCGATGAGGGGCCGAGTGAGACGGAGCTGACAGCGGCGAAGCAGAACATCACGGGCGGATTTCCACTGCGCATCGCCAGTAACAGCAAAATTATCGGCTATCTGGCAATGCTGGGCTTTTATGACCAGCCCCTGGATTACCTTGATACCTTCGTAGATAAGATCAATGCAGTAACCCGGGAGCAGATTAGAGAGGCGTTCGCACGCAGGATTGATCCGGCGCGTTTTGTCACAGTGGTGGTAGGAAATGGCAAGAAAGCGCAAAGCGGCCAATAACTCTTCCAGAGGCGTGGCTGGGCAAGGTCGACCGGGACAGCGTAACCATGTGCGTATCATCGGTGGCGAACACCGTGGCAGGCGGCTCAGCTTCCCCGATCAGCAGGGGCTAAGACCCACCACAGACCGAATAAGAGAGACCCTGTTCAACTGGCTGCAGCCTTATTTCCCCGGTGCGGTCTGCCTCGATCTATATGCCGGTAGCGGCGTGTTGGGAATGGAGGCGGCCTCCCGGGGAGCTTCGCGGGTGACGATGGTTGAGAAGAGTGATGAGGTGACCAAGGTGCTGCGGGAGAACCTGGAGCTACTTCGAATCGATAGTGTGGAGCTGGTGCAGGGGGATGCCATCGACTGGCTGGAAAAACCAGGCGAGCCTTATGAGGTTATTTTTCTCGATCCCCCTTTTGCCAATGATCTGCTGACCAACACCTGTCGTCTGCTGAATGAGAACGGCTGGCTTAAACCGGGGGCAAGGATCTACCTGGAGCGAGATCTTCACGGTTCCGAGCCGCAACTTCCTGAAAACTGGGTGGAGTTGAAAAAGAAGCAGGCGGGTCAGGTAGCCTATGGGCTCTACACCAACCAATGAGCCTCAACTTAATTGGTGGGAAAACAGGTTTTATGGGAAAGCAGGATTATTTGCCTTTTCCCCATAAAAAAACCAGGAAAAGGGCTTTCTCATTTGACATTGTCGCTCTGCTGATTATTATCCGCTCTCCGGTATTTGGAAAATTAGCCCATGAGCGTAGCGATCTACCCTGGAACGTTTGACCCAATCACCAATGGTCACAGCGACCTGATTCAGAGGGCGGCCAAGCTGTTTGAAAATGTCATTGTTGCAGTGGCGGTGAATTCGGGTAAGGGATCCCGGGGGCCTAAGTTCAGTACGCGCGAGCGGGTTGATCTGGCTACCGAAGTGTTGGCGGGTATCCCGAATATCGAGATTCTGGAGTTCGACACGCTGTTGGTGGACTTTACCCGTCAGGTGGGTGCGGATGTGATTCTCCGTGGTCTGCGTGCGGTGTCAGATTTTGAGTATGAGTTTCAGCTGGCCGGAATGAATCGGCGGCTTGCGCCGGAGGTGGAGACCATGTTCCTCACTCCGGCTGAACAGTTTGCTTATATCTCCTCCAGCTTGGTTAAGGAGATAGCAGCGTTGGGTGGTGATGTTTCGGAGTTTGTTCATCCCGCCGTTGGGTCGGCCCTAGCGCGCCGGTAAATATATTTATAATTCAGGGGCGATGTCCCATTGTTTAGGAGTTTGATATGGCATTAATTATTACTGAAGAGTGCATCAACTGCGATGTGTGTGAGCCGGAGTGCCCCAATGACGCCATCTATATGGGTGATGAGATCTATGAGATCAACGCTGATCTCTGCACCGAGTGTGTTGGTCACTATGATGAAGCCCAGTGTGTTGAAGTCTGCCCGGTTGATTGTATCCCCGAGGATCCTGACCACAAGGAGACCAAGGAGCAGTTGATGGCTAAGTTCGAGCGTCTTACCGCCGACGACTAATAAAGTGCCGTAGCTGTTAAGCTGGTACGGAAAGGTCCCTGGTGGGGCCTTTCTGCTTTTTGGAATACCGAAAAGCTGTACCCAATGCAAAATCAAAGTCAAAGTCAGGAGAGTCACTATGCAATTCAATCCATGCCGTGGTCACGACCACTGTACCGATGAGGGTACCCATTGCCAGGGCTGCGGCCGTAGCCACGAAGAGGTAGCCCAAACCCGGGCACTGATCGGCGGCCTGGCCAAATATGCCCTGGATATGGGCTATGAGAACATCAACGAGTTCACCACATTTATCGGTGACAAGGCGGCAAAGAAGGCGGCTGCAGTAAAAATGCAGGAAGCGGATGGTGCTGTCGCTTTCGGTGAATTAAAGCAACTCTGACCCGAATGCTACTTACTTAGGCCAAAACCGGGATCATAGAGAACACAAAGGAGCACAAAGAACACAGAGTGATTATGAAAGTTACCAAGATATTCGGACTGAGATGATGATTCGAAATGGCTGGTATAGCAGGCGTATCAGGGATTTATATAAAGCTCATTGTCAGAAGTTTCATGCAAACAGAAGCTTTTCTCTGTGTACTCTGTGCCCTCTGCGTTACGCTTTTAATTCTGGATGACACCTCGTAAGCGCAGTTTTACTGTAGGAGCGACTTCATTGTGTTGAGTGCTCTACCGCTGACACCGCCCACAGTAAAAACTGGAACGCTGTCCAATACGCACCTGCTTGATCGGTGATCCGCAGTTAGGGCAGGGCTTACCCTCGCGGCCATACACCTTCAACTGCTGGGCAAAGTAGCCCGGTTTGCCATCCTCTTGTTGAAAATCCCGGAGCGTCGTTCCCCCTTGGGCAATGGCAGCAGCCAACACCTGCTTGATATTGTCTGCCAGCTTGCGATAGCGGGTGAGGGAGATTCTATTACATGGTCGGTGGGGATGAATGCCGGAGAGGAACAAGGATTCACTGGCGTAGATATTGCCAACGCCCACCACCACCTTGCCATCCATAATCAAGTTCTTTACCGGGATGCGTCGCTTTGCCGCCAACTGCTGGAGAGTGTCGCCGGCGAAGGCATCACTCAGGGGTTCAGGCCCAAGTCGGCTTATCAGTGAGTGCTCCGCCACAGGTTCGCGGGTCCAAAGCACCAGGCCAATCGGCGGGATCGCGCAGTCGCAGGCAGCAGTCGGCAAACTCCAAGTCGAAGTGGTCATGGACTCCGGCGGGGGTACCCGGTGGCAGGATGCGTAGGCTGCCGGACATACCCAGGTGGAGTAGCAGTGTCCCAGTATCGGTTTCCAACAGAAGATACTTGGCGCGGCGTTTGACCGCCCTGATGGTCTTGCCTTTCAGCTGCCTGCCGAGCCCTTTGGTAATAGGTTGGCGTAACGATCTGTTGCGAACAGTCACCCCGGTCACCGTCTTGCCGGTGATGTGGGGGGCGATACCGCGGCGGGTAGTCTCTACCTCTGGCAGTTCAGGCATACTACTCCGGTGCCGGTGCCGGTGCCTGCAGCAGCTCAGCAGCGGGCAGTCGGTAGGCGAGGCCCAGCTCGGCGGAGACCAGTAGAGTGCTCTTCTTCTGTTGGACAACACCCAACACAACCGGGTTGGGTTGACCATTCAGCCATACCTTTACTTCTGCTGAGGGGCTCTCTTTCGGGGGGGCTTCGATACGCGCCACCCAGGTGTGCTGCCACTGATCCACCTTCTCCGTCAGGCGGTCATTGGAGATGCCTGGGTGAGGGGGATTCAGTTGCCACCTCTTGTCAGCACCCTGAAACAGCCGCCACTCCGGTGTCTCTATCTCCCGGATCTTCTGTTCCGGGGTAAAAAGCTCATGGCTGATAAATACTTCCGCCCGGGCAAGAACGTGGTGGGGAAAGAGGTCGTCTATCAGGTGCAGGTTATCGCCGATGCGTAGATAGCGTCGGTAGTTATAGGGGTGAGTGCCGCCAAAGGTGATCTGGGTATTGTTGAACACCACTTTGGCCACCGGCTGCTCCAGGCCAAACTCACCGAGGCGATCCAGGGGTAGCGGCTGCTGCTCGATGCTTGGGGTGGATAGCAGATCCAGCAGGATATTGATCCTTGCTGGTTGGCGGCGATGTGGTGGGGGGTGGTCATCTTCCACCTGCCGTTGAGACGCTCCATGGTGAACTCAGGGCCGTTGTTATTGCTGATACGGATCACTTTAACGGCAGCAGGGTCAATATCCGTCAGGGGGGGGAGGCGGTCTCTCTCTTCCTGCTCACCACTAAACCAGGCGAGTGCACCGAGAATGATGACCAGCACCAGTAGAGCAAGGTTTTTTTTGCTGCGACTTCCCATATCGATTAGATTCACTCTTTTCTGCGCCGCCACCTGATGACCACGCCTGTAGATATAAATAGCAGTGGTAGCAGAAAAAGGAAACCCAGGCCGATAATCCCTCCGATGGTGGGAGTAAGTGTCAGGCTCAAATCGGCGGCACTCTTGGCGGGGATATCGAGCAGGCGGTCATTACCGCTGAGCCAGCGCAACAGATTAAGTCCTAGGTCGAGATTACCGCCATTACCGAGATAGGCGTTGGAGAGAAAGTCACCGTCACCGATGACCAGCAGGCGCTGTTCACGCTTCTCTCCCGGGCGGGTAAAGGCGTAGCAAGGGTGAGTGGACCCGCCCGTTCCCCCTGCTTTGGGTTACGCGCCACTTCACCGCTGATCGGGCCGGTTTCGTTCCAGCTGCGTGGCAGGGTGGAGAGCAGGGGGGTGGCCTGCCAGCTGCTTTCCCCCTCCACCTTCAGTGCCGCCGCCGCCGGTAGAGGGTTAGCAGGCGGAAGTTGGCAGTGGCAGGATGGTCGGGAAAACGTGACACCAGGGCGATGGTGGGGCTCTCCAGACCCAGGTCGGCGGTGTTGGCGTCGACTATGGTGCCGGGCAGCACCTTCAGGCCGGTCTCGTTCAGAAGACTGTCTACTCCGTGCTGCTTACCGGGATCAGTGAGCCAGAGCAGATTGCCACCCTCTTCGATGTGTTTACGGATCAGGGACAGCTCTCCCGGCAGATAGTCCGTCTGGGGGCCGGCAATGACCAGTAGTTGGGAGTTGCCCGGTATCTGTGGTTGGGTTGCCAGATCCAGGGCCTGGATCTGGTAGCCTTTGCGCCTCAGCTCATCACCAAAAGCCCCCAGGTCGTGGTTGGCGCGGCCGCTGAAACGACGCTCACCATGCCCTTCAATGGTGGACAGCCACTGCTCTCCTCCTATGATCAGGCGCTGTATGGCGTTGCTGATACTCTCCTCGTCCAGTGAGCGGAGATTTTCACTGCGCCCCTGGTAGGCCAGATGCAGCTCTCCCGCTACCTGAATGCCCAGTTCACGGGTCAGTTTTGGCTCCAGTGCGGGGTTGACGAAGGTCAGTCTGATCTTGGGATGGTGACGCTGGTAGCGCTGGATAATCTCCCGGATACGCCTGCGAAGCTCCGGGTTGTCCGGTGCAAACGAGGTCACCTTCAGCTCCCCCTGAAGTCGTGTCAGTAGCTGTTGACTCACCGGGCTGAGGCTGTTTCTGGCGCCGGCGTCCAATCCCATACGGATCGTGACGCTGACTGAGCCAGCCTGTCAATCCGACGGCAACGGCAAGCAGGAGATAGAAGGTGAGGCCTTCGAGTTTCTGTTTAACTTTTTGAGTCTCTATCGCCACTGTTTAGCCCAGGGTACGGCGGCTTTCCAGCCGATGGTTGGCGAGAGAGAGAGAGGCGGTAATCAGCAGCAGATAGTAGATGATATCGCTGCTGTGGATCAGGCCGCTGAGCATCCGTTGATAGTGGCCGGCGAGGGAGAGCCAGGCAAACAGCTCACTCCCTTCGCCACCACCGGCGAGGTTGATCAACCAGAGAAACAGCAGTAGGCCATAACTGCCCACCGCCGCTACAGTGGTTGATCAGTATGGCAAGAGAGGAGTAGACCGATAGCGGCGAACGTCGCCAGCAGCAAGCCAAGCCCAAGCAGACCGGCGGCCAGTCGTCCCATATCGAGTGAGCCCCCAGCAGCAGGGAGAGAGGCATCAGGGCTATCAGTAGCAATATGGCTCCGTAGATCGCCAGTAGTGCCAGGTATTTCCCCAGCAGAATGCGCAGCATTGAGATCGGTGCCGAGAGCAGTAGGTCGATCGTACCGCTGCGGAACTCTTCACTTATCAACCGCATACTCAGTAGCGGCGTCAACAGCATTAGAATGACCGCGGCACTCTCCAGCAGTGGAGCCACCACCAGATCGGTCACTCCGGGGGCGCTCTCCAGGGTGGCAAGCTGGGGCTGGATCTTAAGAAACTCTTCAAGCTGAATCAGAAACAGCCAGGCAAGGATAAACTGCATCACCCCGATCAGAATCCAGGCGAGGGGCGAGAAGAAGAGGCTGCGCAGCTCACGTCCGGCAATGGCAAACATTATGCTGCCTCCGAGGTGGTGAGCCGGGTGAATACCTGCTCCAGACTATCACTCGCTTCGGTCAGGCGGTGCAGTGCCCAGTGGTTGTTCACACACTGTTCGGCGATCATAGCCGCTGTGGTCTCCGCTGTTAGAGAGAGGCGATACCCACCTCCACCCAGATCGTCAACCCGGTCGATGCCTTTGAGTAACCCAAGCTGCTCGGCTGTGGGTCGATTTTCCAGCGTAATGAGTAGCTGTTGCCCCTCGTTTCGCCGGGAATTCATATGTTCCGAGAAGACCAAGCGTCCCTGATGGAGTATCTGCACACGGTCACAGACCGCCTCCACTTCGGGCAGTATGTGAGTTGAGAGTATGACGCCGCACTGCTCTCCCAGTGTTTTTATCAGGCCACGAATCTCCCTTATCTGATTGGGATCGAGACCACTGGTCGGTTCATCGAGAATGACCACTTTAGGCTGGTGAATGATCGCCTGGGCTATACCGGTGCGCTGCCGGTAACCCTTGGAGAGGTTGCCTATCAGTCGTCTGCCTGAGTCGCCTAAGCCACAGAGTCCTTTCGCCCGATCAACTGCGGAGGAAGTATCACTGCGCTCAATACGCCGCAAGCGGGCGCAGAAGTGCAGGTATTCATTCACCGTCATCTCCGGGTAGAGCGGTGGTTGTTCAGGCAGATAGCCGAGCTGGGCTTTCGCTTCCAGCGGGTTTTTCAACAGGTCGATCCCATTGATCCAGATCTTGCCACTGCTTGGCGCCAGCCACCGCTGATAATGCGCATGCAGGTGGATTTGCCGGCGCCATTGGGGCCGAGAAAGCCGAGCACTTCTCCGGGGTTGAGTTCGAAGCTAATGTCGTCAACGGCGCAAAGATCGCCATAGTGACGGCTGAGGTTGTGGATTTCTATCAGTGGTTGCATCAAGTCGGGACGTTACAGGAGAACCCGGCGCTTTTGCAACACCTGCATAAATAGGATACAAGATAAGAGACATTAACTTTACCGGCTATGCATAATAACCCTGAAGCTGGATGACGTCTGTAGGAGCAAACTTTCAGGGTTATTGTACTTAGACGGCATATTTTCGGAGTATCAAAAGTGAAGTATCTATTGCCGTTTCTTATCGTACCCGCCATCGCCTTTGCCCAAGCACCCAGCCAGGGCAAAATGTCGAAACAGGACTATTTTGATGGGATCAAGGGGAGAATGCAGCAGGTGATGGCATTGACCGTACCCGCTATGGAGAAGACTCAAGTCTGTCTACAGCAGGCAGGTGACAAGCCGGCACTCAACGGCTGTATTGATATTATGGCCGAGGTGCAGCGAAAGATGATGAGCGGCAAGGCTGCCGGTCATGGAGCGCAGAATATGCCGAAGAAACCGAATATTGAGTGGAGTGAAGAGATAAAGGCGAAGATGCTGAAGGATCTGGAACGTGCTCTCACAGAGAGTAAAGCGACCCAAGGCTGTTTCGGCAGTAGCGCTACACCAGAACAGATGGATGTCTGTATGAAAAAGGCCGGGCTGGGGCGCTAGGAGTCTTTGATGAATTGAATCAGAGGCTACTTAGTCTCTGAGCAATTGCTCTTGTTCGCTGTTGTGTGATGAGTGCCGGTAGCTTCGATGGGTCGTCCGTCTGCCGCGCGAGGGCACCGCAGTCCACCGTTGCCACTGCTTGCAGTGCCTCCCTGAATATCTCAACCTGCGGGTAGCTCTTCTCTTCATAACCTGCACGTCCCCGGGTGTCAGCCTTGCAGGCGGTAAGAAACTGTTCCAGCCGTTGTGGTTTGCGCAAGCAGTCTAACGCCATTAACACCTTCAGTACTGTTGCGGGTTTTAACTCTGCTGCCTTGTGACAGTGGGTGTGATACTGCGTCACCAGGCGGGCCAGGCTGCTGAATTTGTTGGGAACTCTGAGACGTTTACACAGTGCTAGAACCAGCCGTACTCCCCGCTCCTCATGTCCACGGTGGTGCGGCCACTCAGCCGCCGGCGTCACCCCTTTTCCCAGGTCGTGAACCAGCGCGGCAAAACGCACCTCAGGCTCCCGGCTTAACCTGCAGGCCTGCTCCAGCACCATTAGGCTATGGATGCCGGTATCGATCTCAGGATGGTGCTTCTCAGGTTGCGGTACACCAAACAGACGGTCCAGCTCAGGCAGGATGGATGAGAGGGCGCCGCACTGCCGAAGGGTTTGGAAAAAAACAGCCGGTCTACTCTCCTGGAGCGCACGGTCAATTTCAGACCAGACGCGTTCTGCCACCAGTGTCTCCAACTTGCCTGCATCAGCAAGGGCTTTCACCAGTGCAACGGTTTCATCCGCCGGATGGAAACCGAGTGTCGCATAGCGGGCACCGAGGCGTGCCAGGCGCAGTACTCGAATCGGATCATCGGCAAAAGCCGGAGTATGGCGCAGCAGGTGCTGATTTAGATCCGCTTGACCATTGAGCGGGTCAATCAACTCGTCGTCAGGCCCTATCGCCATGGCGTTGATAGTGAGGTCGCGCAGGCTTAGGTCGGCCTCCACCTGCTGCCGCTCTGTCAGCCCGTCAGTGGGGCAGCGGGGAAGGGCGCACTCCTCCTTTGTCTGAGGGTGGAGAAACACCGGAAAGTCTCTGCCCACCTGCTGGTAGCCGAGCTCAAGTAGTTGTTGTGGCGATACTCCAGTCACTAGCCAATCACGATCACCCACCGGACATCCCAGGAGTTGGTCTCTAACGGCACCACCCACCAAAAATCTTTTCATAGGTGGATGTTAACAAATGTGGAGCAATGCTGAATGGGGTTTGATTAAGCCAAAACCAGAGTTACAGCGCGCAGAAAGAGAGAGATGACTGTTATTGAGGGTTGATGTGACATCCAGGTTTTTATGGTGCGATGTCCTGTTCCTTGTCACCTAATGTCGGCAGGCTACTGAGAGGGCTGATCACAGCAGATCCTGAGCGGTTCAGGGCGCGGGTATAAATCTGTGTGGTGCGTATATCTTTGTGTCCAAGCTGCTCTTGTACCGTGTGAATGTCCATGCCCCTTTCGGGCAGGTGTGTTGCAACATCGGGAAACTGGATGTCTGCCATTGTTCAGGTAAGAAAATGAGTAGAAAGGTGGCTGTCTCAGATACCCAGCTCAGATATCCCTGATTGAGGAGATCACGGGTGTAGATCAAACTTCGTTCACTTCGCTTTGCAAAAGTAAACTACCACCCCCCAACACACTCAGAAAGTTATTAATCTTATGTGTATAAGATATTACCACTATGATTTAACTGGCTTATCTAGGTTTATATGCAAAGTGAAAAAAGTTACGCTTAAAAAATATCAACCGTAACTTTTTTAGGACTATTTCTACTATTTGTCCATATCCAAACCAAAATCAAAGCTATCTATTTTAATTCCTTCCGGAAAAGCTTTGTTCAGACGGCTTTCAAACTCAGCATAGATTTCTGCTTTGTGTTGTTGCACATCATAATCTCGGCTACGTTCAGTAATACCCTCTAAATCGATATCCATTCTAAATTCGACACTCGGGGCGATTTTAATATGTGACATGATCTCCTCCTTGTTCAAGGATTAATTATCTCTCTCCCCTATAACGATTATAGGATACGTTTTTGGCAGCATCTATAATGTTTCTTGCCAACAGTTGGCAAGGGACATAACGACATAACAGGACACCCAAAAAGAACACAAAAAGGAAAAAGGTGGGCGTCCTGAAATAACTTTCCAAGGACTTATCTTAGCATCAGGGGTCAGAGCTTTGCGGGTTTTTTCGGCCTATCTCAACCCCCCCCTTTTCTTTGTCCACTCTTTCCAAAGCAATGAAACGGCTCTGACTTTTTTGTTCCTACGGTCAGAGACCAGGTTAGGCGTAAATAGACTTGTATGTTTAGTTATTTAGCGTATTCTTATATACAAGGACTTAACTCGAAGTATAGGTATTCCAATGGCAGTATTAGATTGTAAAACCCTACGCGGCGCCGTAATGGGCTCCGCAGTGGCCTTCGTTGCAGGCATAGCCCTGCAGTTCCTCGCCGCCGCCGCCCCCATCCAGGGCACCCTGATTTCCAGCATTTTCGCCGCGACGGCACTGCTGTTGGTACTTGGCAGCACGGTGGTGATTATCCTGACTTTCCTGATCAGTCTGATTCCCAATTCCGGACTCGATCACTGCCAGCACTAGAGCTGTTGTAGGAGCGCCGCAAGGGGCGCCTTCACTAGTGTTCGCAACTATCCGGATCCTCCCGTCTCTGCGGAAGCACAGAGAGCAGGAAGGTGGAGAGCAGGATCAATGGTGCCATCAGCAGCATGATGAACCCGACAGCCATCACGATGTGCTGCATATTGAAAAGATCGGGGATGACATGTGCGGCAGCCAGAAAACTCAGAATGCCGATAAAGAAAAAGGCGAAAGAGGCGACCACCCCTTCCCGCATGGTCCTGCAACCCAGTATCAATAGCTTCATCGCACATACTCCTATTCCGCCAGTAGGGCTTCAGCACTACCGGGTTCAAGTTGGAACTCCTGCTCAATCATCCGATTCCATGCTCCCCGTTTGAAGGTCCTTTTATCGGGCACTTTGCGGTGCACAATATTGTAGTGACATTCAATACAGGTTTTCTCCTTGGCATCCTCCAGATGAATTTGCAGTGTGTCAGTACGATCACCGTTGATCGCCTCCTTCACATGACAGCGTTTGCAGGTAGCGGAATCTCTATCTTTAAACCACTCCCTGGCTGCAAAGGCAGCTTCTGGAAGATGCAGCGCATTGACCACCGGATCATCATAGTTGTCGCCAAACATCTGCCTGATCAAATCCTTGGTGCCGATAAGATGATCCAGGGTGGCGGACAACACTCCCTCGGAGACGTGACAATCACCACAACTGGCACGCACACCCGAAGCCGGGTTGTAGTGCGATGACTTCCGGTAGGGCTCGGCAACCAACTCCATGGAGTGGCAGCCGGTGCAGAAGGTCTCGCTACTGGTGAAGTGATCAAATTCCGTCAAAAAAAGAATAAAACTGATACCACTCAGACCACCGATAACCAGTGCATAGAGGACATGACGAGTTATGAAGGCAGGCAGCAGGCCATTAGTCCTAGTCTTCATTGTCTTTCCCTTCACCAAGGATCGGGTTTGACTTATTGGGATGATTCAACCATTCATGGTGCTCTGAATCATGGACGTGCTCCTTAACCAGCGCCCGGCCTCGCTGCTCGCCTGCAACATCGAGAATCTGCTGGAGAAATTTCCCGTAAAAGTCACTCCCGACATCCTGTATCCCTTTCCATGTCATGCTTGGGCTGCCCATTGCGGCACCGTGACGGGCAAGTGTTCCACCGGTGTGCCACATCTGCCAGTAGCTGATCTCGATAGGTTCATCGAAAGGCAAGGGGGTAAGCAGATTTTCTGAGTAGAGTGCATGCATGATCGCCTCTGCCGGTTTGCCATACTTTTCGTTATAGAGCTCGACGACATTATCAAACTGTTTCATCGACTTGTTGGCGAAACCCTTGCTATGGCATTCAAGACACACCTTCGTCATTGCCTGACGACGGCGCTTGGGTGAGGCCACTGCCCTGACTTTCGCCATGCTGCCATCCAGTTTACTGATGGTTTCACCACGCCCCGGCTGGGGCTGGGAAGTGGCGAGTTCACGTTTGTCGCCATCTTCAAAGATGACCAGAGATTGCTGTTCAGAGACGGCGGCATTCAGGTTCCACGCATCCCGCATACCCACATCGTGGGTGGATTTCATCTTGCCCGCTGCACCCATATGGCAGGTGACACAGGTTGGGGCGGCAGAGTAGTCCTTGCCGGCGATCCATTGGTCACTCGTGAGGTTCATTTCGCCCTTATGGGCTTCGTACATCATGCCGTGTTTGGAGCTCTCGTAGACCGCTTTATCAGGCGAATCGGGACCTGAGTGGCAGAAGGTGCAGGCACCGGGTTGACGGGCTTGTGCCTTGGAAAACTGATGCCGCCCATGGCAGGCTGAACAGGAGCCGATAGAACCGTCCGGGTTGATGCGCCCAATCCCTGAGTTGGGCCAGGTAGCCGGGTCCAGGGTACCGTCACCGCGCATTATTACCTTGGAGCCATGGCATTTTGCACAACCGGCATCATTGATCGACGGGCTGCCAAAATGCTCGGACAGTGCCGGCATACGGTTCTTGATGATAGAGACCGCCTTGGTATGTACAGAGCCCTTCTGCTGCTTGAATTCTGTTTCATGGCAGCGTCCACAATCCTTGGGAGAGACAATGGTGGCAATTACACTGCCTCATGCTCTATCGCATCGACGTCGTCTTCATGGGCTCGATGACAATCGAGACAGTTGACCTTTGCCTGGGCATGGGCGCTGTTTTTCCACTGGTGGGTTAACCCTGCGGAAGACTTGCTGTGGCAATCAACACAGGCCTTGCCCTCTTCAGAGCCCCAACTTTCTGGGTCAAGCGTCACCTTGGCGGCCAGCACCGCAGTACTCAATAACAGTGATGAGAGTAAGCCACCGATCACCAGCAGGGTGGAATATGAGCTCTGTTGGAAACGCCTCATTCGACTTTCTCCTCTATCTGAATTTCTTGTTGTAGTGATTCGATTTAGCCTGGTGAGCTATAGTAAAAACGGCGCTGCACAATAGTCCTTAAATCAATTGTGCAGAGCCATTTAGACAAATATGCCATCAGACCAGTCTCCTACTTGCCGCTTGGTTCTGTATGCCTTGAAAATCGCGTTACTCTTTCTCATGGCTGCCAGACAGATCAGGTCGATGAGGAGGGTTGCAGGGCTTCAGGCCAGGGGGGTTCCTTAAAAAATAGGGTTGCTTCCCCAGCGCGACGGGATGTTTGTGGTAAAAAACGAAAAAAAGGCTGCCAATCAACAGAGACTGGCAGCCTTTTCTGGATACTGATTACAGGGAGTTTTCAGCTACTGCAATCAGTTTTGGAGCCATTACGTCTGCCGGGATCTTCTTGGCAAACTGCTTGACCAGTCCAGGCCACAGCAGGTTGTAGTAAAGCTCGGAACGAACCAGTACCACACCCTTTGCCGGGATCTCATAAGAAAAATCACGCTTTTCAAATGCCTTCAGGCGGGTATCCGCACCCTGCGACTTGGCTGTTGGCGGAGCAGTCGGTTTACCTTCAGCATCCTTGAGTGTCAAGAACATGAATGCTTTGGGATCTTTTTTCGCTGGATGACCTTTGGCATTTTCCCATACGACATTACCTTGCTTGTCATAAGCGGTGACCTTCAGGTAGAGGTTTCTGAAGGGTGCGCCGGTAGGCATAGTATGGGGCTGCTTGTTCTTGATAGTGACGGTAGCGTTGATATTGCCGCCTTTCTTACTACTGTTCATGGCAAACAGAACGGAGCGTTTCAGCATGCCCATATCGTGTCCACCACCCATACTGTGGTTGGCGATACCGTTATTCGTTGCCATATGACAGGAGAGGCAGTCTACCTGTGACTCACTGGCGGCATATTCGTTGCCAGTGGCACATAGAGGCACACCGTGAGAGTTGCTGCGTCTATCATGACAGCCCATGCAGGCGTCTGATGTTCTCTGTTGCTGAGGATTGCTCTCCATCGGCAGCGAGGGGATATCCTTGCCGTCCATGGTGACCGCTTTACCCAGGTGTGGATTGGGTTTCTGCTCTTCATCGCCACCACCAAAACCGAAGGCATCTCCGGCAGCCTTTAGCGCATCGAGCTTGTTGTTGGAGTTACGCCCTGGCCCTTGAATCTTGTCGCCATAATCGTAGGCCTTCAGACCAAGCTGCAGTTTCCCATCAGGGCATCAATCCCGTTAAATTTCTTCAGCGTGTGGCAGGCGATACAGTTGACACCCTCAGAGTAGGCTGGCTTGGCATCAAGTTTTGTGGCCTTATCCTTGGCGGCATTTGGCGAATGGCACTGTAGACAGGAAGGGTACTTACCCGCCTTGGTTCTTACACCCTCTTTCGAAGGATCACCGATCACCTTTCGGTAAAAGGTTCCATGGATGGGATCATTGAATGCAGTACTGTTCGCGTGCATGGAACCCTTCCACTGCTTGTAAACCTCTTTGTGACAGGCTTTACAGACTTCAGAAGAGACATGGTGAATGGATTTGTCGTCACTTGATCCAGTTGCTGCCTGAGCAGATGGAAGAAAACCCAGACAGGCGATCACCATGCCTGAGAGTGTTAAAGAGATACTTTTCATGAACATATCTTTTCCTTTTGAAAGTGAGGGTATTATTAATTCAAGTTTCGGAGTTCAAATGGCGTAAAAGGTTTGGCTTTTCAACTCACCTCACACCAACTCTCTCTCTGAGGGAGGGGGAGCTAATGAACTCCGAAACTTGAGTTATTAATTATTTAGCAATCTATGCGCGAAACGGGAAATAGATCCGAGTATAAAAGTGGCATTATTTCCCGTTAAGACGTAGCGCATGTTTTTATTCTTTATAATATCTATCAGTTCGCAGCAAAAAGATGACAACGAGGTTTAGAGAGTAAGAATTTTATCTCATAAAATCAACTGCTTTTGAAAAGCAACCCCAGAAACCAGAATGACTATTCCTCGTCGTTGTGCCTTGTGCTACACCAACCCAAGCGCACTCTCCACCCTGTCCATCTGAGGATTCTAGGTTGAACAAGAAAACATGCAACCCCGAACCTTATTACTACTGAATTACTACTTCTTATGCGGCTCGAGCCACTATTTTATACGCCAATTAAATAAACTTATGCATTGATTATTCGCAATTTACTCATATCGAAAACAAAAAACTTGATTAGCACGAATGTTCAGCCGGGGATGAGCCTGCCGGAGCTATTTGGTGAATATGGTACGGAGCAGCAGAGTGAAGTGGTACTCGAGAAAGCACGCAGGCCCCAGAAGTAAAGTACGGGTGTCCTGTTTATGCGACAAAGCAGGGACAAGGCAGGTATGGTGTCGTCAGCACCACCCCGTGGTACGTTCGACTTCGATCCCCTAAGCTTTAGAGGTCACTGGGAGCCAACAGTCTTGAACTCCCCTATTCGATGAGCTTGCCACTCCTGAGTAGATCAGCCGTCATCTTCTCCAACTCTTCAGCACCCGAGTGAACCACACCGGGATCCGGCGTGTAATCCAGGGCATCGTTGCGTCGTTCGTAGTCGACGGAACTCAGAATCACCTTGATGGCGTTGAGCCTGGCACGGTGTTTGTTGTCGGCCTGGACGATGGTCCAGGGTGCCGCCTGGGTGTGGGTTTGTTTGAGCATTTCGTACTTCACCCGGGAGAAATCGTCCCAGCGTTCCTGGACCTGAAGGTCGATTTCACTGAGTTTCCACTGCTTCAGTGGATTGGTCTTGCGGATCTCGAAACGTCGGGCTTGTACATCTTTGCTGACGCTAAAGTAGAACTTGATCAGGAGGGTACCCTGACGTACCAGATCCTGCTCAAATCCCGCAACCCCTTGCATAAAGTCCTGGTGCTCCTTCTCGGTACAAAACTCGAACACCGGCTCCACCATGGCCCGGTTGTACCAGCTGCGGTCGAAGATGACGATTTCTCCACCCCGTGGAAACTGTGAGATATATTTCTGGAAATACCATTGACTGCGCTGTTCCCGGGTCGGTTTTCCCAAAGCGACGATACGGTAGTGGCGTGCGTTCATGTAAAAGGTGATGCGCTGGATGGCTCCACCCTTACCGGCCGCGTCACGCCCTTCGAACAGGATGATCATGCGCCGGTTCTCTTTTTCCAGCTGTTCTTGGAGCTTGATCAACTCAGCCTCGTAGGGCTTGAGCTCTTCCTGCTTGCGGTAGCGCTTGATCGCCTTGCTGCGGTCTCTCTTTAGCTGTGTATTCTCCTGCTCAAGCTCATCAATACGCCTAGTCAGAGATGCCAGTGCGACCTGCTCGCCTCTAAATTCGACGAATTCCGGATTTTCATTGTCTCTCATGTAGTTACGATTCCGAATTTCATGGTGAATTGAAGTCTACGTGGACACGTCGAGATCGGCCGCGGGCACTCCTAGTGTAGTTAGTGCTAGTCACAGTGCTGGAGAAAGTTTCATGGCAAGCACAGGAAATACTACTGATAATAACGTAGTTCTTCCATGGAGTCTCTGATGTCATTGCTGACACAGACCCCAAGTTGGCCGCCACTCTTGCGACTCGTGGAAGAGTTTGGTTTTGCGGCAATCCAGAGGCTGCTAAAGCAGTTAATACCCCAAATATATAAGGATCTTCCATGAGGCTAACCAATAATTAAGACATCCACTTTTTAAAGAGTCCAAACTGCATTTCTCACATGGGCTTAGCGGCCTTTGGTATGAATCGCCGTAAACTTTTGGTGAAAGTTGTCAGCTAGGGGTGATTAACTCGAGAAAGGCGCAGCTGTATTCCAAATCATAGCCAATGTGTAGCCTGGATAGGAAATCCGATAGTGAACTTTTTGAAGAGAGGTAGTGGGTGTCCTACTAAAAAGCACTTAAAAATAACTTCTGTACATATCGGCCTGGAGCGCTACATATGTCTGCTGTGAAAGTAACTTTATTCCTCATGGCGGCTCAGTAACCTTATGAATAATGGTCTATTATTTGGTGCAAAGATCAACACGTAATCAGTATGTTTATCGTCTTTACAGTAGTAAGTGACGTGCGTTGTGTTGCGAACATTTCAGGAAATTAAGGACTATGAACATGAATGTGGTATCAAGTGTATCCCATGTAGGTCAATGAACACCCCCCCTCTAATTCAGCAGAAAAAATGGACACTGCTCTCCTTTGTAGTGGGTGGATTGTCAGTGCTTCTTGCTGTGATAATTATGGGTTATTGGGTAATTAGCAAGATGGAGAGTGGAGTCAAATTTCAGCTGAAAAATCAGCTAACCACCGCTATCAACACTACTGAGGAATCGATAGATCATTGGGCAAAACACCATCTTTATATGGTTTCCAGTCTTGCAAATAAGCACGGAGTATTGGGGCTCGTTAAAGAGCAATTGAACGTTTTTCGCGACCATGATTCTCTACTGTCATCAACTATGCATTCTGAATTGCGTAATCGATTTGTTCCCATGGTAGAGCAAGGAAACTATATTGGTTACTTTATTGCGGCACCGGATTTTACGAGAATCAGCGCCTATCGCCCCATCAAGATTGGCAAGAAGATGCCTGACATTATGCATGAAACACTTCAGCATGCATTTGACGGGGTAACGCATATCACAGATCCAAATATATTTGGACAATATTCTCAACATTGGCCAAAACATATGCCAAGAGGTATCCCCTCGGCTTTTGCGCTTGCTCCAATACAGGACGAGAGTGGAGAGACTATAGCGGTTTTAGCGTTGCACCTACCTTCGACTAAAGATTGGACACATATATCATCAGTTGCCCGCTTTGGTAAAAGTGGAGATACATACCTTGTTAATAATATCGGGAATTTGATCTCTGAAAGTAGGTTCCTTGTTGAGTTGAAGCAACGAAATATCCTGCCTCCTGATGCATCGAGTTCCATTGGAATGCGTCTGGAGCATAGAGGCGAAACTCATAATATTGGCCAGAATAAGCCTTCTTTGATTCATTCAGTAGAAGAGGTAGTTAACAAGCGATCTGGTTTCAGGCTGGAACCCTACGAAGACTATAGGGGGGTTCAGGTTGTTGGCGCATGGCATTGGGATAGCGAGAGGAGTATTGGGATTGTTTCTGAGATAGATGCCGACGAAGCCTATGCCGTTTTTCAACTTGCTCGTTGGTCCCACTGGGCTTCAATCGGAGGAACGCTTGTTCTTGTTCTATCGCTAATAAGTTACTCTGCAAGAAGATACCTGATAACGGTTAGGGTTGCAGAAGATGAGCGTTTGGGCAGACATAAAGAGGAGGTCGCCAGAAAATTTGCAACACACCTAGCCATGCATGATCAGCTTACCGGGCTGCCAAATCGCAGGCTCTTTATTGAGTTGGGTGAGTATGCAATAACTCGCGCCAAAAGAAATGAATTGCACCTTGGAGTTGTTTTTTTGGATATCGATTATTTCAAGAAAGTTAATGATGAGTTTGGGCATGATGTCGGAGATGAGTACCTAAAGCAGTTCTCTCGCCGACTGCTACATATAGTACGTGGCAGTGATCTCCTATGCCGTATGGGAGGAGATGAATTTGCTTTGATTTTTGAAGGCGTAAAGAATCGTGATGATATGATTCCGGTAGCAGAGAAGGTCTACAATTTCCTTTCCAAGCCATTCCAGTTCAACGAACAAACCGGGTTTGAGAGTTCATGTAGTATTGGTATTAGCCTATATCCAGAAGATGGAAGTACGTTTGAAGTACTGATTAAACGGGCTGATGAGGCAATGTACCAGGTTAAGAAGTCGGGTCGGGCTAATTATAAATTTTATGGTGAATAGGGTGAGACCTATCATATATCCTTGACAAGAATATATTTCCTGCTCGCCAAAAAAACAGGAAAAAAACTTATCTGATTACCCTTAATGCTCAGTCAGTGATAGCAGTAGATAAGCCAATATTGGCCGCAAATAAACGCGTATGAACGCGAATTGGACTCATCAACCGCAGGGTGGAGTGAATCCAAATTGGAAACCAGCATTCTTAGGAAATATATCCATTATTTTGTCTCTTTTGACCATCTCCTGCTCTCCGAGACCTTAAAAAATGGCCCAAAATTTGAAATAATCCTTAGTTAACATGAGGATTTTTGATAACCTAGCGGGCATTCGATTTATTAGAGGGCATATGTGATGGAAGTTAAAGATGGGTCACAAGCTAATGCTGACACTCCGGATGAGGTTGGAAACTGGTTTTTTTCGATGGTACCCGTGGGCGTTGCGTTTGCCTTTTACATGGTTTTTGTTCTGTACGCGAAACTTGAGAACGCAAATCTCTTTATTGCCTTCGGTGCCGCTGCCTCCGCTATCGGCCTACAAAGCTTCTGGATCATCAGAGGCTTTCGTAACGGTGATAAACCTACGATCGTGATGGGTTTTGCCGGTATTGGAATTATCGTAGGTGTCCTATACGCATACCTATACTTCATATAGCCAAAGTATCCAATTAGGGTGCATATCAATCTAGCGGCTGTATGGTCATAACACGCAGCCGCTAGTGGATCTATGGTTTCAAGGGCTGGAAGTTTTTGGATAGGGCCAAGAATATTCGTTACAGCCCGCTAGCGTTTTGGCAGGCTCTGCGTATAGCTCAGGATATCCATTTGCTGATGGATTTCCAAGCGTGTACTGAAATCATCTCCTCACCCGGGTGGCCATTACGGATTTTATGCAGTAACTCCCAGGGGTTTTTGACCGCTAGCGTGCCAACATACTCGGGTTTTTTGGGGGTTTTGAAGTTAATTTCACGCCCCATTAAACCATGGCATGTGGTGCAGAGGGTGTTATAGAGAGGTTTTCCCCGCTCTGGATTACCTCGAGCTATTCTTGTTTTACTGTCGATATATTTTTCCACGTCGATCTGCCCCCGGCTGATGAACAGGGCCAGTGCCCAGGCCGTCTCATCATCGATCATCTGCAGGCTGTAGCGGTGGGTATCGCTGCGAAGAATCACTTCTATCTCTCCCGGTTCCGCGCCCTGCATAGCACGGATTCCTTTGATGCCGGTGAAGTGGGAGCCGGCATTATAGGCTCCCTGGCTGCCACGGTAGTCCCAGCCGTGGCACTCTTTGCACCTCCAGGTGGTAAAACCTTGCTTTTCTCCTTCAGCTGGGTAGGCCGGGTGGTTTTTGAGGAAGTCGCGTTTTTTTAGGCCGCGTTTCTCCTGTGTCTCCCTGTCGAGCAGTGACATCCAGTTATCGTAGGCCCTGCCTCCTAAGGTAAGGTAGTAGCTCTCGTTTTCCACCGGCGTTTCGGCCAGACTGTCTGGGGCATCAGTAGGGCCGTTGCTATCCACAAAGTGGACAGTATGTTTCTCACGCTTGGACTATTTACCACTTTCATCTTATCTCCTTACCCGCCACAGAAAAGCTCTGTACGGTTTCGTCCGCCCTCCTTGGACTTATAGAGTGCCTGATCCGCAAGCTTAATCAGGTCGTTTCCAGTTTCTATATCGGTATGATTGGCTGTACAGGCTACACCCAGGCTAATGGTCACCTGTAAGTTATCTACCGGGGTCTGTTCCACCTTCTGCCGGAGCTTCTCCGCCACCACCATGGCCCCCTTGGCCTCGGTGTGGGGCAGGATGATACAGAACTCTTCACCGCCGTAGCGACAGGGGTGGTCGGTTTGGCGGCACAACTCCCAACACATTTCGCCCAGTGCGGTTAGAACGCGATCACCCTGGTCGTGACCATGGGTGTCGTTGAAATGCTTGAAGTGGTCTACGTCAAACATAATGAGGGAGAGTGGCTGATTGTGCCGCTGGGCCAGGCGCAGGAGCTTCTCCAGTGTCTCTTCCAGGCTGCGGCGGTTATATAGCCCGGTGAGCTGGTCAGTATAGGAGAGCTGGCGTAGCTGGCTCTCAAGCCGTTTCTGCTCGGTGACATCATGGACCAGAGCCGCTGAACCAATGGGTTCGCCGTCATTGCGGCGGATATGGGCGGCAAACACTTGTAGCAGCCGTTGATTGAATTCGACGGTCTCACAATCCTCCACCTCACCATCCAGCAAGCGTTGCAGCAACGGGGGCTGGTCCAGCAACTGCATAAAACCCTGGTGAACTATCTGTCCCATGGTCTTGCCCAGCAGTAGCTCTGCCGCCGGGTTGACCAGTACTACATGCCCCTCGTTGTCGGTGACCACAATCCCTTCGCTGGCACTGAGGATGATGGTGGTGAGCTTGTCCTGTTCCCGCTGCAGTCCGGTGTATGTCTGCAGCAGCCGCACGGTCATGCCGTTGAAGCTGCGTGCCATACGCCCCAGTTCGTCTTGGGACAGTATCGGGACCTCCTGGGTAAAGTCACCCTCCTCAACCTGGTTCATGGCTTCTGTAACCAGCTTGATCGGCTGGACAATGGTGCGGCGTAGCATGCCGAAGGTCAGTACCCCCAGCAGCAGCATGAAGATGCTCATCACGATCAGGGCATGCAGGCGGGTTTCAGCAATGGCATCATAGACCGGCTTGAGTGAGGAGGTCAGTTTAACGACGCCGAGTACTGGACCCTCGGTCATCATGACAACGCAGGCAGTCTTATGATTGTGTATGGGGCTGAGGAAGGTGAGCAGTGGTGTGCCGTCCGGTGCCTCTTCGTTGTACTGCACGATACGCTGTTCACTAATCGCCTGATGTAGTATCGGTAGGTTCTCCTCGATCACCTGACGGCCTGATTCTTCCTCTCGGGGCGCGAACAACTCCTTACCCTTGTGCCAGTTGACCTGATAGATGGTCTCGTTATCATGGAATGCCTCGAGGCCGTCAATGCGCAGAAAACGGAACTCAGCAATACCCGGAACCTGCATCAACTCCTCAGCGTAGTTCTGGGCGATCTCGCTGAGCCGGTGAGCATGATGGAGTGGAGTCCCCGGCCTACACTCTCCAGGAGCTCCATGCGGGCGCTTGCATTGTTCTCAAGGATAGTGCGCTGCTGGCTGATTGTATAGAACAGTACCATGCCAAGCAGGCTGATCAGGGCGGCGATACCCACTACCGCCAGGATTTTGCCGCCGATGTGATTTCTGATCAGGTACATTGACTGCTACTGCCTCTTGAAGTACTTCCTGTATATTGCCTGGCCTATATGCCTAAGCTAGGCAATTTGTGTGGGTATTACAACTAGGATTTGAAGTTGAATGGTAAATATATAAATTGTTCAGAGGTTGCTTGGGTAAGTATCATTCCCCCCGGACAGGATTAAGCCTCTCCGCATATTTTTTGTTTACTTCCGTTTACTGATATAAAAGGCCAATGAAAGTCGTTCTTAAGCATGCGGGCAAATGGCTCCGGTTTGACCAGCCTGAAAAAGTGCTTTGTGCAGAACGGATAGAGGATGTTATGCCGATGCTGTGCGAGGCGGAGGCCTCCGGTCGTTTTGCCGTAGGATTTATCTCATACGAGGCCGCCCCCGCTTTTGACCATGCATTCAGAACTTATCCTCCTGATGGCTTTCCCCTGCTCTGCCTGGGGCTCTTTTCCGCCCCGGATGTGATGGAAGAGCTCAACGATGTTACAGGGGGAGCCTATGAGGTAGGTGAGCTGAAACCATCGATCTCCAAAGAGGGGTTTGTCTCAGCTATTGGTGATATCAAAGAGCGCATTGAGGAGGGGGAGACCTACCAGGTAAATTACACTTACCGTCTCACTGCCGATTTTTCCGGTGACCCCTGGGCGTTTTTTTGTCGGCTGGTGAAGTCACAAAAAATGGAGCATGCCGCTTTTGTGGATACCGGTAATTACACCATCTGCTCCGCCTCTCCTGAGCTTTTCTTCAGCCTTGATCGTGGGCGGATTGTTTCGCGGCCAATGAAGGGTACGGCACGACGTGGGCGTACGTTTCTCGAAGATAGGGCCAGGCCGAGGCGCTTGGCGGGTCGGAGAAGGATCGGGCGGAAAATATTATGATCGTCGATATGATACGTAATGACATCAGCCGGGTTGCAGCGCTTGGCAGTGTCGAGACGGTCAGTCGCTTTGATATCGAAAAATACCCCACCGTATGGCAAATGACATCAACCGTACACGGGCGCATAGATGGCAAGCCCACATCGCATGCTGAGGGAGCTGTAGGTACTGTTTCCGGTATCATAAAGAACCTTTTTCCCTGTGCGTCGATCACCGGTGCACCTAAGGCGAAGACGATGGAGATTATCCATGAGATGGAAGCCTCCTCACGCAAAATCTACACCGGTACTGTCGGTTTTATCTCGCCACAGGGTGATGCTTGCTTCAATGTGGCGATTCGCACGGCCTTGATCGACCGTACCACCGGTATGCTGGAGTATGGCGTGGGAGGGGGTATCGTCTGGGAGTCGGATGCAGAGGCTGAATATCAAGAGACCCAGACTAAGGCGCGGGTGCTGACCCAGCCGATACCCGATTTCAAACTACTTGAAACTATGCTTTGGCAACCGGCGAGCGGTATCTTTCTGCTGAGTGAACACCTACATCGACTTCAAGAGTCATCCCTCTATTTTGATATTCCACTGGATATTGCTGCAATTGAGCAAGCGTTGCAGCAGCTCTCTCAAACTCTGGAGGCGGAAGATCGTCGGCTCAGGTTGCTGGTCTCCCGAGATGGGGCGTTTGAGGTTCAGAGCTATCCACTGCAGGAGAGTGGAGAGGGTGAGTCTCTAGTGGCGCTCGCCAAGGAGCCCATCGACTCACAGGATATATTTTATTTTCACAAGACAACAAATCGCGCAGTCTATGAAAAAGCACGAGCAGACTTTCCCGATTGTGATGATGTGATTCTGTGGAATGAAAAGGGTGAAGTTAGCGAAGGGTCTATAGCCAATATAGTCATTCGTAGGGAAGAAAAGCTGGTGACGCCACCAGTAGAGTGTGGCCTGTTGGCAGGTACTTTTCGTGGAGCTCTGTTGCAATCAGGAGAGATAGAAGAGTCTGTTATATCTATTGATGATTTAAAGGCCGCAGATGAGATATTTCTGATCAACTCTGTACGTAAGTGGCGGCATGTTAAGTTGAGCTAAATAGGCCGCTCTCCAGAAATTTTCCCAGGGCACCTGCATAAGTCATTAACGATTGCCTTGCACTCAGAAGCCACACTGGTTGCGTTCAATAACTTGATAATAGCCTGCTAGTGCCGTACTTCTCTGACATATCGCACTGACCGTAATGATAAAAAGCGGCTATTGATAGATATTTGATTTGATTAAGAAATATCAATGACGATCCCGGTATGTCACCCTATTATCTCGCATCAATTTTCATTAGAATTCGCCCACCAGAGAAGTCTGTTTAGTAAAGGCCATAGCGAAAAAGAGCAATGATGTTTTGCTCGTTCATGGTGAAAGATGTATTAGGGGTGCCAGTGGAACAGTATGTAGAGCAGAATATAGAGAGGGGTCTATTCAGCAAACAGGTGCTGTTTAAATCAATACCTGTGTTTAACGGTTTCTCAAAACAGCAAATTAATCAGCTACTGACAAGGACACTCGAAATCGATCTCAAAGAGTCTGATATGTTATTCATATCAGGTAGCAAGGCAGACAATTTCTATATCGTAGTCAGTGGTACCAATAAGCTTTATCGACTCTCATCGAACGGCAATGAAAAAGTGATCGACATCGCTAATCCGGGTGATGTTATCGGCTTGCCATCGCTCTTTCTTCAGGAGCCTTCATATAGCTACTGGTGCCAGTCCGTTACCGATACACAGTTGCTGGCAATAGACAGAAAGTGCTTTCTGAAAACCATTGCAGACTCCCCTGATATTCTTATCAAACTACTGGGAGAGCTTAGCTGCCAGGTTCAAAATAAGATTGATGAAATCGATAGCATCTGTCTTAAGAGCGCCGGTACCCGTTTTGCGGATTATCTGGTCGCTAATATCAGTGAGGTCGATGACACCAAGGCCGTCCACCTGAGAGCCAATAAAAACACCCTCGCTTCCAGGCTGTCAATAACGCCTGAGACTCTGTCGCGTCTGATCCGTACCTTCAAACAGAAAAATATTCTTGGCTGCCAGGGCAATCATCACTTTCTTATTCACGATATAGAAGCGCTGCAGAACATGAGCAGCCAGGGGTGTCAGCTGAAGTACTACTAAGGATGTTCTAGGGCCTGTTAACACTAGTTGAATGATGCCTGATAACGCCGCTGAGCGGAAAAATGGCCTCAGCCCTTCGGGTTGCCCCTGAAAAAGCGCCACTCATCGTTGCTCGTTGCTCGTTGCTTATTTGGAATGACCAAACTACACGCCTCGCGCCTTGATTGGCATTTTTTCAGGGG
>MOXG01000039.1_pt1 | contig 28720 bp, 33 predicted proteins | sample 1471191 | NCBI WGS metagenome assembly MOXG01 (sample SAMN05806437, study PRJNA327811) | mollusc metagenome | isolation source: Phylotype C (NB3) bacterial symbionts from gill | host: Thyasira cf. gouldii | place: Canada: Bonne Bay, Newfoundland | collected 2010-08-19
CCTGGGTGGAGGTACCTTCGATATCTCTGTTTTGCGACTCAATCGCGGGGTCTTTCAAGTGCTCTCCACCGGTGGTGATACCGCTCTGGGTGGTGATGACTTTGACCATGCCGTGGCGGAATGGCTTATGGAGCAGGCGGGCATAGTTGATGATGCCGATCATCATATGCAGCGGCGCCTGATGAGCAGTGCCCAACAGGCAAAAGAGGCACTGACCTCCGCCGAGGCAACCACAGTCGAGGTAGAGCGTGTTGACGGCTCTCGCTGGCAGGGAGAGTTGACACGTACAGAGTTCGATACCCTGATTAAGGGGCTGGTCAAGAAGACGATTGCCCCCTGTCGTCGTGCTCTGCGGGATGCCGGCGTTACCGCTGAAGAAGTCGAAGATGTGGTGATGGTGGGCGGCTCCACCCGGGTGCCGCTGGTACGGCAGATGATGGGTGAGTTTTTCAAGACTGAGCCGTTGGTAAGTATCGACCCTGACCGAGTGGTCGCTATCGGTGCCGCTATCCAGGCAGATCTGCTGGCGGGCAACAAGCCCGATGAGGATATGCTGCTGCTGGATGTCAATCCACTCTCTCTTGGATTGGAGACCATGGGGGGGCTGGTTGAGAAGGTGATCCCACGCAATACCACTATCCCGGTGGCCCGAGCCCAGGAGTTCACCACCTTCAAGGATGGCCAGACGGCCATGGCGGTTCATGTGCTGCAGGGTGAGCGTGAACTGGTTTCTGATTGCCGTTCTCTGGCTCGTTTCGAACTGCGTAGTATCCCTCCCATGGTGGCGGGTGCGGCGCGTATTCGTGTTACCTTTACAGTTGATGCCGATGGTCTGCTCAGCGTTGGGGCAGAGGAGCTGAGTAGTGGTGTCAAAGCCCATGTGGAAGTGAAACCCTCCTATGGACTTAGCGACGGAGAGATTGAGGGTATGCTGCGTGACTCCATAGATCATGCCCAGGAAGATCTGGAAGCACGTCGTCTGCGCGAGCAGCAGGTGGAGGCACAACGGGTGATTGAGGCCCTTACCTCCGCTCTCGCCGATGACGGTGATGATCTGCTCAGCAGTGAAGAACGTGAGCGGGTCGAGTCGGCTCTGCAGTCACTGGCTGATAGCGCCGGGGGTGATGATCATCAAGCGATAAAAAATGCCATCGGTGCCCTGGAGAAGAGTTGCGAGTTCTATGTCGAACGGCGCATGAACTCCAGTGTCACCAAGGCGATGTCCGGACACAGTGTGGATGAGTTTTAAAGGTGCTGCAGATCTCTCTGTAGCGATACCATAGACCAGGTTTTTTTAGATGACTCAGATTATATTTCTCCCCCATGAAGAGATCTGCCCAGAAGGGTGGTGATTGAAGTGGAGCCCGGTATCACCGTCTGTGATGCTGCTCTGCAAAACGATATCCATATCGAACATGCCTGTGAGAAGTCATGTGCCTGCACCACCTGTCATGTGGTGGTCCGCGCGGGTTTTGACTCCCTTGAAGAGGCCGAAGAGATGGAAGAGGATCTGCTCGATAAGGCGTGGGGGCTGGAGCCGGAATCCCGGCTCAGTTGTCAGGCGGTGGTGGGTGATGTGGCTCTGGTGGTGGAGATTCCCAAGTACAACATCAATATGGTCTCTGAGAGTCACTGAGGAGAGGTGTGATGAGCTTGTGTTGGACTGATACCCTCGATATTGTCATTGAACTGGATGAGACTTATCCTGACGTGGATCCGACGACGGTCAACTTCGTCGATTTGCGTAACTGGGTGATGGCTCTGCCTGAGTTCGATGATGATCCTGAGCACAGTGGCGAGAAGATCCTAGAAGCGATACAGATGACGTGGATCGAAGAGCGCGAGTAGTCTTGGTCCTCTTCCTGCAACGGTGGTGGAATCAGAAAAAGTGACTATAGTTAGGGTATATCGTTATTCTAGGTGAAGAAGCGTGAAACCTGATGAAAAACAGTTAGATGATGCGTTGACTGCCGCTGAAGAGTTGCGTGATCTCGGGTCGACAAGCACACTTGGGTAGGAGTCTCCTCTACCTGCAGCGCAGAAACAAACTACTGGAAGAGCTACTGGATCATGTTGAGCTCTATCTGCAGTTTGGCTTGCCGGTGGATGAGCACACCAAGCTGGAGAAGCTGCTGGAAAGGATAAGATACTTGGAGCACCGTGAATCCGGTGAGGATGAGAGCAGTACAGGCTCTAGGGAACCTCTGAACAAGTCATGATTGCTTTACGCTGGCTAAAATCGCCCCAATTCGCTTCGAAGATCGCAGCAATAGAGTGGCTATTACCGCTCACTTCGAAACAAATTGGAACAATTTTATCTCAGCCTAAATCTAACCAGACTTAATCAGAGGCTCCCTAGTGATAACTGATTTACTATGTAAGTAATATTGTTATTTTCTTTGCTGCATAAACCCCTCTGGTAAGTGTGTGGTTACTCTTTCCGTCCTATTTTGGCGGCCGTCGAAAAGCCATTTTTTGTAAATGGCTACGCATAATAATCCTAAAATCATCTCTATGTGAAAAAGTTGCGTCTGTAGGCGCGAACTCGTTTGCCATCGGTTCCGAGGCGTGCTTTGATAGCCACCCATCTACTATTGCGTCGTAACAGCGTGAATATGCTAGAACTCTGTGAATTTTGTTAGCTCATCAAGGTTGAGCAGCACCCTGAGGATTTTTTATGCCGATCTATGAATACAGCTGTGAGGCCTGTGGGCACGCCATGGAGTCGTTACAGAAGATGAGTGACGTTCCACTGACCGATTGCCCCGAGTGTGGCAAGCCTCAGTTGAAGAAACTGATCTCTGCCGCCGGCTTCCGTCTCAAGGGCAGCGGTTGGTATGAGACCGATTTCAAGAGTGGCAGTGGTAAGAAGAATCTCCATGAAGGCGGTAAAAGTGAAACGAAACCGGCACCCGCCTGTGCCGCAGGCGGTTGTTCCGGCTGCGACTGACCGCTGATACAGTATGTCTTTTATACGGCGCTATTTAATAGCCGGGCTGTTGGTATGGGTGCCCTTGGGCATCACCCTGTTGGTGGTGCGTCTGCTGGTCCAGTGGATGGACGGCACGCTGATGCTGATTCCCCAACCTTATCGGCCTGAGAATCTCTTTGGTTTTAGCATCCCCGGTCTAGGGGTGGTGCTCTCCGTCCTGGTGGTGTTTGTTACCGGTGTTTTAGTGGCCAACCTCTTTGGTCGATCGCTGATCAATATTTGGGAACGCCTGTTGGCGCGCATTCCTCTGGTGCGCTCAATCTACTCCGGTGCTAAGCAGTTGGCAGAGACCATGTTCTCTGGGTCCGGGCAGTCGTTCCGCAAAGTACTGCTGGTGGAGTTTCCACGACCCGGTCTCTGGACTCTCGCTTTTCTCACCGGTACCGATGTGGGAGAGGCCCAGCAGAAAACCGGCCGGGATGTGATCAATGTCTATATCCCGACGACACCCAATCCCACCGGCGGATATTTCGTCATGGTACCCCGTGAAGATGCTGTGGAACTCGATATGAGCGTCGATGATGGGCTAAAAATGCTGATATCGATGGGGGCGGTGGTGCCCGATGCAAGAAAACTCGACGAGGAACTTGCGCCGCAAGAGGCTAAAACGTAACATTCCCGCTTTTCATCGGTGCTCTTTCCGATACGCTCAATAAAATGGAACAAGTTTCATGCGCACTCACTATTGCGGACATCTGAATGCCTCTCATATAGGTCAAGAGGTTGAGATCACCGGTTGGGTTAATCGTCGTCGCGACCACGGCGGTGTGATCTTTATCGACCTGCGGGATCGTGAAGGTCTGGTGCAGGTGGTCTATGATCCTGATCGGGCGGAAATTTTTGCCATTGCCGAGCAGGTGCGCAACGAGTTCGTGCTGCGTGTCAAGGGTCGAGTGCGTGGACGACCTGAAGGTACCGTCAATTCGGAATTGCCCACCGGTGCGGTCGAGATTCTTGGTCTCGAACTTGAGGTGCTGAATCAGTCGGATACCCCTCCTTTCCAGTTGGATGAGCACGAGAATGTCTCTGAAGAGGTACGTCTGCGCTATCGCTATATCGATCTGCGCCGCCCTGAGATGCAGCAGCGTATCCGCCTGCGTGCCGCAGTGACTCGTGCTCTGCGAAACTATCTCGATGATAACGGCTTTCTCGATATTGAAACGCCAATGCTGACCAAGGCGACACCTGAGGGTGCCCGCGACTATCTGGTACCGTCACGCACCCACCCGGGACATTTCTTTGCACTGCCCCAGTCACCCCAGCTGTTCAAACAGTTGCTGATGATGTCGGGTATGGATCGCTACTATCAGGTGGTGCGCTGCTTCCGTGATGAGGACTTGCGTGCCGATCGCCAGCCGGAATTTACCCAACTTGATGTTGAGGCCTCTTTTATTGAGGAAGAAGACATTATGGGACTGATGGAGGAGATGATTCGCCAGGTGGTGAAGGAAGTTTTGGATGACGATCTTCCCAATCCGTTCCCGCGTATGAGCTACCAGGAAGCGGTTCATCGCTTCGGTACCGACCGCCCGGACCTCCGTTGTGCCATGGAGTTAGTAGATGTGGGCGACCTGATGGAAGGCGTCGAATTCAAGGTCTTCTCTGGTCCCGCCAAGGATCCTAAAGGTCGAGTCGCAGCCCTGTGTCTGCCCAAGGGGTGTGAGCTCAGCCGTAAAGAGATTGATGGTTATACCAAGTTTGTCGGTATCTACGGAGCCAAAGGACTTGCCTATATCAAGGTTAACGAAGTGGCCAAGGGTCGTGAGGGTCTGCAGTCACCGATTCTGAAGTTCCTGCCGGATGAGGCTGTGGATGAGATCCTGAAGCGGACCGCAGCGGAAGATGGGGATCTGATCTTCTTTGGCGCAGACAAGGCAAACGTTGTAAACGAGGCCCTGGGTGCATTGCGTGTCAAACTGGCCGAAGACCGAGGCTTGATGGAGGAGGCCTGGCATCCACTGTGGATTGTCGATTTCCCAATGTTTGAGTGGGATGACAAGAGTGATCGCTGGAATGCACTCCATCACCCCTTCACAGCACCCAAGGATGACCAGGTGGAACTGCTGCAGAGTGATCCCGGTGCCTGCCTCTCCCGTGCCTATGATATGGTGATTAACGGTAGCGAGGTGGGTGGTGGCTCCATACGTATCCATCGTCCGGAGGTACAGGAGCAGGTATTCCGCCTGCTTGGTATCGGTGAGGAAGAGGCTCAGGAAAAGTTTGGCTTCCTTCTTGAAGCACTTAAGTACGGTTGTCCTCCCCATGCGGTCTCGCCTTCGGTCTTGATCGTCTGGTGATGTTGCTGGTTGGTGCCGACTCCATTCGCGAGGTGATGGCCTTCCCAAAAACGCAGACTGCGGCCTGTATGCTCACATCAGCTCCTTCCGAGGTGGATTCCGGGCAGCTGCGTGAACTCTCCATCAGGGTACGGCAGCCTCAGAGTGAAGAGAAGAAAGGATAACTCTTGCTTGAGCCCGGAACTGAAAACCCGCACTTATCGAGTGCGGGTTTTTTTAGGCATGCACCCCCATCTCAAACTCTGTTAGTGAGATGACTGCGACGTCATTGTGCAATCGGGTATAATCTCTTCATCACTTTTCTGATACAAGGCAAATCAATATGGCATCAAGATCATTCAATGGCAGCAGTTTTCTGTTGCGCTTCTTGCTGGCGATGGTGGTTGTTTTCTGTACCTATAATCCAGAAGGGGTCTCTTACTACCACTGGGCTTTGACCGATCTCGGTAGTATCTCTATCCTCAAAGCGTTTATCGGTGTGGTGTTATTGATCGGTTGGGTAATCCTTGTACGGGCGACAATCGGCTCCCTGGGGATTATCGGCGTTGTATTGGCCGGTGCTTTTTTCGGTCTGCTGATCTGGTTGCTTATCGACTTGGTAGGTCTCGATCCCGCCAATATGAAAGTCATCAGCTATATCATCGAAGTGGTACTGGTGGGTGTGCTCAGTGCCGGCGTCTCCTGGTCTCATATCCGCCGGCGGATGACCGGTCAAATCGATATGGATGATGTTGAGGACTGAATCGGTTTGAGGAACTAAATAGTCCCCTTACAGGCATCCGAAGCGTAATCTGCCAATCTCGAACGCTCGCCGCGCAGCAGGGTGATATGACCACTGTGTTCCCACTCCTTGAAGCGGTCAACCGCATAGGTGAGGCCTGAGGTGGTTTCCGTCAGGTAGGGGGTGTCGATCTGGGAGACGTTACCCAGGCAGACGATCTTGGTACCCGGCCCTGCTCGGGTAATCAGTGTTTTCATCTGCTTTGAGGTAAGGTTCTGGGCTTCATCGAGGATAATATATTTGTTAAGGAAGGTGCGTCCACGCATGAAGTTAAGAGAGTGGATGCGGATACGTGAGCGCAACAGGTCATCTGTGGCGGCACGTCCCCATTCGCCCCCTTCCGTTTGGGTCAGTACCTCCAGGTTATCCATCAAAGCACCCATCCAGGGAGTCATCTTCTCCTCTTCTGTACCCGGCAGGAACCCGATATCTTCACCCACGGGTACGGTGACACGGGTCATGATGATCTCCCGGTAGAGGTTCTGGTCCAGGGTCTGGGCAAGTCCCGCAGCCAGAGCGAGGAGCGTTTTACCGGTTCCCGCCGATCCCAACAGGGAGACAAAGTCGACCTCTGGTCCATTAGCATGTTGAGAGCAAAGTTCTGTTCGCGGTTGCGGGCGGAGATCCCCCACACGGAGTGCTTCTGCTGACGGTAGTCGTTGGCAAGCTCGATAATGGCATCGCCACCATCGATGCGGCGGACCATCGCTTCAAAACCGCTCTCACCCTCCATTAAAAGGCACTCGTTGGCGTACCACTCCTCTGCATCCGGGCCACTTACCCGGTAGAAAGTACGGCCCTCCTCCTGCCAGGAATCGAGATCTTTACTGTGGTTCTCCCAAAAATCTTCCGGTAATACGGATTCACCGCTGTAGAGCAGTGCGACATCGTCCAGTACCTGGTCGTTGTAGTAGTCTTCTGAGCAGATTCCCAGTACTGCTGCCTTGATACGCAGGTTGATATCCTTGGATATAAGGATGACATCCGACTCCGGATGTTCGTTTTGCAGGGCAATAGCGATGCCTAAAATATTATTGTCCGGTATGTTCCCTGGTAGGGTCTCGGGGAGCAGTTGCCCCAGCGTCTTGGTCTGGAAGAAGAGGCGGCCATGTTCAGCGGTGTTGTTGGCTTTTCCATTGCCAGGTGCAGGAAGTGGAAGGCCTGCATCGATAGCCTCCTTGCCGGCATCAGACATTAACTCATCAAGAAAACGGGAGGTTTGACGTACGTTGCGGGCAACTTCCGACATGCCTTTTTTTGACCTGTCCAACTCTTCCAGAACCACCATCGGGATAAAGACATCGTGTTCTTGAAAGCGGAAGATCGAGGTAGGGTCATGCATCAATACGTTGGTATCGAGGATGTATATTCGGCCCTTGTTATCATTCATTACTACTAAATCCTGAGGGTTGGGGCTGTACCCCGTTGTTATTATGATTTTGTAGGGAGGCTGTTATCAGCTGCCCGATCTCTTCAATGCCCTGACAGCGTCAAGTACCTCTTCGATATGTCCCTTAACCTTCACCTTTCGCCACTCCCGGCGCAAGACACCGTCAGCGCCGATGAGAAAAGTGCTGCGCTCAATGCCCCGCACCTGTTTGCCGTACATGTTCTTCATCTTGATGACATCGAAGGTGTTGCACAGCGCTTCATCTGGATCTGACAGCAGATCGAATGGAAACGCCTGCTTGGCCTTGAAGTTCTCCTGTGCTTTTATCTTGTCTCTAGAGGCACCCAGGATGGTGCAGGAGTTACGGCGAAACTTGGCAATCGCCTGACTGAAGTCTCGGCCCTCCAGAGTACAGCCCGGCGTGCTTGCCTTCGGGTAGAAATAGAGTACAAGGATTTTGCCGCGGTAATCCGACAGTTTTATCTGTTTGTCGCCAGTCGCCTGCAGTTCAAGATCCGGAATTTTTTTATCGATGGTTACTTGAATCATTGATGTTTCAGCCCTTTTCCGGTTCAAGGACGGCGTCCAGGTTCAGTGAGTCACAAAACTCCATGAATTCGTCTCGCAAAGTGGCGATATGTACATCTGAGGGGATACCGACGCTCATGTGAACGGCAAACATTGGCGTGCCCGTATGGGCGGCGGCATAACTGCTGGTCAGAAGATCCTCGATATTGATATTTCTTTTTGAAAAGAAACCGGCCAGGTGGTGAACGATGCCGGGATTATCCAGTGCGACAACCTCCACACAGTAGGGCAGTTGGTTTTTTGCAGTTTTACGTTCAGCGGTACGTTTGACCGTGATGGTGAGCTCCAACTGCTGCTCAAGAGCGGTAACTGCATCCTCCAGCTTCGCCAGCGTGTTCCAGTTTCCCTCAACCAGAAGCAGAATAGCAAACTCCCCTCCCAGTACTGTCATTCGGCTGTCGGCAATATTACAGCCACCCTCAAGTATGACTTTTGACAGGTCATCCACAATACCCGGGCGGTCTTTGCCGAGAGCGGAAATTACCAGGTAGTTTTTACTAGACATCAGTGCAGGGTGCTCCTCGCTGTACGGTAACATAGGAATCGCAGGAGTTGCTGTTGGTTCCTATGGGCTCATGGGCCGTTATTTGTTGAGTAAGAGTGTAGCGCTCATCGCGCCTCCTTGTCTCCCTTTCTCGCAGTGCTTGAATTGGCAATTACCTCGGTTGAACTTGGGGGTGAAGAGGTAGAGCGCTGTTTTTGTGGGTATATGCTTGGGCTATTTGGCTGGGTTCCCTTGTCAGGGTATTGGCCGGCGATTTAGAATAGACAATTCAGTCTATGTAAAATGTGGAGTTCACAGATGTTTCAAGGCAGCTTTGTTGCGCTGGTTTCGCCGATGTTCGAGGATGGCAGCCTCGATGAGGCGAGCTTGCGTTCGCTGATCGATTGGCATGTGGAGCAGGGAACTGCCGGCATTGTTGCTGTGGGCACCACCGGTGAGTCCGCTACCCTGGATGAAAAAGAGCACTGCCATGCCATTCGCCGGATTGTTGAATTTACCGACGGTCGTCTCCCTGTGATAGCCGGTACCGGCGCCAACTCCACAACCGAGGCGATTAGTCTCACCCGCTGTGCCAAGGATGCGGGCGCCGATGCTGCGCTACTGGTGACACCCTACTACAACAAGCCGACTCAGGAGGGTCTCTACCTCCACCACAAAGCGATTGCCGAAGCGGTGGATCTGCCGCAGATGCTCTACAATGTGCCGGGCAGAACCGCCTGCGATATGCTGCCTGAGACGATTGGCCGCCTGGCAAAGATCTCTAATATCTTTGGTGTCAAGGAGGCGACCGGTGATCTACAGCGAGTGCCGCAGATAAGGGCGCTCTGTGGTGAGGAATTTGATATCTTTAGTGGCGACGATGCCACTTCACGAGAGCTGATCTTTGCCGGAGGGCAGGGAACAATTTCGGTGACCGCCAATATTGCACCCGCTGCCGTGAGTCGGATGATGGCTGCAGCCTGGCGGGGGATGCGGGGCAGGCTGAGGAGATTGATAAGCAGATTGAGGTGTTACACCGGGATCTATTCCTGGAGTCGAACCCCATTCCGGTAAAATGGGCACTCTGTGAGATGGGTCGGATACCTAAGGGAATTCGGCTGCCGCTGACCTGGTTTGCCGAGAAGCACCAGGACACTCTGCGCGGCGCTATGCAGCAAGCCGGTGTACTCTGAGCCTCTCGATGAGGACTCACAACAGTCAGGCTAGCGTACTGATACAGATACGAATTAAATAGGTTGATTACCCCAATGTCCGTAAAATTTAGCAATTTACTTGTCACTCCTTTTCTGGCGGCTGTCGTTGTTGGCTGTGGCTCCATGCCCAACACAGACGATGTGCTGCCCGACCGCAAGGTGGAGTACAAGCGTGCATCACTGTCTGGTTCCAATCTTGAGATCCCACCCGACCTGACTAAAAGCTCGATCAATGACGCCCTTGAGATTCCGGATGCGCCTAATGCCGGCGCCACCACCCTCTCTGGGGTGATGGCGCGTGAGCAGGTCCAGGGGCGGGTGGCGACCCGCACTCAGGTGATGCCGACAATCAGCGATATGGAGGTGCGCCGTGACGGTGATCAGCGCTGGCTGGTTATTCAGGGGAACGTCGATGATGTCTGGTTCAGATCAGTCGAGTTCTGGCAGGATAACGGCATTCTCCTTGTGGAGCAGGATCCCACGATTGGCGTGATGGTGACCGATTGGCTGGAGAATAGGGAAGATATCAGCAGCGACATTGTTACCGACACTGTACGCAGAGTCTTTGATGGCATTTACTCAGCATCCACTCGTGACAAGTACCGTGTTCGTATCGAACGGGGAGCGGAGGAAAGCACTACTGAACTCTATCTGACGCACCGGGGTATGCAGGAGACGATCCTCGAAGATACCAGCGGTAAGTCGAATCGCATCGTCTGGAATCCGAGGGAAACAGACCATGGACTGGAAGCGGAGATGCTACGACGTTTGATGGTGCATATGGGCATTGCAGATCAACAGGCCAGCCGTTCATTGGCGCGCAAGGGTACAGTGGACAAAAACCGTTCTACATTGAGTCGCAGCGCCGACCAGGTCTCTCTAAAGATAGACGAAAGTCCGTCCCAGGCATGGCGGCTGACCGGTGTCGCACTGGATCGTGTGGGCTTTGCTGTTGAGGATCGTGATCGGAGTAAGGGGATCTATTTTGTCCGCTACAACGATCCGATGAAGGATACGGATGAGCCAGGTCTTCTCAGCAAGCTTGCTTTCTGGAAGGATAACGACAGCAACATTGATAAGAGCAACCAATACCAGGTGAGTCTGCAGCCGGAGGGCAAGGGTACCCGTGTGGTGGTCCTCAACAAGGGCGGCGTCAGGGATAGTTCGGAGACGGCGTTGCGTATTCTGACGCTGCTTAATGAGCAGATAAAATAGCCTCCCTGATTGAGTTACTACTCACTAAGGAGCCTGTCCGAAAATAGGGCGCCTACTGCGGAAACCCCATTTTGGCCCTTTTTTCCGCTCATTTTCGTTGAATAAGAGCAACTATTCGCCTCTAATGACCAAAAAAAATGACTCAAAATGGGCTTCCCTCACTACGGCGCCTATTCTCGGACAGGCTCCTAGTGGGCTGATCTCAGCGGGAAGTAAGAGTGCGATTTACCTCACTTGGGAGCGGTAGCGGCGGTAACGCCACTCTAATTGAGAGTGGTGCGACAAGGCTGCTGCTCGACTGTGGTTTTGCCGCCAGGGAGGTGGAGCGTCGGCTGCAGCAGGTTGGTGTGACTGCGGATACCCTGGATGGCATTCTGGTGACTCACGAGCACCAGGATCATGTTCGGGGCGTAGGCCCCTTGGCTCGTCGTTACAATATTCCCGTTTGGATTACCCACGGTACTCACCGTCTCAATCGTTGTGGCCGTCTCTCTCGACTGCAGCTGATCCACGGCCACCAACCGGCCTTTACTATTGGTGATATCGAGGTACAGCCGTTCCCCGTGCCCCACGATGCCAAAGAGCCGGTTCAATATCTGTTTCGATCTGCCGATACACAACTCGGCGTGCTAACGGACTTGGGGTGTGCAACCCCCCATATTCTAGAGGTGTTGAAAGATTGTGATGCCCTGCTGCTGGAGTGTAATCACGACTCACAAATGCTGAGTGACGGCCCCTATCCTCTATCTCTTCAACGGCGGGTGAGTGGAGGGTTAGGACATCTCAGCAACCTCCAGGCCGCACAATTGTTGGCGCGCTTGGAGCATGAACGGCTGCAGCATCTGGTGGCCGCTCATCTAAGTGAAAAAAACAACCACCCTGATAGGGTGCGGGATACGCTGTTATCCGCTGTACCGGAGATTGAGAAACGCCTGTCGATAACCTGTCAGGATCAGGTATCCGGCTGGTTTGAAATATGACGATGATGCTACATAAGGTGCTGTTTCCGGGAGAGTCCCGGATTTTCGCCGGACAGCGCTGGGTTAATGTAATTTTGCGTACCTTGCATCTTGTCGGTTTGGCTGGTGTTGGTGCCGGTTTCTTCTATCAGGTGATGGACGATAGCTGGCGTCTTTTTTTATATCTCACCTTGGTCTCCGGTGGAGCGCTTATGCTGATCTCCATCTGGTCTAACGGTATCTGGCTGATCCAATTACGTGGCCAGGCGATTCTACTCAAGTTGTTGTTACTGGCGATCATGCCCCTCTTTCCCGACCTGAAAGCGCTGCTCTTTGTTATCGTTATTGTTATCTCGGGATTGATCTCTCATGCTCCCGCCAATACACGCTGCTACTCCCTGTTTCAACATCGCCGTGTCGATAGGCTCTGATTTTAAAGATATGCTTTAATCTGCCGATGTTTTACTTAGCTTGGATAGGGATTCTTGCCGGGGCATAGTTTGCCCATTGAGCTATGGAGGAGGTTCCGCTAGGGAGAATTATGGCCAGACAGCTCTCCATTAATATGAAATTCCATCTGCTGACGCTGCTGATTGCATTGTTGGGGGTAGGGCTTTTCCTGTTTATCTACTCCGCAGTCAAACCGATAGGCGGCGGGTTTTCGGATTATCGCAATGAGGTGGTTCAGCGTGAACACCTGTTGATGGGATTACGTAAAGCCTTTGGCTATGGTGGGGGTATTCATAACTTTAAGAATTACGTGCTGCGTGCGGATGCCAAGTATCTGCGCAGGATGGAGACGAATGCCGCGGAAATCGAGTCCATCGTGGAGCAGTATCGAAATCTGAAGGGGCTATCCTCAGATGAAGGCAGTGCTCTGGATGCTATTGAGCAAACCTTCGGACAGTATCTCCATCATCTCTCCAGCGTTACGAAGATGCATGCCGGTGGCGAGTCTATTCAGTCGATAGACCGGATAGTTAAGGTTGATGACACACCGGCAGTCAAGGGGTTTGAGTTGTTGGGTGAGCACTACAACAAAATGACCCTGCAGGCAGTCACCTCTCTTGACCAAAAGATCGGCTATGTCGTTGACTGGCTGGTATGGATTCTGCTGCTTGGCACGCTGCTGTTTGCACTGCTGTTGCAGCTTTTCAGAGTGGCGATTGTGCGGCCGATCGATACAGCGGTTAGTGCCATGAGTGAGGTGGCACGGGGAGATGGAGATCTTACCAGGCGCCTGCACTCCTCACACCATGAGGAGCTTAATCGGCTCAGTGACTCTTTCAACGCCTTTATCGGGCGTGTTGAGGAGTTGGTCAGTCGAGTGATCGAAAATATTGCCGGTATGGAGCAAGCGGCCAAGCAGGTGGCCTCGCTGGCGGAGAAAACCCACCTAAGTACCAGTAGCCAGCAGAGTGAAATTGAGCAGGCCGCCGATGCAGTGAGCCATCTTGCATCCAGTACTCGGCGGGTAGCGTCTGAGGCCGGTGAAACCGCCGAATCGGCGCGGTCGGCGGATCGTGAAGCGGGTGAAGGCGGTGCTGTGGTGCAAGCCTCTATGGCCAGAGTTCAGAATTTGACTGTTGAGGTTGATGAGGGTGCTGAGGTGATTCGTGAACTACAGCAGGAGAGTGAGAATATCGGCTCAGTGCTTGATGTAATCCGTGGTATCGCCGGCCAGACCAGTCTTTTGGCACTTAATGCCGCTATAGAAGCGGCAAGGGCGGGAGAGCAGGGCAGAGGATTCGCCGTGGTGGCCGATGAAGTGCGCTCTCTGGCACAACGAACTCAGGCCTCCACTCAGGAGATTCAGGATATGGTAGAACGCCTTCAGGGGCGTTCCCAGGCGGCAGTGGCTGCAATGGAGCGTGGCAGAGAACAGGCTGAAGCGGGAGGCGTTGAAGCGCAGACTGCAGGACAGTCACTGCAGGCGATTACTGGTGCAGTTGCCGATATCAGTAGGCGAAGTGGAGAAATTGCGGATTCCGCTCTCAATCAGAGTGGCGTCTGTGAGTCGATCCACGGCAGTATTATGGAGATTGCCGCCGCCGCTAAGACCACCGCTGAGACCGCATCAGAGACGGCTGAAATCAGTGATAGTATCGTTAACCTTGGACTCAATCTTCACGACCTGGTGGGGCAGTTTAAAGTGGGCGCATCATCTGCTGCGACGTAGATGAGGTTGGTGACGGAGACGGGGGGTAGTTGCGGCATTTGCGACGTGATGGAGTATTATTGGCAGCTTCTCAAGAAACAGCTTTTACAAGGTACGCAATGCTCATTCTTCGTGGTGCTCCCGCCCTCTCTGAATTCCGTCTCAGCAAGCTTCAGCAGCGCCTGACCGGCAGCGTTGGCCAATCAATCTCAGCCTATGCTGAATTTATTCACTTTGCCGACCTCGATGAGCAGTTAAGCAGTGAAGAGAGCAAGGTGCTTGAGCAGTTGCTGCGCTATGGCCCCCATCTGCAGGAACATGAGCCTACGGGTTCATTGCTACTGGTGGTGCCGCGTCCCGGCACACTCTCGCCCTGGTCCACCAAAGCGACGGATATTGCCCGCAATTGTGGCCTTGGCAAGGTCTCCAGGCTGGAACGGGGCATCGCTTACTATCTGGCGGTCGAGGGTGGTGATCTGGGCGAGTCGGAACTGGCTGCCGCCGCCGCACTGCTTCATGATCGTATGACCGAGGCTGTGTTCCCTGAGCTGGAGGATGCCTCCGCCCTGTTCAGCCATGCACAGCCCAAGCCACTGAGCCGTGTTGACGTGGTTTCCGGTGGTCGCGATGCCCTTGCTGTGGCCAATCGTGCGCTGGGTCTGGCACTTTCTGCTGATGAGATCGACTACCTGGTAGAGAGCTTTCAGTGCCTCGAACGCAACCCCACAGATGTGGAGTTGATGATGTTTGCCCAGGCTAACTCTGAGCACTGTCGACACAAAATTTTCAACGCGGACTGGGTTATTGACGGCGAAGCCAGCCCAAATCACTCTTCTCGATGATTCGCAATACCACCGAGCACTCTCCGGATGACGTGCTTTCCGCCTACTCGGACAACGCGGCAGTGATGGCCGGGCATCAGGGACGGCGCTTTATTCCCGATCCTGACAGCCACAGTTATGGCTACAGTACCGAGGCGATCCATATTCTGATGAAGGTGGAGACCCATAATCATCCAACGGCGATCTCTCCAGAGCCTGGGGCGGCCACCGGCTCCGGAGGGGAGATTCGTGATGAGGGAGCAACCGGTAAAGGCTCCAAACCGAAGGCGGGACTCACCGGTTTTTCTGTCTCCGATCTGCGCATACCGGGGGCCGAGCAACCTTGGGAACAGGACTACGGCAAACCCGAGCGGATAGTCTCCGCCCTCGATATTATGTTGGAGGGACCCATAGGTGGTGCCTCCTTCAATAATGAGTTTGGCCGCCCCAATCTCTGTGGCTACTTCCGCACTTTTGAGCAGGAGGTTGCCGGCGCCGACGGTAGTGAACTGCGTGGTTACCACAAGCCCATCATGTTAGCCGGTGGCCTGGGTAATATCCGTGAGGAGCACGTTGAGAAAAAAACGTTTCCCGTCGGCTCACCGCTAGTAGTACTGGGTGGTCCCGCCATGCTGATTGGTCTGGGTGGTGGCGCTGCCTCCTCCATGGATAGCGGTAGCTCTGCAGAAGATCTCGACTTTGCCTCGGTGCAGCGCTCGAACCCTGAGATGGAGCGGCGCTGTCAGGAGGTTATCGACCGCTGTTCGGCACGTGGCAAAAAGAATCCGGTAATCTTTATCCACGATGTCGGTGCCGGAGGACTCTCCAACGCCCTACCGGAGTTGGTTCATGATGCCGGTCGGGGTGGACGCTTTGAACTGCGCACGGTACCCAACGATGAGCCGGGGATGACCCCCATGGAGATCTGGTGCAATGAGTCTCAGGAGCGTTATGTCCTCGCCATTGCCGTTGATCAACTGGCGGAGTTCGAGGCGATCTGTGAACGTGAGCGTTGCCCCTATGCCGTAGTGGGTGAAGCCGTTGATGAGGATCATCTGCTGCTGGGTGACGCTCACTTCGACAACAGTCCCATCGATATGCCGATGTCCCTGTTGTTCGGTAAGCCACCGCGGATGTTGCGTGATGTACAGAGCCACTCCTTCCATAAACCGCCCCTTGATCTCTCCGGTGTTGAGCTGAAGGATGCGGCCTTGCGGGTATTGCGTCTGCCAACGGTGGCCAATAAAACTTTCCTGATCACTATCGGTGACCGCTCTATCACCGGTCAGGTAGCCCGTGATCAGATGGTTGGTCCCTGGCAGGTGCCGGTGGCGGACCTGGCAGTAACGCTTTCTGACTACAGCGGCCATATGGGTGAGGCGATGGCGATGGGTGAGCGGACCCCGCTGGCGTTGATTGATGCACCTGCATCCGGTCGTATGGCAGTGGGTGAGGCGATCACCAACTTAGCGGCGACTGCTATCGATAAGTTGGGTGATATTAAACTCTCGGCCAACTGGATGGCGGCCGCCGGCCATAGTGGTGAGGATGCTAAGCTCTATCAGACTGTCCATGCCGTGGGTATGGAGCTCTGTCCCGCCTTGGGCATCTCCATACCGGTGGGTAAGGACTCCATGTCGATGAAGACGGTGTGGGAGCAGAACAGTGAAGCGCGGGCAATGGCAGCACCCCTGTCGCTGATTATCACCGGTTTTGCGCCGGTGAGTGATGTACGCCGCACCCTTACACCCGAATTATGCAAAGACCAGGGTGACAGTGACCTGATTTTGATCGATCTGGGTAAAGGGGCGAACCGTCTCGGCGCCTCAGCACTGGCCCAGGTCTATGAGCAGATGGGCCACGCGGGTGCTGACCTTAATGATCCCGAAGTGTTGAAACACTTCTTCTCCATCATCCAGGAGTTGAATCGTGATGGGCTGCTGTTGGCCTACCATGACCGTTCCGATGGCGGTCTCTTCGTTACCCTGTGTGAGATGGCGTTTGCCGGTCGTACCGGTCTCTCCATTGAGCTCGACTCACTGGGTGATAACGACTTCGCCTCGCTCTTCAGTGAGGAGCTTGGGGCGGTGGTCCAGGTACGTCACTGCGATACCGATGAGGTGTTCAAGTCACTCCACGACGCAGGCCTGGGGCACTACAGTCATCTCATCGGCACACTCAGTGGCAATGATCGTATCTCTGTTAGCCGTGCGGGTCTGCCGCTGCTCGATATCTCCCGGGTGGAGCTACAGCAGGCTTGGTCTGAGACCACCCGTGAGATGCAGGCGCTACGCGATAACCCCAACTGTGCCATTGAGGAGTTCGAGCGTATTGCTGATGTGACTGACCCTGGAATACAGGTTGCACTGACATTCGATCCTGAAGAGGATGTCGCGGCACCGATGATCAATAGCGGTGTTCGTCCGGCAGTAGCCGTACTGCGTGAGCAGGGGGTGAATGGCCAGATTGAGATGGCTAATGCCTTCCACCGTGCAGGCTTTGACAGCGTCGATGTTCATATGTCCGATATCCTCAGCGGCCGGGTATCTCTGGATCGTTTTAAGGGGATGGTTGCTTGCGGTGGCTTCTCCTACGGTGATGTCCTTGGTGCCGGTGAAGGCTGGGCCAAATCGATCCTCTTCAATTCCCAGGCACGAGACCAGTTCGAGGCGTTCTTCCAGCGCCGGGACAGCTTTTCACTCGGTGTCTGCAACGGCTGTCAGATGCTCTCCAACCTCCATGAGCTGATACCCGGGGCGGAGAGTTGGCCCCACTTCGTGCGTAACCGCTCGGAGCAGTTTGAGGCGCGCTTTGCCACCGTTGAGGTGCAAGAGACGCCCTCCATCATGCTGCGTGGAATGGCGGGCTCGCGGCTGCCCATCGCTGTGGCTCATGGTGAAGGGCGTGCCGAGTTCCGTGACCGTCAACATCTGAAGGCGGCTAATGAACGAGTGGCCCTGCGCTATGTGGAGAACAACGGTGAGGTGGCATCTGCCTACCCGGCCAATCCCAACGGCTCTCCCGAAGGGATTTCCGGTCTCACCAGTGATGATGGCCGGGCTACTATCATGATGCCTCATCCTGAGCGGGTGATTCGGACTGTACAGAACTCCTGGCACCCCGATGAGTGGGGCGAAGACGGTCCTTGCTGCGGCCGTTTCGCAACGCCAGAGTTTGGGTAGGGTAACAATAGATCTTTTGCCTCTGTGTCAGTAGCCGCCACTGCCTTTAAGTCGTCGCTACCGGTTATGTTCGGCTATGTCCCGCTGGGCATGGCTTTTGGGGTACTGTTCCAGGATCTTGGCTACCCCTGGTACTTTGCCCCACTGATGGGGGTTTTGGTCTACGCCGGTGCGGCACAGTTTATGGCGGTGGGGTTGCTCTCCGCTCAGGCGGGGTTGTTGGAGGTGGCGGTCTCTACTCTGTTGCTCAACTCCCGACATATGTTTTTCGGTCTGTCGCTACTGCAGCGCTACCGCTCTCAGGGGCTGCGGCGGTTTTACCTGATTTTTGGTCTTACAGATGAGACCTACTCTTTGATCACCAGCACACAGCTCCCCCATTCGGAGGACGAGCAGTCTTATTATCTCCTGCTGACAGCGATGAACCAAGCCTACTGGGTAGTGGGTTGTGCTGTTGGTGCCTTGCTGGGAAGCCTGGTCACTTTCGACAGTACAGGAATGGAATTTGCGCTCACTGCACTGTTTATGGTGCTGGTGCTTGAACAGTGGAAAAAGCTGCGTCACCCCTTTCCTTTTTTTGTTGCTGTGGTAAGTGCGGTAGCGGCGCTGCTTCTGTACAAAGAGCAGATGCTGTTGGTCGCTATCACGCTCTCTACGGCAGTATTACTGATGCGTCGGCACTACCAGGGTGACGCGGTATGAGTGGGGTTGGCTATCTGCTGGCAGTGATAGGAGTAATGACCCTGATGACCTTCCTCACCCGGGTGTTACCTTTTATCGCGCTGAAAAATAGAGGGGATCATCCTCTGCTGCTATTTCTTGGTCGCTACACTCCGCCAGTGATTATGACCATTCTGCTGCTCTACAGTCTAAAGGCAGTCGATCTCACCCGTACCCCCTACGGAGCCAACGAGTTATCGGCGCTACTGCTGACCGCCGTACTCCATTTGTGGAGAGGGAATCCTCTACTCAGTATTTTTTCGGGTACAGCACTCTATATGGTTTTGATTCAGCAGGGTTTATTTTAGCCGGGAGCGGTCCGGCCAGAGGAGCATTGCAATAGGTCTGATTCACGCTACCCAGCGATTAACAGGATTTCCAGCTCTTTTCTTTGGATTGATAGCGGCCCTCTAGATCAACAGGGGCACGGGGGGCGGAATAGTTGTGGAGATGCGTGCTACCAGGGCATGAAGCTGTTTATTGGGTTCATATTATGCATGTCTTGGCCCATGCGACCCGTGCTCACCGTAATGGAACGTATGGCATGATTCATCTCTACAATATTGCCGGTGACGACGGTTATAGATTCATCCATGTGGGTGATATTTTTCGCCATTATGCTGGTGTCATCGTGCATCCCCTTGATGTCGCCAGTGAGCATATCCATGCTTGCGTTGACTGATCGAATGAGACGCTGATATTACTCATGGTGCCGTTCATCTGGGTGATATTTTTGTCCATATGCTGGATGCTCCCCACCAGGAGGTTGATCTGGCCGGTCATGACAGAGATGTTTTTTGACAGGTCGGCGATATGTCTCGACATGTTGGCCATGTTGGTTTCCATCGCCGGGTCAAAACTTTGGGACATACTGCGCATGTCTTTGGTTACATGATAGATGAGATAGAATCCTGAGATCCCCAGTAAGGCGAAGACCAGCATGGCGGGATAGATCATTCGCTCCCAGCGGCCGACGCTGGTGTTGAAGTCCTTAAAAAAGCGTGTGAGGGTGATCTCAAGCTTTACCATCGCCTTCTGCTCTGGCGTCAGATTCTTATAATCAGGAGCGAAGGTGCGGGGGTCTTTTTCAAACATAGTCATAAACCATCAATAGACTTGGCTCCAACCGTTTCAGAGCCTTAAACCAGCCATTTCATTGTCAATGCGCCGATAAATATAACAAATAATACCCATAATTAATATAGTAATATTCTAATGCGTTTGCGTCACTTTATAAGACGTACTTCCTACCCACCGGGACACGGTGGTTTTTGTCCACAGTGGTTGCTTTCTTCCTTAATCGGATATCGGAGACTGCTGGTTGCCAGGTGTTGTAAACAGGTCAGTCCAGGCTTGATAGTGGTGCCCTTACCTGGGGTACTGCTCTCCACATGGCCCCGTAAGATGGAGTGCGGTTTAACCCTGACCGACCCTCACTGCAAGCACATCGCAAGCCGTCTGGTGGAGTACTCCGTTGGCGGTGGAGCCGAGAAGAAGCTGTAGGCCATGCCGACCATGGCTGCCAATAATGATCAGGTCGACATCCTCCGCCTCGGCAATGCGTACGATTTCACGTTTTGGTGTACCGATTTCGACAAAGCGTCCACACTCTGTCAGGCCGTGCGCCGCTATCAGTTTGTCTAGTTTGCTTTCGGCGTGTTCAGCCATTCGCTGATCCAGATCGAGATCCTCAGGTATGGGGATCTCTCCTGTGTACATGGTGCCGCTATATTCAACAACATGGATCAGGCTTAGCTTTGCCCCATTCTGTTGTCGTAGCTCCAGTGCCTTGTTGATAACCGTGCCGCTCTCATCAGAAAAATCTATTGCTAGTAGGATGTGCTGATAGTTCGCCATAAGAAGAGATTCCTTTGCTGGGTGATGTTGCTTAGGGAACTTCTGAACAGGGCTTTACAGAGTGCAAGGCAAACGCTCGCGTCTGTTCATGGTTCCCCGGTAAGTATGGTCTGAAAAATGTTTTTTTCCAGCTTGTCAGCCTGTAAATAATTCCGTAGGCTGATTTTTTTATCTGTGATGGGCTGTTATGCGACTTAGAGTGCTTTTATCGCTTCTGCTTCTTTTCCTTCTGCCGGGGGTGCTTTGGGCTGAAGATTCAGTGATCCGCATTGGTGTGTTGAGTCACCGTGGTAATGAAGCCACCTACAAAATGTGGTCTCCCACTGCCGATTACCTGAGTGATACCGTTCCAAAGCACCGTTTTGAGGTTGTACCCCTCGACTTCGATGAGGTTGATTCTGCGGTTCAATATGGACAGGTGGACTTTGTTCTGGTCAACCCGGGAATCTATGTGAACCTGGAGGTGCGTTATCGGATTTCCCGTATCGTCACGCTCAATAATCTGGTTGGGGGTGTTGCAAGAAAGATGTTTGGAGGCGTGATCTTTACCCGCAGTGATCGGAGTGAACTCAATACTCTTGCAGATCTCCAGGGCAAGCATCTGATGGCTGTGGATGAGACCTCTCTGGGAGGTTTCCAAATGGCATGGCGAGAGCTTAAAGCGGAAGGGCTCGATCCTTATCGTGATCTCTCCCGGCTCTCATTTGGAGGCATTCATGACAAAGTAGTAATGGCGGTCAGATCCGGCAAGGTGGATGTGGGCACTGTTCGCACCGGCATACTTGAACGGATGGCGAAGGCCGAGGTCATCGATATGAGTGACTTCAAAATCATCAATCCACGTTTTCATGCCGAGTTTCTTCTTGCACACAGTACCCAGCTTTACCCGGAGTGGCCCTTCAGTAAGGTTCAGCACACATCAGATACCCTGGCGCAGCAGGTCGTGGTGGCGCTGCTGAATATGCCCAAGCCTCATGCAGCGGCGAAAGCAGGTGGTTACTTCGATTGGACCATCCCTCTCGACTACCAGCAGATACATGAACTGTTCACCGAACTGCATCTGCCTCCTTACCAGTATCTCGGCCGTTTTACTTTGACGGACGCAATTCGGAAATACTGGTATTGGGTGCTGATTGGACTCGCGTTTCTGCTCTCAATGGCCTTTATGACCTCTTGGGTCCTGCGTCTGAACCAGCAGTTGAAGAAAGCCAAGCAGTATCTTGAACATCAGTATGAGTTGATTCTTAACTCGGTGGCTGACGGTATCTATGGGGTTGATCTCGAAGGTAATGCCACCTTCTTTAACAAGGCTGCAGAAGAGATTGTTGGTTGGAAGGATAATGAGCTGATCGGTAAGAATCAGCATGCCATTCTGCATCACACCCGTGCAGATGGTACGGATCACCCTGCCACGGAATGCCCCGTCTATGCCACATCACGTGACAGTATTTCCCGCTTTGTCAAAGACGACGTATTCTGGAGTAAGGATGAGCGCAGCATACCGGTGGAGTACTCTAGCACGCCGATAAGAGATAACCAGGGGCTGACTGTCGGTAGTGTTGTGGTGTTTCGTGATATCAGTGAGCGTAAACAGGCGGAGGAGGTGGAGCAGCAACACCAGCTGGATCTTGCGCATGTGGCCAGGCTAAATACCATGGGTGAGATGGCATCAGGGATGGCCCATGAGATCAACCAGCCCTTGACCGCCATTGCGACAAATGCTCATGCTTGCGTGCGAATGCTGGAAGGAAGCTCCGAGCAGCGGGAGCGGGTAGCGGATGTGATCGAGCGTATTGCCACACAAGCTGAGCGGGCGGGGGAGATCATCTCCAAGCTACGTCAGTTTGTAAGAAAAGAGCAACCGGACCTGAGCCTGATCAATCTCAACGAGGTGATCAATGGAGTGATAATGCTGTTACGCCCTGAGATCAGGCGGACTGGGGTAAAAGTACAGCTCGACCTTAATCCTGATATTGGCAGTATAATGGCTCAACATGTACAGATAGATCAGGTGATACTCAACCTGGCCAGAAACGCCATTGAGGCGATGAGTGATGCCGCTGTTGAAGAGCCGGTGCTTACCATCAGCACCACTTTGCCCCATCCCGATATGGTGACTGTGACAGTGGCGGACAATGGTCCCGGCTTCGACGAGGCGGTTGTGGATCAGCTGTTTAACCCGTTTGTTACCACCAAGACTAAGGGCATGGGATTGGGACTCTCCATTAGCCAGGGCATCATTGAGGCGCATAAGGTAGAATATATATTGGTAACGAGCCAGACAAGGGTGCGGTATTTCACTTTAATTTACCGATTGCCATCCCTTAATCAGAGCACAAAAGAGAAGAACAATTATGACTCAAGAGACAACTGTTTTTATTGTCGACGATGACCTGGAAGTGCGGGATGCCTTGCAGTTGCTGATGGAGTCTGTCGGCCTCAAGGTGGAGGTTTATGAGTCAGCTCAAGCCTATCTAAACCAGTTTGATCATAATCGCCCGGGCTGTCTGGTACTGGATGTTCGTATGCCGGGCATGAGTGGACTCGACCTACAGGTCTATCTGAAATCAGAACCCATGCACCCCCCCATTATCATTATCACCGGTCACGGTGATGTACCGATGGCGGTCCGGGCCGTCCAATCGGGGGCCGTTGATTTTGTAGAAAAGCCGTTTAACGATCAGGCCTTGCTTGACAGTGTGCACCGCGCTCTTGAAAAAGATGGTGAACAGCGGGGTGAAGCATCGCGGTTGGCAGATATCCAGGGTAGGCTGGACAGGTTGACACCACGAGAGAGAGAGGTGATGGAACTTGTGGTCTCAGGCAAACGCAACAAGATAATCGCTGCTGATCTCAATGTCAGTCAATCTACGGTTGAAGCACATCGCGCCAAAGTGATGGAGAAGATGGAAGCGTCGACGCTCTCTGACCTGATGCGCATGATGCTTACACTGGAACAGCTTTGAAAATGATAAAAACCTACTTTTTTTGAACTACATAACATATTGATATTCTTATATATCGGGGTAATCCACAGCATGCCATTCAGTGGGCTGTGGAAAACCCTTAGGGTCTCTCCCGTATCTCGCAATTTTATCTCCCTCGTTCTCTTTACATAATCTTAACCAGCCCAGAGATCTGGTGCTTGGTGTCGCATAGAGTTGGATAATAAGTTCCTATTCGTCGATTCCCGGGAAACAGACAGAGAGGCAATAAATAGTTATTACTGGTTGTTCGCCGCTATGGCGTAGACGGAGTGGATGCAGTTCCTGAACACTCCAGGCAACCCTCTCACCATCCGCCCTAAGGAGGAAGATGATGATAAGAATTGGCAGACAACTGGTTATTGCAACCAGTGCCCTGGCTGTTTTGATTGGTGGTGTGACAGTAGCATCAAGTGCTATCGCCGCCGGTTCCAGCGTAGAAGAAGGTAAGAAAATTGCACTCCACCGTAAGAAAGGTAACTGCATGACTTGCCATATGATCGTGGGTGTTCCTCAACCAGGCAACGTCGCTCCACCGCTGATCGCCATAAAGGCACGTTACCCTGATAAAGCCAAACTACGTGCTCAGATCTGGGATGCCACGGCGATCAATCGTGACTCCCCCATGCCTCCCTATGGTAAATACAAGGTTCTTACCGAATCGGAGATCGATAAGGTAACCGACTACGTCTACTCTCTGTGAGTACGGATTAGCGACAACCTTTGACCCATTTTGAGGAGATTGTGAAGATGAAAAAGTTGCTGATGATATCGGCCGCCGTTGCCATGAGCGCCGGCGCCGTGCTCAATGTTCAGGCCGGACCCGATGAAGACCGTGCCGCTTTTACCAAGTTCTACCAGGAACGTTTCACTGGTGTTGAAATGCAAGAGTATGCCAATGGCGTCTATGCTATCGATAAAATTGCACGCGCCAACTGGGAAGCGATTGAGGAGTTCCCCCCTTATGAGCCGTTTGTCGAAGATGGCCAGGAGATGTGGGAGAAACCATTTGCCAACGGCAAAGGCTACAAAGACTGTTTCCCCGAGGGTCCGGGAGTAGCCCACAAATACCCAAGCTGGGATAAAAAGAAGGGTATGGTGATGACCATGGCGCTGGCGGTCAATAACTGCAGAAAGGCCAATGGCGAAAAGCCGATGAAGTACAAGAAGGGACCTATCAACAAAGTCTTGGCTTACATGGCCTATGAATCACGCGGCAAGGTGACCAACGTGGTAGTACCGCAAGATGATCCCCGGGCGATGGAAGCCTACAATAAGGGTAAGCATTTCTTCTTTACCCGCCGTGGCCAGCTCAACTTCTCCTGCGCCAGCTGTCATATACAGAATGCCGGTAACAGTGTCCGTACCGAGGTGATGAGCCCTCCATTGGTCATACGACACACTGGCCGTCTTACCGCTCCAAGTGGGGCACTGTGGGTACTTTGCATCGTCGCTTCACCGGCTGCAATAAGAATATCCGTGCCAAGCCGATGAAAGCTCAGGGTGAAGAGTACCGTAACCTAGAGTACTTCCTGACCTCTCTGAGTAACGGTATTGAACTGAATGGTCCGGGCACCCGGAAATAAGTTGATATGCAGGGCGACCGTTGGACGGTCTCCCGCGATAACGAATTTTGGAGTGAGAAGATGCGAAAGAGAAATAGATTGAGTATGCTGCTCCTGGCGGCACTTATTGCCGGAGCCTCGGGCCAGCTCTATGCGGCCGGTCCTACGGCGGCCCAGGCTGCTGATGCGATTACAGTGGCGAAGGCCGCTCTGAAAAAAGCTGCCAGTGTGCAGACTCAGTGGCGCGATTCAGGAAAGCTGGTAAAAAAGGCGGAGGCAGCTGTTAAAAAGGGTGATTATGCCAAGGCTATCAAGTTGGCGGCCAGGGCCACCGATGAAGGCGATATGGCCTATCGGCAGGGAGCTGAGCAGAGCGAGCTCTATATCCCACCATACCTGATGTCGAAGTACTGAAACCCGATTCCATAAGGAGTATAAGCATAATGAGATATGCCAAGGTATTGATCTCCCTCTCTCTGGCTGGCGGTTTGGCCCTGTCGGGTCTAGCCACTGCGGAGAACGGCGGTAGGATCACCCCGTCACTGCACTCTGTTGATGTTGTGCACAATGGGAAAACCGTTACTATTTCACGAGCCACCAACAAAAGTGCAACTGTACCCCAGGCCTACGCCAGGACTTCCCGTCCCTGTCCCCCATTCTGTGTCCAACCGATGCAAGTGGTGCCTGGGGTTGATACAATCGCTGAACTGGAGGTCCTCGGTTACCTGAAGCGTATGGGTAATGGAGATCGCTCAGTAATGGTAGTAGATTCCCGGACGCCGGATTGGGTTGGACGTGGTACTATTCCAGGCTCCGTAAATATCCCATGGAGCAAAATCAATGTGGATGTTGGCGGCACTTTTGAGGTTGAAGCCGAAGCGGAAACGCTGAATGATATTCTCACCGGGCAACTAGGTGCGCAACTGCGTGAGGGCAAGTGGGACTTCCGCAATGCCAAGACGCTGGTGCTGTTCTGTAATGGCATCTGGTGCCCACAGTCATCCTTGAATATCAAGACGTTGACTAAGCTGGGTTACCCCACCTATAAGCTGAAGTGGTACCGCGGTGGTATGCAGTCATGGACCAGTGTTGGCCTGACCACAGTTTCGCCTTAGCAGAACAGAAAAATATTTTTAGGAGTGTACTTTTATGAAACGCAGGATTTTTCTTAAAGGGTCGATGGCTGTCAGCGCACTGGGCGTAGCCTGGGTGCTGGTCTTCTGACGCCGACTGCAGTACTGGCGGCATGGCCGGATAAGGCTTTTCACGCCAAGAAGATGTCTGATGCATTGAACGCACTGCTTGGTAGCGATGCTGTGGAAGAGAGCGCAGATATCACGATCGACGTGCCGGAAATTGCTGAGAATGGTAATGAAGTACCGGTTAAGGTGATATCCACTATCGCCGGTATCGAGTCTATCTCTATCTTTGCTGAGAAAAACCCCTCTCCTCTGGTTGCCACCTTTAATCTGGCTGACAATGCGCAGGGCTTTGTTTCCACCCGTATCAGAATGGGCGGCACCGCGAATGTGGTTGGTGTGGTCAAGGCGGGCGGCAAGCTCTACAGTGCAAAGAAAGAGGTAAAAGTGACTGTTGGTGGTTGTGGTGGTTAATTTCTGATGGACCTCATGTGAGGTCTGATCAAACTGAACCTGCCAGCCGGTTTAAAAAATGTAACCGGGACTGACACAGACATGTTTCCATGTGCCACAGGTGCATGCTAAAGAAAATAGCCGAGGAAGAGACAATGGCGAAAAAAAGTATTCGAGTCCGCGCAAAGTTTAAAGACGGTGTTACCACCGTCAGGGCGCTGATGAGTCACCCAATGGAGAGCGGTAACCGCAAAAACAAAGCCGGCAAGAAGATCCCAGCTAACTTCATCCAGGAAGTGACCTGTGATGTGGCCGGTAAGACTGTAATCACCTCCCTTTGGGGTGGTGGTGTTGCGAAATCCGCTTACCTCTCCTTCAAGCTCAATGGCGGCAAGGGTGAGAAACTCAAGCTGACATGGGTAGATAATCAGGGTAAATCTGATTCGGTGGAAACAGCCATCAAGGGCTGATTCCTCCTACCCTCCAGCCGGTGATGGGAGACCCCCTTTTCCGTCACCGGCCTGCAGTACCCTCTCTGTAAGGAGTCTCTGATCGAATAGTAAGCAGCCGCCTTGCGGTTCAAGTTTACTACTGCCGTATTCTGCGCAGATTCATTCAAAGACACTTTGACCACACCAGTTTTTTTGCTGAACACAGGCAAGTTGTGCCTGAAGGATCGGTTTACGATGACACTTTCGCGACGGGAATTTATACGACTGATGGGTATGGCCGGTGCGGCGGGAATGTTGCCGGGGTCTGTCTTCGCGGCAGCCAAGCGGCCTACTGACCTTTATGAAGTGCCAAAATTCGGTAATGTCTGCCTGATGCATATGACGGATTGCCACGCGCAGCTCAATCCGGTCTATTTCCGTGAGCCCAACGTCAATATGGGGATTGGCGGAGCTTTTGGTAAGGCACCTCATCTGGTGGGTAACACCCTGCTTAAACACTTTGGTATAGAGCCCGGTGGCATTGAGTCCCACGCCTTTAGTTACCTTGGTTTCGACAAGGCTGCGGGTGAGTATGGCAAGGTGGGCGGTTTTTCCCATCTGGCCAGCTTGGTCAAGCGCCTGCGTGCAGAACGAGGTGATGGTAACAGCCTGTTGATGGATGGTGGTGATACCTGGCAGGGATCCGGTACCGCCTACTGGACACGCGGCAAGGATATGGTTGGCGCCTGTAATCGCCTTGGGTGTTGATGTGATGCCGGCCATGGGAGTTCACCTATCTTGATAAGGAGATTATCGAGAATGTCGGTGAGTTCAAGGGTGATTTCGTCGCACAGAATGTCAATGTCAAAGAGGACGCACTCTTTGATTACAAATTCCCCGATTTTGATGGTTTTGACGAGGATGAAGGACTCGCCTTCAAACCTTATACCATCAAGATCGTTAACGGTGCCCGGGTGGCGGTGATTGGTCAGGCTTTCCCCTATACCCCCATTGCCAATCCATCTCGCTTTATTCCCGACTGGACTTTCGGTATCAAAGATAACCAGATGCAGGATACCGTTGATATGGTGCGTGAGAAAGAGAAGCCCGATGTGGTGGTGGTGCTCTCCCATAACGGTATGGATGTAGATTTGAAGATGGCTTCCAGGGTGAGTGGTATCGATGCGATCTTCGGAGGCCATACCCACGACGGTATGCCGGCGCCGACTGTTGTGAGTAATCCCGGTGGTAAGACCCTGGTGACCAATGCCGGCTCCAACGGCAAGTTCCTGGGAGTGATGGACCTGGATGTGCGCAACGGCAAGGTGCAGGATTTCCGTTACCGTCTGGTACCGGTTTTCTCCAACCTGCTACCAGCTGACGCAGAGATGCAGACTTATATTGATGGTGTACGTGCGCCCTATAAGGATCAGCTGGAGGAGAAACTGGCGGTTGCAGGCGAGACCCTCTACCGTCGTGGCAACTTCAAC
>MOXG01000040.1_pt1 | contig 28511 bp, 32 predicted proteins | sample 1471191 | NCBI WGS metagenome assembly MOXG01 (sample SAMN05806437, study PRJNA327811) | mollusc metagenome | isolation source: Phylotype C (NB3) bacterial symbionts from gill | host: Thyasira cf. gouldii | place: Canada: Bonne Bay, Newfoundland | collected 2010-08-19
TGGGAAAAATCGTCTGTGTCGGGCGTAACTATGCAGACCATGCAAAAGAGCTGAACAACCCTATACCCAAGCAGCCGTTACTCTTTATCAAACCTGCAACAGCAGCCGTCTCTATGGCTCAACCTATCGCCATTCCACATGGCTTTGGAGAGTGTCACCATGAGCTTGAGATGGCGGTATTGGTGGGGCGCAAGCTGAAAGATGCCGAGCCTACCGATATTGCGACTGCAATTGCCGCTATTGGCTGGGGCTGGATCTGACACTGCGTGGTGTTCAGTCCCAGCTAAAAGAGAAGAGGCATCCGTGGGAGCGGTCGAAGGGTTTTGATGCTTCCTGTCCGCTCTCTGAATTTGTCGAGGTCGACGGTGTTGACTTGGCCTGCCTGTCGCTGCAGCTCTACCGTAATGAGCTACTGCAACAGTCAGGTAGCACCCGGGATATGCTCTTCCCAGTGGCAGATCTGCTGGCCGATATCAGCCGCGTCTTTACCCTGCTACCGGGGGATGTAGTGATGACCGGCACCCCTGCCGGCGTCGGTCCATTGCATTCAGGTGATCGGCTGCGTGCGGAGCTCGGTAGTCTGCTATCGGTGGGTACGCGGGTGGTTTGATTCCACAATAATCCGGGGACCGGGTGTAGGAGCGAACTTGTTCGCGAAGAACATGCCCTGGAGCCTGATCGCGAATAAATTCGCTCCTACAGATGCACTTTTTTCTATGAATACAGCGCTTCAGGACTATTGTGCATAGCCACTTCAAGTTTTTCTCTGCGTCCCATCTTTGACGCGTGCAATCAGTTCCCACCGTAGAGGTTGACCCCCGCCACTGCGAAATCTCCATTGTTGTTGGTAATGGTAAACTGCTTGAACGGGTAGCGGAATGAGTGGTCACTAGCACGGATCACCGAATTGCCATCCAGTAGTACCTCGATCTGGCCATTGGCATCACGTCGCCACTGAAGTTGGTGGCTGTTACCGTCACCGATGTCATCGATATCGACTCTGTCGATGACGCCGGTGCGGCCGCTGCGCCTGCTCAGCAGCTCGAGTGATGCTCTGCGGCCGGTATAGAGTACCAGTTGGTAACCTGAGTTGCCTTCCGCACCTTGATAGAGACCAAACTTGATCTCTCCCTCTTCGGATGGGGCGTTGTGGACCGACAGCTCCATTTCTGCGGCGAAGACACTGGGGACCGCTATCGGTAGCTGGATCTCTGCAGGTTGGTAACGATCCGTCGTTGCGGGAGGGGGCGAGGTCTGCTGCTGTCGATCTCTCTTCTGTAGTGCGCCTTGGAGTAGTGCGCCCAGCAGTGCCTTGCCGATATCCTCTTTCTCTCTTCGCTGTTCAGGCTCCGGCTTAGCAACTTGTTGCTGACGGCTGCGGGAGCGAAGTCCCAGGCGTCCATCCACCCAGAACTGACCCGAACGGACCTGCCATGCAGGGTCCTGCTGGAAATCGCCGTCAGAGAAGTCCTCTACTACCAACTGATTACGCCAAGGCCAGTTGTAGTGCTCGACCATATCCTCCAGGGCGTTGAGTAGCCAGCGATCGGCAGCTCGCTGATTTCTTGCCTTTTCAGTGACCTCTTTCAGCTGGTCCACCAGCTTTTGTAGCTGCTCATTTTCTGAGTCGGCAGCATAGCTTGAGGTGGTAATTGTTGTCAGAAATAGCAGGAGGGCGATAACGGTAATACGCATGGCGGGATTTCCTCTCAGGGTTATTACCCCATTTCAGTACAGAGACGACGATAATTCAACTGCTAGATTCAAAATTTATCGACTTTGTTTTACAAATAGGCTTGCCTTGGCAGGCCAAAAAACTCTGTATCGACCAATATGGAGGGGCGGTAGGAGATGAAATAGGCTGGCAGGTGGTGAGTTTCTCTCTCAAGGTGTTAAAATGGCCGTCTTTTTTCGATTTTACCGGGGTAGATAGACCATGTTCAGCAAAGATATGCAGATTGGCGGTTATGACGACGAGCTGTGGGCGGCAATAGAGGGTGAGGTGTGCCGCCAGGAAGAGCATATCGAGCTGATCGCATCGGAGAACTACACCAGCCCACGAGTGATGCAGGCTCAGGGCTCTGTCTTGACCAATAAATATGCAGAAGGCTATCCCGGCAAGCGTTACTACGGCGGTTGTGAGTTTGTGGATAAAGCCGAGCAATTGGCAATTGATCGCGCTAAGCAGTTGTTTGGTGCCGATTACGCCAATGTCCAGCCTCACTCCGGCTCTCAGGCCAATGCTGCTGTCTATATGGCTCTCTGCGCACCCGGTGATACCGTACTCGGCATGAGTTTGGCCCACGGTGGCCACCTTACTCATGGTGCCAAGCCCAATTTCTCCGGCAAGCTCTACAATGCTGTTCAGTACGGCCTGAATTCCGAGACCGGTGAGATCGATTACGATGAGGTGGCTAGTCTCGCTCGTGAGCACAAGCCGAAGATGATTATTGCAGGATTCTCAGCTTACTCGCGTGTCATTGACTGGCAGCGTTTCCGTGATATTGCCGACGAAGTGGGTGCTTACTTGTTTGTCGATATGGCCCATGTCGCTGGTTTAGTTGCAGCAGGTCACTACCCCAGTCCGGTACAGATTGCCGATGTCACCACTACGACCACCCACAAGACCCTGCGCGGTCCCCGTGGTGGTCTGATTCTGGCCAAGTCCAATGAGGCGATCGAGAAGAAACTCAACTCACTGGTCTTTCCCGGTATTCAGGGCGGCCCATTGATGCATGTGATCGCCGCCAAGGCGGTCGCCTTTAAAGAGGCTATGGAGCCGGATTTCAAGGCTTACCAGCAGCAGGTAATAACCAATGCCCAGGCGATGGCCAGGTGTTTATCGCTCGCGGTTACGATGTGGTCTCCGGTGGTACCGATGATCACCTGTTCCTGGTCAGCTTTATCGAAGCGGGTCTTACCGGTAAGGATGTGGATGCATGGCTGGGTGCCGCCAATATCACCGTCAACAAAAACTCCGTCCCTAACGATCCCCAGTCACCTTTTGTCACCAGCGGCATCCGTGTCGGTACTCCTGCGCTGACCACTCGCGGTATCGGTGAAGCCGAGTCGGCTGATCTGGCGGGCTGGATGTGCGATCTGATTGATAGCCGCGGTGATCAGGCGATGATTAATCAGGTGAAGGCCAAGGCACTTGCGTTGTGCAAGAGCCATCCCGTCTATAAATAGCAGGTGTAACCTATGAGATGTCCTTTTTGTGGCGCCCAGGATACCAAGGTCGTAGACTCCCGCCTTTTTGGCGAGGGTGATCAGGTGCGCCGCAGACGGGAGTGCGCGGTCTGCAAAGAGCGTTTTACCACCTACGAGTCAGCAGAGCTCAACCTCCCCCGGGTGGTTAAACAGGATGGCAGCCGTGTTCCGTTCGACGGCCGCAAGCTGGCGGCAGGGATGATACGGTCGCTGGAGAAACGTCCGGTAGGTACTGAACAGGTGGATGACGCCATTAATCATATCCGTCGCAAGCTGCTGGCGACGGGGGATCGTGAGGTCCCTTCCCGGCAGATCGGTGAGTGGGTAATGGACGAGCTGCGTAAACTGGATCAGGTGGCCTATGTCCGCTTTGCCTCAGTCTATCGTAAGTTCGAGGACGTCAACGCCTTCCGCGAAGAGATTGAGCGCCTGGAGACAGAGCTTCCCCCTGAGGTCAGGCGGCAACAGCTAGACCTGCTGGATGGGGGAAAGGACGATTGAGTACAACTGATGACAGCCGACATATGGCGCGGGCCTTACGTCTGGCTGAGCGGGGGCTTTACAGCACGCATCCCAATCCCCGGGTAGGTTGTGTTTTGGTGCGCGGTGGCGAAGTCGTGGGTGAGGGCTACCATCGCCGTGCTGGGGGTCCCCATGCAGAGCGCTTTGCATTGGCTGCGGCAGGTAGTCTGGCACGCGGTGCCACTGCCTATGTCACTCTTGAACCCTGTTGCCACCAGGGCAGAACCCCTCCCTGTACCGATGGTTGATCGAAGCGGGTGTGAGTCGGGTGGTGGCTGCCATGCAGGACCCCAACCCACAGGTGGCCGGCAGAGGTTTAGCGTTGCTGTCCGAGGCCGGCATTAGTGTCGAGCATGGCTTATGGCGGCTCAGGCCAAGGCGCTTAACCCCGGTTTTGTTAAACGCATGACGGCGGGTCTTCCCTATGTTCGCTGCAAGCTGGCGATGAGTCTGGATGGGCGCACGGCGATGGCCAGTGGTGAGAGTAAGTGGATTACCGGCACTGAAGCGCGAGCTGATGTGCAGCGTCTGCGTGCCCGCAGTGATGCTATCGTCACCGGCATCGGTACCGTGCTGGCGGATGATCCGTCGATGAATGTAAGAATTGAGCATCAGCGGCTCCTTGGCGTTGAGTCAGAGGATGAGCTGCCCCAGCCGATGCGGGTGGTGCTCGATCCTCGGCTGGAGATGCCGCTGGATGCAGGAATGTTTCAGCGTGAAGGTAGAACTCAGGTGATCTGCAGTGGTAAGCCGGGAGCATCTGGTGATGCTGTGGTGGCTGCAGGTGGGGAGCTTTTCTCCCTCTCGGGCGATGAACGATCAATCGATCTCAACGAAGTGATGAAGCATCTTGCAGGTCAGGAGATCAACGAGGTACTGATTGAAGCGGGTGCAACGCTGGCCGGCGCTGCGCTGGCCGCCGGGATTGTCGATGAGCTGGTGGTCTACGCGGCGCCTCATATTATGGGTGATGGCGGGCGAGGTCTGTTTCATCTCCCTGGTCTTGAGCGGATGCGGGATAGGATCGAGTTGGAATTCAGCGATGTTCGGATGGTTGGGCGGGATTTGCGGATCACCGTGAGGCCGGTTGTTTGAAATAGTGTAGTCAAAGTTAAGGTAGGTTTTCACTGCGACCTCTGTGCTTCTCCGCGTTCTCTGCGTTCCGCTTTTAGGCGGTTCCTTAACTAATCGGATCGATAAGATGTTTACAGGTATTATTCAGGCAGTCGGCACTATTGCCGCTATTGAGTCCCGCGGTGGCGACGTAAGGCTGCGTATTCAGAGTGGTGGCCTGCCACTGTCTGACGTGCAACTGGGCGACAGTATTGCCACCAACGGCATCTGCCTGACAGCGGTTGAGCTGCCGGGGGATGGCTTCGCTGCCGATGTCTCGCGGGAGACGTTGTCGTTGAGCACCCTGGGTGGGCTGAGACCCGGAAGCCGGGTTAATCTGGAGAAGGCACTGACCCTCTCCGCTCCCTTGGGTGGTCATCTGGTCAGTGGGCACGTTGATGGTGTCGGTCAGGTAGTGGATCGGCATGAAGATGGTCGCTCCATCCGTTTTAGCGTCGAGGCACCCGCTGAGCTGGCCCGCTATATTGCTCATAAGGGCTCGATCTGTGTCGATGGTGCCAGTCTTACGGTCAATCGTGTGGATGGTAATCGTTTCGATCTTAATATTGTTCCACATACGATGGCGGAGACGGTGATGGCCGACTACCGTAGTGGTACACAGGTGAATCTGGAAGTGGATCTAGTGGCGCGCTACCTGGAGCGACTGTTACTGGGTGAGTCGGCTGCCATTCCCGGGCAGGCTGCAGCTTCCGGTATCGATATGACGCTGCTGGCAAAGAGTGGATTTCTCCGCTGATTTCCCGCTTTTCTCTACTGTTTAGTCTCGGAAGCTTGGGTGTTGGCCCCAGTTTTGTTAAACTTCGCGGTTCATTTTTGTGCGCGCTGAAGGCGTAGTAGTAGTTATGGCATTCAATACAACTGAAGAAATCATAGAAGACCTGCGGCAGGGCAAGATGGTTGTCATCATGGATGATGAGGATCGGGAAAATGAGGGTGACCTGCTGATGGCGGCGGAGATGGTGACGCCGGAGGCGGTCAACTTTATGGCACGCTATGGGCGTGGACTGATCTGTTTGACTCTCACCAAGGAGCGTTGTCAACAGTTGCGCCTGCCTTTGATGGTGGATGTCAACGAGGCTCAGTACTCCACCAACTTCACTGTTTCTATTGAGGCCGCTGAAGGGGTTACTACAGGTATCTCTGCCGCTGATCGTGCCATCACCGTTCAAGCTGCGGTGAAAGAGGATGCGCTACCACAGGATCTGGTGCAGCCTGGACATATCTTCCCGTTGATGGCTCAGCCGGGTGGTGTGCTGGTGCGTGCTGGTCACACCGAGGCAGGATGCGATCTGGCGCGTCTTGCCGGTGTCTCGCCGGCAGCGATGATTGTCGAAATCCTCAATGAGGATGGCACCATGGCACGCCGCCCCGACCTGGAGAAGTTTGCCGAAGAGCACGACCTCAAGATTGGCACCATCGCCGATCTGATCCACTATCGTGTCAGCAATGAAAAGACCATCGAGCGTGTTAGTGAGTGTATGCTGCCGACCGAGTATGGCGATTTCCGTCTAGTCGCCTATCAGGACAGCATTGACAATGAGCTGCATCTGGCACTGGTGTTAGGGGATATTGAGGCGGAGAAGCCGGCCTTGGTGCGTGTGCATATGCAGAATACCTTGTGTGACCTTTTCTCCACCTCTCGCAAAGGGTGCAGCAGTTGGCCTCTGGAGAGTGCCATGAAGCGAATAGCGGAAGAGGGTGAAGGGGTCGTTGTGCTGCTACGAAACCACGATACCAGCCGGGAAATTCTTCAGCGGATGCACGACTTTAAGGTCCACGGCAAGGAAGATCCGGCACCTCAGCGTGAGATACCTGGGCATCTGCGTACCTTTGGTATTGGTGCCCAAATCATCGCTGATCTGGGTGTGCGTAAGATGCGGGTGCTGAGTTCACCTATGAGTATGCACGGCATCTCCGGTTTTGATCTTGAGGTGGTGGAGTACGTCAACTGCAAGTAAATTTCGATATGCACCGGTTCAGCAGCCTGTGGAAAAGGGTGTTGGATCGATATCGCAGTTTTTAATTCGATCAACGAACAGGTTACTAACCTGTTGAATGTAAGGTCTGACAATATGGCAATTAAAACCATCGAGGGCGCACTGACCGTCCATAACACCCGTTTCTGCCTGGTTGTGGCGCGCTTTAACAGCTTTGTTGTTGAGAGCCTGTTGGAAGGGGCTATAGACGCACTGAAGCGCCATGGTGCGGATGATTCAGATATCACGATCATTCGTGTGCCGGGTGCTTTCGAGATGCCTCTGGTGTTGGAGAAAATAGCCGCCAAAGGTGATTACGATGCCATTGTTGCCTTGGGTGCAGTGATCCGTGGCGGAACACCCCACTTCGACTTTGTTGCAGGCGAGTGCGTCAAAGGGATGGCTCAGGTGACTTTGAAATACCAGATGCCGATCGCTTTCGGTGTGTTGACCGTCGATACCATTGAGCAGGCAATTGAGCGTGCCGGTACCAAAGCGGGCAACAAGGGTGCGGAGGCGGCAATGTCTGCCGTCGAGATGGTCAACGTATTGCGCCAGATCGGCTGATGAGTAAAAAACGCAGCCAGGCTCGCCACCATGCAGTACAGGCGGTTTACCAGTGGCAGGTGACCGGCCAGGATATCCGCGATATCCATAACCAGTTTCTTTCTGAACAGGATACCGGCACCTTCGAACTGGACTACTTTGATGTACTGCTGCACGGAATTCCAAACCACCTGAGTGAGTTGGACGAGAAGTTGGCTCCCTGTCTCGACCGCTCGATTGAGAGTGTCGATCCGGTGGAGCGTGCAATTCTCCGCCTGGGGGCATTCGAATTGCTGCATCAGCTCGAGGTGCCCTACCGGGTGGTGATTAATGAGGCGGTGGAGTTGGCAAAGGTGTTCGGTGCCGAGCAGGGCCATCGCTTCGTCAATGGTGTCCTCGATAAACTGGCTCAGCAGGTGCGTGAGACGGAGATTAAGTCGAGGAAGCCGTCCTGATTCAGGTGGAATCAGTTGGGAGTAAATAACCCCCCCTGTTGATCTCGCGCCAAGACGCAAAGCCGCAAAGAAAAACAGGGAATCAACTCATCATCGGGCACTTCTTCAGTGCTTGCGATTGTGCGCTGGGCAAGGATAGTTGTACCTTATAAGGTACTATTTTCCACAAGTTTTTAGTGAGTGCGGCCTGTCTCCTTAGCGCCTTAGCGCCTTTGCGCGTGATTGAAAGCGCTGCACAGGTATCGATTCAGTCAGAGTAAGAATCCACTCTCCAGTCTCAGCGCTTTTTATGCCATTATCTCCCCCATGGCACTCTCCGAGTTTGAACTGATCCGAAGCTATTTTTCTCACACCGGCAGCGTCGCAATGACGTGTTGCTGGGGGTGGGGGATGACTGCGCGCTGTTGCAGCCACCTTCCGGTATGCAACTGGCGGTAAGTATCGATACCCTGGTTGAGGGAGTACACTTTTTCCCTAATACTGATCCCGAATCCTTGGGTCACAAGACGCTGGCCGTCAATCTTAGCGATCTGGCCGCGATGGGTGCGCAGCCCGCGTGGGTGACTCTTGCCCTGACACTTCCGCGCAGTGACCCCTCTTGGCTGGAGGGTTTCAGTCGCGGTTTTGCCGATTTGGCCGAGCGCTATGGTGTTCAGCTGATAGGGGGGGACACCACCTCCGGTCCACTCAATATCTCTGTGCAGGTACACGGTTTTGTTGAACCCGCCAAGGCACTGCGCCGTGATGCAGCGCAGCCGGGTGATCTCATCTATGTCACAGGTACTCTGGGTGATGCCGGTTTGGCCCTGCTTCAGGCTCAGGGGCGTTATGCTCTGAATGCCGCTGTTGATGAGCTGAAGCTGCACCTGGAAAGGCCTGAGCCGAGAATCAATGTAGGGATTGCCGTGGCGGGTATTGCCGCTGCCGGCATCGATATTTCGGATGGACTCTTGTCCGATCTTGGCCATATCTGCCGCGCCAGTGGTGTGGGTGCCACACTGCAGTTGACGCAGATACCTCTTTCGGCGGCAGTAGCGGCTTATATCGAAGAGAGCGGCGATTGGGCGGTGCCGCTTGCGGCAGGGGACGATTATGAACTCTGCTTGACGGTACCCGACCGCAGGCGTGATGTGTTTGAGTCGCTGGCCAGTGAGATGGATGTTGAGCTGACGTTGATAGGTAGAGTCGAGGAGGGTAGTGGCGTGCGCATTGTCGATGGCAGTGGTGAAGTGGTTAGCATTAGACGGCAGGGCTTTGAGCACTTTTATGACTGACCGGGGCCCAACTGGAAAAATCCGATCCATCTACTTGCCTTTGGGCTGGGGTCGGGCGCAGCCCCCAAGGCACCCGGTACCTTCGGCACTCTGGCGGCGGTGCCTCTCTATCTGTTGATGCAACCGCTGTCGCCCGAGATTTATCTGTTACTTGTAATACTGCTATTTGCCCTTGGGGTCTGGTTATGTGACCGTACTTCGAAAGATTTGGGGGTACATGACCACGGCGGTATCGTCTGGGACGAGTGGGTCGGTTTTCTCTTTACCCTCTGGCTGGCCCCCCCCGGATTTGGCTGGCTGGTGGCGGGCTTTATCCTCTTTCGTCTGTTCGATATCCTCAAGCCCTGGCCCATTGGCTGGCTCGATCGGCAGGTGGCAGGCGGTTGGGGTATTATGCTTGATGACATGCTGGCCGGGCTCTTCGGTTTTATTCTCCTGCAGCTGGGTGTTTACCTGGTGCAGTAACTCGTTTGGATATTGGGAGATTTTATGGTTCTCAGAGTAAAGTCATTCATACCAATACTGTTCCCCCTCTTTTTCTTATTTCTTCTCAACAGCAGCCTCGTAACTGCTGAACCCACTCCGGGAAAAAAGTTTGGCGACTGGTTGCATGAGTGTGAGGCCGCAGGCGAGGGAGAGCCTATCTGTGCACTTACTCAGGCGGTGCCCACCTCGGATGGAAAAGGCACACTTCTGAAATTGACAATCCGTAAACTGGGGAAAGAGCAGGTGCCGATTCTGGTGGCACTGGTGCCCCTGGGTATCTATCTGCCTCCGGAATTGTCGCTATGGTCGACAATGGCCCACAGTTTTCGCTTGTAGTGCAAACCTGTACTGTTCAAGGCTGTGAGGCATTCATTCCGCAGAATCCAAAAGAGTTGTGGCGGCTAAAGGCCGGCAAGAAGTTACTTATTGGCTTTAAGGCTAAGCGTGGCCCCTCTACGGTGACCGTTCCAGTCTCCCTGGAAGGTGTTTCTGAAGGGCTTCTGGCACTGGGCTGGAAAGGGTGGTGAGTTGGCGCCGCGGATGGGAATCCGGCAGAATTTTGAGCTGACCTATGTTATTCGCGACTCTTACCAGCTGAAACCGTTGCTGAAAGGCTACCCCAAGAATATGTTGCCTGATTGATTATTTCTTGTTCCGAGCGTAGCCTCTGTATACGCTTAGGGAAAGCCTTGTACTGTAGCTATAGAACTGCGAGATCATCATGAAAGGAAAGCCGGTCTCTACCCTCCTCCTGCTGTTTGCTCTTCTCTCGCTTCCTGTTATCGCCACTGCTGTCGATAAAATAAAGGTGATGGCGCTGTTCCCGGGAAAGGCGATGGTGGAGATTGACGGTACCCGCCGATTTTTACGCCAGGGTCAACCCTCCCCCGAGGGAGTGCTTCTGGTTTCTGCGACCGCCAAGGAAGCGGTGATCGAAGTTGATGGCCGGCAGGAGCGCTATGGCCTGGGTTCCCAATTTGGTGGCAGTTTCGCCAAGCGCCAGGTGGCGGAAGTAAAGATTGTACGGAATGCTTCGGGTGCTTTTATTACCACCGGTAGCATCAACGGTCGGCTCACTGAGATGGTGGTGGATACCGGGGCTACCCTGGTTGCCATGAGCGAGACTGAAGCGAGGCGACTGGGAATCCAGTACCGCCTGCATGGAGAGCGGACGATGGTTCAGACCGCCTCAGGCACGGCGGCCGCTCACTACGTGACGCTGGATAAGGTTCAGGTTGGTGAGATCTCTCTGCAACAGGTCAAGGCGGTAGTTGTTGCTGGTACCAGTCCTAAGACTGTTCTGCTTGGTATGAGCTTTCTGAAGCGCCTGGATATGGAGAATAGTGGTGAACTGTTGATGCTTCGGCGGCAATTCTGACCTCGCCATAGAAGCCGTTGGCGTTGTGCCTTATAGTTTAAGAAGATTTTCCGGGAGAAAGCGGCGGTAACGCACTATTGGCTTGAGTTTTCCGTGCGTGTCGATACGGTATTTACGATATGTACCTCCCAACTTGCCGATAATGTGGCAGCCCTCTTTTCCCTCGTCAAGCTGTAGACAGATCTCTCCTTTCTGGTTGATTCGCCAGTTACCCAGTCGCTGTTCCCACAACCGCTCCTGTCTTACTTCACCACTGTTTGCGTAGTAGGTGAAGCTGGTTGTGCCGGTGTTGAGGTTTAGCGCTTCCACAGTGTTGTCGGCAAAGAGCTTTCTTGTCTCTTCACCGTTTAGGAGGATTAGCTGATTACTGCTGTTTCTGAGCGGATTGCAGCCACTAATAGTGGCCACAATGAGGATAAGTGTGGTCAATATTAATGGAGGTGTGTGCATCGCTGTTGCTCCTGCTTTTTCTTTATGAGTGACGGGTTATATACATAAAGACATGGTCACCCATGCCACCGTTTTTTATGTTGGATTCAAAATCGTGCCCCTCGCCGTCGAGCAAGATCAGTCTTGCTTGTTTAGGCCGGCCTTGATCAGCCTGGGCCTGACGGATGGCATGGTGCCAGTTCTGTGCCCGCACTAGACGACTGGCTCCCTGTCGCTGGTCAATGATCGTTGTGTCGTCAACATTGGATTAGGGGAGGGTACTGATTCTTTTCAGAGCCGCTTCGTTCGTCTATTTCTTATTTTTCTGACGATGCGCATGATAGTCAACGGTTTTGCTTCGTCTGGTGGCAGTACCGCCATCAGTCTTCTGGTTCTCTGCTTTCCCCTCTTGTGTGAAACAGTTTTCACTACCCATGCATTCTCAGTGTCGTAATAGAGTTCGACCTGCTCTTTGAGGTTGTAGGATAGGCGGGACCAAGAGTGGCGAGAGCAGGTCGTCTTCAAGGCCTTTGCAGGCTTCCCCATTACCATGATTTTGCTGTTTTCTGGAGGTAGACAGGACCAGTTGCGCTTTAGTTCGCTGCCATCAGACCTGCTTCTGATAACAGTGAAGCTTGAGGATTTGGGATTACTGGGGTGGAACAGGGAGTCAGGATCGCCGCTACTGATAAGTTGTCGGTAGTTTGAAGTGAGACTCTGGTACTCAAGAGTGGGTATGGCGAAGTTAATATCGCGTTTGTAGCGGCGCTTTCGCATATCCTCTACCACATACCAGCTGCCTCCCTTTTCCAGTAGTTTCTCCACCTGCCCATCTGAGTAAATGAAGATGGTGTCAACAGGATAATAGGGCTGGGTGGGCGCGAGCCGGGTAGCAGTTGATACCTCCTGGGGGGCGGCCCAGCAGGGTGCTGCCATCATTAGCAGTAAAAGCGCCTGTTTACTTGAAATCATCCCAGTATTTCCCGCGAAATCTGTTTTGCTCAATCGTGGTTATCATCATAGTTACTGTTTCTTAGTGAAGCCTTAAGGACCTAATGATTATTACTGGGCATAAGATGTGAGTTCATAAATTAACCATAAGGGCCTGTATTTGCTTCCCTACCGGAGGTGATTTTTCAGAGGAGTATCTGTGTTTTACTTAAGAGCAACGTTTGGTGCACAGTTTTTATTCCATATCAGGAGAAAAAAAGAGAGAAGTGCGATGGAGTTCAAAAAAGAGCCTCCGACAAGGTGATGAGGGGGTACAAAAGAGGGAGAGTACAGGTCATCCCTCTTTATTTGTTACGGGAGCACCATAAGCAGGCAGTTACGCCACCCCCGAATGGGGGTGTGAAGTTTTGGCTGTGGACGAAAGGGAGGGTGCTCCGGCAACCGCTGTTGCCGGGGATTATTTCTTGCTTTCTATCAGTGCGTATGCCGAGTGGTTGTGAATTGATTCAAAATTCTCTGATTCCACCACGTATGAGCCGAAACGTTGATCATTGTTGAGACGTCCGGCGACATCCCGCACCATATCTTCAACAAATTTCGGGTTATCGTAAGCGTGTTCCGTAACCTGCTTCTCATCAGGGCGCTTGAGCAGGCTATAGAGCTGGCATGACGCCTCCTCTTCAACCAGATCAATAATCTCCTCTATCCAGACAAAACCACTGGTTTTTGCCTGAACCGTGACATGTGAGCGTTGGTTATGGGCACCACGGTCTGAGATCTTTTTCGAGCAGGGGCAGAGGCTGGTGACCGGCACTACCACCTTGACATGCATGCTGCTTCACCATCGTGGATCTCGCCAATCAGTGTCACGTCATAGTCGAGCAGGCTCTGTACGTTGGAGACTGGTGCGGTCTTATTGACAAAGTAAGGGAAGTTCATCTCAAGATGACCTGAGTTGGCTTCCAGTTTGTCCGCCATCTCTTGTAGCATCTCGCGGAATGAGGTGACGCTAATCTCTTTTTCATGGGCGTTCAGAATCTCCACAAAACGGGACATGTGGGTGCCCTTGAAGTTGTGTGGGAGATTGACGTACATGTTGAAGTTGGCAACAGTGTGTTGCTCACCGTCAGTGCGGTCTTTTACCCTTATCGGGTGGCGGATATCCTTGATCCCCACCTTATTAATGGCAATCTGGCGGGTATCTTCGCTGTTCTGAACGTCAGCGATGTCACAGCTGGTTGTCACTATATCAATCCTCGACGCAGTCAGTGCTATCAGAGCGTTTGCTGCAATGATTCTATAATCAGTAGCGGTACACTAGCGCATTGACGTTGCCAGAAAAACCAGCAAATAGGCGGGTTTTCATTGTCTTAGGCTAATGGCATTGCCGCTGGGAAACGGGCAATTATGAACGTAGCGGCAGTCGGGCGCAAGAAAATGAACTTTTAGGGGTATTGTTTTGTTGTATAGCACGCTCAATGGGAGCGGGAGATTATGTAGTTGGCGATCCAGCGTAGCGGATTGGCGCATTCATCCAGGGCGTCCAGGCTGACCAGTGCCTCATGGTGGAGCCGCTGGGACATCTCCTTGGCGGCTTCCAGGCCCATGAGGGAGGGGTACGTTGCTTGTCGTTGGCGCTATCCTTTCCTTTGGTCTTACCGATAACCTCGGTTTCACCCTCGATATCGAGGATGTCATCCTGCACCTGGAAGGCGAGACCGATACATTTTGCGTAGTGATCCAGGCTTTGTATCTGCTCTCTCGTCGCCGTCGTGGCACTGAGTGCACCCAGGCGGACGCTGGCGCGAATCAGTGCGCCGGTCTTGTGGATATGCATTGTCTCCAACTGAGTGAGGTCAATCTGTTGCCCTACCGCCTCAAGGTCTAACGCCTGTCCCCCTGCCATTCCACGAGAGCCGCTGGCGTTAGCCAGCTCCTCTATCATTTGCAGGCGGGTTGAGGGAGGTATTGCGAGCTCACCCTCTTTACACAGCACCTTGAAGGCGAGAGTTTGTAGTGCATCACCGGTGAGAATCGCGGTTGCTTCGTCAAAGGCGATGTGGCAAGTAGGTTGACCCCGGCGTAGTTCATCGTCATCCATCGCCGGCAGGTCGTCATGAACCAGGGAGTAGGCGTGGATCAGTTCAACGGCACAAGCGGCGCCATTGAGCTGTTCGGCAGGAACCCCCAAGGCACGTCCGGTGGCGTAGACCAGTAGTGGGCGTACCCGTTTACCGCCGTTGAGAGTGGCATGACGCATCGCCTGATGCAGTTTTCCCGGTTGAATGCCGGCTGCCGGCAGGTGCTGTTCAAGCGCCTGCTCGACTCTTTCGCGGCAACTATCGAGGTAGGGTTTGAGAAGGTGTTTAGTGGTCACTGTTAAAGGCTTCCGGCTCGGCATCGATACGTTTATCCGAGAGGATCTGTACTTTCTGCTCGGCCTCTTTCAAGGCCTGTTGGCAGTTACGGGTAAGCTCGACTCCCCGGCCGAAAGAGGCCAATGACTCCTCCAGGTTGAGGTCGCCACGCTCAAGTGTCTCCACCAGAGCCTCCAGTTCACTCAGCCCCTCTTCAAACGAGAGGCTCTTCTTTCTCTTTGCCGTCACGGTACAACTCGCTGCTGTTATGTATTTGTGCAACCTTACCGAGCTCAATGGTGAGGGTCAATCCATTGCTGTAGATGAGTGTCGGACTGGCTCTCGCGTGGAGTGAGTGTGGCGTGTAAACTCTGCGGTCAAGTTTAAGTTTATGGAAGATTTCTCCACGATGAGCAGCAGTTCTTACGACGCCTCGGATATTGAAGTACTGAGTGGCCTGGAGCCGGTACGCAAACGACCGGGCATGTATACCGATACCACGCGCCCCAACCACCTGGCTCAGGAGGTCATTGATAACAGTATCGATGAGGCGATCGTAGGCCATGCGGATAGCATTGAGGTGACGCTGTTCAAGGACGGGTCCCTTGAAGTGCAGGACAACGGGCGCGGTATGCCGGTGGATATTCATCCACAGCAGGGGCTGCCTGGGGTTGAAGTGATTCTGACCAAACTCCATGCAGGCGGAAAATTCTCCAATAAAAATTATCAGTTCTCCGGTGGCCTGCACGGTGTCGGTGTCTCGGTGGTCAACGCCCTTTCGAAACATCTGGAGGTGTGGGTCAAACGCGGAGGAGTGGAGTACAACATCGCCTTTGCTGACGGCTATAAGGCTTCCGACCTGGAAGAGGTGGGGAAGGTTGGCCGTAATAACACCGGTACCCGGGTCCGTTTCTGGCCCAACCAGAAATATTTTGATTCCAGCAAATTTTCACTGCGGCAACTGCGCCACGTGCTGCGTGCCAAGGCGGTACTCTGCCCCGGCCTGAAGGTGACCTTTAGTGATGAGGCCAGTGGTGATCGAGATCACTGGTGCTATGAGGATGGTCTGAAAGATTATCTGCTTGATGCCCTGAATGGACTGGAACGGCTTCCCCAGGAACCGTTTGTCGGCACTATGAAAGGCAACTCAGAGGCTGCTGATTGGGCGCTGGTCTGGCTGCCCGAGGGGGGGGAGGGGGTAGCTGAAAGTTATGTCAACCTGATACCAACCTCCCAGGGGGGAACCCATGTCAACGGGCTGCGCAGTGGCTTGACCGATGCGGTGCGGGATTTTTGTGAATTTCGCAACCTGTTGCCGAGGGGGGTTAAACTGGCGCCGGACGATGTCTGGAACGGCTGCAGCTATGTGCTGTCGGTCAAGTTGATTGATCCCCAGTTTTCCGGGCAGACCAAAGAACGCCTCTCCTCCAGGGAGTGCGCCGCCTTTGTCTCCGGGGTAGTAAAAGATTCGTTCAGTCTGTGGCTCAATCAGCATACCGAATGGGGTGAGTTGATTGCCGAGCTGGCGATCAACTCTGCTCAGTCCCGTCTGCGTGCCGGACGCAAGGTACAACGTAAGAAGGTGACTCAGGGGCCGGCGCTGCCGGGTAAGCTGGCCGACTGTAGTGCCGTCGATCCCTTGCGGAGTGAGCTGTTCCTGGTGGAGGGTGATTCGGCGGGTGGCTCGGCGAAGCAGGCACGTGATCGGGAGTTTCAGGCGATTATGCCGTTGCGGGGCAAAATCCTGAATACCTGGGAAGTGCATTCGGCAGAGGTGCTTGCTTCACAGGAGGTGCATGATATCTCGGTGGCGATCGGCGTAGAGCCGGGTACCGATGATCTGAGCAAGCTACGTTTTGGTAAGGTCTGCATTCTGGCTGATGCCGATTCCGACGGTCTGCATATCGCCACCTTGCTGTGTGCACTCTTCCTGCGCCATTTTCGTAAATTGGTACTGGAGGGGCACGTCTACCGTGGCGATGCCGCCACTCTATCGTATCGACATCGGCAAGCAGGTGTTCTACGCTCTCGATGATGCAGAAAAACAGGGTATTATCGACAGAATTGCGGCGGAGAAGATCAAGGGGAAGGTCTCGGTTCAACGTTTTAAAGGGTTGGGCGAGATGAATCCGTCGCAGTTGCGTGAGACCACAATCCACCCGGATACCCGTCGTCTGGTGCGGTTGACGGTGGACGCCGGTGACGATACCAACAGTATGATGGATATGTTGCTGGCGAAGAAGCGTGCCTCAGATAGAAAAAGCTGGTTGCAGGAGAAGGGGGATCTGGCGGAAGTGTAAAGGAACTGTGGATCAATTGGTGACTCTGTAATCTTATATCCTAAATTAATTTAGAGTGGCTATGCGCAATAGTCCTGAAGCACTATCTTCATAGAAATAAAGTGCATCTGTAGGAGCGAATTTATTCGCGACCAGGCGACCGGGCATGTTCTTCGTGAACAAGTTCGCTCCTACACCCGGTTCCCGGATTATTGTGCACAGCCATGTTAATTAGTAACTCCTTAAACTGTCGTTTGCGGTGCCATGTATAGAGAGGCGGGGCGTAATGGGTGTTGAAATAGTTAAGAAGCTTATTCTCTTGTTGATGCTTAGCCTTTGGATAGGTTCTGTTCCGGCGAGGGAAATGGGGCCGGTATCCAGTGAGGAAGATAACTCCTATGTGGAGGATTATGTCTGGGAAGAGAAAGCCATCACACTCCCATCCTACCCAAAAGATAGCGATCTGCTGGAGTTTGATGTCGATGTGGCGGACTCCCCTTTTCGTTATTACATCGATCCGGAATCACTCAGCTTTAATCTCGAAGAAGGTGTTGTTCGTTACACTCTGGTGATTCGTTCCGGTAGGGGGGGGGAGAATGTCGCATATGAGGGAATTCGCTGTAACACCTCAGAGTATAAGGTCTACGCTTACGGCAGTAGAGGGCGCTTGCGGCCAACCTCAAATCCCAAGTGGAGGAGCGTCTCCAATATCGGCAATACACGCTATCGGGGTGATCTGTCGGTGCATTACCTTTGTGGTCGGAAATCTGAAGTGATGAGTAAGGAGAAGATGCTGCGGAATCTCCGCTATGGTGGAGCGCCTACGGAGAGTATCTTCAAATAAGCGGTAAAGCTGTATTAATATCGCCCCACCCTCCCTTTATTACAGCTCGTACGTTGATCGGCATATCGATCGGTGGGCTTGATATCTTGCGATAACCAACTGAAAATCTTGCCAATAGACTACTATTGGTTATTGATGGCATCCCTTGTGATCTTGTATCGCCTGAACGCAGTTCAATTGACCTGGACTCAATTCGAAGGCTCCTTAAGGTCCTTTTTGGCCCGACCTAAGAATTCCTTAAGAAACATTTGGTAGAAAGGCATCACCCCCCTCGATTCACACCAGATGAGAGCTAGGGGAGGGGCCGCCATCGAGTGGTAGAGGATTCATATTGATTGTCTATGAAGACGTACCAATACCGGGATAGCTAAGTCAATGAGAGTGTTGCTGGTTGAAGACGATCCACTGCTGGGTGATGGTATTGCCGTCGGCCTGGAGCAGTTGGGTTACACCGTCGATTGGGTGCAGGATGGCAACCAGGCGGAACACGCACTGCAGGATGAAGCATTTGATCTGACTGTGCTGGATATCGGCCTGCCGGGTCAGGATGGATTAACCCTGCTCAAGAAGGTGCGAAGCAGCGGCAGTGACTTGCCTGTACTCCTGCTCACCGCCCGGGATGGAATTCAAGATAGGGTGGCCGGTCTCGATGCCGGTGCGGATGACTATCTGGTGAAGCCATTTGATCTGGATGAGTTGTCTGCCAGGCTGCGAGCGATCTCCAGGAGGCGGGGGGGGCGGGCGGTCTCACAGATTACCTATGGTGATATTCTCCTCGATCCCGCAGCACACACAGTCATGCTCAGTGGTGACGATGTAGTCTGTACTACGCATGAATTTGCCATTATCGAGGCACTCTTGTCGAACTGTGGTCGGGTACTGTCAAGGCAACGCCTTGAGGAGGCACTCTACGGTTGGGATGACGGTGTCGAGAGTAATGCGATAGAGGTCTACATCCATCACTTGAGAAAAAAGTTGGGGAAAACGCTGATTAGAACGGTGCGGGGAGTAGGTTACATGATACCGAGAGAACAAGTCGTCGATGGCTGACGGCACTTCGATCAGAAAGCGCTTGCTGCTGCTGTTACTTGGGATGATCAGTTTGGCATGGGCGGCTATTCTACAGCTGGCAACCTATGACACCCGCCATGAGATTGAAGAGATATATGACGCCTCGCTGGCACAGAATGCACGGATGCTGTTTGCAGTACTGCAGCAGAGGGCGACCACGGAGGGGGCTGATCTGATTATGGGGCTGGATCTGGTGCAGTCAGACCAACACGAGTATGAGTTAAAACTTGCTACCCGGCTCCGCTATGGAAGCAGCCTGTTTCAGTCCCAGGGGGCGCCCATTTTCCCCAAAACAGCACCCGTGGGATTTAGTGAGTTTTCAGACAATAAAAGCAGTGAGGTGTGGCGTCTCTTTACACTGAAAGATGATGCTCGGGGACTCAGCCTGATGATGGCACAAAGTCTTGAAGCAAGAGAGGAACTGGTTGGCGACCTGCTGGAGAAGATTCTGCTGGCACTTTTTATCGGTCTGCCCCTGTTTGGTCTGATTATCTGGTGGGGAGTGGGGCGAGGGCTTATGCCTCTTAGAAGGCTTGCTACCGAGGTTGAGGATCTAAGGCCGGATTCGCTGCATCCGATCGAAAGCAGGCAGGTGCCCTTTGAAGTAAAAGGATTGGTAACGGCACTCAACCGACTACTGCAGCGGCTTGGAACGGCACTGGAGAACGAACGCCGCTTTACTTCAGATGCTTCACACGAGCTGCGTACGCCCCTGGCGGCGCTGAAGATACAGGCGCAGGTGGCGCAACGGGCGACTGATGAAGGGCAGCGTAACCAGGCACTGGAAAAAATCGTAATGGGTATTGATCGTGCCACCCACCTAGTGCGTCAGTTGCTGGAGTTGGCTAGGGCAGATGCCAATAGTGACTACACCCATGGTGAGTCTGTGGCAGACCTACATGCCGTCGTGCTTGAGGTTGCCGGAGAGATGGCGGGAGATGCTGTAGCGCGTCGTATCGATTTGAGCCTGGAAGTTGAGGGTGATGACTACCGGGTTATGGGTGATGCCGGCACGATTGCAGTGTTGTTACGTAATCTACTGGAGAATGCAGTTCGTTATTCAGATGAGGGTGGCAGAGTAAAAATAGAGTTACAACATAGCGCTCACAGCGTGGAGTTGATAGTCGAAGATGATGGTCCTGGTATCTCTGAGAGTGAGCGGGAAAGCATGTTGCAGCGATTTACACGTGGAGAGAGCAGCGCTGTTGCCGGCAGCGGTCTTGGCCTCTCCATCGCCAAGCGTATCTGTGAGATACACAATGCATCGATTCAGCTTGCGGATGCCGCCAATAGTGCAACCGGTCTAAGGGTGGTTGTGGGCTTCGCTTTACCTGCTGCCCCCGAGTAGCTTATGAGCGGTCAGGTTGACCGGTTAAGTAACGAAAATCGTCAATATTGGTCATAGATTTTCTGGGAAATGACCACTTATGTATGAGATTAAAAAGGGCACAGATTGACACTGTGCCAATTATAAAACCGATGAGGTGATAGTTGATGAAAATGAAAATTATAGTGGGTCTGGTTGCTGCGGCTTCGATGGTGGGTTTTTCACAGTTTACTATGGCGGAGGAAGAGGTCTCCTCTATTGCCCGTGGCGGTAAACTCTACGATAAATGGTTCAAGGTGATCGGTGCTGAGAAGCCTGCTGATACCCATTCCGCTTGGCCGGCATCCAATACCAAGAAAAAAGGTAATGCCACCCATCGATGCAAATCTTGCCACGGCTGGGACATGCAGGGTAAAGACGGTGCATATGCTTCAGGCTCCTACAAGACAGGCATTAAAGGCTTGAAGAATATGGCGGGGGCCTCAAATGCAACAGTCATCGCTGCAATGAAAGACAAAACCCACGGCTATACCGGAAAGATGAGTGATGAAGATTTTACCGATTTGGCCAACTTTGTCACCAAGTCGCAGTTCGATATGGATACGGTCATCGATCGTAAAACGAAAGCTGTCAAAGGCGATAAGGCCAAGGGCGAGCGCTACTACAATACGGTCTGTGCCGGTTGCCATGACAAATCAGGGAAAATGCCGAAAGATATGCCTGCGCTTGGCATGCTCGCCAACAAAAACCCCTGGGAGATTATCCAGAAGATTCTAAACGGCCAGCCCGCTGAGAAGATGCCTTCCATGCGCGCCTTTGATCTGCAGGTTTCTGTAGATATTCTTGCTCACCTGCAGACGCTGCCCAAGGAGTAAGGGGCTTGTCTCTTATTGGTCTTGATAAAGACTTGTGAGAAACAAACTAAACCACTTGGAGAAAACGCCCCTTAATCCTAGGGGCGTTTTCTCTGGAGAACATTTAAATGTTGGACGTGATTAAAAAAAACCGTCTTTACTTTTTTGCAGCAGGCACCCTGTTTGGGGTCTTGATTTGGGGAGGTTTTCATACCGTTCTTGAAAAGACTAACAGCTTGGAGTTCTGCATCTCTTGCCATGAGATGGAGCAGACGGTCTATCAAGAGTATAAAAAGAGCATTCACTACAAGAATGCAGCGGGGGTTCGTACCACCTGTGCAGATTGCCATGTACCGAAAGAGTGGCTACCGAAAATGGTACGCAAGATCCAGGCAACCAATGAGCTGTTCCACAAGGTAATGGGAACCATAGATACCCAGGAAAAGTTTGAGCTAAAACGTCTGGAGTTGGCTGAAAATGTTTGGCGTTCCATGCGGCGTCGGATTCGCGGGAGTGCCGCAACTGTCACGCCTATGAGTATATGGATTTTCATAAGCAGCGCCGTCGTTCAGCCGAGAAGATGCAGGAGGCGATTGAGAAGAGAAGTAAAGAGACCTGCATCGACTGTCACAAGGGTATAGCCCACAAATTGCCAAAAAATGATGACGAGGATGATGATCGCTGATCATCTGTGACAATCGAAGCCGCTTTTCGTATGATCCACCCTCGAATATCTCTTCAAGGGTGGATTTTTCGCGTCTATGAGCGACCTATTTGATTTAAGCCTGGAAGGCATCGAGCAGATGCCTCTCAAGACCTTCTCTGAAAAGGCGTACCTGGACTACTCCATGTACGTCATTCTCGATCGAGCGCTCCCCCATATCGGTGACGGACTCAAGCCGGTGCAGCGGCGTATCATCTACGCCATGTCGGAGCTGGGCCTCTCTGCCGCTTCCAAGCACAAAAAATCGGCTCGCACCGTGGGTGATGTGTTGGGTAAATTCCATCCTCATGGTGACTCAGCCTGCTACGAGGCGATGGTGCTGATGGCTCAGCCCTTCTCCTACCGCTATCCGCTGGTGGATGGACAGGGCAACTGGGGCGCACCCGATGATCCCAAATCTTTTGCCGCGATGCGCTACACCGAGGCGCGCTTGCGCCCTTATGCCCAAGCGCTGTTGCAAGAGCTCGGTCAGGGCACCGTTGATTGGACCCCCAACTTTGACGGTACTCTGAAAGAGCCCACGGTGTTGCCGGCACGGCTGCCCAATCTACTGCTCAACGGCACTACCGGTATCGCCGTCGGAATGGCCACCGATGTGCCGCCTCACAACCTGCGTGAGGTGGCGAGCGCCTGTATTCGTTTGCTGGAGAGTCCTTCAACTACCCTTGAGGATCTGTGCGAGCATATTTCCGGGCCTGACTATCCCACAGAAGCGGAGATAGTCACCCCACGCAGCGACCTGGAGAAGATGTACCGCACCGGTATTGGCAGCATTCGCATGCGTGCCCACTATGAACGGGAGCAGGGGGATGTCATTATCACGGCGCTCCCCCACCAGGCATCCGGTGCCAAGATTCTGGAGCAGATTGCTCAGCAGATGCAGGCAAAGAAATTGCCGATGGTTGAAGATCTGCGAGACGAGTCAGATCATGAAAATCCCACCCGCCTGGTGATTGTTCCCCGCTCCAATCGGGTGGATGTGGAGCGACTGATGCTCCACCTCTTCGCTACCACTGATCTGGAGCGTAGCTACCGGGTCAATATGAATGTCATCGGTCTTAATGGCCGGCCTCAGGTGAAGAATCTACGGGACATGCTCAAGGAGTGGCTTGAGTTCCGCTTCGAGACGGTACGTCGCCGCCTCGACTACCGCCTCGGTAAAGTGAATGAACGGCTCCACCTGCTCGACGGCCTGCTCATCGCTTTCCTCAATATCGATGAAGTGATTCAGATCGTTCGCAACGAGGATGATCCAAAAGCGGAATTGATTCGCCGTTTTTCCCTTACAGAAGTGCAGGCTGACTATATCCTCGACACCAAACTGCGGCAGTTGGCGCGACTAGAGGAGGTGAAGATCAGGGCGGAGCAGAAGGCGCTGGCTGAAGAGCGGGACTCCCTGGAGAAGATCCTTGGCTCGAAACAGCGAATGAAGACCTTGATTCGCAAGGAGATTGAGGCGGATGCAGAGAAGTACGGAGATGACCGCCGCTCCCCGATCGTCGAGCGTGAAGCCGCCGAGGCGTTGGATGAGACGGAACTGGCGCCGAGTGAACCGGTGACAGTAGTGCTCTCTGAAAAGGGTTGGGTGCGGGCCGCCAAAGGGCATGATATCGACCCGGCAGCCTCAACTATAAAGCCGGTGACAAATACCTCGACTCTGCCACCTGCGCAGCAATCAGCATGCTGTATTTATCGACAGTTCCGGGCGCAGTTACTCAATACAGGCCCATACGCTGCCCTCAGCGCGCAGTCAGGGTGAGCCATTGACCGGACGGCTCTCCCCTCCCACCGGCGCCCTCTTCACAACGGTGCTGGGTGGAGACTCGGAGCAGTGGTATCTGGTGGCTTCCGATGCAGGCTACGGCTTTCTGATTAAACTCAAAGATCTGTTTGCCAAGAACAAGGCGGGTAAAGCACTACTGACCCTGCCCAAGGGTGCAAAGGTGCTGCCGCCGGTGCCTGTCGCCGGCATAGAGAGTGACCGGGTATTGGCGATTACCAATGAGGGGCGGATGCTCACCTTCCCCATCGCTGAGTTGCCCGCACTCTCCCGTGGCAAGGGTAATAAGATTATCGGTATTCCCGGAAAACGGGTGGAGAGTCGGGAGGAGTACGTAGTGGCCATCGCCAGCATTCCGGAGGGTGGAAAATTAACCGCCTTCTCCGGCAAACGACATATCACTCTGAAAGCGGCTGACTGGATCATTACCAGGGTGAGCGGGGGCGCCGTGGTAACAAACTACCACGTGGTTTCCAGAAGGTGGATGGGGTGAAAGTGGAGTAGTAGCGGTAGGGGTCGATTAAGAGACAAAAACAGAGAGCGGGCTAAGGCTATAGCCATATGCAGAAAGAGACGCTCAGCTACTCTTGGCCATCAAAATCTTTATCAAAGACAAAACCGTTCTCTTCAAACAGCTTCACACAGACGTCAACAACATTGGCATCAAACGCAACGCCTCTATTATCCTTAATATATTCCAGCGCGGCTTCGATCCCCAGGCCCGGACGATAGGGGCGGTGGGAAGACATAGCTTCAACTACATCGGCTACCATGAGGATCTTCGCCTCGAAGCCGATCTCATCAGCTCTCAAACCATTCGGATAGCCAGACCCATCCAGTCGCTCATGATGCTGAAGGATCATCGAATTTATCGGCCACGGGAAATCAATGTCCTTGACGATGTCATAGCCGACATCCGGGTGACTTTTGATGATCGCAAATTCACTATCACTTAAGGTACCTGGTCGACTGAGTATCTCCGACGGTACGTAGATTTTTCCAAAATCATGAATCATGGCACCAAAGCGCACCCCCTCGACATCCTCATCACTCATCCCTATAGCTTGTGCCATAGCAACGGCCAATTGTGCAACCCTGCGCTGATGACCCGCAGTATAGGGGTCACGTTTCTCAAGTGTCAGGGAGATCGCCTGAATGGTGCCTACCAAGGCCGCATGCAGGCGCTCTGCATCGTGTATCTGATTAAGATGTGCCGTTGATGCCTTATGCCGAAAGCAAGATCCTCCGCCAACTCCTGCAGCAGCACAATCTCCACATCATTGAAGTCTTCAGTATTATCGCTGTAGATGTTCAGAGCACCTATCACTTGCCCGTGAAACATAAGCGGTAGTGCAATGGAGGAGGCATAACCCCGTTTCTCCGCCTGCTGCCGCCAAGGCAGGTAACTCTCGCTGCTGGAGATATTACGCTCAACCACATACCGGCCAGTTCGAATCGCAGTTCCAGTCGGCCCCTGACCGGTGGGTGACTCGTCCCAAGTAATGGTTGTCGTTTCCAGGTACCCCTCTTCTACCCCGGCATGGGCCACAGAAAAAACACTGTGCGCCTCATCCTGTTTGGGAAAACCAATCCATGCCATTCGATAGCCGCCCACATCGACGATAGAGTTACAAATATCCTGTAACAGTGTTTCTTCAGACGTGGTGTCAACCAGCGCCTTATTGACTGCACTGAGTGTGCGCTGAGCTCGATTTGCATCAATCAGCTCTTCAGTGCGCTCACTGACCATAGACTCCAGATGCAAACGCATCCGTCGAAGTTCAAGATGGGTATTCACCCGAGCCAGAACCTCTTCACGCTGAAACGGTTTGGTAATGAAATCGACGGCTCCGGCCTCAAACCCCCGAATAAGATCCTTTACATCACCCAGAGCGCTGATAAAAATCACCGGGATATCGGCACTATTCTCATCCGCCTTGAGGCGTTCGCACACCTCATAGCCATCCATATCGGGCATACGTATATCAAGAAGAATGAGGTCAGGCGGCAGAGTACGAACGGACTGTAGTGCCAACTTGCCACTGTCTGCCGGCCTCACCCTATACCCCTGACTGATCAGTAGCTCCGAGAGCAGCTTGAGACTCGCTAAAGTATCATCGACGATGAGGATGCTATCGACAGGAACACCATTTCCACTCTTCACCGCCATCTATTCCCGCAACCTCTTGTTGACACCAGCACCCTCAGATGGTCACACCACAGACCTTTGTGCTCATGTTATATCTAACAGATAGAATAGGAGACCTAAGGGAAGAATACTAGGCAACTGCATCATAGAAACAGGGCAGAAAAACCTAAAAAACAGGCTGGAAACAACACTACTTTGGAAAGGATTTTATCAGAATATGGTGCCCGGGGCCGGACTTGAACCGGCACGGAGGTTACCCTCCGGCGGATTTTAAGTCCGCTGCGTCTACCAATTTCGCCACCCGGGCATGGTGTTGATTACTACGGGTAAAAATGGAGCAGAGCCCGGAATCGAACCGAGGTCCACGGCTTTGCAGGCCGCTGCATAACCACTCTGCTGCCTGCGAAAGTTTCTGGAGTGCGGGATACTGGCATACGGCTGTGCCAGAGCCCGCTGCGATGAGTGCGGTGAAGATACCTGATTGCCTATTCGTGCAAAGGAAGAGGTATCTGTCCCTCCTGCAACACCAAGCGCATGGCCGAAACTGCCGCCCACCACACATAGCCATAAAGACACCCAACGTTAGGAGTAATAAGCATGTAATAAGGGACAGACCACGGTTTTTTGTGCTATCTCAGAGAAAACCCTGGTCTGTCCCCTTCTACTTATTGGTATAGCTGACTTGTTTTGTGTTTGCGCAACAATGCCAAAGGCATGCGCAAAAAGCCGCGCTGTGCTTGGGTTCCACTATAATAGCGGCCTCATATCCGTGCCCCGCCAGCAGCTCTTGTATCTGACGATATGACATCTGCTCCTCGACCTGTATCAGGCAAAATATGCTTTCCCTGCATAGGTTGAAGTATAGGGTACCTGGTATCAAAAGGATCAGATTTGACCGAGGTCTTCAAGCAGCTCCCGTATCTGGCTGAACTGAAAATTATCGGCCATTGCCTGCAAGCCATTGGCCGTATTGGCATCGTGCACACGTATCTTTTCAATCACCTCGTCTATTACCTCAACATCGAGGATGCGCGCCGCCAGCGACAGTTCATCCAGCAGTTCCGGCGGTAGCTTTGCCAGCATGTCGGCGGTGAGGGCAGTTGCAGGTGCAGGCTGTTGTTGCGCTGCCTGCTCTTCGTATCGATAACGTACATCCAGTTGCCGCGCCATGGCCTCGAAGATCTCGTAGACCTGGAAGGCTTATGTTCCACATCATCACAGCCTGCACCGAGGATTTTCTGGCGCTGCTCCCTGAAGGCACTGGCGGTGAGCGCCACGATCCTGACTTCATCACCGCCGGGCAGGGCACGAATTTTGGCTGTCGCTTCATAACCATCCATCACCGGCATACTCATGTCCATCCAGATAAAGTGCGGTCGCCACTGCTCGAACAGGGCAACCGCCTCTTCACCGTTCTCCGCCTCACGTATATCGAAACCCGCCTCGATTAGAAGGGTGCTTAACAGTAGCCGGTTCTCGGCATAGTCCTCCACCACCAGAATACGCCACTCGGGTTGATCGGCCTGTAGACCCAGCACAGCAGGTTTAGATGCCTTGATGCCGATTGCCTCAGCAGTTTCCGCTAGAGCTACCGGTAGTTGTATGCGGAACACTGAGCCTTCCCCTATGCTGCTTTGCGCATCAATCTCACCACCCATTTTTTCGATGAAAGATTTGCTGATGGCCAGCCCCAGCCCGGTACCCTTTGTGGAGGACTGTGAACGTCCGGCCTGGATGAAAGGCTTGAAGATGCGTTCCAGTTGCTCCGCTGCGATGCCCTGGCCACTATCTTCTACCTCCAGATGCAGGCTGAGCATGGTGGGATCGCTGGCCATGGGCCGGGTGCGCGCGCGCAGGGTGAGGCCGCCCTCCTGGGTGAACTTTACCGCGTTGCCCAGCAGGTTGATGAGGATCTGGCGCAGCTTACCGAGGTCGGCCTTAATGTATTGTGCCATCGTCGGCTCGAGTTCCAGATCGAATTGAAGCCCGGCACCCTCGGCACGTGCCCCAAACATGCGGCCGATATCCTGCAGCATGCGCGGTAGCTCGAAGGCTTCCGGCTCCAGCTCGATGAGGCCCGCCTCGATCTTGGAAAGGTCGAGCACGTCATTGATCATGGCGAGCAGGTGCTCGCCGCTGCGGTTGATGATAGTGAGTTTATCTTTCTGACCGGTGGTGGTTCCGGGATCACGCCCCAGCATCTCGGAGAAACCGAGGATGGCGTTTAAAGGGGTGCGCAGCTCGTGAGACATGTTGGCGAGGAAGATGGACTTGGCCTGATTGGCGGTTTCAGCAGTTTCTTTCGCCTGGATCAATTCAGATATTTCAGCGGAGAATCCAAATAGGCCAACTATATCCCCATTGTCATCACGTATAGGATGTTTACTGGATTGGACCCAACCCATAGAACCATCTTCCTTTAGATAGCTCTCAATACGAGCTATGACAGATTCGCCCCGCTCAATAACGTGTTGGTCATCTCGGCGGTATTTTTGAGCATCCGGTTTCGGAAAAACATCGAAGTCTGTTTTTCCGATCAAGTCAGACCAATGATCATGACGCACTAATTTAGCAAAGTTAGAGTTTGCTGCCCGAAAACGATATTGGGTATCTTTGATGTACAGGAAGTCACTGGAATAGTTTAGAATCGCAAAAAAATCACGATTCAATTCGCTTACGTTCCTGCTTTTTTCTTCGGCCATCTCTTTGGCTAAAACGGCCTCCATTTCGGCATGCTTGCGCCGACCTACCTCAGCCGCAAGGCG